>Ga0182027_10001087_pt1 | contig 45779 bp, 33 predicted proteins | sample 712E1DmetaG_FD_121300 | JGI IMG/M metagenome (GOLD analysis project Ga0182027, IMG submission 121300) | Permafrost microbial communities from Stordalen Mire, Sweden - 712E1D metaG (Illumina Assembly) | ecosystem: Environmental > Terrestrial > Soil > Wetlands > Permafrost | place: Sweden...
AGTGAAAGCTCGGTCGTAAAAGCCCTGGCCGGGGCAGGGCAAGCAATGGGATCGGGTCGTAGCAGGAAGCGAATTCTACAGCCTCGTTACGCTGATCAGACCAGACCGGACGGTCTGACGATGCGGTTGCCGAGCCGATGCAGATGCGGCGAAGGCAGCATTCACGATGAAGCAACAGTCCAGTGCAGTCGTGGAAACCGCCGGGGTACGGGAAACGACACGAACCCAGCAGGCTCGCGGAGTAAATTGGGGAACCTCTGGTGTTCGAGAACGCGTCGGGCATAAGCCATAAGCCGATGCGGAAGGCCAGAGACTCGGATGTGGCCATAGTAAGCGATGAGGCTGGCGGACAGAATAACCGCTGGCGGAGCCAAGGGCCACTGGGCGGGTGGGTCGCGTCAGAGACGGTGAGTGCCGCTTGGGCGAAAGCCCGACTACGGGACCAACGCTCACCGGGGAGATCGCGACTGTGGCAGCGTATCAGTGGCGTGGGCCATGAAGGTCGCGGCTGACCGCCCGCTTGAAGCCGTCCTGGGGAAAACCCGCCGTACGGAATTTTAGAGGGGGTGGAGGAAACGGAGTGAACGGTCTGATGGCCATTTTGCCACGACGCTCGAAAGGGCTGACACGCTGGAAGCCATTGGCCTGCCCACCACCGCGCCTCCACTCCACTCGACGTGATCTGGGGGCAATTCCGGATTCGGTTGCGGCCTGCCGCTCTGCGCCCTCCCGTGCCCTCCCGTTCAAAATTCATGTCTTGGCCGTCCGGTGTGATCGCACCGCCGCCTGAGCTTGTCACCAGCCGCCTTCCCAAAAGCAATCGGATTTGTTTGAACAGGAGAGCACAGAGGCAACATAGATTTTTTTCCCTTCTCCGTGAACTCTGCGTTCTCCTGTTCAAATTCTTCTTTCCCTATCTGCGCCAATCCGTGATCTGCGGGCAATTCCGGATTCGGATGCGGTTGGTCGCCCCGCGCTGTTTCGCGGCCCAAATGCCTGATCTGTATTCCACGGACCATCAACCACTTGCAATCAATCCTGTTTCCGATCCCTCAAAACCGCCTCAAAAAATGGCCGTTTTCGCAGCCAAAACCGCCTTTCCCCCAAACTATTTTTGTAATCGCATTCCGACTTTTCCCACCCCCACCGCGGTTCCGCCCCTTTTTTACAGGGTGTTCGTGGCGGTTTCGGCGCTCATTTTTGCGATGAAAATCGTACCCACCGTGGGAATGACAAATTTGGATACCATGCTGTAATGGTTCCATGAATGCTCAGGCGTCATCAGATGAAACTGCCAGCGCGGGTTTCAAAAAGACCAGCGGTTCTGCTGCGGGCAAAAGTCCCGCCGCGGAAGCCATCGGATTTCGACCCGCCCAGTACCGCAACCAAACCGGCCAGCAGACCGGTTGGGTAGGTTATGGTAAGTTACGGAAGGTTATGGAAGGTTATGGTAACTTCCCAACCCCTGCCGCCGCCGCCGGTCAAACCCAGTCAAACCATTGTTTTATCCAAATTGTCAAACTAAAGGCCGGACGATGAATTTGACAAAGAGGACCGGCATCCCGTTAAATGGTGGAAACCCGGAGTGCCATCGCGCAGCGCGAACTGGCCGTCTCGGACAAACGTTTGATGGCAGAATGATAAAACTCCGGGCCACCGCCCTCGTCGAAAAACCCGGGCTGGAAAAAATGAGGTAGCCGTGAAAATAACGATGCTGTATTTCTTGTTGACTTATAGTCTTCTGGGCGCGGCCAGTGGCCGCTCCCAAACGGTCCCGGCTGACCCGGCGCCTTGGCCCAAGGGCTGTTCGCCGCTGGAAATCGGCCGCCGCGTCGCCGGACATTTCGCCGGCAGCCCGCACGGCAATCCCGGCAGCGCCAACCCGGTTGTCCGGATTATTTACCCGGAGACCTGCGCCTGGTATGGCGCTCTGACCTTCGCGCAGTTGAGCGGAGACAAAGACCTGACCGCCCGGCTGATCAAACGCTTCGAGCCGCTCTTCGGCGAGGAATCCAGGCTGGTTCCGACTCCAGCCAACGTTGACTACACCGTTTTCGGCTCCGTTCCGCTCGAGCTTTTCATTGAAACCAAAGAGTCGAAGTACCTGGAAATGGGCAAAAGGTTCGCGGACAAACAATGGGAAGCGCCCGTGGGGGAAGCCAAGTCGCGGCTCTCCCCCGAAGTTTCCGGCTGGATTGATCGCGGCTTGAGCTGGCAGTCCCGCTTCTGGATAGACGACATGTGGATGATCACGCTCCTGCAGGTGCAAGCCTTCCGCGCCACCAGCCAGACCCAATACCTCGACCGCGCGGCCCTGGAAATGACCGCCTACCTCAACGCCCTGCAACAACCCAACGGCTTGTTTTATCATGCTCCCGACGTGCCGTTCTTTTGGGGACGCGGCGACGGCTGGATTGCGGCGGGCATGAGCGAGCTGCTGCGTTCGCTGCCGGAAAATCATCCGCAACGCGCGCGCATCCTCGAGGGCTACAAAAAAATGATGGCCTCCCTCCTCAAGTTTCAAGGCCAGGACGGCCTCTGGCGCCAGCTCATAGACCACCCGGAATCCTGGCCGGAAACCTCCTGCTCCGGCATGTTCGCCTTTGCCATGATCAGCGGGGTGAAGCACGGCTGGCTGGACGAGCCGGCCTACGCGGCGGCGGCGCGCAATGCCTGGCTGGGCCTGATCCCATACCTCAACGACCAGGACGAGATGCGGGAAGTTTGCGAGGGCACGAGCAAAAGGAACAGCCTTGAATTTTACTTGACACGCAAACGCAATGTGGGCGATTTGCACGGTCAGGCGCCCATTTTGTGGTGCGCCTCGGCTTGGCTCAGGCCCTCCGCCAGGCCCCCGGCCCAAGAGAAGGGCGCGGTCGCGCCGATGCCGCATTGATCCTGCCTTGATCTCCTGCATTGGGATGAGAGGGATAGCCTTACGAATGAAAGCGGAAAACGCCGGACAGACAGCTTTTCGGCAATGCAATACATTTATCCTACAGCTTGAAGTCCTGGGACCGTCGCCCACGGCGGACTCTCGACGGGACCCAACTGAGTTTGCGTATTACTATTGCTTTATGCGCCTGGCAAAGTCATCTGACGAAAACCTCGCGGAAAAGCGGGCGAAGCGGCTGCGGGACATTTGCTTGACGGTTGCGGCTGGCTTGGCGTTGCTTTATCCAGGAGCGCTGCCGTTGTTGGTGGCGGTTCTGGTGGCGGTTTATCTTTGCTTTGACTCGTCATGCCGGTCCTAGCCCATTTTCAAGACAAGAAATTCGCCGTCATACTGGTCAAAGACAAGGGCGCAAAGGACAGCGATGTGGTCGTTCTCACCGGCATCGCCAAGTGGCGGGATGGCCGCTTGTTTGTGCATCGCGGCATGGGCCTGCCGGAGTTTCCGATTCCAGATGAGATGCTCGGCCGCATCCAGCCCGTCGCCCCGGAGATGCGCGACATTCTTGGAGGGACTGGCTATTCGGTCATGCTCAGCGTCAAGGCGGCCGGACAGAGTGGGCTTGCCGCTCTCCCCTCAAGCCGCGCGCGGGAACTTTCCACATTCGGCCGGTAATTCTTTGATTGTGTCCGGCCGATGGTTGCGGGAATCACTTGCCGCTGGTCTGCAACGGCTTCCTCCTCTTCTTCTGCCGCCACCCCAGTCAGCGACGTCCGTGGTGTGACTCGGCCTTCATCAATGGCTATGGTTTGGCCCTTTCCTGAGGAAGGTCAATTTTGAGCAGGGGCATTGGTGAGGGAAGATTTCCGAGGGAGAGAACTTTCCGGGCCTCTTCAGGGATTTCGATGGCGACTTTCTCATAGCTATACCTGCTTGTGGCCCTCATGGATTGTTCAACCTGTTGCTCTTTGCCGTCGGGGAGAGACAACGTCACCAGCGTCTTCGATACCTGAACCGCTTGCAGTCGGCGGTAGTCGGACTTGCTGATCCAGTGTTTGGAAGAATACTCCAAAACTTTTACCGTGGGCCGACGGGCCGGATCGCCGGAGAAAACTTTGGCCATTCCCTCGGCCATCCGGGCTTGCGCGAGAGCAACCGCCGTGTTCCCCTCGGTCTCGATGACCAAGGCTTCCTGGCTGTCCAACAATTCGGTGCCGGTCAATTTCCAGACAGGTGCGTTTTCGCTGGTCTCGGGAGTTTCCATCTCGCAGACAAATAAATTCCCCATGTCTTTGGCTAGATTCTCATAGGGTCCGCTCGGAGTTTCCCACGGCCCGGAGCCCAGTTTCATGGCTGCCCCCTCCCCCTGTTTCAACATCACAAGTTGCTGATTCTGGATCGTGGCCGTCTGACGAGCCAGGTGTTTGGGCATTTCGATTTCGATGGTCACAACATTGGTTTGCGGTTTTTGTTCCTTTCGGCTCTGGCCATGAATAAGCACGACGGATTGTTCGGTGGTGTCAACCCGCCGGAGCGCCGGCGCAGAGGCAACAGCATCGCGGGCTTTGTCCAGCAATTCGCGCGCGGATGGTTGCGCCAGGGCTTGCCTGGAAAACAGAATCACCCAGGCCGTAAACGCACATCTAAAAATACATTTCATAAAAATTCTCCAAGGTTGTGGAAAATCAGTTGCCGCTGGTTTGCAACGGCTTTCTCATCTTCTTCTGCCGCCACCACAGAACCAACGGGAACAAACAGATCAAGTTCAGCCAGCCAGCGTAGGGCATGGCCGCCCGCACCGTCCGGAAGAAACCACTGTTCGCAAAGAACGCCTCAGCCGCGGCGTCATTCGCGTGTCGCGCCAACGCGATGCCGCCGCTGGCGAAGTCATGGGCGACAGCCGCGCCCCCTTGCGCGGCCAACCAGGCAACCGCGCAGCCGCCAAAAGCCTGCAAGCCGACGGCCATCCCTCCGATCGCCCACGGACCCAGGCTGAACCCTCCAAAAGGCACTAATCCAATGGCAAAGCCGCCCAGCGTCAAAAGACCGACCGCAAAACCGCCGAAGCTGATCGGTGCAATCGCCACCCCGCCAAACGCGAAGATCACGCCCATGGCCGAATCACCCGCGGCAATCCACGCCCTGACCAGCCCTCGTTCCAATCCGCCGCGCAGGCGGATGTGAACCAACGGCAGGCCAAGCAAACTGTGCTTGCTGCGATACTCAAACACGGGCACTGCAACGGGCGCTGAACTGCCATCGGCTATCTCCTGTTGGCCGATTCTCCGCAGACATCGCCGCATCCAAACCGTGAGTGCCGCGACAACGATGAGGTAAATCACCCCAAGCCCAAGCAGCAGCCCGATATACCGGATCGGACGAGTCTTGACCAGCCATTGGCCCCCCAGCGCCAGCGACAGAACAGCCACGACGAAACCCACGATGCACATGACGAGGATACGATAGTATCTGGTTATAAATTCGCGTCGCTGTTCAGATCTGGCGCCCTCTCGGTCCAGCCTGTAGCCGAAGTAGAGGCTGACGAACATGATCACAGGCCCAAGGATCGCGTTGCACAGCCCGGCCAAACCGGCCGACTTTGCCAGAAGGCTGCCCTTGGCCGCGGTTGCTCCGACGACGGCTGCCTTCGTAGAGGCTGTCATTACCGGCAACGCCGCCAGCACTCCCAGAGTGAACGCCTTGCCCGGACTGGTTTGCTCCAAGGCTCCTTCCACAAACGCCAGCACTTGCTCTTGCAGCAATTTGCGCCCGCGCGAAAGCCGCTGCTTGACCGCGTCCTGGCTCAACTCCAACGCTTCCGCCACCCGCTCCACGGATTGGTGCTCGCGATAAAACAAGACCAGCGGCTCGCGATATGTCTCGGGAAGGCGCTCCAAGGAACGCCAAAGAATGGCGGCTTCCTCCTTGCCAATGACATGGTCGGGAGGAAGCGGTTCGTGCGAGGGAAAGTCATTGGCCTCTTCCAACGGCTCGGCGGCGTGAACCGGTTCCCGAGCGTCCCGTCGCAGTGTTTTGCCGATCAGATTCCGCGCGATGCCGCACAACCAGGCCCGCAATTTCGCCGGCTCGCGCAGTTCCGGCAGGTGCTTCCATGCGGCTACGAATGTCTCCTGCGCCACGTCTTCGCTCTGGGTCAGGCTGCCGGTGGCGCTGTAGGCCAGCGAACAGATCAGCGACTGGTGGCGGGCCACAATCTGCCCAAACGCATCCCGGTTGCCGGCCAGGCTTTGCGTCACCAGCCCGGCCTCGTTGTACTCCGCTGCGGACATTGTCTGTGTCGTCATCATATCACCGTATAAGTACCCGGAAAGGACGAAGAGGTGACAAAAGATAGGCTTTGAAAGACAAGGCGGATGCATTATCTTGGGAGGGCAAAGGATGAATGTTCTAACCAGATTATATAAGCCGATCATGGCGGGGTTGGCGGCGGTTCTGTTTTGCGGCGCGGCGCAAATGCAGAATCTCCTCAACGCCGACCGCCAGCAGTTGGGCTTCACCCTCCTTCCCCCGTTGCAGAACGCGCCGCCGATTCTGGCCTTCACCACCGTCGCCCTGGGCGGCTTCCGCGGCCTCATTTCCAACGCCCTCTGGATCCGGGCCAGTGAATTGCAGGAGCAGGAACGGTATTTTGAAATGGTGCAACTGGCCGACTGGATCACCAAGCTGGAGCCGCATTTTGCCACCGTCTGGACGATGCAGGCCTGGAACATGGCCTACAACATCTCTGTCAAGTGCAAGGACTTCGACGAACGCTGGCGCTGGGTCCAACGCGGCATCCAGCTCCTCTACCAGGGCCTGAAATACAACCCCGGCGAAGTGGACATTTACAAGGAACTCTCCTGGTTCTTCCGCCACAAAATCGGCCAGAACCTCGACGACGCCCACCTGCTCTACAAGCTGCGCTGGGCCCAGCAGATGCAGGACATCCTGGGCGGGCATCCCGACTTCCCCGCCTTGATCAACCCCCGCACCCCCGAAGAGCGCGAACGCGCCCGGATCTTGACCAACGATTATCACATGGACCCGGCCTTCATCCAGGAACTGGACAAAAGATACGGCCCGCTGGACTGGCGCCTGCCGGACGCCCACGCCATTTACTGGGCCGAAATGGGCGTGCGCAACGGGACGCAGCAGGACAAGGACCTCATCCGCCGCTTCGCCTACGCCATCATGCAGCAGGCTTGCAAACGCGGCGGCGCCCTGCCCCCCTGGGTCAAGAAAGTCACCCCGGATAATTTCATTCTCTGGCCCAATCTGGACCTGGTTCCCACCGTCAACGCCGCCTACGAAAGGACCAAGGTGGATGACCCGGACAAGAAATGGCTCATCCTGACCGCCCAGAAAAATTTTCTCAAGGACGCCGTCGTCCTTCTGTACGAATACAACCGCACCCGGGACGCCAACCATTGGTTCAATTATTTGAAGACCAATTTCACCAATGCCCTGACCAGCGCCGAAGCCAGTCTCAGCGCCGAGGATTACGCCAAGGGAGAAATCCAGAGGGACATCGGCGAAACCGATCCGAACAAGGCGACCATGCTCATTCTGGGCCTGATCAGCCAGGAATACCTTTCCTTGATCGCGGACCAGGATGATGACGCGGCCAACTTTAAGAACTTGGCCCAGGGCGTCTGGCAGTACTACCAGTCCAAGCTTCCCTCCGGCCAGAATGGCGAGCGTATCGCGCTGGAGCCATTTGACAAACTGGCGCGGTTCCAGCTTGAGCAAATGCCCGTTTCTCCCCAGGCCCTGGCCATCCTCCGCGCCAAACTGGGCGCCTCGCCCCCCGCCAGCCCGCCCGCGACCAACTCTGCTCCCCCGCCAGGCCCCCGCACCTGACGCCCCGGGCCGAAATAACATCCATGCGTCTGAACGAGATTTTCCAAAAATAATCTCTAACAAATACCGGGCACAGGCTGTCAATAACTGGTGATCCCAACATTGGGCAGGCCGATCACAATCCATAGCCCGCATGATTACGAATGACTCATCCACCGGCGAGCGTCCCGCTCCTGTGAGGCGGCCTGTCTCCACCCCCGCTCCATGGCATCCGTCGCCCAGCACGATTGCCGCAGGACTCCTGAGTTGGGCGGCCATCTCCGCCGGATTCTTCGGTTTGAAGATGCTCATGCAGGACCGCCCGGAATTCGTCGGGCAACCGGCCAGCGGCCCAAAGGCGGAAATGATCCAGGAATCTCCGTGGGTGGTGACACGGAAGATGAGCGATGATGTCTCGGTCATCAAACCGATGCAGCCGGAACATTCAGAGGTTCGTTTCGACATGACAGGGCGGCGGGACTATCGCGGCTTGCGCACGATCATGGATATGTCCGGCGAGTTCCATGCGCGGTTTGGTTTGAGCAATGTTCTTGATGAAGCGGTCTTCGTTCTTTTCAAATGCCCTCATCCGCGAACCGGAACGCCGGACGGCGGCAGCCTGCCGGCCAGCGGGCTGAGACTACAGTCTTCGGTCAATGGCGTGCAGGAAAGTGCCGGGGATGCCTGGTTGTGGAGCGGCACTCTGGAAGCCCACCGCGGCGTGAACATTGACATTTCGTATCAGGCCGCGTCGCTCAAGGGCGCGACCTACCGCGTGGGCGAGCAGAATGGGAACCCGGTGAAGCAACTGCGCGTCACCTTTCATCGCAAGGATTTGGATTCCATGCGATTTGAGAGCGGCGATGGAGCAAAGGCATCCACGGATGAAACCGTGTCGTGGGAACGTCTGGACTTCCTCGCTCCGGATTTCTATTCCGGCGTCATCGTGGAAAGCCGCAATCTTTATCAGTCGCTCTCCAAGCTGCTGGAGATCGGCCCGGGAGTCTGCCTGCTCTTCCTGCTCGCCGTGTCGGCGGTGATTCTCGCGCGACAGGAACTGAACGGGGTTCAGATCGTCACCATTGCGGTCGGATACGCGCTTTTTTTTCCTCTGATCCTTTATTTGAGCGCGCACCTTTCCTTCCCGGTGGCGGTGGTGATTGCGGCCGTCGTGCCCGGGGCGCTGCTGGTGAACTACGCGCGCTGGCTGCTTGGGGCCAAGCTCGGTCTGCTGGGCGGGCCGGCCTTCCTGGCGCTCTACTGGGTTTTTCCCACGCTGGCGGCGTTTGCCGGCTGGAATCGCGGCATGGTGTTGCTCTGCCTGGGCGTGGTCACGCTCTATGTGCTCATTGATCTGCAAAACCAGGCGCTGCGGCGAAAATCCGCGGTCGCGGCGCTGCTGGCGTTATTCGCGTGGCCGTGCCCATCGAACGCTGGTGACGTCCAGGTGATCGTGCCGGGAGAACTCTTCGCAAAGGCGGCGGAGGCCAAACACGAAATCGCCCCCGCCGTCGTCGCCTTCGCGCCGGCTCAATATCGCGTGCGGCAGGAGACGAATTATTTTCATGTCGAGGCGCTGGCGACTTTCCAGATCCTGCGGGCCGGCAGTTCCCCCGCGGCGCTGTTCGGCCTGCCGGTGTATTTGCTGGAGTCGCACGTCGAATCCGCGGAAACGAACCTGGCGTGGATCGTCAGCGCCACCAACGGGCTGTGGCTGGCGGCGGAACGCGCCGGGCCGGGGACGCTCCGCCTTTCTTATCGGGTTCCCATTGAGAATCGCGAGGGCAAGCGGCGCGCGGAGATTCCGGTGCTGGCCGGGGTTTCGGGCAACGTGCGCATGGAATCCGCGCGAAATGATTTTGAAATTCTCACCGGATCCCTCTGGGGCAAATCTGCGGCGGACAAGGCGACGGTTTACGACATTGGTGTGACCGGCGAAGAAAAATTGGCCGTGGAATGGCGCGAGCAAGGCAACGAGGCGCCAGCCCAGCCGGCCAAACCAGCCGGGCCTCCAACGGATGCATCGGTCCAGATCGTCAAACCGGCTGAAGCCGCGAAAGATTTCTACGGCATCGGTCTGACCCGCGCGCAGCATCTGACCGTCATCAACTCCGATGGCAGTTGCACTCACTTTGCCGAGTTTGAAATGCCGGCGTTTCCGGGCGGGGAATTTCGCATGAAGCTGCCCGCCAAAGCGACGTTGATTTCCGTTTCTGTCAATGGGAACGAAATCCAATCCCCTGTGGTGGAGGACCAGACCTGCCGGGTCAAACTGCCGGGCCGGGAAGCGCGGCAGACGGTGGATCGCCTCTCCTTCCGCGTCGCCTATCCGCCATTGCGGCTGGGTTTCATCGGCACGGCGGATTTGGCGCTGCCCGAAGTCTTCCAGACGGCCGGCACGACGGAGTGGGTGGTTGCCCTGCCCAACGGTTTCGAGACCCAGGTCATTTCCAGCGGCCTGGAAACGCAAAAATCTCCGCCCGACCTGGGCCGCTTCGGAGACTACGGGCGCATCCTCCAATCCCACGCGCACACCTATTTGGCCAAAGACCTGGCCCCGCCCGGTCTGATTGGACTAAGCCTGAAGTATCGGCAAATCGTGCCCGGCCTCTCCGAACCGCGGTCCGAGCCACTCCGGTAAGCTGCGGAAATCTGCTCCATCCGGAACTGAATCAGGGCAACCGGCCTATCCCACCCGAAACGAAATCCGGCGGATCAACTCGCCCCCAAAACTGTTTTGCAGCCGCTCCAGTATCTCCCGGCGCCGATACCGCACAATCTCATCCAGCCAGACGCTGCTGTCCACATTCACGAACAAAGTCCCTTTGCGAATTCCCGCCGGCTGGGCATGCGCCACGATGTTCGGGTCAAGCTGGTGGTTCCAGACCTTCAAAATCTCCGCTTCCGCTTGCCTCCGGTCCATCCGCAAATCCGCCAGCACGCGCGGCAGAATGTCCGCCGCTTTTTTGCCGGGGGCTTGCCGGGCGATTTCGGCGGCGCTCCAGTTCCAGCCGCGCCATTGCGCCAGGGCGCGTTGCCGGGCGGCAGGGCGGGGCGGCGCGGAACGCCGCGGAGGGAAAGAAAACGGGCCGCTCACACTGGTTCGGGGATCACTCCGTCTGGCTCACGGCCCGGGGCGGCAGGCCGACTTCATCGGCCCGGGGCGGGGCCTTTTCCGCCAGGCTTTCATCCAGCACCAGGATGCCGTGGGGCGGGAGATCGTAATTGCCGGAGAAGGTGCGTTCCGTCAGGAAATCATGCATTGGCTTGTAAAACGTGATGCGCACGGGGCTGTTCTGGTGGTTGAGCAGGAAGAAGATTTTCGTGCCCGCCTTCTCGCGCATGCTGACCTCGATGGCGTCGGGCACTTTGAGCAATTGATGCAACGAACACAGGGTGCGCAACCACGCCACCAAATCATAGTAAAAAGGCTGCTCCGAAACCGTGCCGATATAAACGGCCTTGCCGAGGCCGAATTCGTTGAGCGTCACCGCGGGCTGGCCGGCGTAGAAATCCTGCGTGTAGGTCGCCAAAATCTGGCAGCCGGCGGGGGCGATCACATCGCACCACAGGCGGGCCCGGTGCAGATGCGTTCCGTGAAACGGGCCTTTGAAGGCCAGATGATTTTCCTGTTCGGGCGACATGGGATCGAACTCCAGGACTTCCAGCCCGAACACATCCGTCAGGTCATGGGGAAATCCGGTGTCCGCCGCAACGTGGTGCTCGTCCACCAGACCGGAGTTGCACGTCGCCACCAGCGTGCCGCCATTCTGCACGTAAAGCTTGAGCGCGTCGGCTTCGACTCCGGAGAGCAGGCTCAGCGAGGGCGCCAGCACCAACTTGTAGGAGGAAAGATCGTCCGTCGGCCGCGCAAAATCCACCGGGATGTTCCGGTCGTGCAGCGCGCTGTGAAAGAGTTGTATGTGGTCGCGCAGATTGAAATGCGCGTTGGGCTGTCCCGGCAGGGAGAGCGACCAGTCGTTGTCGTGGCTGTAAAGGATGCAAGCTTCGGCCACGACTTTGGTCCCCTCCAGCACCGGCGCCAGCCGTTTGATTTCCTCGCCGATCTGGCTGATCTCCTGGTAAACCCGGTTTTCGCCGCGCCCATTGTGCGTCAGCACGCCTCCATAAAACTTCTCCTGCCCGATGCGCGGCTGGCGCCAGAAGAAATACAGCACCCCGTCCGCCCCGCGCGCGAGCTCTTGATACGTGAACAAACGAATCACCCCGGGGCGCACCAAGGAATTGACTTCCTGCCAGTTGACGTGGCCCGCCTTCTGTTCAATCACCCAGAAACCCTCCTGCCCGCCGGGCGTTTTGCTCCCGCTCTTTTTGAGGCAACGCAGGAAATCCACTTCACACGCGTTGACCGCCGGCTTGGATTGGATGGTCGCGTTGCTGTTGAGCGAGGCAAAGTCCAGCACGCCCGCCAGATCGAAAAGATCCACCTGGTGGCCAAAGGCGCGCACATTGGTCGTCACCGGCGCGTGCGGCGTCAGTTCCCGCAGCAAGTCCGCCTGCATCCGGACGAAAGCCACAATCGTATCGCTGGTAACCGCCGCCAATCCATCAACAACGCCGGGTTATGCGGCGCGGGCGCCACCATCGGCATCGGCACTTGCGACCAACTATGGACCATCTGGCCCCAAAACCGCAGGCCCATCATCTCGTTGAGCCGGTCAATGGTTTCATATTTGGCCTTCAACCAGGCGTGCCAGTCCCGTTGTGTTTCCTGGTTGAAGCAAGGGATGATGGAATGGACGCCCGGGTTGTTATGAATCTGCCAGGCAATGAGTTGCGAATGATTCCCCAGCGCCTCAGCCATCGCGCGGATAATCTTCTTCGAATAATCCCAGTAAATATCGCTGTTCAAGCAGCAGGTCAGCCGCGTGCCATCGCCCATCACCAGCCCCCGCGCATCCACCGGCAGGATGCCCGGATACTTGCGCGTCAGCCAGATCGGCGGCGCGACCGTCGGAGTGCTCAGCACCACCTGGATGCCCGCCAGACCCATCAAGTCCATCACCCGCCGGAGCCATTCGAAGTCGAACACCCCTTCCTCGGGTTCGCAAATGCCCCAGACGAACTCGCCCATGCGCACCGCATTCACCCCGGCGGCCACCATCAATTCGATGTCCCGTTTCCAACGGGATTCCGGTTCTTCGGCGGTCCCGGCGAAAGGGTGGACCCAGTGCTCTGGATGGTAATCGGCTCCGAAATACATGGATTTGATCAGTGCGATCGCTGTTTGACCATCGGTGCTTGCTCGCAATATAGTGCCGCCGCCCGTCCGGCGCAAGTCTGTTCTGCGATTTTCGCGAGTTTTGTTTCGCGCCACTTTCGCCGTCGCGCCGGGGATTTGGTTGACCCATATCCCGGCGGGCTTGCTTTTTTGGCCAGCCTCTGAATCGTAATCTGGATCGCCGTGCAACCGGGAATCACGCCGGAGATTCTTCCTCCAGTTTTTCATGGTCGAACGAGCGATTTCGGATATAAACTCCTCCATGCGGCCGGAATTTATTTACCATGCCAAAGAAGGATAAAATCCAGCTCTCCTCCGGCCCTCCGGCGGATCTGAACAATGCCTTCGCCGGCCTGCGCATCGAAGGGCTGCCTGGCGGGGCGGCGGCGGCCTCTCCGTCTCCGGCGCCCGCCCGGAAGCCAGCGCTGGGCCGCGTGGTGCTGCGGCGCGAAACCGCCCATCGCGGCGGGAAAACGGTGATTGTGATTCACGATTTCGCCCCTTCCATCCCCTTGTCCTTGATCGAGGAATTGGCCCGCAAACTTCGCAACGCCTGCGGCTGCGGCGGCACCACCCGCCAGCGCGCCATCGAGCTGCAAGGCAACCAGCCCACCCGAATCCGCTCCTTGCTCGAAGAGGAGGGATTCAAAGTGGCGGGAATTACCTGATTACTTAGTCTTGACAATACGGCCGCTCAGCGGCGGAGGAATTTGGCAACGGCTTCGGTGCGGGTGCGGACCTGGAGCTTCTCGTAAATGCGGCGGATGTAGGTGTGGACCGTCTCGTAGCTGATGCCCAGCTTATCGGCGATCTCCTTGTAAAGGCAACCCTGGCTCAAAAGATCCAGCACCTCCGCTTCGCGCGTGGAAAGGGTGTCGCCGCCGCCTTCGGCCAGCGGAGAGGGGGCGGCTTTTTGGAAGGATTGCACCACCTTGCGCGCGATGTGCGTGGTCATGGGGGAGCCGCCGCGACGGACCTCGCGGATGGCATCCAGCAGTTCGCTCCGCGGGGCGCGTTTGAGCAGGTAGCCCGCCGCCCCCGCCGCCAGGGCGTTGAAAATGTTTTCGGTGTCCTCGTAAGCGGTGAGCATGACGGCCAGGATGGCCGGGGCGGCTTGCTTCAGGCGGCGGACAAACTCGACCCCGTTGATCCCGGGCAGGTTGATGTCCACCAGCACCACTTCCGGGCGCTCGGCGGGCAGCGCTTCCAAGGCGGCCTCGGCATTGGGATAATGACTCAGGCACTGGAATCCTTCCGAGCGATTGAGCAGGCGGGCCAGGGTGGCGCGCAGTTGGTCGTTGTCTTCGACGATGGATACGGTAATGGGCATGGGAATAGGATAATCTGTTAATTCATAGGCGCGGTGAGGCGGACGAGCGTGCCGCCGTGGGGGCCGGGGCCGATTTCAAATTTTCCGCCGATGTCTTCCATCCGTTTGCGCATGTTGCGCAATCCGTTCCTGGATTGCGCGGCCGGGCCGGAGATTCCCGCCGGGCCGCGGCCGTTATCTTCGATTTCCAAGGTAAAGCTCCCCGGCTCCAGACGCAATCGCATGCAGGCTTCGGAGGCGCGGGCGTGCTTGACGACATTGGTGACCGATTCTTTGGCGGCCAGGAAAACATTGTGGCGGGCTTCGGGGGAGATGACGGCGGCGGGCAACTGCGCCGGCGCCTCCAACCGGTATCTCAGGCCGGCCACGGCCAGATATTCCTGGGCGTGTTTGCAAATGTAGTTGATCAATCCCTCCAGCGTGTCGTTAGATGGGTTGACCGTCCAGACGATTTCGTCCAAGGCGCGCGCGGTTTCGCGGGCGGTCTGGGTGATCTGCCCGGCGTGGGCCGCGACTTCCGTGGGGCTGCCCTTGTCGCTCTCGGCCATTTCGCCCAGGAGGGAAAGTTGCGTAAGGCTGGCGCCGACCTGGTCGTGGATGTCGCGGGCGATGCGGGCGCGTTCCTTTTCCAGGGCCTGTTGCTGGCGCAGACCCGCGAGTTGACGCTGCAATTTCTGGGTGGAAATGAAATAAACCACAGCGATGGTGCCGCCCAGCAGAGAGGCCGCCAGCCCGGCGCGAAACCACCAGGTCTGCCAGAAGGCCGGAAGCACCGTGACGGTCAGGCTGGCGCCGGCCGGATTCCAGACGCCGTCTTCGTTGCAGGCGGCGACTTGGAAGTAATAGATTCCGGGCGGCAATTTGCCGTAGTGCGCGGTGCGGCTCTTCCCCGCGTTGAACCAGTTGGTTTGGCGTCCTTCTTCCATCTGGTAGCGGAAACGGGCTTGTTGCGGGTCATCCAGATTGAGGCCGGTGTATTGAATGAGCCATTCCTTCCCGGCGGGAATGACGACGGATTGCGGAGGCTGGCTGTGGGGTCCGTTGGTGTTCTGCTCCTGGCCTTCGATCAACACCGATTCTATCATCACCGTCACCAGATTGGTTTCGGAGCGGATTTGGGATGGGTCAATGGAAACCAGGCCTTTAATGGTGGGAAACCAAAGCATGCCCTCGGCCTCGCGGCAGGCGGCGGGTTGGGAACCCAAAGTGCATTCGCCGCTGGGCAGTCCGTCGCGCCGGCCATAGGTGTGGCAGGGGATGAAGTCCAGCTTCTTGGCCGCGAAATCGTTGAGGTCGCTCTTCTTGACACGCATCAGCCCGGCGTTCGAACCGATCCACAGGCAGCCCTGGCCGTCTTCGATCAGGTAGTCAACCCCGTTGCCGTTCAGCCCGTGGTCCGTCGTATAATTGACCCAGGCGCCGGACTGGAAGCGGATGAGGCCGTTGCCAAAAGTTCCCACCCACAGCACGCCCTCCCCGTCCACCAGCAGCGCGGAGATATTGTCGCTGGGAAATCCCCGCGCCTGCCGGTAGGAGGTGAACTGGCCGTCCTTGAGGCGGTTGAGTCCGCCCCCTTCGGTTCCAATCCATAGGTTGCCCTCCGCGTCGTCGGCGATGGCCCGCACGATGTCCGCGGACAGTCCATCGCCGGTGGTGTACACCTTCCAGGCTCCTCCGTCCCAAAAAGCCAGGCCGCGCTGGGTGCCGGCCCACAGACGGCCGCCGCGGTCCTGATGAAGGGCCGAAACCTGCCGGTCAAGGACGCCGATGCCCGGGGCGGGCTGGAAGAGGCCGTTTGTCAAGCAGAACAAACCGCCTCCGAAAGTGGCGGCCCAGATTTTCTGGCCGCCATCCACCAGCAGGGCGCGCGGGTTGAACAGCGTGATGGGTGGGCTGGACGGGGCTTGTTTGACGACGTCGTCCTTCACGCAATCAATGCCGTCACGGGGGGAGCTGAACCACAGGCGGCCTTGCTCGTCCTGGCAGACCGATTGCACCGTCAGGCCGGCGGAGGCATCGAGCGGGTGGAAAAGCTGGCGCTGGACGCGGTTTAATCCGCCGCTATCCAGTCCCACCCAGAGGCTCCCCGACTTATCCAGGTGAAGGGAAAGGACGTAATCTCCCGACAGCCCCTCCTTTTGCGAAATCTGGGTGGCTTTCCCATCGGCGCCAAACCACCAGACCCCGGCGCCTTTGGTTCCGACAATGAGATTGCCGTCCCGGTCCTCGCACGCGGCGGTGACAAGCTCCGCTCCCCGGGGCCAGGGATACGGCCCCAGATTACGTTCCAAACTGTCCCCGGCCCATTTTTCAACCATGTCATCCACGCCATCCCGGCCCAGGCACCAGCGGCCGCCCGTCCGGCTGGCCAGGAGAAAATCAACCTTGGACATAGCGGGCCCTCGCGTGGTGGGCGGCGGCGCCGAGGCGCGCACCGCGGTGGGATCAATTCCAACCAGGCCCTGCGGAGTGCCCACCCAGACCAGGCCGGATTTCTCAGCGATCAGCGTGGAACCGGGGCCGATTCTCCACGGAGGATCCATTTTGCCGTCATGATAGCGGCCAAGCTGGCCGTCGTCCGTGCGCAACCAGACCGCGCCGGTGGAATCTTCGCAAGCCGACCGGAGCCGTCCTTCGCGGCTGCCCCGGCCAAAGGCCAGATCGGTGATCCGCCCGTCCTTCAGAAGCAATGCGCCCGCCGTCTCCGTGCCGATCCAAAGGTTGGTCTTGCTATCCTCGAAAAGATAGACGATCCGTCCGCTGGTCAAGCCCGGAGTATTGTGTTCGTCGAAAACCTTGAATTGCACGCCGTCGAAACGAACCAAGCCGTTGAGCGTGCCCAGCCAGAGGTAGCCGTCGTGCGTCTGGATCATGGCGACGACAGAGTTTTCCGGAAGGCCGTCGTCCGTTCCCCACGGATCAATGTGAAAACGCGGCCCCGTCCCCGCTGCCATTGCCGGGCAGCCCGGCCACAGCAACGTCGCCGCCAGCAACCCGGCGAGGTGGCAAGGGTTTTTCCGCATGGGGCATTGTTTTGCCGGGGTCCCCCGCATGTAAAGACCAATCCTTTTCTTGATTAACTCATCCCTTTGGTTATCTTGTGTGGTCGTATCAATGGAGTGAAATGGCTGGCGATCGCCTTATTATTAAAACGAAATCCATAGTTTATTCCGCCCTGTTCTGGTGGCTTCCGCTGGCTTTGATGTGCCAGGCGCAAGCCCCGTCTCAACCCCTCGCCGCCACCCAGTCTGCCGTGCCGCGCCACAAGGTCCAGGTCAGCGATCCCGTCTCCGCCCGCCAACTCGCGGCCCGGGGCGCGCGGCTCATCGCCAATTACGGTGGTTTCCAGCTCTATGATGCCGATCAGGCCGCCGTGGCATCGCTGGGCGGCAAAGCCGAAGTGCGCCAGAGCTATAACACCATCCAGCTCAACGCCGCCCCACTGGACACCTCCCGGCCCGAAATCCAGTCCTTGCGCAAATCCGCGGCCCCGTTTGCCGGCAAACGGATGCACTTGATTCATTTTGCCGGGCCGGTGCAGCCGGCCTGGCGGGAATCCCTGCTCAAGGCGGGCGCGCAGATTGTCAGCTACATTCCGCAAAACGCTTACCTGATTTATGGCGACTCCAGCGCCATTGGGCAAATCCAATCCCTGGCCGCCCAAGCCCCGCACATCCAATGGGAAGGGCCTTATCTGGATGATTACAAAATTCATCCCGCCGCCAGAGGCGTGGACGCCAAAGGCAACGCGCGCCAGATCGGCACCGATTCGTTTGCCATTCAGATGGTGGCCGATGCCGCGGCCAACGCGGAGACATTGAAATTGCTGGACGGGCTGAAGCTGGAACCGTTGCGGCGCCAGCATTTCGCGCTGCATTACTTGAATGTGGTAGGCCGGTTTGCGGCGGATAAATTGGCGCGGATCGCGGCCCAGCCTGACGTGGTTTCCATTTTGCCCTATTTCACGCCAAGAAAATTGGATGAACGGCAGGACCAGATCCTGGCGGGGAACCTATCGGGGGGGGTTCCCAGCGGCACTGGCTATCTGGCATGGCTGGCGGCCAGGGGCTTTACCCAGGCCCAATTCAACGCTTCGGGCTTTGCCGTGGACGTGTCGGACAGCGGGATTGATGATGGCACAACCTCGCCCAACCATTTCGGCTTTTACGTCAACGGCCAGATCACCAACGGCGTCAGCCGGGTGATTTATAATCGCCTGGAGGGCACGCCCAATCGAGACAGCACGCTCAAGGGCTGCGATGGTCATGGAACCATCAACTCCCACATTTTGGCCGGCTATGATAACAGGGCCAATTTCCCTTTTTCCGACTCTTCGGGCTATCATTATGGCCTGGGAGTTTGTCCCTTCGTCCGGCTCGGTTCTTCGGTTGTTTTTGACCCGGACAACTTTACCAGCCCGGACTATCCCACCCTGCAATCCGCCGCCTACCGGAGCGGCGCCCGGATCAGCAACAATAGTTGGGGTGGGAGCGATGGCGTCTATGATTCCGATGCCCAGGAATACGACGCGCTGGTCCGGGACGCCGACTCCTCCACACAAGGCAACCAGGAAATGGTCATTGTCTTTGCCGCCGGCAATGACGGCAATAATGGCGTCACCTCGCCCGCCACGGCCAAGAACGTCATTGCAGTCGGTGCCTCGGATGGGGTGCAGCCTTTTGGCGGATCGGACGGATGTGGCACGACGGACGCGGATGCCAGCAATGCCAACAACGTCCCCAGTTTTTCCGGCCAGGGGCCATGCGACGACGGCCGTCACAAACCCGACATCATGGCGCCCGGAACTCACATCAGCGGCGGCGTGATTCAAGCCGCGCACCCAGGAGCCGATGGCACGGCGGACCCATGTTTTTTCAGTGACGCCAGCGGCGTCTGCGGCGGCCTTGGAACCAATCTTCTCTATCCGGCGGGGCAGGAGTTTTACACCGCCTCAACCGGCACCAGCCATTCCACTCCGGCTGTCGCCGGCGGATGCGCCCTGTTGCGCCAGTATTTCATCAATAAAGGCTGGACTCCGCCTAGCGCCGCCATGACCAAGGCTATCCTGATGAACTCAGCCCGCTATCTGAACGGCAGCGGCGCCAACGACTCGCTCTGGTCGGACAGCCAGGGCATGGGCGAAATGGACCTCGGCATGGCCTTTGATGGCGCGGCACGCATCCTGGAAGATCAACTGGCTGGCGACATCTTCACCGCCAGCGGCCAGACGCGCACTTTCGCCGGGGCCGTCGCCGACACCACCAAGCCCTTCCGCGTAACGCTCGCCTGGACTGACGCACCGGGGAGCACGACTGGCAGCGCGGCCAACAACGACCTGGACCTGACCGTGACCATCGGCGGGAACACCTACAAGGGCAATGTTTTCAATGGCGCGTTCTCCACGGCCGGCGGTTCGGCCGATACTCTGGACAACGTCGAAAGTGTCTTTCTGCCCGCGGGGGTTTCGGGAAGTTTCACCGCGACGGTGACTGCCGCCAGCATCAACTCCGTCGGCGTCCCCGGCGGCAATGGCGCGCCCAACCAGGATTTTGCCCTTGTCGTCTATAACGCCAACGGCGTAGGCATCACCAGCGCCAGCCTCGCCGCCGAAAGCTGCTCTCCCACCAACGGGGTGATTGATCCGGGCGAAACTGTCACCGTTGACTTTGCCCTGCAAAATGGAGGGACTTTCAACACCACCAATCTGGTCGCCACCTTGTTGTCGGGCGGCGGAATTAATTCTCCCGACGGCCCCAAAACCCTCGGAGTCCTGACCGCCGGCGGCCCGGCCGTCACCACGCCATTCACCTTCACGGCCGATGGGACCTGCGGCGGGACGATCACGGCCAGCCTCGCGCTCAAGGATGGCTCGAACAGCCTGGGAACGGCCACCTACGATTTTCAGCTCGGACAATTGGCGCAAACAGCCATTCTCCCCGAGAATTTCGATGCCGTCACCGCTCCGGCCCTTCCGAATAATTGGACAACCGACGCCACCGGCGGCCAAAAAACCTGGTTCACCGAAAGCACCAGCGGCACGGCTGACTCTGCTCCCAACGCCGCGTTTTGTGCCGCATCGCTCAACCGCGGCGTCGGCGAATTGATCTCGCCCGTCCTCGCCATCACGGGTCCAGCCGCCCAGTTGCGTTTCCGCCAGAATTACAATTTGGAAGCCAGCTCAGCCACCTCCGTGGCTTACGATGGCGGCGTCCTGGAAATCCAAATCGGCAGCGCGGCCTTCACCGACGTTCTGGCCGCCGGCGGAAGCTTCCTCAGCGGCGGCTACAATCTGACCATCACCAGCGGGGAACAACCGGTCACGGACAACAATCCCTTGGCCGGCCGCGCGGCCTGGAGCGGAATTTCCGGCCCCTACGGCACCAACAGCTACATCACCACCATTCTCCAACTCCCGGCCACGGCGGCGGGCCAGAACGTTCAGTTTAAATGGCGCTGCGGAACAGACCAGGGAAACCAACTGGGCTCGGTCGGCTGGTGGGTGGACACCATCGTCGTCTATGACGGCATTTATTCCTGTTGCAGCGGCGCGGAGGTTGCCCTGCCGGAGATTCTTTCCCCCGCCAACGGACTCCAAACTACCTCGAATACGGTCCAGGTCAGCGGGGAAGCCGTTGCGGGATTATTGTTGACCCTCTATGACAACAGCGCGTCCAACACCTCGCTTGTCGTTGGCTCCAATGGCTTCTTCTCCGTCCAAGCCGCCCTGGCCTACGGCGCCAATGTCCTGACCGCCGTGCAGGTGCAATCGGGGACCAACCTCTCCAGCGGCGCCGTCTCCGTGTTGTTGGGACCCCCTGCTCCCAAGCTCAGCGCGCCCTCCAACTCCCCTCCCTCCGTGCGCTTCACCGAAAGCGGCCTGGCCGGCGCCATCGTCAATTTGTACGACGGCGCCCCCTCGGACGGCACCTTGATCGCTACCTTTGCCAACGATTCCTCGGGCGACTTTTCCGGCGCCGTCACTCTGGCCGACGGCGCCTATTCCTTCATTGCCACCGAAACCGTGGATGGCGTCACCAGCCTTCCCAGTTCCGCCATCCCGGTGAACGTTTTGACGGTGCCGCCGCCGACGATTCTCTCGCCCGTTTCCGGTCTGGTCACCAACAACCCTTCCCTGACCGTCAGCGGCACGGGGATTGCGAAGGCGCCGATCACGATTTACAGCGGCGCCAACGTCCTCGCGACGACTAATGTCAACAATAGCGGGAACTTCACGGCCGCGGTCAAGCTGGCCGCCGGCGCACAAAGCCTGAGCGCGGTCCAAACCAAGTCCGGGGTTGCCAGCGCGCCCAGCGCGGCGGTGGTGGTTTCCTGGATTGTCCCGGCCCCCGTCATCCTTTCGCCCGCGTCCGGCCTGGTCAGCACCAATCCTTCCCTGACCGTCAGCGGCACGGGGGTTGCGGGCGCGACCGTGGCAATTGATGACGGCGCCAAATCCATCCTCTCCACCACTGTCAAGAGCGCCGCAACTTTCACCGCCACTTTGAAGCTGGCCGACGGGACGCACAGCTTGACCGCCGTTCAAACCGTCAGCGGCCTGGCCGGCCCGCCGAGCGCGCCGGTCCTGATATGGTTGACTCTGGCGCCGGTCATCCAGGTCGAACCCCAGGACCAAACCATGTTCCTGAAAGGCAATGTGACGTTCACCTCCGGCGCGACGGGCGCGGCGCCGCTCAAGTATTTCTGGGAAAAGAACGGCGCGAAGATCGCCGGGGCCGCCTCCACCACCCTGACCTTGACCGGCATCACCGCCGCCAGCGCCGCCACTTACTCGATGGTCGCCACCAACAGCTATGGCGCCGCCACCACCACGCCGGCCACTCTCACGCTGATTCCCAACCCATTTACCAATCTCACTGGCAATTACTGCGGACTCTTCTCCGAATCTCCCGCGCGGTTTCAAAGCTCCGGCCAGTTCACCTTGTCTCTGACGGCCCTCGGCGCCTATAGCGGGAAGATTCTCAACGCCGGCGGCAGCTACAGCTTCTCCGGCGCGTTCTCCCCCGCCGGCCACGCTTTGCAGAGCGTCTCCCGCGGCTCCGGCAAGACTCCGCTTGTCCTCCAACTTGCCCTCGACGTCACCAGCGGCACAGAACAAATCCTGGGCGCCGTTTCCAATTCGAACTGGGTGGCCGCGCTCCAGGCGGACCGCGCCATCTACACCGTCAAAAACCCCGCCCCCGAACAAGGCAGCTACACCATGCTTTTTGACACCCAGAGCGATGGCGGCGCCAGCCCCGGCGGCGACGGTTACGCGAAAGTCACGGTTACTTCCGCCGGGATGGTTTCCCTCAGCGGTGTGCTCTCGGACAATGCCACCGTTCCGCCGCCGGCGGCGGTGAGCGTATCCAAATACGGACAATGGCCGCTTTACCTTCCGCTCTACGGGACCGCGGGATCGCTCTCCGGCTGGGTGGATTTCACCAATGTTCCCGGCCTCAGCTTCGAGGGCGGCGCGGCCTGGTTCCGCACCAACTCCTCCGGCAAGCTCTACCCCCATGGCTTCACCAATTATCCGTCAATCATAGGTTCAACCTTTTCCCCCGGCGGCGCCCGCGCGCCCGCCCTGGCCTTCACCAACCTCCAGATCACCTTGAGCGGGGGCGGCCTTCCCGTGCCATTGACCAACAACGTCACCCTGTCCTTGAGCGGCAAGTTCCTCACCAACGGCCCCGGCGTCCCCAAGCTGACGTTGTCCCTGGTTCCCTCCACCGGCCTCATCAGCGGCAGCTTCTCCGATCCGGTCACCCGCCTGTCCACCACCATCAAAGGCATCGTGTTCCAGCAACAGACCACCGCGGGGGGATTCTTCCTCGGCACCAACGCGACGGGGGCCTTTGGGCTGGGCGTGCCGTGAAGTGGCCGGACCGACCGTCAACAATAAACCAACAGCGACTGCGAAATCGGGTTGATGCGGTTGTAGTTCAGCAGCTTGTCAATGTAGGTGGACGTCAAACGCTGGCCGTCGGGGATCAGGAGCACGCCGTTTTCACTGTAAACTCCCTGGGCCAGCACCATGCCGGGGGCCAGTTCCGAGAGCAACACCTCCCGCTGTTTTCCCGGCACCACCGCCTTGGGAACCGCGCGCAGGAAAACCCGCACCGCCTCCGGATCAAACGCCGAACCGCTGCCCTGGCTGATCATCTCGGTGGCGGCCTTGGCGTCCGCCTCGCCCTCGATGAAAGCCACCGCCACACCCAGCAGCCGGGCCAGCCACGGGATGGCGGGGCCTTTCAAGCCGTCGGGATAGCCGCTGCCGTCAAATCGTTCATGGTGGGCGCGGATGGTGGTCCTGACGCTTTGCAGGCAATGGACAAAGCCGGCCAGCTCCTGGCCGAAAACCGGATGATGATGCACCAGGGCCAGCTCCGCCTCGTTCAAGCTTTGCGGGGATTGTTCCCACCGCTTGATCAACTGCCGCGGAATGCCCACCAGGCCGATATCGTGGATGGAGGCGCTGATTTCCAGGATTTGCTGCTGTTCCGGCGACAATTCCGCGCCCCGGCCCATGGACTGGCACAGCGCCAGGACGCGCCGGGCGCGGTTGCCCAGCGTCGGATAGAAGGTCTGCATGGTTTGCACGCAAAGCTCGACGGATTGCCGGAGGTTCTCGTCCTGCTCGCGCAGGAGCCGCTGGAGCTGGGTGTTTTGCCGGGCCACCCGCTCCACTTGCGTTTCCAGTTCCTGGTTCAACTCCCTCAGCCGCGCATTCATCGCCTGGGTCTCGGCCTGAAGGCGGGAATTCCTGGAAATCAATTCGAAGCGCTGCACCGCCGTCTTGACCGTGGCCAGCAACTCTTCCCGCAGCCACGGTTTGACGACAAAGCGGTAAATCTCCCCTTTGTTAATCGCATCAATCACCGTGCTCAGGTTCAGAACGGCGGTGATAAGAATGCGCGTGGCGTTGGGCTGAATCTCCCGCACCTGGGTGAGAAACTCCAGGCCCGAAATCAGCGGCATTTGCTGATCGGTGATGACCACCGAAAACTGCTGGTCCTTCAAAACGCTCAGCGCATGGATGGCGTGAGGCGAGGCCACTACATGGTATCCCTCCCGGGTCAGTGTGTCCCGCAACGCCACCAGGACGATTTCTTCGTCGTCCACGATCAGGATGGGATCGGCGGGTTGCTGGTCTGTCGGGCTGTCCTGCGGCATAGTCAATACTCAGGCGCGCGCCTCGAAAAAGGAGTTGATCCGGGCCACAAAGTCGGCCTCAGACAAATCCGAGGCCAGAACCAGATCAATCCGGCTCAGGAATTGGGTGTCCAAATCGTCCTGATTGCAGCCCGCCAGTTTCACCACCACCTTGGCCGTCTTGTTTTGCTGGCGCACTTCGTCCAGCAGCGAACTCAGGCCGGAATCGTTCGGCTCGGCCAGCAGGAGGACGCCGGCAAACTGGTAATCGCTCGACTGGAGCAAATCCCCCAGGCTCTCCGACGCCCCGGCAACAACGATATGAAAATTGTGGGAACGCAGCAGTTCGGCGGTCTTGTCCAGCATCTCTCCCGTCTGGCCCAGGAGCAGCAGGCTGCGATGGGTCACCTGCCCCGGCCGGGCCGCCGTTCCGGTCTGCGGCGCGGTCAAGTCGGCTTCCGGCAGCCAGATTTGAAAGGTCGTGCCCACCCCGTCCACGGATTTGACGGAGATCGCGCCCTGAATTTTTTCCACCGCCAGACGGGCATTGTAGAGTCCCAGCCCCGATCCCTTGGCCTTGGTGGTGAAAAACGGGTCAAAGACCGAGGCCAGATGTCGCTGCTTGATGCCGCAGCCGGTGTCTTCAATCGTCAGGCAAACGCACGGCAGGCGCGGGAGGACCCCTTTGACATTCTCCAGCGCAGGAAGCTCTGTGTGCCGGGAAGTCGAAAGGGTCAGCAGTCCGCCCTTGGGCATGGCGTCGGCCGCGTTCAACAGCAAATTGATGACCACCTGGCGAAATTCCACCACGTCCAGGTGAACGGGCAGCGGGCAGGTGGCCAGGTCGGCATCCACCTGGATGCGGCGCGGGAGGGTTTTGCGGATCAATTCCACCAGGTCGGTCGTGATTTCATTGAGGTTATGATAATTGCGCTCGCCCGTCTGGCCCAGGTGCAGGTTGATCATGCGCTGCACCAGTTGGCTGGCTTGCATCGAGCTTTTCTTGATCAGGGACAAGCCCTCGTGGAACGGATGCTCTTCGGTCGCCTGCTCCAAAAACGATTCGCTCAACGAATGGATTCCCGCGATGATGTTCGTGAAATCGTGCGCCATCCCCAAAGTCAGCACCGCCAGCGTTTCCTTCCACGCCGCGGTGGACAAACGCCTTTCCGCGATGGTCTGGCGCGTCACATCCAGCCAGACCACCTCGTAGCCCAGCAACAAACCGTTCCGGCTCAACGTCGCCTGGCGGCCTTCCAGGATGTAGGCCACCCGTCCGGTCAGGGCGTGCCGGATGCGATACGTATTGGTCAGCGCGTCGCCGCTCTGGGCGGCCCGTTTGAATTGCTGCTCCAATTCCGGCGCGTCGGCCTCATGCACCAACTGCCAGAATTGTCGCGGACTGCCGGCCCAGTCCTCCGGCGGGATGCCGGTCAATTCCTCAATGTTCGGGCTGGCGAACTGCACGCTGAAATCGGGCCGCTGGCTGAACATGACGCAAGGCCAGCGGCGCGTCAGCCCTTCCAGGCGCGCTTCGGCGCGGAGCAGCCGCATGTACATCTCGCGCCGCGCGGAATCGTTGTGCAAGTGCAGGTCCCAGGCGGCTTCCTCCAGTTCGGTCAGCGGCGGCAGAGTCGAGTTCATCCGCACAAACCAGCATTCCGGGCTGCGCGCCATTTCCAGCACGAACCATTGCGCCAGTTGGGCGTCGCTGGACGTCAAATTCAGTTCCACGCGATCAAACACCCCCGCCCGGCGCCAGCTCCGCTCCAGCGTCTGGCTCCACTGGGAAGAAAGCGCGCCGAGGATTTCCCAAAACGATTTGCCGAGGAGCTCTTCCGGCGTTTTTTCCAGCCAGTTGCAAAGCGGCTCGTTGATTTCCAGGATGCGCCCGGGCGGGGCCAGCAGCACCAGACCGCCTTCCAGCCAGCTTCGCGGCACTGCGGGCGGCGCGGGCGGGGCTGCTAGGGCGCCGCCCAGGATTGCTTCCGGTTTCTGAATATCGGCTTGCATTCGGTTTGGAGCTTAATTGTCCATACCCTATAGCCTGTGGAGAACAACTCAACAGGAAAATCAATAAATACAGACTGACCTGGAGATGGAACCCTCCTCACCCCGCCGTGCAACCTCTCCGCTGGCGCGGACCCAACATCAATTATCGCTGCGACCAGCCGAAACGGCTGGGGGCCGGGGGAAGGCTGGTGATCGGCCAATAGACAAACCATCCCTTGCCGATCACGTTTTCCTGCGGAACGTCGCCCCAGTAACGCGAATCGTAGCTGGTCACGGTGTTGTCGCCAAAGACCAGGTAATGCTTGGCCCGCACCACCATGGTGTCGGTCTCCTTCTGGAGCTGGCTTATCGGCTGGCCAATCAGCACGTGGCCGTTGTAGTATTGATCTTTCAGAAAGTGGCAGTCGCGGGGCGGCAGTTTCGGGTCGAACCCATACACGTTTTCAAAGTGGGGCGTGGAAGCGTCCAGCCGTTTGCCGTTCACTCGCATGTGGCGGTCCTCGCCGATGCTGACCGTCTCTCCCGGCAAGGCCACCATCCGCTTGATATAGAATTGGTCCTGGTCCGGCATGGGCAGTCCCTTGGTTTTGAAGACGATGATCTCTCCGCGGCGCGGGCGGCGGAAATTGTAGGTCAACCGGTCCACGAACAAATGATCGCCCGTCGTTTCCACAAAACGGAAGATCGGTTCGCCTTTGCGGAAGCGGGTGTGCTCGTCCAGTCCGATGCGGTGTTCCAAGGGTTCGCCGCGGGGGGTTTCATCCGGCCCGAACCAAACGGTCATCGGAACTTCCGAGCCATCCTGGTAGCGGACCCAGATGGATTGTTTGTTAAAAAAACGCAGAAAGTGTTCCAGCGGGCCGATGCGGACCACGCTTCCATCCTGCGGCGCAATCGCCTGGTGGTAGATCGCTCCGTGCATGGCCAGATCGCAGACGCGGCTGAAAAACCCCGGCATTTGAAAGCCAGCATCGTACAGCGGGTCCACCGTCACGCCAAACAACGTCGGCTGCATCGAACTGGTCGGGATTTTAAACGGTTGCAGAAAAAACGTGCGGATGGCCATGGCCACGACAATGGCGACCAGAAACACTTCCACGTTCTCGCGCCATTCGGCGTGGGGATAAGGCTTGAGCCACTTGTTGGCCGCCTTTTCCAATTCGTCGGCGGATTTGGCGAGGGTTTCGTCGCTCGCCTTGGAATCCCGCGCCGCTTTGGTCTGTTGCAAGGCGGCGTTGATGCCCTGGAGAGCTTGGGGAGAGAGCACGTCGCGTTGCGCGGCAAGCAATTTGCCAACATGCGCACAAAGCTCGCCCGTCTGCCGCACCTTGCCGGAAAGGAACCATCGTAAATTCATCTTCAACCAAACCAATAACCGATCCCTCCTGGAATTACGAGACGCGATTTGCGATTTCAGCCCGGAAGTTCACAAAAGGTTTGACTGGACACCTTCGGCCTCTTTTGCTATTCCATAAAAATGCGTTCCCTCATCTCGTTCACCATGCTCTCCGCAACGCTGGCTCTGGCCGCCTTGTCGCTCCCCTCCACCGCCTTTGCCGACGAGGAGGAGGTCTGCGGCGCTTGTGAAAAAAAGGTGCTTGTCACCGGCCAATTCCGCCACGTCACCCGCGAAAACGCGGTGATCGAAAATGCGCCCGGCGGCGAAGCGGCGTTCCGCGAAGATATTCGCGGCACTAACTTCACCCTCACCGTGTCCAATCTGGAGGCGGGCAAATACACCATTGAGATCGGCCTGGCGGAACTCCAATTCGACGAAGCCGGCCTGCGCTTGTTTGACATCCTCTATGGCGACCAGGCAATCGCGACCAACCTCGACATCTTCGTCGCCGCCGGCGGGATGAGCAAAGCGTACCGAATCCGCGCCGAAGTCGAGCATCCAGGCGACGCGGTGCGCGGGCCGTTGAGCGTCCGGTTTGTCGCGCGCCAGGACAACGCCAAGCTGAACACCTTCGAGATCCGCGATGCGGCGGGTGCGTCCGTCGTTTCCCTCAAGGCCGCCGATTTGGGGATCAACTATGATCCGGCTGCTTTCGTCGTGCCGGACATCGCCGGACCGGTCTTGTGGAAAGACCCGGCCCAGCCGCTGGAGGTCCGCGTCAAAGACCTGGTGCGCCGCATGTCGCTCGCCGAAAAAGCGGCCCAGATGCACAACACGGCCCCTGCCATTTCGCGCCTGGGTCTGCCGGCTTACAATTATTGGAACGAATGTCTCCACGGCGTGGCCCGCGCCGGCGCCGCCACCGTTTTTCCGCAAGCCATCGGCCTGGCCGCCACTTGGAACACCACCTTGCTCCACGACGTTGCCGACACCATCGCCACCGAAGCCCGCGCCAAGCATCACCAATTCGCCCGGACCCACGAGGGCGACAGCGCCAGGTATTACGGCCTCACCTTCTGGACGCCGAACATCAACCTCTTCCGGGACCCGCGTTGGGGCCGCGGCCAGGAAACCTACGGCGAAGACCCCTTCCTGACCTCGCGGCTGGCCGTGGCCTTCATCCGCGGTTTGCAGGGCGACGACCCAAAATACCTCAAGGCCATGGCCTGCGCGAAACACTTCGCCGTTCACAGCGGCCCGGAGCCGGCGCGGCATGCCTTTGACGCCGAGCCGCCCGAGCGCGATTTCCACGAAACCTATCTTCCGCAATTCGAAGCCGCCGTGCGCGAGGGCAAAGTCGGGGCGGTCATGGGCGCTTACAACGCCGTCTATGGCGAGCCGGCCTGCTCCAGCACGCTCTTGCTGGGCGATATTCTGCGCAACAAATGGGGGTTCCAAGGCCACGTCGTTTCCGATTGCGGGGCGATCTACGACATCTTCGCCAACCACAAAACTGTCGCCACCTCCGAAGAAGCCTCCGCGCGCGCGGTGGCAGCCGGCTGTGACCTGTGCTGCGGGAACGATTATGCCGCGCTCCCCAATGCCGTTTCCAAAGGACTGATCTCCGAACAGCAGATGGACGTCTCGCTCTGCCGCGTGCTGGAGGCCCGCTTCCGCCTGGGCCTGTTCGATCCGCCGGATCAAGTGCCCTACGCCCGCATCCCATTCGCGGAAAACGATTGCATGGAACATCAGACCCTGGCCTTGCACGCCGCGCGCCAGTCCATGGTCTTGTTGAAAAACGACGGCCTGCTGCCCCTCAACCGCGCCAGGATCAAACGCATCGCCGTCGTCGGCACCAACGCCAGCTCGGTCAATGTGTTGCTGGGCAACTACAACGGAACCCCCTCCCGGCCCGTCACCATTCTGGACGGCATCAAATCTGTCGCCGGGCCGGACGTGGCCGTGGTTTACGAACCCGGCTGCCCCCTCGCCGTGCGGAACGATGGACAAGACAAACCTTCCGCCGAAATGTTTGCCCGCGCGGTGCGGGCGGCGGCTTCCGCCGATGTCGTCATTTACGTCAGCGGCCTCAGCTCCAGGCTGGAAGGCGAGGAGATGCGGGTGGATTACGCCGGATTTGCCGGCGGCGACCGCACGGACATCGCGCTTCCCTCTGTGCAGGAGGATTTGCTGCGGGCGCTTCATGCCACCGGCAAGCCGGTGGTCTGCGTCAACTGTAGCGGCAGCGCCGTGGCCCTGGTCTGGGCGGCCAAAAACTTGCCCGCCATCTTGCAGGCCTGGTATCCCGGCGAGCAAGGCGGACTGGCGGTGGCCGAAACGCTTTTTGGCGACACCAATCCGGCGGGCCGGCTCCCCGTCACCTTCTACCGCTCCACCAACGACCTGCCGCCCTTTGCAGACTACAGCATGACCAACCGCACTTACCGCTATTTTACCGGCAAACCGCTTTTCGCCTTCGGCCACGGCCTGAGCTACACCAAGTTCGCCTGCGGCGGCGCGAAGCTGGACCGCGCCGAGGCCGGCCGCGCTGGCGTGGTAAGGCTTTCTCTAAATGTGAAAAACACCGGCCCGCGCGACGGCGATGAAGTGGTGCAGGTCTATTTCCGGCATTTGGCGCCCTCGCAGCCCCAGGCGCAACTGGCCCTGTGCGCCTTCACCCGCGTTTACGTTCCTGTCAAGACCACGATTCCGGTGTCCCTGGAAATCCCCATCGAACGTTTCCGCTATTGGGACACCGCCGCCAAAAGTTACGCCGTGGAGCCGGGCGCCTATGAAATCCTGGTCGGCGAAGCCTCCGACAACCTCCCCGAAAAACTGCCGCTCCTATTGCATTGAGGCCGCGCTTCCAAACCAAACCGTCGCACTTTCCCAAAAAAGCCGGAGCATCTTCGTCTCAAAGTGGCGTGACCTTGCCATGCTTGCGCCAGCAACGCGCGCCAAAGGCCATTCCGCCCGTGACGATGAGAGCCAGCGTGCTTGGCTCAGGAACAGCGGTTGTGGAAAAAGTGATGTCGTCCAGTTCCATCCAATTTAATCCTTGAATTATGGAGGTAAAATCGATCTGCCCCGTTTGACCCGCATAAGGCGTTATATCGGCGCCGTACACATTGTAGGGCTGTCCAGATGGGCTTTCCCCGGAGGAAAGCACAACTGGGGACAGGCTGTTGCCGGCAAAAGACACGGAAAGAGAACCGCCGCTTTGAAAACTCCAAGCCTTGAATTGGAGCGATTGCGCATCCGCTGGAATCGTGCCGCTTTGCCACAAGGAGGTGTTAACAAGGAGACCCTCAGTCACCGGACTGCCTCCAGATTGCAGAAACACGGTATAGTTTCCGTCAATGATCCCGGGGTTAATGGCGTTCCAAGTAGGACCAAAGATGTCAATACTTGCTTGTCCGAGTGAGTAATCGTTTGCCCAGACCTGCGTGACGGGAACACCACCGATGGAACCACTCCAACCCGGCAGGGCGTTGGCGATTGGAATCTCGTTGAACTGGCCCGAAGGGTTCGACAAATTAGCCGACTCAAAGTTGAGGTTTTGAAATGTACTTTGGGCCTGAGCCGACACCGCAACGCCAATCCACACCATTACAAATAATAGACTCGTTGGCTTCATATAATCATTTCATCTTGTTACGAAAGGATCGCCAGTGGCTTGAAACGTGCCCGTCGCCAAACCCTGCCAAGCACAAATCGCAAAGCGCTTTCCTGACGCCCAGAATCCGAAGTGCTTGATCTGGTAGACAAGCTTTGACCCGTAAATCATACAACGACCACCGGGTTGCGCAGCAAACCAATCCCCGCGATCTCGATCTCGACCACATCCCCCGGCCGCAGGTTGAAAGTGTCGGGGGGCACAATGCCGGTTCCCGTCAATAAAACGGCGCCGTGGGGAAATTTCTGGCTGCGAAAAAGAAAGCTCGCCAGTTCCTCGAAGCCGCGCTTGATCTGGGCGGAGGAGGTTTCCCCGGCGAAGACCGGCTGTCCGTCGCGCCGGATTTCCAGGCGGATTTTCCACTGCCGCGCCGCGGTTTCCTCCGCGCCCAAGATGATCCACGGACCGAGCGCGCAGGAGCGGTGGTAGGTCTTGGCCTGGGGCAGATACAACAAATTCTCCCCTTCGATGTCGCGCGAACTCATGTCATTGCCAATGGTATGGCCGACGATCTTTCCCGCCGAATTGAGCACCAGCGCCAGTTCCGGTTCGGGCACGCTCCAGCGGGCGTCGGCGCGAATGCCGACCGCTTCGCCGGGGGCCGCGACCTTTTCCGCCAGGGACTTGAAAAAAATCTCCGGGCGCTCCGCCGCATAAACCTTGTCGTACGCCGTGGCGCTGAAGTCCGACTCCTCCATGCGGGCGGTCTTGCTCCGCAGGTAAGTCACCCCGGCCGCCCACACTTCCTGCCGCTCCACCGGCGCGCACAACTCCACTTCCGAGAGCGCAAGGCGGGGCAGGCCCGCTTGCGCGATTCGACGCAATTGCGCCGGCGGATCCTCGCTTTCCAGCAACGGCTCCATTTGCGTGACGCCCGCTGGTGTCAAGTCGAGCAACGTGGTGGCGTCCCTCACCCAGCCCACGCGCGCTTCGCCTTCCTGGTTTTTGAACCGGCAGATCTTCATGCGTACTCCTCTTTTGGCGGGGCCGGCCGGGTTGGCTCCGCGCCTTTGGGCAGGAGAAACGCCAGCCCGGCGCACGCCAGCATTCCCAGGCCCAGCGCCTGGAACGAAATCGCGGTGCTTTCATATTTCTTCATCAACCAGCCCACAACGTAAGGTCCGGCGAACCCGCCCAGGTTGCCGAAGGCGTTGACCAGCCCCAGGACCGATCCCATCACGCTCTTGGGCAGGGTCTCGCCCAGGATCGCCCAGAAAGGGGCCATCCCTGCAAACGGGCCTGGAATGGCCAGACACATCAAAGCGTAGGAAAGCCAGAAATAGCCGCTGCAAAGCACGCTCAGAATCAGGCTCACCCCGCTTATCCCATAGGCGACCGCCACATGAGCGCGCCGCTCCCGTGTTTTATCCGAATGCCAGGAGTTCAGGATCATGAGTATGGCAGTCACCACGTAGGGAACCGAAAACAGGATTCCGTACTGCAACGGGCTGAACCCCCTGCCCTTGAGGCCGCTGGTAAAAAAAGTCATGCAGCCGTAAGCCGCGCAATTATGCAGAAAATACAGGGCGATCATGACGAAGATGGATGGTTCGCGAAATCTGGCCCACAGGGAAGTCTTTTCCCGCGGCTCCAGTTCCGCCGATTCCTTTTGCAGCGTCGTTTCCAGAAACTCACGCTCCTGCGGCTCAATCCACTTCGCCTCCGCGGGATGGTCCCGAATGAAAAACCACCACAGAGGAAGCCAGAGAAACGGCAGCAGCCCTTCCAGGAAGAGCATTCGCTGCCAGCCATAAGCTCCGAGCAGCCACCCGGTGAACGGCGCCGAACCCGCCACGGCCAGCGGCTGGCAAAGCCCCCACCAGGCGTTGGCCCGGGCCCGCTCCGAACGCGGAAACCAATTGGCCAGAAGAACCAGCGTGGCCGGAAACACCGCGCTTTCGCCCACTCCCAGCAAAAACCGCATCCATTCAAACTGCCGGAACGTCCGGCAAAGCCCGCAGCCCATCGCGCAAATCCCCCAACCAATCAGGCACAGGCCCACCACCTTTCGCGCGCTCCAGCGCGACGCCAGCCAGCCGCCGGGGACTTGCAGCAGAAGATAGCCGACAAAGAAAATGCCCGCCGCTTCCCCCTTCATCCGGTCGTCCATGGCCAAGTCCCGCATCATGCTGGAGATCTTGGGATCGAGCGACAGGGAGATGTTGGTCCGGTCCACGTATGAGATCGTGTACATGATCAGCGCCACAGGGATGATGCGAAGCCAGCGGTCTTGCGTCATAGGCCGGAAATGCCACGGCTCACTGGGCGCGCCCCACCAATTGCGGCTGAGTCGCGGGCTGGCGTCGAACCACGTTGTATTCGGCGTTGTAAAGCAGTTGATCCCCCGAGAACTTCAGCCCAAGCGTGACGCAAAAGGGGGTTTCGTAAAACGCGATCTTCGCAGTATAGACGCCCTCCGCCGTCCAGGCGCCGCTTGCCGCCACCGGCTGGTCCGCCGGGGGATTCATCACGTCCGAGACAAAAGTCATGCGCCCTTTCACCCAGACCCCGTTGCCGCAACGGATCCGCTGTTCGACGCCATCGTAGCGCATGACCAACGTCACCGATCCGTCCGCCTCGCCAAAATCCAGCGCGACCGCTTCAATCTTTTGGTCGTTGGTCGCAAACACATACCGCCGGCCCGGCGCTGTCGCGGCGGAGCCAGGCGCGGCGGAACCTCGCGGCGGATGCATGGTCAGGCCGGCCAGTCTGGTTCTAAGTTTGACAAGCGCCGCCGGATTGGCTGGAAGCGGCCTGGATTGCATGGCGGGCAGGAGGATGTCCCACACCAGATTCATGACGCCCCCCATGTCCTTGGTGCCGCTGGTGATCGCCACCACCGCGTCCTGTTCCGGCATCACGATGCAGAATTGCCCGAACGCTCCATCCCCGCGATAACACCCATGCCTGGCCCTCCAGAACTGGTAGCCGTAGCCTTGCTCCCAATCACTGGCCGGGTCGCTGCCGTTGGCAGTCTGACGGCAAGTCGCGGCCGCCACCCACGCGGCGGGCACTAATTGCTTCCCGTGCCACTTGCCCTTTTGCAGGTAAAGCAGCCCGAACCGCGCGACGTCCTCCGTCCGGAGGCTCAATCCATACCCGCCCAACGAAATCCCTTGCGGGCTGGTCTCCCAGGTTGGATTTTCAATGCCCAGCGGTTCGAAGAGCCGGGGTCGCAGATAATCCAGCACCGTCATGCCCGTCACCTTTTGCACAATGGCCGACAGCATGTAACTCCCCGGGGTGTTGTAGAAAAAAAACGTGCCCGGTTTGTGCTCCACCGGCATCGCCAGAAACTCCCGCGTCAACGGTTCTTTTGCATCGAACGAAAACTGGGAAACCTCGTTCGAGAGCTGGCCGCTGGACATCATCAGCAGGCTGCGCACGCGTATCGCCTTGAGGTTCTCGCTCGGCCGGGCCGGGGCGTCTTCCGGAAAAAACTTCAGCACCGGGTCGTCCAGGCTGAGTTTTCCCTCCGCGATCGCCAGTCCCACCGCCGTGGAAGTGAAGCTCTTGCTCAACGAAAACATCGTGTGGGGAATCTCCGCGCCGTAGGGCGACCACCATCCTTCCGCCACCACCTGGCCGTGACGCGCCAGCATGAAGCTGTGCATGGCGTCAACCTTCGCATCGGCGGCTTCAATGAACTCGAGAATCGCCGCTGAGGACACGCCCTGCTTTTCCGGCATGCCGCGCGGAAGCTCTGCGGGTTCCGCCGCCAGGCAAACCGTTCCCATGCAGGCCAACAATGCTTGGCGGACAATTTCTTTCAAGTTCATGATTCCAGATTCTATCTTGCGCGGCCAGTCAACAGCTCTCCGATCTCGTTCTCCGATGTGGCGCGTCGCTGGGGACCCTTCCCTTGTGACACGAACCCCCGCCCCACGCCAGCTTTTTATCAGAAAGGCTGAAGGGATCGAAAATTATCATCGGAAGTTCAAGAATTGAACTGCGCATCGCTCCCGCTCTTCAAACGACTTCGCCATTGCCGAAAGTTTAAATTGGGGATAATTTTGTCGCATGAAGACGGTCACGAAACAACAAGCGGTTCTTGGGTTCGACATGATCGGCGATTTGGCCCATTCCGGGGAAACTGTTACCGTCACCCACGGCGGCAAACCATGGATCAGACTCGTGCCCGCTTTCAAGAAGAAGTCTGGCAAGTCCGTGGCCGCCTTTAAAGCCCGCCTCAACCGCATTTCGCCGAAGCCTATTCCTGGGGCATCCGAAGTCCTCTCGCGGTCGCGTCGTTGAAAACCTACTTCGACACCTCCTGTCCCCCCAGTTCCCATCGCCTTGCTGGTTCCAATAGGTTGGGAAAGCAGCCTCTGTCGAAGGATAGCATGAAAACATGAAAGCCGTTCAACTCATTTCCCATGGCGCTCCCGGTCAACTGCAATATCACGAGGTTCCCGATCCCGTTCCCGCCCCCGGCGAGGTGCTCGTCCAGGTCCGCGCCTGCGGGCTGAACCGGCTCGATCTCTGGATGGAGGAGGGAAGTCTCCCGGGCGCTTCTTCCCTGCCCCGCATTCCTGGCGGCGAGATTTCCGGCGAGATCATCGGCCTCGGCCCCGGCGTTTCCAATTGGCGGCCCGGAGATCGCGTGGCCGTGCAATCCAACATCTTCTGCGGCCAATGCGAATTTTGCGCGCGCGGCGAGGAGTCCCTCTGCCTCAAGGGCCAGTTGCTCGGCGTGCAGCGCGACGGCGGATTCGCTGAAAAGCTCGCCGTGCCGGAACGGGTGCTGGTTCGGTTGCCCGGGAAGGTTGATTTTGAAACCTCGGCCGCGCTCACCCTCGCCAGCAGCACGGCCATGCACATGCTCACCCATCGCGCCACCGTCCGGCCTGGCGACTGGGTGCTGGTCATCGGCGGCGCCAGCGGAGTCGGGTCCGGCGCCATCCAGATCGCCAAACATCTGGGCGCTCAGGTCATCAGCACCGGGTCCAGCCCGGCCAAGCGGAATTTTGCCACCGGATTGGGCGCAGATTATGTCGTGGACAGCGAGAGCCTGGATTGGCCGGCGGAAGTCCGGAAAATCACCGGCAAACGCGGCGTGGACCTGGTCGTGGAGCACGTGGGCGGCGGCGTGTTGCAGCGCTGCTTCGACTGCCTGGCGCGCGGCGGGACCATTGTCACCTGCGGCGCGACCGCCGGCCGCGAAGTCACCCTCAAGCTCTGGCCGTTTTTCGTCAAAGAACAGAAACTGGTCGGCAGTTACGGCCGCCGCCGCCTGGACATCCTGGCCGCGCTGCAATGGGCCGCCGAAGGCCAGCTCAAAGCCGCGATTGGCGGAATCTTCCCCCTGGCCAAAACCCGGGATGCCTACGACGCCCTGCGCCGCCGCCAGGTCCTGGGCAAGCTCATCATCAAACCGTAGCGCGGCGGCGGGATGAGAAAAAACGCCGTAAAATAAATTTGACGCGGCGTACTTTGTGTAACAAAGTAAATCCATGCAAACTGATTGGGCCTCGGAAAACCTGCAAGTCATCCGTACTCTGATGGAACGGGCGGCGATCTATCGCCGCGCCATGGCCCCGATCATGGTCGTGGTCGGTGTGACCGGAATCGCCGCCGGGTTTGGCGGAACCTGCTTGAACTCCCGCGGGTTTGTCCTCTTGAACTCTCAAACCGCTCGCGGGTTTGTCCTCTTTTGGCTCGCTGTCGCGCTGGTTTGTTTATTGGAGGCATTTTTCATGATTCGACGGCAGGCGCTCAAGGATTCCGACCCGGTATGGTCGCCGCCGACACGCCGGGCGGCCCAATCCGTGTCGCCGGCATTTTTGGCGGCGTTGATGCTGGGCCTTTTCTTTTTGGACCCGAGAACAGACTTTTTCTTCGTCTTCATGTTGATCCCAGCCTGGATGACGCTTTACGGATTGGCGATGCACTCGGCCGGGTTTTTCATGTTGCGCGGGTTCAAACTGTTCGGCTGGGGATTTGTTCTGGGTGCGGTTTTTTTTGTGGGATTCCTGGTTTACAGAAATGATCCATCCCTTCTGCGGTCATCCATTGCCGCCAACCTCGCCATGGGCGGATTCTTTGGCGGCGGGCACCTCGCCTACGGCTTTTACCTTTACTTCACGGAAAAGCGCGGAAATGTCGCGTGAATACAAAACCGTTCCTCCAGCTCGACCGCGTCATCCACGAAAAGGGCCGCCTGCCCATCGTCTCCCTCCTGGCCGCCTCGCCGGAGCTTTCCTTTACCGAGTTGCGCGACACGCTGAACATGACCGACGGCAATTTAAGCATGCACATCAAGACCTTGCAGGAAGCGGGCTTTGTCTCCGTCACCAAATCCTATCGGCGCCAGCGGCCGCTGACCACCTGCTCGCTCACCCCGGCCGGACGCAAGGCCTTCGCCGCCTACATTGATTTGCTGGAGCAAATCGTCCGGCAGGCCCGCGCCGCGGAATAATCTTGCGGAAGATTGAACATTTTTCCACCAGCCGGGTCATATTACTTTGTGATACAAAGTGAAATCGCTATCCGCCCGCCCCTGCCGCGCGCCCTCCACATCATCCGCGCCGCCCATTTGGGTATGTGTTTCGGCGTCCAGGACGCCATCGCCCTGGCCCACGCTCAAGCCCGGTCCCGGCCGCTGACCATTTTGGGCGACCTGGTCCACAATGAAACGGTGCTGGCCGATTTGCGCGCCCGCGGCATCCGCATCGAAAACCGCGCTGACGACGTAGCCACCGCCACGGTCATGATCACCGCGCACGGCGCCTCGGATCTGGCCTTGCGGGCGATTCAAGATCGCGGGCTGCGAGTGCTCCAAGCGACCTGTCCGCTGGTTCATTACGCCCATCGCGCCGTCAAGTCGCTCGCCAGGGACAATTTTCACCCCGTCATCGTCGGGCTTCGCGAACACGTCGAGGTGCGCGGCTTGACCCAGGATCTGGCGGAGTTTGACATTGTCCTGACCGAGGAGGACGTGCTCCAACTGGCTCCGCAGCCCCGCTTCGGCATCGCTGCCCAGACCACCCAGCCCATTGACCGGGTCCGCCATCTGGTGGGACTGATCGGCCGCCGTTTTCCACATTCCGAAATTCGCTTCATTGACACCGTTTGCCAGCCGACCAAACAGCGCCAGTCCGCGGCGGTGGAGATGGCGCGGCAGGCGGATGTGGTGATTGTGATTGGGGGCGCGCACAGCAACAACACGCGCGAACTGGCGGCCACTTGCGCCCGGTTCTGTTCCCGCGTGCATCAGGTGGCCAACGCGCGCGAAGTGCAACCCGGCTGGCTGCTCGACGCGGAAACGGTGGGCATCACCGCCGGCACCTCCACGCCCGATCACGTCATTGACGAAGTGGAGCTTCGCCTGCGAAACCTGGCCGGACCCTCGCCCCACTGGCAGCCACAAAATCAAGCGTTATGAAAATCAAAAATCACCCCAACCACTGCGGGTTATGCGTCGTCCCATCGAACTGCGAGGAGGTCTTGAACCTTTCCAACTGTCCGTTGGCGGCGGCCTCTTTGGTGCGGGCCAGCAACGCCGCCACTTCCGCCCCAGTCATGGGTCGGAAGGTGCGGGCCGCTTCCAGCGCCTGATCCAGAGTCCTCAGGCTGTCAATTCCCGTGATGACCGTCGAAGTGGGCAGGTTCAGCGCGTAATGCAGACACTCGATGGCCGTGGCGGCCCCGCTTTGGACAATCGCCCCGAAACCCAGCGGCTTCATCCCTAAAACCCCGATCTCCTCCTTGACCAGCCTGGGGAGCACATTGGTGGCGAAACTGCGAAAATGCGCGTCCATCACGTTCAACGGCATTTGCACCGCGTCAAAATGAAATTGATGCTCCGCCGCCGCATCCAGCATCTTCAGATGAATGGACGGGTCCTTGTGTCCGGTGAAGCCGATGTAACGAATCTTTCCGGCCTTCCGCGCTTCCAGGGCCGCCTCCATCGCGCCGCCCGCCGCGAACACCCGGCCCGGATCCTCCAGCCGGATGATTTCGTGAAACTGCATCAGATCAATCCGGTCCGTCTGCAAACGTTTCAGCGATTCCTCGATCTGCCGCGCCGCCGCCTTTTTGGTGCGGCCATCGCATTTGCTCATCAGAAACACCTTTGCGCGGTAGCCCTCGCGCAACGCCTTGCCCATCCGCGCCTCGCTCTCGCCGTCGTTGTAATCCCAGCAATTGTCCAGAAATGTGATGCCCCCATCCACCGCTTTGCGCACCAGGTGGATGCTCTCCTGCTCCGCGTCTTGAATGCCGATGTGGTAACCGCCCAGTCCGACGGCGGAAATCTTTTCCCCGGTGCGTCCGAGCGTTCGCATCGGCATGGCCCCGGGGGCCTCCGCGCCCCAAGCTGCGGGGCTGACGCTGACGGCGACAGTGCCTGCCACCGCCAATTTGACAAATTCCCGCCGCGACACCCCTTCCCTCCTGCCGCCCTCAAGACCGCCTTGAAAATCACGCTGGTTTTTCATCCATGCTATTTATCGTCCACGGAGATCTCCGACCCGGCGTCATGTCCGTTCATCTTCGTGGCCAGCCGGGCTTTGGGAGGTGTGCCGATAGGATTGGGGATATAGAATTCACCCGCCACCGGCTTGATGCCCCCGCGGCCCAAGTAGGGGGTAAGGTCATCCATCGAAATCGGAGAACCGCTGGATAGGTTCTTCGCCAGCGCGGCCTGCGCTTTGGCGGCGTCGAGCATGCGCAGATTGTTGATGATGGCGTTGTATTGCGAGGTAGCCTTCGCTTTGACGAAATTGGGGATGGCAATGGCCGCCAACATCCCGCCCACTCCGGCGGCGGCGGGAATGACCATCGCGTTCATGCATTTATTTCCATTGGCAACGGCCTCCCATCCTTCCGGTCCGTTGGCGCCCACGGAGAAGGCGTACATGGCGTTGGTGGCAATCCTCTCCTCCAATGATTCCGCCTGCGCGCCCAGCATTCCGGCCTGCTTGCTGATGACCCCATGCAAGGCATGCCCCAGTGTCCGGCCAAACGTTTCACTGATCAGCGAAAAGTTGTTTCCGGCCAGTGGCACTCCCTGCGACAGCTTCTTGAATTCCGGGGTGGACTTGAAACCGATCTTCTTTCCGGCCTTCACCCCGAGGATTTCCTGGAGAAGCGCCCTGGAGGAGGTCAGGAAAAGATAATCACCGGCGCGGGCGATGGTGGGGCTGAGTTCAATCGGCAGCGGGACCGGAATCGTCACGGTCCGGCTCTTCAGATCCGGCAGGTCCGATTTGGAAACCATGGGGTTGCCGGCCAGGAGTTGGTCAACCCGGTCGAAAATCACATCCGACTTCACCTTGGCAAAGATGGCCAGTCCCGGTTCGGAAATTTCCAAGGGGTTGCCGGGGATGGGAAGAGTTACTTTTTTGGACTCATCAACTGTAAATATGATGCCGTAACCACCCCCCAGAGAGCCGAGCAAATCATCCAGGGCGATGCCGGTCCTGGCTTTAAATTGCGCGGGAAATCCCGCCAAACCCTGGTCCACGTTCGGAAGGTGGAGCTGCGCCAGTTCCTTCTGCAAGGTCTTCCACACCAGCGGAATATCCAGGTCCGAGTAGGCCGCGAAGGCGGTGTTGTCCGGCAGCAGATCCAATTCCTTGAGCGGATGCGGCTTCTTGCCGAACACCGACCAAATCAAACCGTCGTCCTGGCCCTCATAGTGATGCAGCACCATCTTGCTGTAATACAAGCCCGGCTCCCGCGCGATCGAACTTGCCCCGAATCCACTGATGTGTTCTATGCCGCTGTCTTGGATCAACGCGCTGGCAAAGGCGAAGCCCCGGTTGACGTTGTCGCGTCCGGCCGCCGCCACGGCGGGCAAATTCATCACTCCGTTGCTCAACTCGGTGAAGGATTTTGACAAACGGCTCAGCGTTTGCTCTGTGCTGAGGTAAACGAACAAATTACCCCCTTTGTCCAGTTTGCGGGTGACCTCCTCGAAGCTGTTCTTCTCGGCCGAAACGATGGCCCCGCCCGCTCCTCCTCCGGCGGCGCCCGGCGGCGCGGACTCATTTTTCTTCTGGCAGCCGGCCAACATGGCGGCCACACCGATGAGCAGGGGAATCTGGACCAGTTTCAATAAGCGAGCGTTCATAGTTTTCCTTTTCAATACATCATGCTAGTTGCGACCCCTAGAAAACCCGTTTTCGCGACGGATTGCCAGAATAAAGTGAGCCGTTATTTGTAATTGACCGGCGCACATTTCCTGCTGTGGCCATTCCAAAAAATGTCCTGTCTCCTTCCATCGCCAATTCACTGCGCGCGGCCGAATTTCTTCTCCAGCTCCCGGAAATTCATTTCAATCAGCGTGGGCCGCCCATGCGGGCAGGTGTAGGGCATCGCGCAATGACGCAGGTCCTCGATCAGGTTCTCCAGTTCCGGCCGGCCCAGCGGATCGTTGGCTTTCACGGCGTGCCGGCAGACCGTCTTGGCCACCGTCCGCTCGCCCAGCCGCAGCGTGTTCACCTCCTGGCCGGCGGCCTTCAACTCATCCACCAGCCCCAGGACGAACCGGCGCGGATCGTTCACCTTGACAAACGGCGGCAGCGCGTCCAGGAGAAACGTGCTCTCTCCAAACTCACTCAGACCCACTCCCAGACGGTTCAGGTCGGCCAATTGCTCGCGCAGAAACCGGGCGTCCCGTACCGGCAGTTCCACCGTCTCGGGCAGCAGCAACCGCTGGCAGGGCGCCACCGCCGCCTCCTCCAGCCGCCGCAGCATCTGTTCGAACAATACCCGTTCGTGCGCGGCGTGCTGGTCCAGCAGCACCAGCCCGCGGTCGGACTCAAGCACCACGTAGAGGCGGCCGATGACGCCCACCAGGCGGAGGGGGACCTGGAGGAGCGGCGCGGGCGCGAGGCACGGCGACGGAGCCGCTGGCGGAGAGGCGATCGCGGGTGGCGGTTGGGGGATTGGCGGCGTCGGCGCAATGCCGGGGGATTGCCGGACCGATGCGGGAAGGGGCCGCTCCACTGGCGGCAGCGCAAGCTTTGGCCAATCGGGCGCAACCGCTGGCGTTGGGAGGCTTGGCGCCGGGGCGGCCACGGGTTGGGCGGCGCTCTTTTTGGCCGGCGCGTGGTAATTGAGCAGGGTTTCGCGAATGGCCCGGGCCAGCAATTGCCGCACGGCTTTTTCTCGATGGAATTTGACCTCCCGCTTGGCCGGGTGGATGTTCACGTCCACCTCCGCCGGATCCACTTCCAGAAACAGGCAGCACACCGGATACTGCTCCTTCATCAAAGCCGTGTGGTAGCCCTCCAACAAGGCAAAATTGATTCCGCGATTCTCCACCGGCCGACGGTTGACGAATACGTGCTGCTCCGCCCGGCTGGAACGCGAGACTCCAGGCGCGCCCATCAGACCCCACACCTGCAACGGGTGCGCCGGAGTGCCCGCTGTCGCCCCCGTGGCGGGGTCGCTTTCCTCCGGCGTGGCCGGCAGTTCGCCGGTGAAATCAACCTCCAGAAGTTTTTCCTCCCCGCCGCGCAGGGCGCGCCATCGTTCGCGCAAGGCCCCCAGCCGGTCTTCGTTCCGGACGGCGGGCAATTGCCAGACCAGGCGGGTGTCTTTCAGGAAATCCAAGGCCACTCCCGGAAACGCCAGCGCGGCCAGCGTCAGGTAATGCTGGATGTGGGCCGACTCGGTTTCCTCGGCCCGAAGAAATTTCCTGCGCGCGGGCAGATTGTAAAACAACTGCCGCACTTCGATGGACGTGCCGGCGGCGCCCCCGCCCTCCTTGACCGCGATGATTTTTCCGCCGTGGACGATAATCTGCGTGCCTTCGGGCGCTTGACTGTCACGCTCGCGCGTGGTGAGGGTGAAACGGCTCACGCTGGCGATGCTCGGCAGGGCCTCCCCGCGAAATCCCATCGTGCTGATGGCGCTCAAATCCTCCGCCCGCTCGATTTTGCTCGTGGCATGGCGTTCCAGGCAGAGCAGCGCGTCGTCGCGGCTCATCCCCTGGCCGTCGTCCGTGACGCGGATGAGGCTGCGGCCCCCGGCGTGAATTTCCACCCACAGGCGCGCGGCCTGGGCGTCGAGGGAGTTTTCCACCAATTCCTTGACCACGCTGGCCGGCCGTTCCACCACTTCGCCGGCCGCGATCTGGTTGGCCACCTGCTCGGACAATAAACGAATGCGGTTCATGGAAGGTGCCACCAGAGCCGGGCGGGCCGCCGGTCATCCGTGCCGTCCCGCTCAGGGCCTGCTTACTGGGACGCGGTCTGGGCGGCAATCGGCAGGGTAAAACCAAACACGGCGCTGCCGGTCACGGGCGAATTCCTGGCGTAAATGCCTCCGAAATGGTCCTGGATGATCTTCTTGCAGATCGAAAGCCCCAAACCGGTGCCGTTGGCTTTGCCGTAAGTGGCAAAAGCCTGAAATAGTTTATCCAGCATCTGCGGCGGAATCCCCTTTCCCGTGTCCTCCAATTCCGTCACCACCGCGTTGTCCCCATTGATCCTGAAACTCAGTTTGACCTTGCCTCCCCCGGGCATCGCATCCGCCGCGTTGCCGATCAAATTGTGAAACACCCGCGCCAGGCGCTGCGGATTGAGCTGCACCGGGACCGACGGCGGCTGGTTCACGTACTCCAGGGTCACCGATTTGACCGCAACCTCCGGCTGGATTTCCTCGATCAGTTGCGTGACAAACGTGTTGTAATCCACGCGGGCCAGGACAAAGTTGGTGCTGGACCCCTGGGCGAATTCCAAAAGTTCACTCAGCATGCTGCTAATGCGGTCCACCTGCTTGCGAATGCGCACTTTGGAGACTTGGCGCGAGTCCGTGGTGGCCGTGGGCATGCAGGCCATGTCGGCGGAAATGCCGATGATATTCAGCGGGTTCTTCAGGTCATGCACAATCGAACTGGCAAAGCGGCCGATCAGCGAAAGCCGTTCTGATTCCAGCACGTCCTTCGTATATTTTTCGTTGAAATCCCGGATGCGCTTGCTGATCTCCCGCACCACGGCGGTCGCCAGACGCGGCGTGCGGTCCAGAAGGTCCAACAACGCCGTGCGTTCAATGAAATGAACGACCGCCGGCCCCTCGGCCACCACACCCAGCGAGCGAGGATTATTGTCCAGCACCGCCATTTCCCCGAAGAGGTCGCCCGCCACCGCGCGGGAGATGGGGCGCGCCTCGCCATGCGCCACCACCTTGGTCAGGACGACGATCCCATCCTTCACCACGTAGATCCCGTCGCCGGGATCCCCTTCTTTGAAGATGACTTCATTCGCTGAATACGTTCGTTCTTGCGTCACCCGTTTGACATTTTCCATGTCCGCGGGCAGAAGGTCGCAAAAAAGCTTGCTCGATTCCAATGGCACCATATGCAACCAGTGTATCAGCAATTCGGTTCCGGTAAAGAAAAAGGTGAATTCAAATGTCGGAAATTATACAAATCCCGCTTCCACGGTGTCTATTTAGTGTAAAACAGGGCTGGCGGTATCCCCGCCACCCCGCTAATCTGAGGCTTTGCGTGACGGAAAGAATTTGATTATGAAAGAGATGCATCCATGGGAGAATGATTTGCGCTCCTGGACGCCGCGACGGCCTTCCACCCGGATCGCCCGCCGGCTCTTCGGCAAGGCCGAACTGGCCCCGGTCGCCTTGCGCCGGGCGCAACTCTGGTTGACCCCGGTCGCGGCTTGCGTTCTGACGATGTTGCTGGCCGTCGGGAGCATTAACCATCGCGCCCAATCCTTGGTAAGCAAGGACAACCCCGCTTTCTTCGCCGCGATGATGCTTGACCCCGGCTCCTCTAATATGCAGCCGATGGTCTGGTTGAGCCAGATGGATGAAAACGTCCAATGGAATGTCTGTGCGCAGTTGACTCCCCCCGGCAAATCCCGCCGGGACCAATCGCCTTCGATTCTTGAAGTTCGGAGCGCGGCGGCAACCAATCTGAACCGCTAATTGATCAGAATGAATCCTGAACTGCCGCAACCTCCTGCTTCGGCCAAGCCGTCCAAGACCCAACCCTCCCCTGCCCAGCCCGCCACGGCCAAGCCGGCCGCCAAACCCTCCAAGCCGCCGCCCCCGCCGCCGCCCAAGGTCCCGCCGCTTTTTCGCGCGATTGACTGGTGGGCGTTCGCCATTTGTTTTGTCATCGTGGGGACGATTTACTTCTTGACCGTGGCCCCGGAAGTAACGCTCGAGGACTCCGGGGAACTGACCACCGGCTCCTTTTGGGCCGGCATCCCGCACCCGCCCGGCTACCCGTTCTGGGCGATTTATTCCTGGCTTTGGACGCAGTTGGTGCCCATTGGCAACGTGGCCTGGCGGGTGGAATTGGGGGAAGCGGCGGCGGCG
>Ga0182027_10001088_pt1 | contig 45741 bp, 40 predicted proteins | sample 712E1DmetaG_FD_121300 | JGI IMG/M metagenome (GOLD analysis project Ga0182027, IMG submission 121300) | Permafrost microbial communities from Stordalen Mire, Sweden - 712E1D metaG (Illumina Assembly) | ecosystem: Environmental > Terrestrial > Soil > Wetlands > Permafrost | place: Sweden...
ACCTCTCTTATCGGAAGTGCCGATTGGGGCTTGCCGTCCGTTGAACGTCGCAGGAGCCAAACGGCCAGCCGACGTAGCGCATCGGCGGGCTGCGGGTGACGGAATCGTGACAGACATGGAACGCCCGAAGGAACCGCGACCCCGCATCGTTCGGCCGATCCGAGAATCGGTCGAGTCGTTCGGTATTTCGTGGCCCCTCCGGGCACCAACGAATCTAGCCCGCGCCGGTCAGGGTGCCAACCCGCTTATCCACGTTTCTCGGAGGATCGCCGCGGCCAACTGAGGTGCTGTCCACGGGCTGCGCACACCGACGGGCTCGACAGGCTCACGCGCTGAGGGGGGGGGTTGGAACGACCGTTCTCATGCCGGTCCAGAGGGCAGGGCGCGTCGCCGGCGGTGCAGCGTCTTGATGCGCAGCGCCAGCACCAGGCGGAAGGCCTCGGTGAAGATGGCCATGCTCATCTTGGACTGGCCGGCGCGCCGCTCTTCGAAGGTGATCGGAATCTCGACGATGCGGGCGCCCGCCAGGCGCGCCTGGAAGGTCGTCTCGATCTGGAAGGCGTAGCCGCCCGCGTGCAGGCGATCGAGGTCGATCGCTCGGAGCACCGAACCGCGGAATGCCTTGTAGCCGCCGGTGAGGTCCCGATAGGGCATCAGCAGGACGATCCCGGCGAACAGGCTGCCTCCCCTGCTCACCAGGCGCCGCAGAAGGTTCCAGCGCGGGATGTGCCCGCCCTTGACGTAGCGGGAACCCAGCACTAGGTCCGCCCGATCGGCTGCCAGAGGCTCGAGTAGCGCGGGCAGAAACCTGACCGGGTGGCTGAAATCCGCGTCTATCTGGACCACGACGTCTGCCCCGCGAGCAAGCACGTCTCGGAAGGCGGCCACGTAGGCCTGTCCCAGTCCCTGTTTGGCCTGTCGGTGCAGCACGGCGATGTTCGGGTGCTGCCGGGCCAGCTGATCGGCGAGCTCGCCGGTGCCGTCGGGAGATCCGTCGTCGACGAAGAGGACATTCGCCTGGGGCACGGTCGCGAGGATGGCCCCGCTGATCGGGCCCACGTTCTCGCATTCGTTGTATGTGGGGACGATGATCCAGATGCTAGGGCTCGCGGGCACGGCTGCGATCGGGCTCGGAGACGGGGCGCCGGACGGCATCGACTTCCTGGCTGCGAATATGGGATCGACGCCGAGGATAACCTCTGAGTCCCCTACCCTGCTGGCCGGGTGGCCCGCAGGCCCTGGGCCGGCACCGGGTCAGGGGCGGCCCGCAAGCCGCCGAGATTGCGCCGGACACAAAGAAGCGCCCAGAGGAACCGCTTCGATCGGACTGCGGTTTCGCGCGTACCGGCCGCTTTGACCACCGCAAGCAAGAGGTCCGAGGACTTCTCGCTCGAACGGCGACCTGCGCTCCGGCCACTGCCGGAACTGCCACCGGCTCCTCTACATTTCGACTTCCGCGGCTACGGTCTGCGATCCGGCCCAGAAACCCTTGCGGGCTGCTGGTCTTTCACGTAGATCGGTCACCGTTTCTGTTGAAACCGCTGAGTCGGTGTCGATCTCGCTGGCCCCTCCGGGCAAGACAGACAATAGGTCCCGGGCCCATCCGCGAGAAGTGGCTTATCCACTAGTTTGGGCGCCGGGGAAGACAGTTTTGGCACTTGTCCACTTCCCGCCAACACGGGTAGTAGAGCGCGAACCCCTAATGCGGACGAGTGAGAACGTGTGTGCTAATGCTCCCCCACCCCACCGGGCCGCGTGCAGGGCTCGGGGGCGCGCTTCACGCGCCCCTCAGGCGTCGACGGAAGTGCCGCCGTCGCCGCTGGCCCCGTTGTCGTCGCGGAGCGATTCGCGGTATCGCGCCGCGACGGCCTCAAGCTCGCCCGCCAGCGGAGGGCTGACGCGGCCCCGAACGCGCACGTCGAAGGAGCGATAGTCGAGATCCACCGTGCCGCGCTCGCGGATGCGGGCGATCAGTTCGCCGGCGCGGTACGGGATAGCCACGTCCACGTCCACCCAGAGCGACGCGAGGAGCGCGGAGAGCTCCGCCTTCAACGTCTCGAGGCCATATCCGGTCACGGCCGAGATCAGGACCGTGCCTGCGATCGCCGGCCCGGGGGTTTCGGCGTCGCGGGCAGCCGCCTCGATCAGATCCGCCTTGTTGAACGCCACCAGGCGCGGCTTGTTGCCGGCGCCCAGCTCCTCGAGGACGGTCTGGACCGTGGCCCGGTGCTCGGCGAAGTGGCGGTCGGAGGCGTCGACGATCTCGAGCAGCACGTCGGCGCGCGTGACCTCCTCGAGGGTGGCGCGGAACGCGTCGATGAGCTGGTGGGGCAGCTTGTGGATGAAGCCCACGGTGTCGGTGACGATCGCGGTCTGGCCCTCGCCCAGCTTGACCTGGCGCGAGGTGGGGTCGACTGTCGCGAAGAGCCGGTCCTCGGCCTTTACGACCTCGGAGCCGACGAGCGAGTTCAACAGGGTCGACTTGCCGGCGTTGGTATAGCCGACGATGGCGACCGTCGGGATGAGCCGCCGGTCGCGGGCGCGCGTGGCCGTGCGACGCTGCTCGGCGACCTGGTCGACTCGCTCCTTGAGCTTCTTGATCCGTTCGCGCACGAGCCGCCGGTCCGTCTCGAGCTGGGACTCGCCGGGGCCTCTGGTGCCGATGCCGCCACCAGTGCGCGAGAGGTGGGTCCACATCCGAGTCAGGCGCGGCAGCTGGTATTCGAGCTGGGCCAGCTCGACCTGGAGGCGGCCTTCGTGCGTCTGGGCGTGCAGGGCGAAGATGTCGAGTATGAGGCGCGATCGGTCGATCACCTTTGTCTTGACGGCTTCCTCGAGGGCGCGCTGCTGGGCCGGCGAAAGCTCGTCGTCGGTGATCAGGATCGTGTAGCCGGTCTCCGACTTCGCAGCCACGAGCTCGTCGGCCTTGCCTTTGCCGACGTAGAAGTTGGGGTCGACATGGCGGCGGTTCTGCCACTCCGCGCCCACGACCTCGGCGCCGGCGGTGTCGGCCAGGCTGGCCAGCTCTGCGATCGACTCCTCGGCCGTCCAGCCGGGATCGTCGCCGGTGTCGACGGCGACGAGAAAGGCGCGCTCCACCGGCGCGGTCAGATCGATCATATCTTTGGTCATCAGTGGGCAGGATAGCCGAATGGCCGACGGCGACGGGTCGGCGGCACCGGCGGGCCCGAGCGGCTGGCCCACCTGCCGCGGGCCTATACTCCTCCGGCCGGCTGGGTCCCCCGGCACCGAGGTTCGTCACATCCCTCGGGCGATCGGCACAAGGAGGAGAAGAGCAGATGGCGGCCAGGACTGTGCGCGACTTCCAGGTGGGCTTCGACATCGGACCCCTCGTGGACGCGTGGGCGCAGTCCAATCACTACGGCTTCCGCGGTGTCTCGCCGGACGGCACCCGCAGCTACCAGCGCGGGAACGGGTTCCTCACCGGCGCCATGCCGCTCACCGTCCGCCAGTCCGGGCCGGCGGTTCATCTGGAAGCCTGCATCCACGCCAACCTCGTAGCGCGCATCTGCGCCGTCTTCCTGATCCCGAGCGACATGGGCATCGAGTCGGGCGGCGTGAAGGGTGTCCTGCCGCGTTCGATCGCCCGCGGCGCCGTCAACAACCTGCTCGCCCAGCTCGGCCAGCCGCCCATCGCGTAGTCGCGCGTCAGACGGCGAGATAACGCTGGGTCGCGGATAGAGCCTCTTCCAGCGGCAGTTCGCGCGTGGCGTCGAGCCAGCGGATGTCCGGCTCGCGCCGGAACCACGTGGCCTGGTGGCGGGCGAAGGCGATGTTGCGGCGGGCGTCCTGCGCGATTGCATGGTCGCGGGTGAGGCGGCCTTCGATCAGGGCCAGACTCTCGGCGTAGCCGATCCCCGAGAAGCTGGGGAGGGTTGCCGGGAAACGGGCGACCAGGGCGCGCGTCTCCTCGACGAGGCCGGCGTCGAACTGGGCGCGGGCGCGTGCATGGATGCGCTCGCGAAGGACCGGCGGCTCGACCTGGACGCCCAGCCACAGAACGGGCCGCCCGTAGCCGCGAGGCTCCGGGAGTGGCGCGTCTCCCCGGAGGCGGGCGATCTCCACGGCCCTGACCACGCGGCGCGGATTGCGGAGATCGACGGCAGCGGCGCGCGTCGGAGCCAGCTCCCGCAGCTCGCCCACGAGCGCTGCCAATCCCTCAGTCGCGAGCCGCGCCTCCACCGACGCGCGCACGTCGGGGTCCCATGGCAGGTCGTCGACGGCGAGGCCGCGGGCCACGGAACGGAGATAGAAACCCGTGCCGCCGACCAGCAGCGCGACGGCGCCACGCCCGGCGATGCCAGCCAGCGCCGCGCCGGCACAGGCCCAGTAGTCGGCGACGCTGAACGGCTGATCCGGATCCACGAGGTCGAGGCCGTGATGCGGGACCCGGGCGCGTTCCTGCACGGTTGCCTTGGCGGTGCCGATGTCCATGCCGCGGTACACCTGGCGCGAATCGGCGGAGACGATTTCGACCGCCACGCCCCGCGCTCGCAGCTCCTCGGCGAGGGCCAGCGAGAGGGCGGTCTTGCCGCTGGCGGTCGTTCCGGCCAGGACGACGAGGGGCGGGAGGCCGGCGGGCGCGGCCACTTAGGAGGTCGGGGCGGCGACGCGCCCGGGCACGGCGCGTCCGGGCGCGATGCGCCCGCGCAGCGCGAAGGGCCCCGCGAATTCGATCCGCACGGTCACCGCGCGACCGACCAGCACCGGATCGCCGGAGAGGTGCACGAGCTTGTTGTGCCGGGTGCGTCCAGCCAGGGCGACGCTCCCCTCCCCTGCGGCGCCGTAGAGGCTCGGCACCCGGAGCGAGGCGTCATCCGGAGGCGCGTCTTCATCGGCGGCCTGGCGCTTCCGCGGCGTGATCCGCTCGACCAGCACCTCGACGTCGCGTCCGAGCCACTCGCGGTTGCGCTCCAGGCCGATCGCCTCCTGGCGGGCCAGCAGCGCGTTGAGGCGCCGCCGCTTCACCGCCGCGGGCACGTCGTCGGCCATGCGCAATGCCGGCGTTCCGGGGCGGGGCGAGTAGGCGGCGGCGAAGACGGTGTCGAACCGCAGCTCCTCGAGGACCGCCAGCGTGGCGTCGAACTGCGTCTCGGTCTCGCCGCAGAACCCGACGATGACGTCTGTGGAGACGGCGATGCCCGGCACGGCCTCGCGGATTCGAGCCAGTCGCTCGCGGTAGTGGTCGACCGTGTACTGGCGCCCCATCCGTTGCAGCAGCACGTCGTCGCCCGATTGGATCGGCAGGTGCAGGTGCTCGCAGACGCTCGGGCATTCGGCCATTGCGTCGATCAGTCGGTCCGAGAGATCCCAGGGGTGCGATGTGATGAAGCGCAGGCGCGGAATGGCCGGGCGGCCTTCGGGGCCTGCGATCGAGTCGATAGAGCGCAGCAGCTCGGCCAGATCGGGGCGGCCCCGTAGATCGAGCTTACGGCCGCTCGCTCGTTCGGTGTAGATGTGTCCGAACCGTTCCTTGGCGAGCAGATCGTGGCCGTAACTGTTCACGTTCTGGCCGAGCAACGTCAGCTCCGCGAACCCGGCGGCCGCGATGGCCCGCGCCTCGGCCACGATGTCGTCGAATGGGCGGCTGCGCTCCGGCCCGCGCGAGAACGGGACGATGCAGTAGGTGCAGGTCTTGTCGCAGCCGTAGACGATCGGCAGCCAGGCGGAGATGGTCGAGGAGCGGGCAACGCGACCTTCGGCCAGGGCCGTGGCGCGGTTGGGCGCCAGATGGTCCGCCGCGCTAACAGGCCGGCCGGAGACAACGGTCGTAGCCGCTGTCGCCGCCGTCTGCAGTCCGACGGGAGCCTGCGCGGAGACCAGCCCAAGCCGCAGCGCCAGCTCGGGTTCCTCGTCGGGCCGCAGGAACATGTCGACGGCTGGGAAACGTCGAGCCAGGCTGGTCCTCTCGGACTCGCGGACGCCACAGCCCGTCAGCACGACTCGGAGGCCGGGCTTAGCTCTCTTGAGCTCGGCGAGCTGGCCTTGGCGGCCGATGACCTTCGCCTCGGCGTGCTCGCGGACGGCGCAGGTGTTGATGACGATCAGGTCGGCCAGCTCCATCGAGGGTGCTCGGCCGCACCCGACGGCGAGCAGCTGACCGGCCATCTCCTCGGAGTCGCTCAGGTTCATCTGGCAGCCGAGCATCCAGACGAAGAAGCCGGGCATCTCGTGGGCGCCGGGCCGGAACTCGGCGACGGCCGGATCGACGGCCGGGGCCGCGGCGCGGCGCCTCATCTCGACCCGACGGGCCGGCAGCGGCGCGAGAGCCCCCTCCGGCCGCATGGTCATGAAGGCGAGGCCTCGGTGCGGATCGTCAAACGGCGGCGGCCGAGCAGCGCGAACAGGTTCGTGGCGTCCTCGTCGGGTACGTAAAGAGCGGCGTGCGCCTCAGCATACGTCTCTCCGTCGCCGTGATAGTCGCTCCCGCCCGTCGGCACCAGGCGCAGCTCCCGGGCCACATCGGCGAGGGCGGCAATCGTGTCGGCGTCGAAGTGGCGGTAGTGGACCTCCAGCCCGCCGAGCCCGACCTTCGTCAGGTCCTCGACCAGCTGGCGACGTTCGTATGCGTTGGCGAAGTGAGCCAGTGACGGCAGGCCGCCGGCGGCCCTGATGGCCGAGATGGCCTCGTCCGGCCCCAGGCCCTGCCGGGGCACGTACGCCGGCTTGCCGCGCCCGAGGAGGCGCTGCATCGCGTCGTCGACGCTGGAGGCGTACCGCGCCGCCACGAGGCAGCGGGCGATCTGGAGTCTGCCGAGCGCGGCGCCGGGCGCGGCGCCCCGGCCGGCCAGCAGCTTGTCGATCTGGTCGTCCAGCGGGTAGCCGAGCTGTCCGAGCCGGTCGACGATCAGATTGAACCGCGTCAGGCGAAAGCCGCGCTGGCGTTCGAGCGTGCCTTCGAAGAAGTCGTCGTTGAGGTCCACGCCCAGGCCGAGGATGTGAAGCTCGCCTTCCCAGAGCTGCGGGATGCCCATGGCGACGCTGTTGATCTCCACCGCCGGCAGCAGCTCGAGCGGCAGGGGCGGCTTGCCGGGGGCCATGAGTTCGCGGACCCCGGCCAGCGTATCGTGGTCGGAGAGCGCTAGAACCTGCACGCCGGACGCAGCCGCGGCGCCGACCAGCTCGAGCGGCTCTAGAACGCCGTCGGAGCGGGAGCTGTGCGTGTGCAGGTCCACGCGCGATGGATGGGGCGGTACCACCCGGTCGCCCTGAGTGTCCCGGTAGCCGGTGCTGCGGTACCGGTACGAGCCGGCGTCGCCCTTCAGCGGATCGGCCGGTCTGGCGGCGCGTGCAGCGCCGTCCTGCGAACCGGTGCCTGCATGAGCGTTCCCGCTCGCCTGGGCTGCCCGCCGGAGAAGCGCGTCCCGGCGCCGCCGATCCTGGGAGGCATCCGAGCGCCCGCCGTCGGACACGCTAGATCTCGACGACGCGCTGGACCCGCTCGATCGCCAGGGCCCGACCCGTGTCGGGATCGACGTCGATCTGGCAGGCGTTGAAGACGACGGGGCCGGTGCCCACCTCGAACCGCGTTGGCAGGCCGTTGAGAAAGCGCGGGATGACCGTGGCCGGGTCGAAGCCGATGACGCTGTGCACGGGCCCGCACATGCCCAGGTCTGACTGGTAGGCCGTGCCCTTCGGCATGATCCGCTCGTCGGCCGTGGCGACGTGGGTGTGCGTCCCGACGACCGCGCTGGCTCGACCGTCGAGGTAGATCCCAAAGGCGTTCTTCTCGCTGGTCAGCTCGCAGTGGAAGTCCACGACGCGAACCGGCGGCAACGGCTCGGAGGCCTCGTCGATGAGGCGGTCGAAGTCGGTGAATGGGTTCTCGATCGGCGTCATGTACGTCCGGCCTTGGAAGTTCAGCACGGCCACGTCCGTGCCGTCGGCGGCGTGGAAGATGCCCCAGCCTCGCCCCGGCACGCCGTCGGTGCCGTAGTTGTGCGGGCGAAGGATCCGCTCGTCGTGTTCGAGCTCCTGGTACATCTCGCGCTTGTCCCAGATGTGGTTGCCCGAAGTGATGACGTCTATCCCGGACTTGAACATGCCTTCGGCGGTGGACACGGTCAGTCCCATTCCGCCGGCCACGTTCTCGCCGTTGGCGGTGACCAGGGCGATGTCTCGCTCGCGACGAAGCCCCGGCAGTAGCGCCTCAACGGCCAGCCTGCCGGGCCGCCCTATCAGGTCGCCGATCATGAGGATGCGGCAGGCGCGCCGGCCTGCGGGCGTGAGGGGCGGCCCGGCGGGAGCGGACACGGCGGCTACTTGGCGTATTCGACGGCCCGCGTCTCGCGGATGACCGTCACCTTGATCTGGCCCGGGTAGGTGAGGCTGGCCTCGATCTTCTTGACCACGTCGCGGGCCAGGCGAGTGGCAGTCACGTCGTCGATCTGTTCCGGCCGCACCAGGATGCGAACCTCGCGACCGGCCTGAACCGCGAAGCTCTTCTCCACTCCCTCGAAGCTCTCGGCGATCGCCTGCAGGTCCTCGAGACGCCGGACGTAGGTCTCCATCGACTCGCCGCGCGCACCCGGTCGGGAAGCGCTGATGGCATCCGCGACCTGGACGACGGGCGCCTCCATGGACTCGTACTCGACTTCCTGGTGGTGTGCGGCGATGGCGTTCACGACCTTCGGCGAGAGGTTGTGGCGCTGCGCGATCTGGGCGCCGATCTGGGCGTGCGGCCCCTCGACCTCGTGGTCGACTGCCTTGCCCATGTCGTGGAGCAGACCGCCCACCTTGGCCGCCTGCACATCCAGGCCCAGTTCCGAGGCGATCATGGCCGCGAGGCGGCTGGTTTCGACGGAGTGGACGAGAACGTTCTGGCCGTAGCTCGTGCGGTACTTGAGCCGACCCAGGAGCTTCACGATCTCCGATGGCAGGGCGGGAATGCCGGCGTCGTAGATGGCCTGCTCGCCGGCCTGGCGCATCACGAGGTCGACCTCCGCACGAGCTTTTGCGACGACCTCCTCGATGCGTCCGGGATGGATGCGGCCGTCGGCCATGAGCTTGGTCAGGGCCAGGCGGGCGACCTCGCGGCGGACCGGGTCGAAGGCGCTGATCACGACGGTCTCGGGCGTATCGTCGATGATCAGGTCGACGCCCGTGGCCTGCTCGAGGGCGCGGATATTGCGACCCTCACGGCCGATGATGCGGCCCTTCATCTCGTCGTTAGGCAGGTGGACGGCGCTGACCGTGTGCTCGGCGGTGTGGTCCGCCGCGATGCGCTGCATCGTGGTGATGACGATCTCGCGGGCGCGATCCTCCGCCTCGTCGCGGGCTGCCCGCTCGATCGCCTTGCCGATGCGCACTCCTTCGTGCTCCGCTTCCTCGCGGACCGCCTCCAGGAGCTGGGCCTTGGCGTCGTCGGCGCTCATGCCGCTGACGCGCTCGAGGGCCGCCACGTGTTCCTGCTGGGCCGTGGCGAGCTCTTGACGGCTGTTCTCGAGTTCGCGCTCGCGGTCGAGCAGCTTGCGGTCGCGCTGCTCCAGCATGTCGGACCGGAGGTCGAGCTGCTCGTCGCGGGCGAGCAGACGGGTCTCCAGGCCGGAGAGCTCCGATCGCTTGGCTCGGGCTTCGTCCTCGACCTCGCGCGCCAGCCGAAGCTTCTCATCCTTGGCTTCGAGAATCAGCTCTTTCTGCTGCGCGCGGGCTTCCGCGACGATGCGTCCGGCTTTGTCCTGGGCGCTCTTCACGGCCTGGTTGGCGACCTGGCCGCGAGCCAGAAAACCAACGACTACGCCCACGGCAAGGGCGGCCACAGCGGCTGTGGCCACAAGGGCGAGTTCCATATTTACTTGCCTCCCGTCCGGCCGATGACGGGGCCGGAGGTACGTCGAAACTGGCTGGGGCGGCCCGATCCGGTCTGGGCCCGCTCCCGGAGCACCATCGGATGAAAGCCGCGTTGTCGATGATTCGAGCTGACGTCGCGGCTTGGACGGGGCCAACGGCGCATTGTTCGTCTCGCGCGTAGTCTACGGCGGACGCAGGAATTCGGTCGCGCGACTGCGACGCCGGAGGTCGCCGTTCCGGGAGGCGTACCGAGGGCGATCAGCAATCGGCCGGCGGTCAGTCGTCCCCGGCCATGGGATGAGTCGCCGATTCCGGCGCAGCCGCGAAGAACCGGTTCGTCGCGTCGCGGCAAACCTCGGGGTCGAAGCCGTTGCGGGCCAGCATTGCGTACGCCCGCTGCCGGCGGACCCGCGCGTCGGCGATGCGCGCCAGGGCGCCGCCCCGCTTGGCCAGAAGCCGCCCGGCCGCGAGCATGTCGGGGCCGTCGCCCGGCTCGCCGGGATCGCCGCCACCACCTTCGGCCGCACCGCCCGCGCCGCTCGCGCCGAGGTGGCTGCCCCGCCTCTCGTCGAGAAGCTCGACCGCGAGCTCGCGGTCGATCCCCTTGAGGGACAGCTCACGCCGCAGCGCTGCCTCGCTTCGCGGCCTGGCTCGGTCGCGCGATTCCACCCACGTGCGGGCGAATGTCGCGTCGTCCAGCATTCCGAGCTCGGTCAGTCGGGCCACGGCCGCCTGGACCAGGTCGGCCCGATACCCGGCCTGCGCCAGATGGCGCCGTAGCTCGTGGACGGAGCGGGATCGAACCTCGAGGAACCGCGCCGCGGCGTTCAGGACGATTTCGGGGTCGTCTATGAGGGCGCGTCGCTCACGACGCTCGCGGAGCGACTCCCGGCGGTCCTGCCCTGACGTGCGAGGCATGGCCGGCTATTCGGCCTCCTCGATGCCCTCCGCCGGCAGCGAGACCTCGGACATCTTGGACCGGATCTGCTTCTCGACCTCGCCAGCGATGTCCGGATTGGCCTTGAGGAAGTCTTTGGCCGCCTCGCGTCCCTGCCCCAACCGAGTTTCACCGAAGTTGAACCAGGCCCCGGTCTTGCTGACGAGGCTCATGGCCGTGCCGACGTCGAGGAGTCCGCCTTCCTTGGAGATACCCTGGCCGAACATGATGTCGAACTCCGCCGCCTTGAACGGCGCAGCGACCTTGTTCTTGACGACCTTCACCTTGACGCGGTTGCCGACGGAGTCCGTGCCCGACTTGATGGTCTCGATGCGACGGATGTCCAGGCGAACGCTGGCGTAGAACTTGAGCGCCCGGCCGCCCGGCGTGACCTCGGGGTTGCCGAACATCACGCCGATCTTCTCGCGCAGCTGATTGGTGAAGATGAGGCTCGTGTTCGAGCGGCTGACGACGCCCGCGAGCTTGCGCAGAGCCTGGCTCATCAGACGGGCCTGGATGCCCACGAACGAGTCGCCCATCTCGCCTTCGATCTCGGCCTTGGGCACGAGCGCGGCGACAGAGTCCACCACCACGGCGTCCACGCCGTTGGAGCGGATCAGCGTCTCAGTGATCTGCAGCGCGTCCTCGCCGGTGTCGGGCTGGCTGACGAGCAGCTCGTCCACGTTCACGCCGCAGGCGCGGGCGTAGCCGGGATCGAGGGCATGCTCGACGTCGATGAAGGCGACGACGCCGCCCTTGCGCTGCGCTTCCGCCAGGATGTGCTGGCAGAGGGTCGTCTTGCCCGACGACTCGGGCCCGAAGATCTCGGTGATGCGGCCGCGCGGGATGCCGCCCACGCCGAGGGCGAGGTCGAGCGCTATCGAGCCGGTCGGGATGACGTCGACCTGGGCTCGTTCCGACGAGCCGAGGCGCATTATCGAGCCCCTGCCGAACTGCTTCTCGATGGCCAGAATGGCCGCGTCGACGGCCTTGGTGCGTTCAATCGGCCGCTCCGCGGGGTGCTCCGCGCCTGTTGCCCCGGCCTCGGTCCCTCGCTCCATCATTGCCACCTGCTCCTCGCTCCTGTCCTCTCGGAATTAGCGGAACGGGTCGCCCGATGGCGTCCGCCCGCTCGTCAGCTCTCTGGTTCTTCTGTCCGCGGCTTCCGCTTCGGCTTCCACACCTCGACGTTGGTCGGCGGCTCCAGCATGGGCTGGATCTGGGGGGTCTTCTTCCCAGCGTCCTTGGGCTTCTTCTTCTCTTGGCGGTGCGGGCGGTCTCGGCTCGCCATCGGGTGTGCCTCCGCGTTCGACAGGCTACTGGTGGGCTCTTCACTCCGGCTGCACTGGCAATGCACGCGCCCCTGACGGAACGGCCCTGGCCCGGAGTTCGGGCAGCCGGTCGGAGAATGTGCCTGAGCGCAGCGCGGAGCGGATTTCGGCCATGAAGTCTAGGGTGAAGGTCATGTTGTGACAAGTTGCCAGGCGGTAGGCAAGGAGCTCCTCGGCGCGGAACAGATGAGCCAGATAGGCGCGCGAGAAGTTGCGGCAGAGCAGGCAGCGGCAGCCTTCCTGGACAGGCCGGGGGTCCTCCACGAACTGGGCGTTGCGCATGTTGAGGCGGCCGCCGGGGACCCACAGCTGACCGTTGCGGGCAACTCGGGCCGGCAGGACGGAGTCGAACAGGTCGACGCCCCGATGAACGGCCTCGAGCAGGTCCGCCGGCGAGCCCAGGCCCATCAGGTAGCGCGGCCGCGGATCGTCTCGAAGCAGGTCGATGGCGACAGTCAGCGCCGCCTCCCGCTGGGCGGGCGTCTCATCGCCGGCCAGGCCGCCGATGCAGATGCCATCGAACGGCAGGCTCGCCATGAAGGACGTGGACTCGGCGCGAAGATGCGGATCGAGGCCGCCCTGGACGATGCCGAAGAGAGCCTGGTCCGGTCGCGTGTGGGCCGCGAGCGAACGTTCGGCCCAGCGATGAGTGCGAGCCATCGCCTCCGCGACGGCTTCCGGGGTCGATGAGGCGGGCGGTACGGGCTGGTCGAAAGCGACGGCGATGTCGGCGCCGAGTGCCTCCTGCACGGCGATCGAATGCTCGGGCGTGAACCGATGGTACGAGCCGTCGAGATGGCTCTGGAAGGTGACGCCCTCGTCGTCGATCTTGCGCAGCTCGCCCATCGACACGACCTGGAACCCGCCCGAGTCGGTGAGGAGCGGCCGGTCCCAGGCCATGAAGCTGTGCAGGCCGCCGAGGCGGGCGATGCGCTCGTGACCGGGACGCAGGTAGAGGTGATAGGTGTTGGCCAGGATGATCGTGGCGCCGGCCTCGCGGAGATCGTCGGGCGAGAGCGCCTTCACCGTGGCGTTGGTGCCGACCGGCATGAACTGGGGCGTCTCCACGACTCCGTGGGGTAGCGTCAGCCGCCCGACCCGCCCCTGAGTGGACCCGTCGGCCGGCGGCGGCACGTCCACTTCGTATTGAACCGGCGAGGCCTGCGAACCGAGATGGGCCGGCGAGCGATCCGGTGCGTCTGTCATCAGCGAGCAGGTGCGTCGGGGTCGGCCGTGCCATCCCAGAGCGCGGGCTGGTCCGCCTCGCCGCGGCGCGGCGGCGGCACGTCGTACCCGAGGCGCGCCAGGTGCTGCCGGGCGCCGTCCGTGGCGATGCGGCCCTGCGGCGTGCGGTCCAGGAACCCCAGCCGCAAGAGGAACGGCTCGTAGACGTCCTCGACCGTCTCCGGCTCCTCCGCCAGAACCGCGGCCAGGGCTTGCACCCCAACCGGCCCGCTGCCGAACTTCTGGACGATCGCGGCCAGTAGCTTGCGGTCCGTCCCGTCCAGCCCTTCGTCGTCGATCTCGAGAGCCGCCAGGGCTTTATCCGCCGTGGCGGCGTCCACTCGACCGTCCCCGTTGATCTGGGCGAAATCGCGCACGCGGCGCAGGAGGCGGTTCACGACGCGGGGCGTGCCCCGGCCGCGCCGGGCGATGGCGGCGGCGCCGTCAGAGTTGAGTTCCACTCCCAGCAGCCGGGCCGACCGCACAACGATCGCGGTGAGGTCCGCGAGATCGTAGAAATCCAGGCGGTAGGTGGCGCCGAAGCGGTCGCGCAACGGGCTGGAGATCCGGCCGGCGCGCGTGGTCGCGCCGACGATCGTGAACGGCTTCAGGCTCAGACGCAGGCTCCGCGCGGACGGCCCCTTGCCGATCATCACGTCGAGGGCGTAGTCCTCCATGGCCGGGTACAGGATCTCCTCGACCGCGCGATTCAGCCGGTGGATCTCGTCTATGAAGAGGACGTCGCGCTCGTCGAGCGAGGTCAGGATGGCGGCCAGGTCCCCTGCCCGCTCGATCGCGGGACCGCTGGCGTACCGAATGTTCGCGCCGAGCTCGCGCGCCACGATCGTGGCCAGGGTCGTCTTGCCCAGGCCGGGCGGACCGTGGAGCAGGATGTGGTCGGCCGCGTCCCCTCTCTGGCGGGCGGCCCCGAGCAGGATCGACAGATTGGCCTTGAGCTCGCGCTGGCCGATGTATTCGTCCAGCGTCCGCGGCCGCAGCGTCCGATCGACGACGACGTCAGCCTCTTCCTGGACGTCCGGCGCCAGGATGCGAGAGAAGTCAGTCACGGGCGCGCTCGTTCATGCCGCGGATCATACCAGACCGAACGGGTGTTCTACCTCCCCAACGGCACCACAGCTGCGACGTGGACCGGCGGCTCCCCTAGCCCTTGAGCAGCGTCCGCAGCGCCGCCTTGACGCGATCCTCCAGGCCGGGGCCGACGGAGGCATCCGAGAGCGCTTCACGGGATGCCTGGCGCGCCTCGCCGACGGAGTAGCCTAGGGCCAGGAGCGCGGCGACGACCTCGGGCTCGCCGGCCGGAGACCCCGCTGTGGCGCCCGCGGCAACGCCGGCGGCGGCGACCTTCTCCCTCAGCTCCAGGACGATTCGAGCCGCCAGCTTCTTGCCCACTCCGGAAACCGCCGTCAGCAGGGCCAGGTCCTCCGAGAGGATCGCCAGCTGCAGGTCGCCAACGGCGCGCGACCCGACTATGGCGAGCGCCACCTTCGGGCCGACACCGGTAACGGTCTGGAGGAGTCCGAAGAAGCCAAGCTCCTCCGGCGTGCGGAAGCCGTAGAGCGCCTGCGCATCCTCACGCACGAGGTGGTGGGTGAACAGCCTAGTCCGCTCCCCCACTTTGACCGCGGCCAGCACGGCCGGCGCGCAGTAGACGCGATAGCCGATCCCGCCCACTTCGACGATCAGGGAATCGGCAAAGACGGCCCCGGCCATGCCGTCCAGCGATGCGATCACGGGGGAAACTCTGCCGAGCCTAGGAGACGATCTTGGGTTCGGGCAGCCGCGGCGAGCGCCCGTCTGGATCAAGGCCGAGCCGTTCGCGGTGCAGGGCTTCGCGGACTGCCCTCTCGTAGGGGGTCGTGCCGCTCGGTGCCGGTTTGAGAGCGGAACGGTCCAATGCTCCGGTGGGTATGCGACTGACGGACCGCTCGCGGTTGGCGACGCAGATCGCGATGGCGAGAGCGTCGGCGGCGTCATCGGGAGTCGGCATCTCGGCCAGGCCGAGGATGGCCTGGACCATGCGCCCGACCTCCTCCTTGCCGGCGCCACCGTGGCCGGCAGTGGCGACCTTCACCTCGTTGGGTGTGGCCTCGCGCACTTCCAGATCGTGCTGAGCGGCGACCAGCAGCACCACTCCCCTTGCCTGCCCCACGGCGAAGGCCGTCTGGGCGTTCTTCGTGAAGAACAGCCGCTCGACGCCGACCATCGACGGCGCATGCAGCTCGATGAGGTCGGTCAGGGCGAGGTGGATCGCCTCGAGGCGCTCGGGCAGGGTGTGGGTCGATGGGGTTGAGATGACGCCGAAGTCGATGGCCCGCAGCCGTGGGCCGGTTCGCTCGATGACCCCGTATCCGAGCATCGCCGTCCCGGGATCGATTCCGAGGATGATCACTAGCCGATCTCGGCGAGCAGCGCTTCGGGGATCTCGAAATTGGCGGTCACGCGCTGGACATCGTCCTGGTCTTCCAGCAGCTCGACCAGCCGCAAGGCCTGGCGCGCGTGCGACTCGTCCAGCTCGACGGTGTTCTTCGGGGTCATTGAAAGCTCGGCCGAGTCGATCTTGACCCCGGCGGCCTCGAGCCCGCGCCGCACCGCCTCCAGGTCCGTCGGCTTCGTGTAGACCTCGACCTGGTTGGCCGAGGAGTCGACGTCGTCGGCCCCGGCATCGATCGCCAGGAGAGTCAGCTCATCGGCATCGCCTCCCGCGTGCAGGCTGATGACGCCGCGCTGCTCGAACTGCCAGGCCACGCTGCCCGAACCGGCCAGCTGACCGCCGGCCTTGGTCAGGATCGACCGGACCTCGGCCGCGGTGCGGTTGCGATTGTCTGTCGCCGTCTCGACCAGGATCGCCACGCCGCCCGGGCCGTAACCCTCGTAGGTGATTTCCTCGAACTGCTCGCCCTCGCCTCCACCGGTCGCCTTTTCGATGGCGCGCTTGATCGTATCAAGCGGCATGTTCAGGGCACGGGCGCGCTCGATCGCCAGGCGAAGCCGGAAGTTGCCGTCCGGGTCACCCCCGCCGGCTCGCGCGGCAACGCTGATCTCGCGACCCATCTTGGTGAAGACGGCGCCGCGCTTCACGTCGTTGACGCCCTTCTGGCGCTTGATCTGCGACCACTTGAAATGTCCTGACATCGGCCGGAGTATAGCGCCCGGGCGGGGCCCCCGACCCGGCCGACTTGGACGCATGCGCAGCGGTTCGGGGCGCCGGGGAGCGTCGCACCGTCCTCGTCCGCCAGCACGCGCCCGGCTATCATGGCCTGACTGCGGCTGGCCCCTCGCCGAGCCGCTTGTTTGATGCGATCTGACGCCACCAGAGGATCGATAGAGCAGATGACAACCAAGAGTGTCGACCTCCCCCACCTCCGCAGCGTCGTCATTGCGGCCCATGCTGGGGCCGGTAAGACGACGCTGGCCGAGCGCCTCCTCTTCGATACGACCGCCATCACGCGGCTTGGCCGCGTCGACGACGGCACCGCCAGCCTGGACTACGAACCCGAGGAACAGAAGCGCAAGCAGTCGCTGACGCTCGCGGTGGCCAGCCTGGAGCACGAGGGAACGAGGGTCCAGCTCGTCGATACCCCCGGCTACGCGGACTTCGCGGCCGAGGTGGTCGAGGGCTTCGCCGCCACGGACGCGGCCATCCTGCTGATGGATGCCTCGGGGCACGTCGAGGCCGGCCTCGAGTCGGCGGTGGCGCTGGCTCGGGCGAACGGCCGTCCGGCACTCTTCTTCATCAACAAATGCGACCGAGAGAATGCCAACCCGGGCAATGCGCTGGACGGGCTCCGGACCGCGTTCGGCCAGAAGATCGCGCCGCTGCACGTCGCGCTCGGAACGGCCGAGTCGTTCTCCGGCTACGTGGACCTCGTCCATCGCAAGGCCTACCAGGTGGCGGGCGGCAAGGAGACAGAGATCGCGGTTCCGGCGAACCTGGCCGGCGAGGTTGCGTCCCGCCGCGATCAGCTGATCGAGGCTGCGTCCGAGGCGGACGACGACGTCATGACCAAGTACCTCGAGGGCGAGGAGATCACCGACGCGGAGCTCGAGGGCTGCCTGAAGAAGGCCGTCCGGTCCGGCATGGTGGCGCCGGTCCTGGTCGGCAGCGCTTCGAAGGACGTCGGCGTTAGGGCGCTCCTCGACGCGATCGTGCACTACCTCCCCTCCCCGGCCGAATTCGGTGAGATCGTCGCCACGGACGCGAAAGGCAAGGAAGTCAAGATCGTTCCCGACGCGGCCGGCCCGCTTGTCGCTCGCGTCTTCAAGACAACCGCCGACCCGTTCGTCGGCCGCCTGACCTACCTGCGCGTCCTCTCCGGGACGCTCCACGGCCAGGGCCAGTCGTGGAACTCCACTCGTGGCGAGCCGGAGCGCATCGGCCAGCTGCTGCTCCTGCACGGCAAGGACCAGGAGACGGTCGGCCAGCTCCAGGCCGGCGAGATCGGTGCCGTAGCCAAGCTCACGGTGACTGCGACAGGGGACACGCTCGCGTCATCTCGCGAGCAGTCCTACACGCTCCCGCCTCTGTCGTTCCCCGTTCCGACGCTGCAGGTCGCGATCGAGCCGCAGACCAAGGCCGACCTGGACAAGATGGGCTCGGCCCTCCAGCGCATGCTCGAAGAGGAGCCGTCCGCGCGAGTCGAGCGCTCCGACACCGGCGAGCAAATCCTCCTTTCGATGGGCGACGCGCACGTCGCCGTCCTGGGCGAGCGCCTCAAGCGCAAGTTCGGCGCCGCGATCGTGACCAAGATGCCCAGAGTGGCCTACAAGGAAACGATCCGAGGCAAGACGCAGAGCCACGGCCGCTACAAGAAGCAGACCGGCGGCCACGGCATGTTCGGCGACGTCTGGATCGAGATCGAGCCGAACCCGGGCGGCGGGGTCGAATTCGCAGAGCATGTCGTCGGCGGCACCGTGCCCAAGAACTTCTTTCCCGGCGTCGAGAAGGGCGTCCGCGAGACGGCGGCCGAAGGCGTGCTCGCCGGCTACCCGCTCAGCGACTTCAAGGCGACCCTCTACGACGGCTCGTTCCATGCGGTGGACTCGAACGAACTGTCGTTCAAGATCGCGGCCTCGATGGCCCTCAAGTCGGGCGTGCTCGAGTGCAAGCCGGCGCTGATGGAGCCGATCATGACGGTCGCCATCCGAATCCCGGAAGCCTTCATGGGCGACGTGAACCGCGATCTCAACGGCCGCCGCGGCCGGGTCCTGGGCATGGATACCAAGGACGGGATGCAGATCATCACGGCCACCGTGCCCCAGGCCGAGCTCTTCACCTACGCCACTGAGCTGCGCTCACTCACCGGTGGGCGGGGCACATTCACGGCCACGCTTGACCGCTACGAGGACGTCCCGGCGCACATCGCCGAGAAGGTGATCGAGGCCCACCGCAAGGAAGTCGAGGCCGCGCACAAAGAGTAGGCAGCGCGGAGGGGGAGGAAGACGAGCGCTGGGACAGATAGCGGGCCCCGTACCGGCCGGCACGAGGCCCGCGTGCCTGTCCGCGGTTGGCCCGGATCGGCACACGGCCGTTCCTCGCGCCTGGTCCGGCAGGAACCGCAGGGTGACGCCGCAAGAGACTGGGGTCCGAGCCCGTGAGGACCGTCCCCAGAGCCGACGCCTCCAACCCAGGCATCGGCCGGCGCCAACGGTGGCTTGAACGCTTCGTTGCTTGCGCGCTACGCCGTCAGTCGAACCGCCTCGCCGAGGTCGACGCGGCCTTCGTAGATCGTGCGGCCGACGATCGCGCCGGCGCAGCCGAGGGCACGGACGGCCGAAAGGTCGGCCAGCGACGAAACACCCGCCGAGGCGATGATCTCACCTTGACCGAGCTCGACCATTCGGCTCAGGAGGGCCAGGTTCGGGCCCGCGAGCACGCCGTCGCGTTCGATCGCCGTTACGATGAAGACTCGAGCGCCGCGGTCCGCCAGCGCAGCGAGGGCTTCCTCGACCGGCACGCCTGAAGCGCCAGGGACCCAGCCCTGCCCCACGGCCATGCCACTGCGGACATCGAGCGCGACCGCAATGCGCTCGACGCCGAAACGAGCAACCAGCCGCCCGGCGAATGCGGGATCGCGCAACGCCGCGGTTCCAACGACGACGCGGGCCGCTCCGGCATTCAGGGAGGCGTCCACGGCCGCCTCATCCCGCAACCCGCCGGCCACCTGGCACGCCACCCTGTCCCCCACCGCCTCGACGATGCGGGCCACTACCTCCGTCTGGCGCCCGGCGCCGTCTCGGGCGCCGTCGAGATCGACGATATGAATCCACCGCGCCCCGGCCCCCGCAAAGCGCCCGGCGACTTCGACCGGATCGGCCCCATAGCAAGTCTCCCGGGCGAAGTCGCCTTCGGCCAGCCGCACCACCCGTCCTGCCCGTAGGTCGATGGCCGGCAGAACCTCGAAGTCCCTCGGCGGCTGGTTCCCGGCTTCGGGTTGCCTGCGTCCTGGCATGCTACTATGCTACTACGCAACTACGGTCCGGTAAACGCCCGACAACAAGGGGAACCGACCATGAGCGCGACGGAAACCTGGCGCGACGAGGCGGCGGCCGAGCTGTTCGAGGCGATCCTCCGCCTCGAGACGGCCGACGAAGCCTCGGCGTTCTTCCGCGACCTGTGCACGCTCGGCGAGCTGCACGACATGGCCCAGCGCTGGGCCGTTGTACGGCTGCTCGACCAGGGCATGCACTACACCGAGATCTCGCACAGGACCGGCGCGAGCACCGCCACGATCACCCGGATCGCCCAATGGCTACATCACGGCGAGGGCGGCTACCTGCGCGCACTGGAACGGCTTCGCGACGCCGGCGTTGCTTCGACGACCGGAGAGAAGGCCCGATGACGCGCCGCCTGCGCCTGGCAATCCCGAACAAGGGCCGGCTGGTCGAGCCGACCGTCCGCCTGCTGCGCGATGCCGGGCTCATATTCGAAGCCGGCGAGCGGGCGTTGGTGGCGCGCGTTCAGAACTTCGATCTCGACATCCTCTTCGTGCGGACCAACGACGTCGTGGAGTTCGTGAGCGACGGCGTCGCCGAACTGGGCGTGACGGGGCTCGACCTGGTGGCGGAGGCAGGCTCAGACGCCCCGCAGCTCCGCACCCTCGGCTTTGGGAAGTGCCGCCTCACGATCGCCGTCCCGAACGACTCGCCCTTCCGCGCGCCCGAGGACCTGGCCGGCCTGCGCGTCGCCACGTCGCACATGAACCTCACGAGAAGCTTCTTCGCGGGTCGCGCCATTCCGGTCGACGTAATCCCGGTCTCGGGCGCCGCGGAGGTTGCGCCGAGGCTCGGCCTGGCGGAGGCGATCGTCGACCTGGTATCGACCGGCTCGACGATGGTGTCCAACGGCCTCCGACCGATCGAGGAGGTCTTCGCCTCGGAAGCGGTGCTGCTGGCCAACCCGGCTGCGTTGCGCGATCGCTTCGACACCCTCGACACGATCCAGACAATGCTCAGCGCGACCCTGGCTGCGCGCGATCGAAAGTACCTGATGATGAACGCCCCGGAAACCAGGCTGACCGGGCTCGAGGACCTCCTGCCCGGACTGGAGTCGCCCTCCATCATCCCGCTGGCGCACAAAGGGATGGTCGCCATCCACTCGGTCGTCGAGGCCGACGCGGTCTGGTCGCTGCTGCCCCGCCTCAAGGCCGCCGGCGCCTCGGGCATCCTCATCCTGCCCATCGAGAAGCTCGTCCAGTGAGCCCCCCGTCTGTGGCCCTTCGCCGCCTGGACCTGTCCGCCGCGGACACGGACCCTGCCGTGGCCGCCGAGGTCCAGGCACTGCTGCGCCGCGGCGCCGTGCCGGATCAGAGGGTTCGTGAGGGCGCCCGAGCCATCCTCGCCTCCGTCAAGGCCGGTGGCGACGCGGCGGTCCACGAGGCCAACTGCCGGTTCGGCGGCGGCCGGGCGGATGGCTCGCTGCTCGTCAGCCGGGCCGAGCTGCAGGCGGCGCGCGACAGCCTTCCGCCGCGCATCCGCGCCGGGCTGGAGCAGATGATCGAGAACATCCGCCGCTTGCCGAGACGCAGCGGCCCCAGACGCGCGTCACGACGATCGTCCCGGGCGTGGAGATCGAACGGCGCTGGGCACCTCTCGCTCGCGTCGGCGTCTACGCCCCGGGCGGGTCCGCGGCCTATCCCAGCTCGTTGCTGATGGGAGTGGTTCCGGCACGCGTCGCCGGCGTCGGCACCGTCGTCGTGGCGTCGCCCGCGGATGCCGAGGGCGGGCTCAACCAGACGCTGCTGGGCGCCGCGGCGCTTGTCGCAGTGGACGTCTTCATCGTGGCGGGCGGCGCCCAGGCCATCGGCGCAATGGCGTACGGGCTGCCGGTATTGGGCGTGGCGCCGGTGGACCGCCTCGTCGGGCCCGGCAACCCCTGGGTCACGGCCGCCAAACTCGAAGTCTTCGGCGAATGCGGCATAGACCTTCCGGCGGGTCCGTCCGAGGTGATGGTCGTCGCCGACGGCACCGCCGACCCGGTCCACGTGGCTGCGGACCTGCTCTCCCAGGCCGAGCACGGGCCCGACTCCCCTGCCCTGCTGGTCACCTGGGACGCGGTCTTCGCGGCCGCCGTGGAGGTCGAGCTGGGGCGCCAGCTGGCGGCCGCGGCTCGGCGCGACATCCTGGAGCGTTCGCTCGCGAAGGGCGCGCTCATCGTACTGGTCCCCGGCCGCGACGCCGCCGTCGGGTTCGTGAACGCCTATGCCCCGGAGCACCTGTCCGTTGTCGTGGACGATGTCGAAGAGGCCGTCGCGCGGCTGTCGAACGCGGGCTCGCTGTTCGTCGGCCCCTACGCGCCCGAGTCCGCCGGCGACTATGCCTCCGGAGCCAACCATGTCCTGCCGACCGGCGGCCTGGCCCGCTCCTGCGGCGCCCTGTCGACCGAGGACTATGGGAAGTTCATACAGGTCCAGCGCATTAGCCGCGAAGGCCTGGCGGCCATCCGCGACTCGGTCGAATCGATCGCCCAGGCGGAGGGGCTGATCGCCCACAAGCGCGCGGTGGAAGTCAGATTCGAGGCTCGGCCATGAGCCCGGCCGACCAGCCTGCCGGCCCGACGGCGCCCACCTACGTCTGGGAGCCGACGACCGACTTCCTCGCCGCCAAGTACGGCCTGCCACGAGAGTCGCTCGTGCGATTCGACGTGAACACGTCGCCGCTCCCGCCGGACCTTCGGGACGTGCTGACCGGCCCGTTTGACCCGCCGCTATCTGAGTACCCGCCCAGCGATTATGCCGGGCTCGTGGCTGCCGCGGCCGAGTCCTACGGCGTCGCCCCGGACGAGATCCTGCCCACGGCAGGCGCCGACGAGGCCCTGGACCTCACGGCTCGCGCATTCCTGCGCGAGGGCTCGGTGGCGGTCGGCGCCGTGCCCACGTACGCGATGTACGGGATCGTGACCGAGCAGCGCGGCGCGCGCTTCCGAGCTGTGTCGCGCCGGGAAGCAGACGAGGGCTTCGGGCTGGACATTCCGGCGATGGCCGAGGCCGCGCGCGGCGCCGACCTCGTGTGGCTGTGCGAGCCGAACAACCCGACCGGCACCGCGGAACCGCCCGAGCGCATTGGCGAGCTGCTGGACCGGCTTGCCGCCAACGCAGCGCGAGACGGCCTGGCGGCCCCGGCCGTGGCCGTCGACGAGGCCTACGCCGAGTTCGTCGGCAGTTCGGTGGTGGCGCTGCGCGGCCGGTATCCGAGGCTCGTCGTCATTCGGACCCTGAGCAAGGCTCACGCTCTGGCAGGGGCTCGCGTGGGCTTCGCCGTGGCGCAGCCGGAAACACTTGCGCCGATCCTTTCGTTCCGGGCTCCGGCCTCGGTTTCGACCGTCTCCGCAGCTCTGGCGACTGCCGCGCTGCGCCGCCCCGAGCTGGCCGCGGCCAACGTCGCTCGCATCGCGGAGCAGCGCGCCCGCCTCATCGGGGAGATGACCCGCATCGGCTGGCGTCCGTATCCCTCCCGGGCCAACTTCATCCTGGTCCGCTTCGGCTCGGTGAAGATCGCCGCCGCAGCCGCCGAGGCGCTGCTGCGCCGGGGCCTCGTCCCGCGAACCTTCGGTCTCGATCATCCGCTGGCCGACTGCCTGCGCCTGACCGTCCGATCGGCCCGGGAGAACGACCGTCTCATCCGCGCCGCGATGGAGATACCTGCATGAGCAACCAGATCGGCACCGTGGTCGAGTCGGGCGATCGCTCGGCCACCGTCACCCGCTCCACGCGCGAGACCCAGGTCTCCGTCAGCCTGAGACTCGACGGAACGGGCGAAAGCAGCATCTCCACGGGCGTCGGCTTCTACGACCACCTTCTGAACTCTCTGGCCCACCACGCCCTCTTCGACCTCGATATCGAGGCCACCGGCGACCTGGCGGTAGACGAGCACCACACGGTCGAGGACGTGGCGCTGGTCCTCGGCGCCGCGCTCGCTCAGGCACTGGGCGACCGTTCGGGCATCGTTCGCTTCGGGGACGCCGCCGTGCCGATGGACGAGTCGCTGGCCACGGCCGTGGTCGACGTCGGCGGGCGCCCGTACGCCGTCATCGACCTGCCGTTCAAGGGCAAGCGTGCGGGCAAGCTGCCGCTGCAGCTGATCGAGCATGTCTTCGAGTCGTTCGCTCGGGCGGGCGGGGTCACGCTCCACGTAAAGGGAACGGGTCGCAACGATCATCACCTGGCAGAGGCCGCCTTCAAGGCCCTCGGCCGGTCGCTGCGCGCGGCCTGCGCCGTCGACCCGTGGCGCGAAGGCCCCGCATCCACGAAGGGATCTCTCGGATGAGCAGGGTCAAGATCGCGGTCCTCGATTACGGAGCCGCCAATCTTGTCAGCATCACCCAGGCTTTGTCCGCGGTGGGTGCCGAGGTGAGCGTGGCCGCCTCTCCATCTGGCCTTGCCGCCGTCGAGGCCATCGTTGTTCCCGGCGTCGGTGCGGCGGCGCCTGCCATGGACCAGCTGCAAGAGCGTGGCCTTGTCGAACCGCTGCGCGACTGGGTTCGTGCCGATCGGCCGTGCCTGGGGATCTGCCTGGGCCTGCAACTCATCTTTGACGCCAGCGACGAGGGCGACGCCGCGACGCTGGGGTTTCTGGCGGGACGGACGGTCGGCTTGCAAGATGCGCCCACGCTGCCGCACATCGGCTGGAACTCGGTGAACGCCGTGCGGCCACACCCGCTCTTCGAGGGGGTGGCCGATGGCTCCTACTTCTACTTCGTGCACTCGTTTGCCCCCATTCCGGAGGACGAAGGAATCGTCGTGGCGCGCACGACGCACGGCCGGCCTTTCGTCAGCGTAGTCGCGAAGGGCTCGCTGTTGGGGCTTCAATTCCACCCCGAGAAGTCGGCGGCGGCCGGCCTGCGGCTTCTGTCCAACTTCGTCGGGCTCGTGGCGGCGTCTTCAGCCGGCAGCTCGGAGGTGGCGTGATGCTTGCCCGTCGCGTCATCCCCTGCCTGGACGTGGCCAACGGCCGCGTCGTGAAGGGCACCAGGTTTGTGGACCTGACCGACGAGGGCGACCCCGCCGAGCTGGCCGGGCGTTACGCCCGCGAAGGCGCCGACGAGATCGTCTTCGTCGATATCACGGCCGCCCCGGAGGGCCGGGGCACCACGCTGGAGGTCGTTCGTCGAACGGCGAGCCGAGCATTCGTCCCGCTCACCGTGGGTGGTGGCGTACGCAGTGTCGACGAGATGCGCGACGTGCTGCGCGCCGGCGCGGACAAGGTATCGTTCAACACCGCGGCGGTGGCCGAGCCGCGGCTGCTGACAGCCTGCGCGCGGCGCTTCGGCCGCCAAGCGGTGGTGTGCGCGATCGACGCGCGGCGTTCACCGCAGCCTGCCGGCGCGGCCCTCGAGACGACTGCCTGGGAGGTCGTCACGCACGGAGGTAGAACTCCGGTCGGCCTGGACGCAATCGAATGGGCACAGCGGGCGGTCGAGCTTGGTGCCGGCGAACTGCTGGTTACCTCGATGGACCGGGACGGAACGCGCAGTGGCTTTGACACGGAACTGCTGCGGGCGATCTCTTCTCGGGTCCGTGTGCCGGTGATCGCATCGGGGGGCGCCTCCGGGCCGGAAGATTTCGTCGTCGCCGTGCGGGACGGAGGCGCCGATGCCGTGCTCGCGGCGTCGATCTTCCACCGACGCGTGTACTCCATAGACTCGGTCAAGCAGGCGATGGCCGCGGCGGGATTGCCGGTCCGGCCCGTCGGTCAGGCCGCCGCATGACATCCAGACCGGCGCTCGAAGAAGATGTCTCGTGGGGACCGAGCGGGCTCGTGCCGGCGGTCGCTCAGGACGTCGCCGACGGCCGGGTGCTGATAGTCGCCTACGTCGACGCAGAGGCTCTCGCAGCTACGATGGCGAGCGGCGAGGTCCACTTTCACTCCCGGTCACGCGGCCGCCTGTGGCGCAAGGGCGAGACCAGCGGCAACGTGCTGCGCCTCGTGGGCATCGACCTGGACTGCGACAGCGACGCGCTTCTCATGCAGGTGGAGCCGCTCGGGCCGACCTGTCACCGGGGTACTCGCAGCTGTTTCGATCTGGCCGACGGTGAGGGCGGAGGGCCCCCTGCTCCACCAGCTGCGGCCGCGGTCCAGGGCTTCGCCTGGCTCGAAGCGCTGTGGGCCACCATCGATTCCCGCGCCACTGCCGACCCGGCCTCCTCCTACACGGCGCGCCTTCTGGCTGCCGGCGTGGACGGGCCCGCGCGCAAGCTCGCCGAGGAGGCCACTGAGGTGCTGATGGCCGCCAAGGACGACGCGGTGGCCGCCGTCGATCGTCGCGACGCCACTCGGGACGCGCTGACCGGCGAGGTGGCGGACTTGGTGTACCACACGCTGGTGCTGCTGCGGGAGCGGGGCCTCGCGCCGTCGGCAGTACTCGCCCGCCTTCGGGACCGGCACAGGCCGTAGCCAGTCGCAGCTCCGACCGGCTAGGCCTTCAGCCGGCCAATCCGCAGCGCCTTCTTTCCCATCCGCACCACGAGGTAGCGCCCGTCGATCGGCGCGGGCACGGCGTCCTCGGGAGCGCCGATACGGTCGTCGTTGATAGACAGCCCGCCCTGAGAGATCGCCCGGCGGGCCTCGCCGTTGGAGGCGTAGAGGCCGCTCGCGATCGCCAGCCGAAGCGCGCCTCCGGCCAGGTCGTCGGACGTGAACTCGAAGTGGTCGATCGCCTCGAAGAGCCCGGCCAGCAGCTCCGGGTCGCGGATCGGCTCCTTCGAGAAGGCCGCCTCGCTGACTCTCACGGCCCGCCGGGCTTCATCGTCGCCGTGAACGCGGGCCGTGAGATCGTAGGCCACCGCCTTCTGGGCGACGCGTGTCTCGGGATGCGCGGCCATGTCCACTTCGATGCCCTCGATCGTGGCACGATCAAGGAGCGTGAAGGTGCGCAGGTACTTGCCGACGTCGCGGTCGTCGGCGTCGAGCCAGTACTGGTAGAACCCGAACGGGCTGGTCTTCTCGCGGTCGAGCCACACGCTCGTTCCGGCGGCGGTCTTGCCGAACTTCGACCCGCCCTCGTTGGTCAGGAGCGGGTAGCTCATGGCGTACGCGAGGTCCTGCCCGTCGCCCGCCCCGAATTCCTTCCGGATCAACTCCAGCCCGGCGGTCATGTTGCCCCACTGGTCGGCGCCGCCCATCTGCAGCTCGACGCCACCGGAGCGGTACAGGTGCAGGAAGTCCGCGGCCTGCAGCAGCATGTAGCTGAACTCGGTGAAGCTCAGGCCGGCATCCAGTCGAATCTGGACCGAATCCTTGGCCAGCATGTAGGGCACCGTCAGGTGCTTGCCGATGTCACGGAGGAACCTGAGCAACGAGTAGGAGCTCAGCCACTCGTAGTTGTCGACAACCTCGGCCCCGTTGGGCCCGTCGAAATCGAGGAACTTCGTGAGCTGCGACTGAATGCCGGCGACGTTCTCCTCCACCGTGGCCCGGCTCAACAGCAGCCGCTCGGCCGAACGACCCGATGGATCGCCGATCATCGCCGTGCCGCCGCCGATGACGACCACCGGTACGCCACCGGCCCTTTGCAGCTGGATCAGCCCGAAGATCGGCACGAGGTGGCCGATGTGCAGCGAGGACCCGGTCGGATCGAAGCCGTTGTAACCCTTGATCTGGGGTCCGGTGGCCAGTCGCTCGGCCAGGCCGCTGCTGTGCTGGTGCAACATGCCCCGCCACCGCAACTCATCGAGCAGACCGGCCTGTCCCTCAGCGCTCCCAGGCGCTCGTCTGCCACTCGTGTCAGCTGCCGTCATCGCCAGACCCGCTCCTAACTGTCGTCACAGGCTTCGCCGTCGGCCCGTCCAAAGGCCCGGCGGTCGGGGGCGCGATGTCCGCCTTGGTACGTATGCTATCTTGCGAGCCGCCATGCAGACCAGCCTCGCCAGACGCCAACGCCGTCGCCGTAACGGTCGGGGTGCTTCCCGAGGGGGGGCCGTCGGACGCTTCGCAGTGATTCTCCCGATGATTCTTCTCGGGGGCATGGTGTTGATGGGGGCGGTCGGCTTCGTCGGGGCGGTGGACGTCTACACCACCTACGGCCGCGATCTCCAGGATCCCAGGCAGCTTCTCCAAAGCATCAACTTCAACCAGCAGACGATCCTCTACGACAAGACCGGACAGGTTCAGCTGGCCGCCTACGGGTCTCAGAACCGCCGCGTTCTGAACTTCAGCGACATTCCGGACGTCGTCCTCGACGCGACCACCAGCGCGGAAGACAAGACCTTCTGGACGAACGAAGGCTTCGATCCGGCGGCTGTCCTGTCGGCGTTCCGCGACGCCCTTCTTGGCAACCCGAGAGGGGCCTCCACGATCACCCAGCAGCTCGTCAGGGCGGAACTCCTCCCGCCGACCACCAGCCTCATGGACCGCAAGATCAAGGAGATCATCCAGTCCGTGAAGCTCACCCAGGAATTCCCGGGCCTGCAGGGCAAAGAAACGATCATCACCGACTACCTGAACCTGAACTTCTACGGGAATCAGAGCTATGGGATCGCGGCGGCCGCTCAGGGGTATTTCGGCATAACCGATCTGAGCCAGCTGACGATCGCCCAAAGCGTGATCCTCGCCGCTCTGCTGCAGGCCCCAACCGCCTACGACCTCGTCCAGAACGCGGTCCAGCAGCCGGACGGAACGCTCCTCGTCCCGCCGGATGCCCCGATAGTCCAGCGCCGCAACGAGATCCTCGAGGACATGCGCCAGAACCTGGCTGATGGCCTGCTGCGAGGGACGTACAAAGACTCGGACATCCTCGCCGCCGAGTCGGAGCCGGTGATCGTTCATCCGCAGGCCCAGAACGTCTTGATAGCCCCCCAGTTCGACGAGCAGGTGCGCGAACAGCTGGCCGCGTTGCTGTGCGGCCCCGGCACCGACCCTGCCGACTGCCCGGCGGTGGATACCGGTGGCTACAAGGTCGTGACGACGCTCGATACCACCATGCAGGCCTCGGCCGAGAAATGGCTCAGGGCGTACATCCTGGCCCCGAATCTAGGCTCCAAACAGGCCACGATCGACTACCTGGCGCAGATGGGAATCACCGCTCAGTCGGACTCGTTCGACTACTACCGCATCGTAGGGCCGAACCCGACGACCGGCCTCGCAACCGGTTTGCGTAACGCCAACATACACAACGGGGCTCTGATCGCGGTGGACTACCGAACGGGCGAGGTGCTCGCGTACGCCGGCAGCGCCGGGTTCTACGCGCAGCCCGTGCCGGACCCGGCCAAGCCGGGGCAGAACCTGTTCGATCCGCAGTTCGACGTTCTGAGCAACGGCTATCGTCAGCCGGGCTCCTCGTTCAAGCCGATCAACTACATCGTCGGCATCCAGGACGAGACCATGACCGCGGCATCGCTGTTCATGGACGTGGCCACCAACTTCGGTGGAGGTTACACACCCCATGACGCCGACAACTACGAGCGCGGTCCGGTTCGGATGCGCGAGGCCCTCCAGTACTCGCTCAACATCCCGGCTGTGAAGGCCGCCTCGATCAACGGCGTCGACCACCTGATGCAGCGGGCGGAGGACTTCGGCCTCTCCTTCCCCGCCAACTCGAACCCGGGAGTGTCCATCGGCATTGGCACAGTCGAGGTCCGGCCGGCCGATCTCGTGTCCGCGTATGGCGCCATCGCCGACGCAGGAACCCTGGTCCAGCGCTCGATGATCCTCTCCGTGACGGACTCGAAGGGCAACGTCGTCTGGTCGCTCAAGAACGATCCGCCGACAACAACGCATCCGACGACGCCGCAGGCCGCCTACATCATGACGGACATGCTCAAAGGCAACACCGATCCGAGCCAGAACAACTGGTGGAGCCAATACAAGCTGACCGACAACGGTCGGCGCGTCGCCGCTCTCAAGACCGGCACCAATGACCAGACCCAGGATCTGTTCGCGGTCGGCTACGTGGCGCCGCCCACCGATCCGAACTCACCGGCCATCGTCGCAGGGGTGTGGGCAGGCAACAGCGACGATGCCCCCGGCAAGAGCGTGATGTCCTTGGAGCTTGCCGCGCCCATCTGGCACGCGTTCATGCAGGACGTAACCAAGGGCACCCCAAAGACCGACTTCAAACAGCCCGGAGGCCTGACCTGGGCCTACGTCGATGCATACAGCGGCATGCTACCCGGCCCCTACTCGAGCAAGACCGTGCGAGAGGTGTTCATCAACGGCACGGTGCCGACCCAGGTCGACAACACCAAGGTCCCGATGAGTATCGACACGGTCACCAACACGCTGTGGACGTACGACTGCCCCGGGGTCGAGGACACGAGGGGGTTCCTGGACCTGAGCCAGGTCGACGCCGGCAACGCCAACTTCCAGTACTACGACCAGATCTGGATACAGCGCGCCATGACCGGGGAAGGCAAGAGGGGCGGCCCCAACAACGGGGCAACGATGTACTTCTACCAGAAGGGCTTCTGGACCCCGTACGGGGACACGTGGGGCGCGCCCTTCCCCCCCAAGACGTACTGCACGTCCAACACCGGGACGGCGCCGCCGTCCCCGAACGCCACTCCCACGCCGGAGGCGACGCCTACACCGACGCCTACACCGGCTCCCACACCGGCTCCTACGCCCACCGCAGCCCCGACGCCCGAACCGACTCCCACCGGGACCCCGACTCCCGAACCGTCGCCGGGCGCGAGTGCCCTGCTGTTCCCCTGGTTCGCGCTCGTGTCGCTGTATGGCCGAAAGGGCAGGGCGTCCCGCAGCCGCCGGTCACGAGCGGCGCAGCAGCGTCTTGACGAGATCCGTGGCGATCGTCAGCTCGGGTAGCCGCCACACGCGGCTCCACGCAAGGTAGACTCCCGCTCCGGCGAGGCTGGCCAGCCCGAGTTCGAGGCCGAGGGCTGGGAACGACGTGGACCCGTGCGTCAAGCTGCTGACGAACCGGTCGCCAGCGAGGGCCGCTGCTGCCGTGAGGGACGCCCCGGGCACGGCGAAGACCACGGTCAGACCGAGCGGACGAAGATCGAAGCCGATGCGATGCCGCATGAAATAGAAGAGCATCGAAACCTCCGCCCACGCCCCGAGGCCGATCGCGACCGCCAATCCGTTCAGCTGGAACGTCGGGAATAGAAGCGTCGCCGCGACCACGTCCACACCGACCGCCAGGAGGGCCGCCGTCACTGGAGTTCTGGTGTCCTTGCCCGCGTAGAAGATGGGCGCCAGGAGCGAGATGAGGACGTGCGCCACGAGGCCGATGAGGAAGACGAGGAAGACCGGCGTTATCTCTGTGACTTCTTGGGGCGTGTAGCCGCCGTGCTGGTAGAGAAAGGCCATTCCTGGGCCGGCGAGGACGATCATCACGCCTGTGAGCGGGATGACCACGTAGAGGAGCAAACGCAGCGACTGGTCCACCAGACGCCGGAACTTCTCGGTATCTCCGCGGGCAATCGCCTGGGAAAGCGGCGGTAGCAGAACGATGCCCAGCGGCACGCCTATCAGCCCGACTGGGATTTGCAGGGCGGTGAAGGCCGCGGTGTAGGTGGTCAGCGCCCCTGTGATCTGCACTGCGAAGAACCTGTTGACGAGAAACACGATCTGGGTCGCCCCGAGGCCGAGGGCGCGAGGCGCCATGAGCAGTAACGTCTCGCGCACGGCGGGGTCATGGATGTCGACTACTAGACCGTAGAGTCCGCCATTTCGGACGGCATAGGCCTGCGTGGCGACATGGCCGGCAGCGCCCAGCACGACACCAAGTGCAAGGGCGTAGATGCCCATCGCGGGCGTCAGCGCGATCGCACACACGATGATCACGGCGTTGTAGACGTTGGGGGCGAGGGCGGGTATACCGAAGATTCCCGTGGCGTTCAGGCCTGCGGTCATCACCGCCGCGATGGCGAGGAGGATCGGCGAGAGCAGCATCCACCGCGTCAGTTCGATCTCCAGGGGGAGGTTGCTCGCATCCTGGATGGGGGCGATCACCGGCATGATCGCCGGAGCAGCAAACCAGACCACGACAGCCAGGGGGACCAGAACGATGAGAATCAGATTGGCGATCGTCGCCACGACTCGCCTGGCACGCTCCTCTTCCCCGTTGGCCAGGAGTGCCGACGCGACGGGCACGAGGGCCGACCCGACAGCCCCCGCGGCAACCAGCTGGAAGAGAGTATCGGGGATGCCGAACGCGGCCCAGAATGCATCCAGTTGGCCCACCTGGGTCGTGCCACCGAATTCGGCCAGGAATACGGACGTCCGGACCCAGCCCAGGAGACGAGAGAGGACTACACCGGCGACGACGACCACCCCGGCCAGAGCGATTGCGCGGCCACCCAACCGAGCCATGGTCGCGGTCGTGAGGTCGGGCGTCGCCGGATTCGTCGGGTCGCCGGCGAGCACGGCGTCTCCGGCGGCGACCTCGCGGGCCGGCTGGAGCGTTCGGCGGGGCTGCCAGGTCTCGTGGCGCGGCGACGGCCCTCGCTGGCTCCCAGCGGCGGGGCGGCGTGGACCTGGAGTGCCGCTCATCGGAAGCGCCGCGCAAGTCGCCAGACCGTGCCCAGGAGTGCACTCGGGGCGTACTCGTGGGCCCGGATCCGGACCTCTCCGACCGCTCCAAGGCGGCGCTTGAACTCGTACAGGTTCCAGAGCGGGTGCGTGCTGTCCTCTGGCAAGCCTGGGAACGCGTGCGTGTCCACGCCGCCCAGGTCGTAGCCCTCGAATCCGGCCGTCACGGCCCAGCGCATGATCGACCAGTGCAGCAGGTGATTCGCCCGATTCTTGCGCAGGTCGGCGTCGTCAGGGGAGCCCGCGGCGAACAGCACCACGTTCCGGCCGGAGTGCAGCAGCAGAAGGCCGCTGCGCCGCCGTCCCTCGGCGCTGGCGAACCACAGACTGGCCAGGCCCGCCTGGCCGAGACTTCGCCACTGGTTCAACTCGTATTCGCGGTCACGCACGAGGAATCCCTCGCGCCGGCCGGTGGCGGCGTGCATATCGAAGAACTCGGCCAGTGCCGCCTCGCGGATGGCCGGCGACGTCAGGTCGATCCGTTCAGTGGACACTCCCGCTCGGCGGGCCTTGTTGATGTTGGTGGCCGTCGAGTCGTCGAGGAGCGCATGCTGCTCGTCCTCGTCGGCGCGCAGCGGAATCACCATCGCGGTGCGCGAAACCTGGACCTCGCGCGTGGCCGGGCCGAACCCCGACCCGGGCAGCGTGTCCGCGAGCTCCCCGTCCTCGCGCCACGTTGGATCGATGGTAAGCGTCAGGCTGTGGCGGGCGCGGGCGATGCCCTTGAGTGCCCCCAGGGCCGCTCTGGCGGCTTCTGGCGTGGCCTCCAGCAGGATCGGGCCTCGGGGCGCGTAGTGGACGCGCAGCCGCACCAGCCCCAGCCCACGGCGCAGCAGCGGTCGCTCCTGGATGAAGACCACGGCGATGCGCCGGCCGTCCAGTTCCACGGCGTAGCGAAGGGGCGTCCAGCCCAGGCTGCGCTTGACCTCGCCCCATTCGTGCGACTGGAACGCGTCGCCGAGCGGCCTCCGGGCCGCCAGGGCGTCCCAATCCGCCGCCGGCCAGTCATTCGCATCCACGACACGAGGCATGCCCGGAGCAGCCTCTTGCGCTTTCTGCACCAACTCCTCCACAGGGCCGCGACGCGTGACGGGCCGGGCCGCAGGTGACCGATTCTCGCATTCCGCGGCCCCGAGCGCGGGCTCGGCGCGGATCCGCGGTCAAACGCGGCAGATCCACAAGTCCAGCCTCAGCTCAGAGAGCCACTACCGTGGTGCCGTCGCCGCCCTCCCCGCGCCCGCCGGGGCGCCACGATTTGACGAGCGGATGCCCAGAGGCGTAGTCGCGGACCGCGTCCCGGAGCGCACCCGTGCCGAGCCCGTGGATGATCGTGGCCTGGTCCAGGCCCGCCAGCGAAGCATCGTCCAGGTAGCGGTCCAGGACCTCTAGCGCCTCCACGACCTTGGCGCCGCGAAGATCCAGTGAAGACGCGACCGTGCGGGCGCGTTCCAGCTGCAGCCGGGACGCGCTCCCCCCGGACTCCCCATCGCCCGTGCCTATCTGCCGGCGGCCGCCCGGCATCGAACCGAGGGCGGCCCCCTCCCCTTCTCCGCCGACAGCCGGTTCCAGATCCTCCAGGGGCACCGTCACCCGTATCCCGCCCGCCTCCAGCGTGGCCCGCCGGCCGCCCTTCTCCAGCGCGGCGACGCGGCCTTCCCACCCGCCGCTGATGCTGCGGGCGCGCATCCCCGTCCGCCAGGCGACCGCGCTCGGGGGCATCGTCCGCCCCGGTTCGGGCTCGGCTGCAGGGAGGCGCTCCACCTGTATCCGGGCCCGCTCGAGGCCCTCGTCGAGGCTGCGCTGCGTCACCGTCTCGCGCTCGAGCTGGCGGCGGATCGTCCGTACTTCGCCTCTGACGTCGTCGACGAGCCGCTCGGCCTCGTCTCGCGCCGCCTTGACCGATTCGTCTCGCTCGCGCCGGGCGCGGCGTCGTTCGTCGTCCGCCGACGCGAGGGCGACCCTGGCCCGGTCCTCGGCGGTTCGCGCCCGCGCCAGCGCTTCGGTCGTCTCGAGCTGCGTGGCCTTGATCGAGGCCAGCGTCTCCTCGAACGCCTGCTGCTCGTCCGTGAGCCGCGAGCGCGCATCTTCGACGATGGCGGTCGGGAGGCCCAGCCGTTCGGCAATGGCGAAGGCCTGGCTCTGCCCGGGCAGACCGATCGACAGTCGGTAGGTCGGCCGCAGCGTCTCCACGTCGAACTCGACCGATGCGTTGCGCGCCTGCGGCGTCGTGTGGGCGTACAGCTTCAGCTCGGCGTAGTGGGTGGTCGCGGCGACGAGCGCGCCGGCCTTGATGAAGTGATCGAGCAGGGCCTGGGCCAGCGCGGAGCCTTCGGTCGGATCCGTTCCGGCGCCGAGCTCGTCGAGGAGTACCAGCCGGTTCGGGCCGGCCGCCTCGACCACTCGAACGATCGAGCGCATGTGGCCGCTGAAGGTGGAGAGGGACTGCGCGACCGACTGCTCGTCGCCGATGTCGGCGTAGACGTCGAACAGGACGGGCAGCTTCGTCCCGACCTCCGCTGGCACGTGCAGCCCTGACTGATGCATCAGACTCAGCAGGCCAAGAGTCCTCAGTGCGACGGTCTTCCCGCCCGTGTTCGGGCCCGTGATCAGTAGTGCCGTGTAGCCGTCGCCGAGGCGGATGTCGATCGGCACGACGCGGCCCGACAGGCCGGGATGACGGGCTCCCAGCATCACGATCTCCGGCCGGGTGGCGATCTCGGCGGCGATCGCGTCCAACTCCTCCGCCAGACGCGCCTTGGCAGCCCAGAAGTCGAACCTGGCCAGCGCGTCGAGGGTCTCGCGAAGTGGCGATGCCTGGCCGGCTACCAGGATCGAAAGCTCATCGAGGATCCGCTCCATCTCGGTCTGTTCGGCAACCTGGGCCTCGCGCCAGGCGTTGCCGAGCTCAACCGCCACGAGCGGCTCCACAAAGAGAGTCTGGCCGCTGCCGGAGGCGTCATGCACGATGCCCTTCACTCGGGCGCGTGCGTCGGCCCGAACCGGGATCACGTACCTTCCGCCGCGGAGTGTCACGAGCGGCTCCTGCAGCGCGCTCGCGAGATCGCCCGAGTGGACCAGCTGATCCAACCGGGTGCGGAGCCGGTCGTAGGCGACGCGCACCGCACGCCGGAGTCCCCCGAGGCGCGGCGACGCCGTGTCCAGCAGCTCTCCGGTCGGGTCGAAGCTGCGTCCCAGCACGCTGCGCAGACCCGGCAGCGGGTGGATCTCGCGGCCGAGATCGCGCAGGATCGGGCGGCGGTCGCCGGACAGCGCCTCGGCCAACCGGGACGCGGCTTCAAGTGTCGAGGCGATGTCGAGGAACTGTGCCGGGTCCAGGCGGCCACCGCGGGCAGCGCGCTCCAGCGATGGTCCGATGTCCTTGCTGCCCCCGATTCCCGCGCCTGGATGGCCCGCCAGGAAGGCGCGCGTCTGCGTGGTTTCATCCAGGCCGCGGGCCACGATCACGGCGTCTGTGGACGGCTCCAGGGCTTCGGCCTGACGGCGGCCGGGCGGAAACCCCGTCGCGGCGGCGAGACGGGCGCGGACGAGCGGGAATTCCAGCAGCGCCATCGAGCGCCGATCCATCTGCGTGCCGGTGCCGGGCGCCCGGCCTGAATACGCGCCAGCCGGGTTCTCGGGGGTGGGCGCCGTCATCCGCGAGCCCTCGGGCTGGACACTGCGGGGTTGCCCGCAGCCCAGACTCGCCACGGCTTGCTGAGCCACGGTTCCGGCGTCGAGCCGAGGCCAATGCGTGGGCCGAACGCTGGCTCCAGGGCCGGGTCACCCGGGCAGGCCGGTTCCAAATGGAGCGACGCGGCCGGATCGCACAAGTCCACGCCATCCTCGCCGCGGCCGATCGAGAAGGCGGCGCAGACCAGGCCCGGTCCCGCGGCGAGTCGCGCGAGGGGCAGCGCAGCCACTCTCCGGCGGGCGGCGGCGGCCCGGGCCGTGTCCTCGAGAGCGAAGCCATCACGACCGGCCCGAGCGTCGACGCACTCCTCGCGGGCGCGCCGCATCAGGTCGCCTCCCTCGACAGGTTCGACTGAGCGCACGAGCAGGGCCGCGGGGAAGCCGGAGGGTTCGGTGACGACGTTCAAGCAGTGGTACATCCCGTAGACAAGGTACACGTAGGCGTGGCCGGGCGGGCCGAACATGACGCCGTTCCGCTTCGTCGGCCCAAAGCGCGCATGAGACGCCCTGTCGTCCGTCCCTATGTAGGCCTCGATCTCGACGATCCTGCCAACTCTTGCGCCACAAGCGTCGCTTCGGACCAGTCGAGCGCCCAGAAGCTCGCGCGCCGCCGCGATGCTGTCCTCCGCGAGCAGGCGGCGCGGGTACGCGTCTTCGGAGGAAGCCGGCCTGGATTCGATCGTACCGTGCTCGCTCAGGGGAAGATCGAGACGAGGTCGCTGGGCAGCAGGACGGCCAACACGTGAACCAGCGGCGGCACCACGGTGGACTGTATCGCGCCGGCGATGTGGGACTGGTTCATGAGCTGATACACGCTCCGAAGCTGGTCGATTTCGCCCGGGAAAGGATCAGGCAGCGTGTACGAGCCCAGGATGATGACCACGATCGTCAGCACGATGAACCCTTCCAGCAGGCCCAGCAGGCCGCCGATGACGTCGTCGAGGATGGGATGGCCCGCCGAGAGCTCGGTGCGCTTGTAGAAGCCCTGGATCAGCACCGAGAAGCCCACGGTCAAGGCACAGAACAGGGCCCCGAAGGCAAGCAGGTGGTCGTAGCCGGCGGGGTACTGGTGCCACTGGTCGGCCAGGTACCCGCCGACGGGATCGCGCAGGTTGGCCGACAGCAGGAAGGCGAATACGATGGAGACGATCCCGAGGATCCGCCGGATTGCACCCTGCACCGCACCCACGACGAACGCCGCAAACAGGACGATCAGGATCGCCAGATCGACCAGCGGTGCGGACTGGATTGCTCCGGTCATCGGTGTCCCTCGTCATCCCTGGGACGGAGAAGATGAGTCTGACGCGAACGCGGCTAGGTTAACAGCGCTCGGACCGCCGTGATGCACCTTAGCAGCGCTTCGGTGTCAGGTTCAACTGGGCAACTGTACCGACCGGCCTCTGACCCGCAAGTCCGGCTCGCCCGCCTCCCCCCCGGTTCCCAGCGAGAAGTTACGTGCGAAGGTGGGCGCCAAGCTCCTTCTGGAGGCCCTTTCGAGCGGCCTCAATCGCGCCCTCGACTTCCGCCTCGGTCAGCGTCCGGTCCCTCGCCCCGAGCACGAGCCGGTAGGCCAGGCTCTTCTCGCCCGCTGCAAGAGGCGCACCGCGGTACAGGTCGAAGAGGCGGACGCGGCGCAGCAGGACCCCACCGTGCCGCTCGATCGTACGCCGGACCTCGACGGCGCTGCGGGACTCGGCAACTATGACGGCCAGGTCGCGCTCGACCTCCGGGAAGCGCGGGATTGGCTCGACGTGCACGCGCATGGGTCCAGCGACGTCCAACCCGGCGATCGCGACTTCGGCGACGATCACCCGCTGAGCTCGCAGATCCCACGCCGCCACCGCGTCCGGATGCAGCTCCGCCACGCGGCCGGCGACCGCCTCTCCGCCGGACTCTGCCCGGGCCAGGAGCGCTCGCCCGGGGTGGAAGGGGAAACCTCGCGGGTCGGGCACGTAGGAAGGCTCTGGCATGCCCACGCGCCGGTACAGCAGCTCCAGGACGCCCTTCGCGTCGTCGAGGTCATACGGGCGCGCAGCGCGGTTCCAGGCGGCCGGCTCGGCGGCCCCGGTCAGCAGGACGGCAAGTCGAGTCCACTCGCGCGGCCGTCCATCGACTCGCGCGTAGCGCTTGCCGATCTCGAAGATGGCGACGTCCGGACGGCCCTGGCGCTCGTTCAGCGACAGCACGTCCAGCAGGCTGGCGGCCAGATGCCGGCGCAGGACGGAATGCTCCACCGAAAGTGGATTCGTCACGGCGATTTCGTCCCCGGTCTGCGCAGCGAGACTCGCAGGCAGAGCCGGTTCGCTTTCATCCTCGGGCCAGAGGAGCCTGGCTTCGTCAAGCGGCGACACGAGGGCGTGTGTGACGACCTCGCTCAACCCGGCGCCGGCCAGGGTCGCTCGGATGACCTCGCGGACAAGCAGCGGCGACGGCCGGTAGGCCGGCATCAGCGTGTCGGGGAGGTGCGCCGGCGTCGTCTCGTACCCGCGAACGCGCGCGATCTCCTCCGCCAGGTCCGCCTCGATGGCGAGGTCCCGACGCCACGTCGGCACTACGGCGACGAGCGCCTGCTCGGCTCCCGGGTCGACGACAAGAGGCTGCGGGGCCGCCGACACCTGGATGCGAGCTCCGGACGGGGCCGGCTCGGTCTCCACGCCGACCCGGCGCAGCAGACTGCGCTGTTCGTCGACCGAGATCTCGGCGCCGAGCAGCCTGCTCACGCGGGCCGGCCGAAAGGCGAGGCGCGCCGATGGCGGCTCCGTGGGCGCGGTGTCGACGCGACCCTTGGAGAGCGCGCCGCCGGCCCAGGCCAGAGTCAGCTGGGCAACCCGGTCTGCGCCGATTCGAGCGAGCCGGAATTCCTGGCCCTTCTCGAATCGGAGGCTCGCCTCAGAGCGCAGTGCATACCGATGCCCCGTGCGACGAATGCTCACCGGGTCGAAAACGGCCGACTCGATAGCGATCTCGGTGGTCGCGTTCGTGATCTCACTGTCGAAGCCGCCCATGATTCCGGCGATGCCGATGGGGCCTCTGGGGTCGGCGATGATCAGCGTATCTGTGGTCAGCTCCCGCTCGACATGGTCGAGGGTTTCGACCCGCTCGCCCGCAGTGGCCCGGCGAACGATGATCGTGCCGTCGTGGACCGCGGCGCCGTTGAAGGTGTGGGTCGGCTTGCCCAGCTCGAGCATGACGTAGTTCGACGCATCGACGACGTTGCTGACCGGGCGCATGCCGGCGGCCTGAAGGCGCATCTGAGCCCAGTCCGGAGAGGGCCCGATCTTCGCCCCACTCACCCACCGTCCGACGAAACGAGTGCAGAGCTCGGGCTCTCGAACCTCGACCTTCAGGTGGTCCGAGACGGGGCCGCCCGCTTCCTCGACGGCGATCTCGGGCCAGCGGATGGTGGCACTCGTCGCCGCCGCGACCTCGCGCGCCAGCCCAACAAGACACAGGGCGTCGCCGCGGTTGGGCTTGACGTCCACGTCCAGCACCACGTCGCCGTACAGCTCGCTGAGGTCCCGGCCGAGCGCCGTCGCGGGCGGAAGAATGAGAATCCCCTCCGCGTCGCTGGTGATGTGGAGCTCGTCGCCGGAGCAGAGCATTCCCTCGGAGGCGATGCCCATCTTCTCGGTCCGCTCGATGCGGCGATCGCCCGGCAGGACAGCCCCCGGCAAGGCCACCGGGACGCGCTGGCCGGGAGCGATGTTGTGGGCGCCGCAGACGATGTGGAGCGGCTCGCCCGAGCCGACGGTGACGGTCGTCAGTTGGAGGCGATCGGCGTACGGGTGCTTCTCGACCGTCAGCAGCTCGCCGACGACGACGGAGCGCCAGTCGGCGCCCCAACGTTCGATGCCCTGGACTTCCATGCCGAGGAGCGTCAGCCGCTCGGCCAGCTGTTCGGGCGACAGCTGGACGTCGACGTACTCGCGCAACCAGCTCAGTGGGACTCTCATCGGAACTGCTCCAGGAAGCGCAGGTCGTTCTCCAGGTAGTAGCGCAGGTCCGGCACGGCATGGCGCAGGTTGGAGATGCGCTCGACGCCCATGCCGAAGGCGAAGCCCTGGTATAGCTCGGGGTCTATTCCACCGTACTGGAGTACGACGGGGTGGACCATGCCGGCGCCCAGGATCGTCATCCAGCCCGACTTCGAGCAGGCCGGACAGCCCACGCCGCCGCAGACGACGCATTCGACGTCGAAGGCCACCGACGGCTCCGTGAACGGGTAGTACCCGGGCCGGAACCGCGTCCTGCGCGGCCCGAACAGAGCGTGGGCAAACTCGTCGAGCAGGCCCTTGAGGTCCGCCATCGAGGTTCCCTCGTCGACCATCAGCCCTTCGACCTGGAAGAACTCGAAGCCGTGGCTGGCGTCGACGGCTTCGTAGCGGAAGCACCGACCCGGTAGAAGCGCCCGAATCGGTGGCCGTGTGGACTGCATCACCCGGATCTGGCCGGGGCTGGTGTGGGTTCGCAGCAGATGGCCCGGGACGTCCACGTACAGCGTGTCCCACAGGTCCCGAGCCGGATGGTCCAGGGCGATGTTGAGCATCTGGAAGTTGGTCAGGTCGTCCTCGACCTCGGGCCCCTCGTAGACCACGAAGCCGAACTGCCCGAAGACCTCGGCGATTGCCGCGACGGTCTCGGGAATGGGGTGAAGCGTGCCCCGCGGAACGGTCCGGCCGGGCAGGGTCACGTCCACCATTTCCGCCGCGAGCCGCTGCGCCTGCACGATAGACCGCAGCTCGAAGCCGCGCTCGGCCAGGGCCGTCTTGACGGCTTCTCCGATGTCGTTGGCCACTGCCCCGACGCGTGGCCGGTCGTGCGGCGGCAGTGCCCCGATTCCGCGAAGGACGGCCGTGATCTCGCCCTTCTTGCCCAGGTACTTGATCTGCAGCTGGTCGAGCGCCGCCGGATCTGCCGCTTTGGCGACCTCGGCCAGCGCAAGATCCTTGAGGCGATGCAGGTCGCCGCTCAGGCTCTCGAAGTCCACGCCACGTTTCCTCGTTCTCTCATCGTGCCGGGTGGCTCGGGGTCCACCAGGCTCGCTCCAGGAATCTGGAACCCTCGACTGTCCGCGTCCCGCTCGGACACGGGGACGAGTCGAGGGCTCGCGGTACCACCCCGCTTCCCGGGCGGCCGGCAGGCCGCCTGGGCGCTTGTGCGGGCCCGATATCGGGGGCCCTCCGGTCCGCCTACTTGCCCGGACGCCTGCCCGTCAGGGGTTCTGCGGACGGCTCGGGAGCGAACCGGCGAGATCGATCCGAGACGGGCTTCCAGTCGCCGGCCCGTCCTCCCTGGCGGATCTGTCCTCGCCTCTTCTCCGTCGTCGCCTCAAATTGCTGGGCACCCGGCCGTCTCCGGCCGGGGGAGGTCAGGCCGATGCCCCACCGGCGAGAGCCACGACCTGTGCGAATGCCGAAGCGTCGCGAACTGCGAGGTCGGCGAGGATCTTGCGATCGAGGTCGATGTTCGCGGCCTTGAGACCGGCGATCAACTTCCCGTAGGTGGTGCCGTTCTGGCGAGCGGCCGCGTTGATGCGGATGATCCAGAGCTCGCGCATCTGGCGCTTGCGCTGCTTGCGGTCACGGGTCGCGTAGGCCAGCGCATGCAGCATCGACTCATGGGCTCGCCTGACGAGCTTCGAGTTAGTGCCGGAGCGGCCTTCGGCGTCGTTGAGAAGCCGCTTGTGGCGGTGGTGGGCGGTTACGCCCCGCTTGACGCGTGCCATCGAAGATCAGACTCCCAGGTAAGGTAGCAGTCGGCGGATCTGGTCGAGGGACTCGCCACTCACGAGCTCCTTGCCCTCGTAGCGGCGCGTGCGCCGCGACGACTTCAGCTCGAGGTGGTGTCCGCGCCACGACTTGACCCGGAACGCCTTGCCACTGCCGGTGACCCCGATCCGCTTCTGGGCCCCCTTGTGGCTCTTCATCTTCGGCACGTCAGTTCACCTTCCCGTTTGACGCCGCGCCGTCCTCCGGCTCGGGTCCGGGAGCCGCCGGATTGGCCGGGGTCTCCACGCTGGCTGATATGTCTTCGGCGCCCAGAACGGGCGCCCCGTCTTCGTCTGTGCTGGCGTGGCCCTTCGCCGCTGCGGCCGGTGTCGGCTCGTGCGGCTTTGGCTTGTGGACCGAGGCCACGCTTATGTGCATCGACTTGCCTTCGAGCAGCGGAGGCCGCTCGACGACGCCGTGGTCTTTGATTTGCTCGGCGAACTTGTCCAGGAGATCGCGCCCGATCTGCGGGTGGGTCAACTCGCGGCCACGGAACTGGACCGCAACTTTGACCCTGTCGCCTTCCTCCAGGAACTCGATCGCCCGGCGAACCTTCGTATCGAAGTCGCCTGTCCCGATCTTGGGCTTCAGGCGGACTTCCTTGAATGTGACGGACCGCTGCCGCCGCTTGGCTTCCTTCTCACGCTTGGTGAGCTCGTACTTGTACTGACCGAAATCCAGGAGTCGCGCCACGGGGGGGCTGGCCAGCGGTGCGACCTCCACCAGGTCGAGCCCCCGCTCCTGCGCAAGCCTCAAGGCGTCGGCTGTTCGCATGACGCCAAGCTGGCTACCGTCTTCGTCGACAACCCGTACGTCGAACACACGGATCATCTGATTGATGCGCAGGTCTCGGCTGATGGCGAACCCCTTCTGTACGTGTTCCGGTTGCCGGCGACCGGGTTACTCTGCCCGGAAACAGGCGAGCGCACGAGCCCGGGGCACGGCTGCGCCGGGCGGTCGCCCGCGGGACTATAGCACAGGGATTCCGGCACCGGCAAACGCGCGACCGACACGTTTCGCGGCGTTTCTCCGTCGTTTTTCGGGCGGTGTGTGATGATGCCCGCGTTACGCGCGAGATTGGCCTGAGGAGTGATCATGGGGCGGTCGATTGTTGCATCTGCACTGGCTCTGGTTCTGGTCGTCGCCGCTTGTCAGAGCGCGACGCCCACGCCTTCGCCGAGCCCGAGCCCGAGCCCAACCCCGTCTCCGACGGCCAGTCCCTCTCCGACCCCCTCCTCCACTCCGACACCGTCCCCATCACCCACAGTCAACCCCAACGCAACCCCAACTGCTCTGCCGACGGGCGGTCCGGGAGCCTTCTACGCGGTCAGGAACTATGAGCAGGATCTCCTTGCCGGCGATTACGCGAAGGCCTGGGCCCTGCTGAGCAAGAGCAGCCAGAGCTTGTCCCGGTGGGGCACGCTCGCCGGGTTCACGAAGGAGCGGGCGGCGTTCCTGGCGACTTCCGGCACGGCTTACAACGAGGAGTTGAGCCCGACCAACACGCTGACTCTGCGCCAGTGGATCGAGGGGACGAGCTGGCAACCGCAGATCAACGTGGCCAATGCCTACCTGGTGAGCGTCAAGTGGACCTCGATCACTGCCGCGTACGCCGGCTGGGAGATCTGGGTCGTCAATCCCACCAAGACCGGCTGGTCCCTCTATCTGGTTCGCTAGCCAGTTCCTCTGGTCCGCGGCTCAAGGTCTGCGGGCGGCGGTTTCCTCGGCCAGTCGATCGATGAACGCATCCCAGGCGACACCGTTCTCCTGTTCGCCGGCGCGGTTGCGGATCGCGACCGTGCGCGCTTCGACTTCTCGGTCGCCCAGCACGAGCATATATGGCACCTTCTGCTCCTGGGCCAGCCGGATCTTGTTCTGCATCCGGCTGTCGGAGTCGTCCACCTCGACGCGTAGCTTCCGCCCCGTCAGCAGAGCTGCCAGCTCCCGGGCCGCGTCCACATGCCGATCGGCAATCGGGATCACGACAGCCTGGACGGGAGCGCACCAGACCGGAAAAGCGCCAGCGAAGTGCTCTACGAGCACACCGATGAACCTCTCGAGCGAGCCGTAGATGGCGCGGTGGATGGCCATCGGCCGCACGGCCTGGCCGTTCTCGTCGATGTAGGTGCAGTCGAAGCGCTCGGGCAGCATGACGAGATCCACCTGGATCGTGGCCGTCTGCCACTCGCGGCCCAACGCGTCCTCGATCTGGATGTCGATCTTGGGGGCGTAGAAGGCGCCGTCCTTGGGCTTGATGCGGTAGGGCTTGCCGAGGGAATCCAGCGCCGCCTTGATCTGGGTCTCCGCGGTATCCCACAGGGCAGGGTCGCCAAGCGCCTTGTCGGGCTTCGTGCCGAAGGTGAAGCGGGGCTCCAGGCCAAACCAGCCGTAGACCTCGTAGACCTCGCCCAGCAACGCCTTGATCTCCTCCTGGAGCTGGTCGGGACGGAGGTAGATGTGAGCATCGTCCTGGACGAAGTGGCGCACCCGGGTCAGGCCCGAGAGTGTGCCGGATCGTTCGTTTCGGTGCAGGCGGCCGAAGTCTGAGTAGCGGAGCGGCAGGTCCCGGTAGGAGCGCAGCTTGCTCTTGTAGATGATCGAGCTCTCGGGGCAGTTCATCGGCTTGAGGCTGAAGGTCTGGCCTTCGGACTCGAGAATGAACATGTTGTCCTTGTAGTTGGCCCAGTGGCCCGACTGCTCCCAGAGCTTCTTGTGGACGAGCAGCGGCGTGCTGATCTCCTGGTAGCCGCGCCGATCCTGGACCTCTCGGATGGCGGTCTCCAGCGTCCTCCAGAGCCGCTGACCCTTCGGGTGCCAGAAGGCCGACCCCGGGCTGACGTCGTGGAAGCTGAAGAGATCGAGCTGGACGCCGAGCCGGCGATGGTCGCGCCGCTTTGCCTCCTCGCGGCGGTGCAGGTAGTCCTCGAGCTCTGCCTGAGTCGGCCACACCGTGCCGTAGATCCGCTGCAGCATCGGCCGCTTCTCGGAGCCGCGCCAGTAGGCCCCGGCCACGGTCATCAGCTTGAATGGGCCGATCTTGCCGGTGCTCGCCACGTGAGGGCCCTTGCATAGATCGACGAACGGGCCGTGCTGGTAAGTGGAGGTCGGAGGAAGCCGGGTACCCGCCTCCCTGGATCGGGTCGCCAGGTCGTCGAGGATCTCCACCTTGAACGGCTGGTTGCGCGCCTCGAAGTAGGCGCGGCCCTTGTCGAATGGAACCTCCTTGCGAACGAACGCGTGGTCGGCGGCGACCGATGCGCGCATTCCGTCCTCAATCGCGGCGAGGTCGTCTGGAGTTAGCGGGCGAGGGAGCAGGAAGTCGTAGTAGAAGCCATCGTCGATCGACGGTCCAATGCCCAGCTGCGCGTCAGGGAAGAGCCCGACGACCGCTTCGGCCATCACATGGGCGGCCGAGTGGCGCATCGCGTCGAGATCGGAGTGAGCGCCCGCATCCAGGAGTTCATCCACGGAGCCGCGCTCGACGGCGCCGAAGAACTCCTCGGGTTCCGCGGGCTCGGCTCCGCCTGACTGAGCCGCCTGGATCTGCTGGTCGTTGCTCATCCTGTCAGTCCGCCTTCGCTACCACCACAGCGTAGTTGTCGACCGAACACAAAGCCTCCCGTCCGACAGGACGAGAGGCTTCTCTCGCGGTTCCACCCGCCTTCGCGTCGCCTGGACTCTGCCTGCGTGGCGCCGCGCGCTCAAGCCGCTCTAACGGGCGGATCCCGGGCCGGTTCTCCGGCCACTCGCAGTTGGTGCCTGCGCCGTCGACAATCGCCGTCGCTCTCAGCCGTGGCTGCCGCCACCTCGACGACTCTCTTGGATTCCGCCGGCGAAGCGTGTCCTGCTTCGTCGCGTTGGATATGTAGTTGGTCAGCGCCGCCTGTGCGGGTCCGATGGTGGGCGGTAGAGGACTTGAACCTCTGGCCTCATGCATGTCAAGCATGCGCTCTAACCAACTGAGCTAACCGCCCGG
>Ga0182027_10001090_pt1 | contig 45687 bp, 34 predicted proteins | sample 712E1DmetaG_FD_121300 | JGI IMG/M metagenome (GOLD analysis project Ga0182027, IMG submission 121300) | Permafrost microbial communities from Stordalen Mire, Sweden - 712E1D metaG (Illumina Assembly) | ecosystem: Environmental > Terrestrial > Soil > Wetlands > Permafrost | place: Sweden...
ACATTACTCACCCGTCTGCCATTGTCTTGCGACCATTCGACTTGCATGCTTAAGGCACGCCGCCAGCGTTCATCCTGAGCCAGGATCAAACTCTCAAAAAAATGATAATTGTCGGAATTGACGCCGACAAATTATCAACTCCACCTAATGTGGAGATTTCCTACCACTTCCTGATTATCAATCCCCGCACAGGGATTGATTAACTGAAGTAATCCTGATTCTGATTTTTGCTGCTATGACCTGAATTTTTAAAGTGCAAAGAACAAAAAAATCCCCCAAAGGGGGATCAATGTTTCGACCCGAACTTTGGTTGATCTTTTTACATACCAGAATGTATTATAAACGAATTCCCGAGATTGTCAATGGCTGGATTTTAAACAGAAGTTTTTGTAGATTGATTTTTCCTGGCTGCTTTCTTCTCTAATACTTCATTTAAGACTCCTACCCCTAAATTATACCCAATTTTTGTTACTATCGGAATTACAGGCCTAGCTATATCGACATTCAATGCGATTATAATTGCTCCTAAAGGAATTCCCAAATCCAATAAGAAAGCAAAAGACATAATATCACTATTTTTGGTCAGGATGTTTTCTTGTCCTTTCCCTGCGCTTAAAACGGGTTCCATGCTCATCGGCATTGCGGCTTGAAAAATATCTACGAATACACCGTTAGTGATTTTACTTAAACGCGAATCTTTCGCGTAATCTTCTTTAACCTGCTGAAATCCTTGAATACCCACTGCTCTTTTGAGGGTTTGAAGAAATAGATTTTGTCTTTTCGGTTCTGTTTCCGTAGTCATTGACGGTAAATATAGTGAAAAAGGCCGCTAATGTCAAGCTTTTTCCATGACCTTGAAGAGGACGATTCCCAGAGAAACCCTTCGGCTTTGCTCAGGGCCTTCGGCATTCTTTCATTACTTCAAAAAGTACAATGCCCAAAGAAACCACAACATTTAGACTGGTATTCACTCCCCACATCGGAATCTCAACGATCTTATCGCATAGATCCATTACTTCTTTTGAAACTCCGGTCGTCTCGTGTCCGACGATCAAAGCCACGGGGAAAGCATAGTCTGCCTTGTCATAAGGCACACTTTTTTTATCTTGTTCTATCGCAATCACTCTTAAATCTTTGATCTTAGATCTTAGATCCTTGATCGCTTCGACCGTGGTCGGAAAATACTCCCAAGAAACCCACTCAGTAGTGTTAATTGAAGCTTTTTTGATTCTGGTATGGGGCGGCCTTTCCGTTTCCCCGCACAAAATCACCTTTTCTGCCGCTACCGAATCCGCCAAACGGAAAATCGATCCGATATTATAAGTATCTAAAACATTGTCTAAGACAATATAAACAGGATTCTTTTTGATTTTCTTCAGATCTTCTTCGCTTGGAATAGTGGTTCTCAATTCTTGTGCTTTTAACTTTAGCATCTTCACATTTTACTATTTTGAAAGTGTTTTTACAAAAGAAGATTTATTTCTTGGCGGACTTAACCGTTACGGGAATTTCCTTTTGCAAACTAATTGAAGCTTTCTGAAATTCGCTTATCAGGATTTTAATCCGGGCCGCTTGACTTGAAGCTTCCTTTCCGGCCGATTGTGTTGACAGTTCAAATAGAACGTTTACTGCTTGATTAATTTCAGTTGCCGAAAGACTGGCCGAAGCAATATTGTCTCCTATCTGCAAATTCAAATCATCGATTGTTTCATTGACTAAAAGATCTGCCGGCAAATTTTTCTCTACTTTCATTTTTACCTCCCTCAAGACCTCTAATGAAGCTAAGACTCGTACTCTAATCTCCCCCGTCGCCTGCTCTCCCAAAACAGAAAGAACCTTCTGCTTTTCTTTGATTGAATCATTTATTGTTTTTGCCAACTGATCAATATTTAGTCCTGTCAACTTGGCATCCGCAACATCTTCCGAAGCTGCTTCAAAATTGTCAGATACTCCCTGGAGTGCAATCCTGATTCCTACCGTATTATTTTTGGCCAACATGAATCGCAGTTCAGCCATTCTTTCTCCGGCCACGGCATTGTGAATCTTTGCTCTCTGCTCGGGAGTAAAGGCCAAAAGCAAACGGAATTCCTGCTTTATTTGATCTACAAAATATAGGGGACTGTCCGGAAGAATCAGTCCCGGTCCTTCTGCCGTCGGAGGGATCGATAAAGTTGAGCTGGCGTAAACAAAATTTGAAGAAAGAAAAATAACTGCAGAAGTTAAACTAAGACTTAAGAAAAATATGAAAAACTTCCTCACATACTTATAGTGAAATTTTCACAGACAATTGTCAAGTGGCGGCTATTTTTTATTGTCCTCTAACTTCTCCCGCTCTGCGGGATTTCGCTGCGACTCAACCCCTACTGCGGGATTTCGCTGCGACTCAACCCCTACTGCGGGATTTCGCTGCGACTCAACACGCGGCAAAGTCCAACTTGCAAAGTCGCATTTTGGATAATTACTGCAACCGTAGAATTTACGGCCTTTGCGGGTCTTCTTAATTACAATTTTCCCGCCGTCTTTGGGACAAATTTGATCTGTTTCTTCGGTGTAGGCTTTTGTAAATTTGCATTTTGGAAAAGCCGAACAGGCGAGGAACTTTCCAAACCGACCACTACGAATCAGCAACGGCGAACCGCAAGTCGGACATTTTTCATTTGTCTCTTCTGTCGTAATTTTTATTCTATCCGCACCCTCAACCTCTTTCAATTTCTTCTCAAACGGGGTGTAAAAATCCTTCATCATCGGCGCCCATTTTATTTGACCATTGGCGATTTGATCAAACTCATCCTCCATCAAAGCCGTAAACGGAATGTCGTCGATATCGGAAAAATTTGTGACCAGAAAATCATTTACAGCAATTCCGACGGCAGTCGGCAGGAATTTTCCTTCCTGACGCTCGATGTAGTTCCTATATTCAATCGTTGAAATAATCGTAGCGTAAGTCGAAGGCCTTCCGATCCCCTTTTCCTCCAAAGTTTTTATAATCGAAGCGTCATTGTATCGGGGCGGCGGCAAAGTTTCATGTTCTTTTTCCAAAACACTAATTAAATTAAGGTTCTCATCTTTCACAAATCTTGGCAATTTATTGTCGGTCATTCCCAACGGATTAACCTTCAAAAATCCGTCAAAAACCAAGACGGAACCATTGGCTTTTAATTTATAAGGATTGGCATCGACAAAAACCGTAGTTGACTCGATTATGGCATCACTCATCTGGGAGGCAATCGCCCGCTTCCAAATCAAATCATAAAGTTTTCCGTAGGCCCCGCCCAGACTCTCAGAGACTTGCGTTCCCATGACGAAAGCTTTGGTCGGACGGATGGCTTCATGCGCTTCCTGAGCCAGTTTTTGCTTGGCGGAATAAAATCTTGGCGTAGCCGGCACATATTTTTCTCCGTATTCTTTTTTGACAAAATTGATGATGGCCAAAACTGCCGAAGATGAGATCGTCACCGAATCCGTCCTGTGATAAGTAATGTAACCTTCCTCGTATAGTTTCTGAGCCAGGCTCATGGTTCTTTTTCCGTTGATTCCGAGCCTTCTACTGGCATCCTGCTGCAAAGTTGAGGTGGTGTAGGGCGCGCCCGGACTTCTTTTGGCCTGTTTTTGCAAGACATCCGAAACCGTAAAGGTTTTTGTCTTCAGATTCTCAACTATTTTTTGCGCTTTCTCCGGATTATCAATAGTTGTCCGCGTGACCTTGTACTGCCCGTCATACAGATCGAAAGATTTTTGAGACTCAATTTTTTCGCCATCAATTTCGATCAACTCAAATTCTGTTTTATCTGTTGCTTTTGAAAGTATCGCTGCAATGGTCCAATATTTTTCTTTGCCGAATTTTTCTATTTCTCTTTCTCTTTCAACGATTAATCTCAGGGCCACCGACTGCACGCGCCCTGCAGACAATCCCCGGCGGACTTTTTTCCACAAAAGCGGAGAAAGTTTGTAGCCGACCAGTCTGTCTAAAACACGTCTGGCAGTCTGCGCATCAACCAAATTCCTGTCAATTTTCCGTGGACTTTTTAGCGCCTCTTCAATTGCTTCCTTGGTGATTTCATGAAAAACAATTCTCTTGAATTCATCATTTTTGTCTCCCAAAATTTTGGCTACACTTGAGGCAATTGCTTCTCCTTCGCGGTCAGGATCAGTCGCCAAAATAATTTGCGAGGCTTTTTTTGCCTGGGACTTAAGGTCGGCAATAATCTGTTTTTTGTCATCAACCGTTTCATACAGTGGTGCAAAATCGTGCTCAAAATCTATCCCAATTTTGCTTTTGGGCAAATCCATGACATGTCCCATCGAAGCCCTGATAATATAATCAGGTCCCAAAAATTTACCAATGGTTCTAGCTTTAGTCGGCGATTCAACGATAACGAGATTCATAACAATTTAACAATACAGCAATTTAGCAATTGTTTCCAATTATACAAGAAGTGTCAAGTGATAATGCAAGTAAGTCAAAAAAGTGAAAACTATTTAGCGGATGTTGCGCTAAAATTCTGCCAAGCCTGATTGGAGAGAGTGATTACTGTTATCTGATCTGCCGCTACGTTATCTATAAAATCGTTCACATTGTCGCTTTGATTGAGCTTGGAATCTTTTACAAGCTTTTCTGGCTTTATTCCTGTAAATTGAACATTAGGCTCAACACTAGCATCCCCACTTATTATGAACCTCACGTTCCTCTCGGGCACTTCAGAAACCACAATATCTTTACCATCTGGTTTCCATGCAAATTTCAACTTTTCGACTGTTTCTCCATGAAATTCACCTTCAGTATATAAAAATCCTCCGGCTACCTTTCCTTCAAAATCAAAACCGGGCACTTCCCTCAGGTCCACGACCTGATGTTGACCGAGTAAACCTTTTTCTTGCAAAAGTGTAGTTTCATTTTTTAGGGCTGCATCAGCATTAACTTGATTCTCATTGATACAAGACTTTACGCCCCCTACGATAAATGTTGAAATTAACGCAACAGGAATTCCAATCTTTACTATAACACCGCAGAATGCGTTAAAAGCCTCTGCATTCGAGACTTTACCTTCTGGTTTACTTACTACCGGACCGCCTGCTTTACTTTCCATAATTTAGCTAATGGTAACATGCTAAAATTCCCCCTGTCAAGTGCTAAAATTATAGCCTTAAACCGAGAATATCCCCCCACCTGAAGTTTTTATGAGGCCTTTTATTTCCAGCAATGATAAAATGCCGGAAAGTTTTGCGGAATCAAATTTAGTTTTTCTGACCAGTTCGTCAAAATGCAACGGCTCATTTTCCAAAAGTTTCAAAATCATATTTTCATCCTTTGTTCCTTTTATTTTAGTCTTTTTAGAAATTGGAAATTTGAAATTAGATATTTTTAATTTGGAAATTACGTCTTCCCCCGACGTCACCAATTTAGCTCCCTTCTGAATTAGGGCGTACGGCCCCCTGGACATCAAAGACATAATCGGTCCCGGCACGGCAAAAACCCTTCGGCCAAAGCTCAGTGCAAACTTCGCGGTAATTAACGACCCGCTGTCCTCCGCCCCTTCCGTCACCAAAACTGCCTGCGACAAGCCGGCAATAATTCGGTTGCGGGCAGGAAAAGTCCACTGAGTCGGCTTCATTCCCAGAGGAAATTCGGAGACAATGCAGTTTCCGCTTTTGAGAATATCATCATAAATACTTTGATTTTCCCTCGGATTACAACAATCAACTCCGCAGCCCAAAACCGCGATCGTTTTGCCATTATTCTCAAGCGCGGTAACATGAGAAACTGCGTCCACCCCCAGCGCCAAACCGGAAACAATCGTCAATCCCGAAGCGACCAATTCCGCTGTCAAAAATTTCGTCACTTCCCTACCGTATTGCGTCGTTCTCCTTGCGCCGACAACAGCTATTGTAGGCTGAGGGGTGGCAAAAGAGGAAGGGCTCCCGACAGCGTGGACTCTGAGCGAAGCGGATGAGGAACCCTGGCGGGAGGGATTACTTTTGACAGGACCCCCTCGACCGTACAAAACAAATGGCGGATTTTTTATTTGTTTCAAAAGTTCGGGATAATCATCGTCCAACAAAGTCAAAAACCAAACATCTTTTTTCTTCAGTTCTTCAAGATATTTTTCAATCGAAAAATCTAACCTCTTGGCCTTCCAGGCGGCTTTGGCGGTTCCGAATTCTTGCAAAAGTTTTCTGAATTTTGCCGGCCCAATTCCTGAAACCGTCGAAAATCCTAACCAATAATCTCTTTCGTCCATGCAAACTTATTGTGATGAGATTAAGAAGCGCCTGTCAAGAGGAAAATCACTTCGGACCCTTAAAATTATTGAAATCCGGTTGAGGAAGGGAGAAAGTTATTGATTCCGAGCGGGAAACATATCTATTCGGATCAACACTCGTAATCGCGTGGGGGAAAAGTTCATCAGTTAAGCAATCCTTAGCCTGCAAATTAAAGTCAACTTCAGAAGCCTGATTATCCAAAACGGCTGTTGTTTTATTAAGCGTAAAATTGGAAACCTCTACTTCCCCATCCGCTCTCTTCCAGGCAAATTCCACTAGCGAAACTTCCTTCCCATTAGTGTCTCTTGTATCTAAATATTTAAAATAACCCTTTGCGTCCTTGATTCCCGCCTGATTTAAGGGAACCAACATATGGCTTTGAAGTAAGTCGCTTTTCTCAAGAATACCCTGCTCCGTCTTAATAGCATTATTCTTATCTATAGCTATCCTTTCAGTTAACGAATGGGCTCCATAAGCAATTAGCGTAATCCCTGCGGCAATTCCAAGGCCAAGACTTAGACAACCAATCGTATCTTTTCGAGTAATTTTAGGTTCTTTCTCAACCATAGGCCGATATTATACAAAAATTGTTATTTAAATTCCAAATTATCTCCCGAACCACTCTTCCAAAATCTGCTTGGCGATGGGAGCGGCGACGTTGGAACCTTCACCTGAGTCTTCGGACAAAACCGTGACGATAATTTGCGGATTGTCGCTTGGGGCAAATAAAGTAATCCAGGCATGAGGCATGGTATCTTCGCCTCCATGCTGGGCCGTACCTGTTTTGCAGGCCAAACTTACAGATTTTCCTACTTTGCCCGCCGAAGCCTGGGCGGAGACCGGGACTTTGAAATCAAACAACGGCCAGGCCACTCCGCCAGTACTGCAAGCTTCAACCATTCCCTGTTTAATTAATGAAACGGTATCCTCGCTTAAAAACTTTTGTGTCTTAAATACGGTCTTGGAGAACAGAACATGCGGTTTATAAATTAATCCCCCATTAGCAACCGCCTGAGTCCAACCATTGACTTGAAGAGGCGTTGTCAGCAAAAATCCCTGTCCGATTCCATAATGATATGTATCTCCTAAATACCAATTTTCGCCTATTACTTTCTTTTTCCATTCCTCGGTCGGCACCGTTCCCGTTTGTTCACCCGCCAAATCAATACCTAATCTTTTGCCCAAACCGAACTTTTCTGCGAATGAAGATAGCCTATCAACTCCAACCATCTCTGCTAATTTGTAGAAAAAAATATCATTCGATCTTTGAATAGCTTTTACTATATTTACTTCTCCATCCGTTCTGCCATACTGCAAGAAATACCAGTTCCCAAAGGAGAAGGCACCAAGCTTTAGAATTCCCGTATCTTCGATCTGAAAATTTTTATCAATGACCTTATCTTCCAACCCTGCCGCGGCGACAATCAGCTTGAATGTAGAACCGGGAGGGTAAACGCCTCCTATCGCCCGGTTCAAGAGCGGTTGATTTTCCGAGTCCAAAATAATCTGGGAAATCGATTTATAAGCCGAATTTGCATTCGGCACATACCCCTCACCCATAGTGAAAAGGTTGGGATCAAAGGAGGGTCTTGAGACCATGGCCAGAATTTCCCCTTGAGGATCTGAAACTATTACCGCACCTTTTTTCATATACTTGGTCGCTTCGAAGATTTTAACTTGAAGAGCGCTGTCCAAAGTCAAAGTTATATTTTCTCCCGGAATAGGATCTGTTTGCCCAAGCTTGCGGATAATTTTGCCCATACTGTTTACTTCTACCAACTCTTTTCCGTCAACGCCCCGAAGCATACTCTCGTATTCCCTTTCTACCCCTATTTTTCCGATCAGATCCCCGCCCCGATAATCGGCAAATTGTTTCTGTTTCAGTTCTTCCTCCGAAATCTGCCCAATGTATCCCAAGACATGAGTCGTCGCCTCCCCGTAAGGATAGCCCCTCAATGAATCTACTTCCAGATTGGTTTTTCCCTCGGAAATAAGCTTTAGAGCCTCATCCTTACCTATTAACTTTGTCTTGTCCCCATCTATCTCCCTAAATCCCGGCACATTAAAAACCAGCGGTACGCCGTTCCTGTCAAAAATAATTCCGCGCGGAGCATGAATCGGAATAGTTCTTGTTCTGTTCGAGTCTGAGAGGTTTCTGTAACTGCTTCCCTTAATAACCTGAAGAAAAAAGAGTCGTCCAACAAGCAACATTGCGGCAACTACCAAAATCAAAGGCAAGATATAACCCCTAACCGAGTAGGCTTTGTCATAATTGCCTTGATGCTTTTGGCTTTTTTCAAGCCTTATGAAGTCTCCGAACGCGGGCCCAATCTTAACCATATTAGCTTGAAGAATATAATAGCAAACAAAGAGTTAATAAGCGATTGCAAAAATATTTGCTGATAATCAAAAATTCTTAAGTAGATTATGCTTCCCAAAAAAGTTGAAATAAAAACAAAAATCAGATTTTGAGTTTCAAATTTTCTTTCATAAAGAAAAAGTAGAAAGACAAAGATTGTTAGAATTAAGCTCGAGTATCCCAAAGATCTAACCATGATTAGATCTATAAATAAACCCAATCCTAGGGCAAGAAAAAAAATCCAGGACTTTCTGAATAGAACAGTACCGACCGCTAAAAGCCCAATTGAAAAAGGGATCGTGGTAATTCCGCTGATAATTATCGTTAAGAAAGTTAGCGCTAAAAAAATAAAAATCATTATTTTATTTAACTGGCATATAAATAAAAACCGCAGACAAACTTCCGAAATTAACAAAACTCTCGACTTTCGCTTTCTGAAAAAGACTGCTTGGATTTTTTTCCAACGAAATAATTTTCCCGACTACCAAATCCCGTGGAACGCCGATTCCATCGCTATTTACATCTCCTTTTGTCAAGACAAGCTCCCCAACCGAGACATTTTCCAAGAGAAGAATATTATCCAAAGTTATAGTGCCGGCATTTTTTATCACTCCGACTGCTCCACCCTGTGTTTTGGCTGTAAAGGAAACCGAGGAATTGTTGACCAAATTGGCTTCAGAAAGATGTACTGAAGCTTTTGACACTACGCCAACTAAATTATTGCCAATTACAATTGCGCTACCCTCTTTGACACCGTCGGCTGTACCTTTATTAAGAATGTAGATATCGGGTATTGAAACTCCGGGAACAAAATCCGGCGCTCCGACCACGTCCGCCTTCAATAATTGAATGCTTTGAGGATAGGAGGTTTGAAATTGATCAGACAAGGCTGCATTGTCCTTCTTTAATTTATCTACGGAGATAATCTGGGACAAAAGTTGTAGATTCGTTTCTTCCAATTTTTTGACCTTGGCGCTTTCGGACAAAAACGGCAGTCTTTGAAAAAGCCCGAAGATTGTGCTTTGAATTCCGGAGACGCCTTTTTCAAAAAATGGGGAGATGAATTTAAGATTTCCCGAAAGAGAAAGAAGCAGAATAACAATACACAAAAAAATTGCGACGAAAAAAGCAGGCCAGAAATTTTCCTTTCTTCTCATAAGCTTTTATTTCAGTCCGCCGACTACTTTGACTCTCTGAAGAAGTTGATCATTTTCCAGAACCTTTCCTGTTCCCCTGACTACCGAGGTCAACGGGTCTTCGGAAAGAATAACCGGAATTTTGGTTCTGTCAATTATCAACTGATCAAATCCCGGCAGCATCGATCCTCCACCTGTCAGCAAAATTCCATGGGTCAAAATATCGTTGGTCAATTCAGGTGGCGCTTCCTGCAAAACCTCGGCAATTCCTTCGATAATTTGCGACAAAACAGGAGCCAGAGCTTCTCTGATTTCCACCTCTGTCAAACGTAAGCTTTTCGGAAGTCCCGTCTCAATATCCCGCCCTCTGACGATCGCCATACGATCCTGCTGGCTATGAGTTATGGGCTCTAAGTCCGGAGCAGATTCGTCTTTTTCTTTTGATTTCCGTCCTGAGTTTGCCGAACGGATGATTTTTGATTTATCGCTGTGTTCGTAAGCACTGCCTATCGCTATCTTTACATCCTCGGCCGTTCTTTCTCCCATCATTAATCCATGCCTGAGTCTTACGTAATGAATAATTGCATTATCCATTTCCTGTCCTGCAATTTTCAGAGATTTACTAACGACAATGCCTCCCAGAGATATAATCGCAATTTCCGTAGTTCCCCCACCGACGTCAACTATCATGACACCTGTCGGAGCAAAGACCGAAATTTTTTCTCCAATTGCCGCCGCCATTGGTTCTTCAATTAAAAAAGCTTCTCTGGCTCCGGCGGAAAGAGCTGCTTCCCAAACAGCGCGCTTTTCAACTTCGGTGACGGAAGACGGAATACCGATTACGACTCTCGGACGAGACCAAGCCATAGGAAAAGCATTGCCAAATTCATGAACAGCTTGAATATAATGGGAAATCATCGCCAGAGTGGCATCAAAATCCGCGATTACTCCACCCTTCAAGGGCGACACCGTAATAATAGTTGAGGGGGTTTTACCGACCATTTTTTTGGCCTCGGTTCCGATAGCAATTATGCTTTTTGTTTTTTTGTGCATGGCCACGACGGAGGGCTCTCTGATGACAATCCCCTTACCCCTCACCCAAACCAAAGTGTTAGCGGTACCTAAATCAATACCAATGTCATTGGAAAAATTTGAAAAAAGTTTATCAAACATACTGCGAAAATTTCTAATTTTTAATTTCCAACTTCTAAACAAATGTAAAAACTAATTTAGAAATTAAATCAATTAGGTTAATTAGGTCAATTTCATAATACCACCTCAATAAGTTTTTGCCAAGGCGCGCTTGACAAGAAAAAAAGATTCTGTCAGTCTAATTACATGGATGAATCTTTACCTGGCACACGACTCCCGGACATTAACGTAACGCCTGCTCATTTTAAAGACTTGGGGTTAAACGCTGCGGACACATCTAAATTCAAACCTGTTGGAGAACCGCAACCTGGAATAGTAAGTACAGGCATTATGTCGGAGGAAGAACGTAAAAATTCTGATAACCTAGGTACTCTTACAAAAGAAGCTGTTGAAAGGAATACAAATCTGACAACTTCCAAAACCCGCTCCCGCATAGATGGAATAGAATTTTCCGCTATAGATCCTGTTTTGAATCCTACATCGGTTGAAGTTACAAGCGATAATAAATCTCTACCCCAAAAACAATCATCAGAAATTAAGCCCACAGAAAATCCAGCTAATGACTCGGAAAAATTGGCTGAATTCGCTGCGGTGGAGCCTGTAATTCCCCAGGCTGTAAAATCAAAAGAAGAATCAACTGCCCCCGCTACGCCAGAAACAAGGATTGAAGAAAATTCGGCCAATGCCGCAGAAACAAAAATGATCTCCAATGCGATATTAAAAATGGATGCTGAGAAACAACAATTCCTGCAAAAAATTAAAGAGGCTAGGAAAAATTTTGAAGCGGCTATTCCCGATGGTTTCGTGACATCGGAAATTAATAGACAGAAAACTAAAATTCTTATTGAACCTATAAATGAATCATCCTACATTACGTTCAATGAGGAAAATGGGATCATGGAGGCATCTTTGACCGTGGAGGCTCAAGAACAATTGTTAGATCAATTGTTAAATCCTGAAAAATACGATAATCCTCCAAAACTAGATTTATCTCTCAACCCATACAAAGGAGATTCCGGCAAAGTAATTGAGACTATTAAAAAAAGTCAAGAAAATGTAATTAAAATACGTGCTATGAAAGAAGAAGTAGATCAGCTAAAAAAAGAGTATGATTTCACTAGCAACCTAAATGAGTCTCTTAAGTCTCAGCAACCCCCCACCACATCAAGCGTCTAATTTTATCTAAATTTTTTCTAAACTCTAGCTTGTCTGCTCTCCATTATTGTGTTAAGATTTAAAAATCCACATCGTTAAATAATGAAATTAATTAACTTTTGCAACCGGGTAATTGAATTTTCTTTTTACGCTCTTTTTCTCCTAGTCCCCTGGGCCTTCTGGAAAGATACCTCCGAGCTCTTTGAGTTGAACAAAATGTGGCTCACTTGGGCCATCGCTGTAATTATTGCCGCCACCTGGATGACGAAAATGATTTTAGAAAAGAAATTTTCTTTCAAAAGAACTCCATTAGATATTCCGATCGCTCTTTTTCTAATTTCTCAAATCATTTCAACTCTTTTCTCAATGGATTCTCACGTGTCTTTTTGGGGATACTACTCCCGTTTTAACGGCGGCCTACTCTCGACTATTACCTACATCTTTTTATACTACGCCTTTCTGAGCAATTTCCAGACAAATGCCGTGGAGGTGGTCAAAAAATCCTTGCTTTTGAGTCTAATTTCAGGCCTGATTGTCGCTCTTTGGGGACTTCCCTCTCACTTCGGATATGACCCGACCTGTCTTATTTTCAGGGGAAGTTTTGATGTTTCCTGTTGGACACCGGACTTCATGCCGACGGTCAGAATTTTCTCAAGCTTGGGACAACCCGATTGGTTAGCGGCCTATCTTGCCATCTTACTGCCGATCTCACTTACTTACATAGTTATTAATCGAAAATTATGGCTGACTATACCGCTGACCGCACTATTCTATCTTGATCTTCTTTATACCCGCGCCCGATCAGGAGTTGTCGGAATTTGGGTCGCTCTCATATTCTTCGCTATCGCCTACTTCTGGAGCCAAAGAAAAAGAATGAAATCTTTCTTGTCGGTTGAAACTTTAAAGTCTCCGTTTTCCCTGTCCATAATCGGACTTCTGATTATTACCTTTTTTATCGGCACTCCGGTCAGTCAATTAAGTATTTTTACTTTGGAAGGAATTACGCAAAAGTTTCAGACAATGCAGGCTCAAAAAAAAGCCTCAACCAATCCGGCCGCCGCGACCTCGACATCCGCTCAATCAGCTTACAACGGAGGAACAGAATCGGCGGATATCAGGCTTTTGGTTTGGACCGGTGCAATTAACGCCTGGAAAGACAATCCAATCTTCGGCACAGGAGTTGAAACATACGCCTTTGCCTACTATAAATATAAACCGGTCGGGCAAAATTTAACTTCCGAATGGAATTATCTATACAACAAAGCGCACAATGAATATTTAAACTATCTAGCGACGACAGGGATTGTCGGCCTGGGTACTTATTTGAGCATGATCGTTGTCTTCTTCTGGCTTTTCATCAAATATTATCTGTCAAATATCAAAAAGGGTGTTTATGACGTTAATCATTTTGTCCTTAATATCGCACTGGCAAGTAGTTATGTTTCAATTTTGGTCACCGATTTTTTCGGTTTTTCTGTTGTGATCACAAATATTTATTTATTTATGATCCCCGCCTTTGTACTTATTCTGATGCAGCAGGAAAACAAAGCAACTCAACCGCAAATTGTAAATAAAGCCGCCAAAATAGAAACCGGCATTTCAATTTGGCAATGGACTCCGATCTTCTTTATGCTTGTTGCCGCTTGCTTTTCGCTAATGACCCTATTGCGCTTCTGGCAAGCGGACGTTGCCTATGCTCTGGGCTATAATTTAGACCAGAACCAGATCAAGGAATATAAACAGGCTTATCCAAATTTACATAAAGCTGTTGAATTAAGGGGCAGCGAACCCCTTTTTAAAGACGAACTTTCCGTAAACGATGCTACTATTGCCGTCGGCCTGGTTTCCCAAAAAGCTCAAGACGAAAATACAAAAAAACAAGCCTACGATATCGCCTCCTCTTTGACTCAAGAAGCGATTAATACCAGTAACGAAATAATTTCCGAGCATCCAAACAATGTGGTTTTTTGGAAAACTCGGGTCAGACTTTTCTATACTCTTTCTCAAGTTGATTCAAGATACTTGTCCCAAGCTCTATATGCGATTGAGAAAGCCAGCCTACTTGCTCCAAACGATCAAATGATCTGGTACAATCTCGGAGTCCTATATGGTCAGACCGGCAATATTGATCAGGCAATATCGGCGTTGGAAAAAACCGTAACCTTAAAGCCGGACAAATCATCATTCAATAAAGATGCTCATTATGCCCTGGGAATTCTTTACAACAAAAAAGCCACGGACAAAAACGGCAAAATCGTAAACCTTGATCTTCAAAAAAAAGCAATTGAACAAATGCAGTACATTATTAAAAATATTTCTCCAACCGATATGGAAACTCTAAAATCCCTCTCTGAATGGGCAAAATAGGCTTAATCTATGGTATAATTGCCTCATGTTAAAGATTGTTGTCGCGCCAAATTCTGTTCTTTCGGACATTACCAAGCCTGTTTTGAAGGTCGATGCCGGCGTTTTAAAAATTATTGCCGAAATGAAGAAAACACTTGAGTCCACTACCGACCCTAAGGGAGTGGGATTAGCTGCGCCACAAATCGGCAAATCGCTTCGGATTTTTATCGCCAAACCAACAGACAATTCCGACATTTTTGTATTTATCAATCCCGAAATTGTACAGAAATCTCTAGAGGTTGATTACGTTAAAAGGCCAAAAAAATCCGGCAAAAAAGCTTCCAAAAAATTGGAAGGCTGCCTATCTTTGCCGAACATCTGGGGACCGGTCTTGCGAGCATCCTCATTAACCTTGTCTTTTCTTGATGAAGAAGGCGTGCATCATGAGCAGAAATTTTCCAACTTTATGGCTACAATCATTCAACACGAATACGATCATTTGAACGGAGTTCTCTTCCCCAAAAGAGTTCTTGATCAAAAAGGCATTCTCTACAAATCCCACAAAAACGAGAAAAACGAAGATGAATTTGAGGAGATTGAAATATAAATAAATACCAATCAACAAATTATCCAATTTCCAATTAACCAATATTAGTTGATTTGAATATTTGCTGATTAGATAATTAGTTGATTTATGAATCTAATATTCTTCGGCTCTTCCAATTACGTCATTCCCATCATTGAAGTTTTAAAAAATAATTTTGAATTATCATTGGTCATAACCACAGAAAACCCAAAATCCAATTTAGCCTCGCAAGGCGAGGCCTTGCAAGGTTATCCGGTCGTAAAATACTGCACTAATAACAAGATCCCATACGTTTCCGCTTCAAACCTCAAAGACCTTAATACTAAACACTTAATACTTAATACCAAGGCGCCCATCGCCGTTCTGGCCGATTTTGGTTTAATTATTCCCGAAGAGATTTTAAATGCTTTTCCCAAAGGCATAATCAATCTTCATCCGTCTTTGTTACCCAAATACCGGGGCCCGACTCCTGTTCAAACAGCGATTTTAAACGGAGAGAAAATTACCGGCATAAGCATAATGAAGTTGGATAAAGAGGTAGATCATGGACCAATTCTGGGACAAGAAAAAGACGAGATTTTAGAGACGGACACTTCCGAAAGTTTGTATAAAAGGTTGTTTGAAAAGGGAGCAAATTTATTGATCAAAGTTATTAATTTATACCTCAAAGACAATCTAAAGCTTACTACCCAAAACCATAAAGATGCTACCTTCACCAAGCCTCTCACACGCCAAGATGGCTTCGTTAATTTAACCTCTCAATCAGAAATTAAAAATTTGAAATTTAAAATTCGCGCCTACTTCCCCTGGCCGGGAGTCTGGTTCAAGACTAAATTGAACAATAGCGAAAAAATTATTAAACTTTTACCCGGAGACCGACTTCAGGTTGAAGGCAAAAAACCAATGACCCACAAAGACTTCCTCAACGGCTACCCCAAGGCCAAAGAAATTATCTCAAAAATCACTCAACCTTAACCTTTCCCCCATCGCTTAAATCATGAAGTAGCCATTGCTGCATATTTCCTGACAAGTAAGACCCGATTCTATTTACCAATTCCTTCCTCAACGAGGAAGAAACATTTTCTTCTTCTTTAGATTCGTGCAAATAATATTTAGCCAATTCATTAACCGTAAACGGATTTTCATTTTGTTCAGTGGCCTTAATCATAAATAACATTTTTAAAACGTGATCTCTATAGGCGGCGCTAATTTCCCCCTTACCAATTTTACTAATGATCTCGCTGACCGGAAGGTCGGGATACTCCGTTTTTAAGGTTAAAATTTCCGTAGTGGCTTCGTTCAAATTGTTTGAGTTGTTATCTCCCAAATAAGCATCGATTGCCTGATTAAAGCCTGAATATGAAAATACTCCGTCTTTGCCTTCCGACAAAGCATGCCATAATTCATGACGCAAGACATGTTTTCTATCAAACGAGGAATGCTCCTTAATTAATATTACGGAATCTCCCGTTTCCTTAGAAAGAGTAATTCCGCCTACAGATTCAGCCTCTTCCCTAGCAATCCTAGTTTTTTCGTCAACATTTTCCTTCGCTTCCCTCTCATGCTTAAGGGAAAATTCCCGAAGGGCTTTTGCTAAATCATTTTCATCCGGATACTTTTTTGCCAATATTTCACGATACTCCCCTGACTCCTCTTCGCTTAATGCAGCCGTACTGTCTTCAGCTAATTCTTTATCAAATCTCTCATTTTTAATTATGAATATTTCAGACCTTAGCCCCTGTTCGATTGCAGCTTGAGGAATACTGAAGCTTTTTCCCATTTCTTTGACTATGCTCTCAGTTTCGTCCCTACTGACATGCTCTACGAGATCATCTCCAAATGACTTTATCACCTCTTCCGTACTAAGACTATTTTCAGGACCTATTTCCGCGCCAGCAATAGGCGCTTCTATTTTCTTAGCAGGCGGAGCATTAATTTCCTGAATTTCCGTACCTCCTTCACCCGGCATAGTTACCTAAGCATAATAAACAATCCTAGGAAAATAAAATCAGAGGGATATTTACGACTTTCTCTTTAATTGCCCCAATTTGTATAGACCTTCTGCAACGCCCGATATTCTCTTTTTATGTTTATTTAAAACAATCCAAGTAACCTGAGGATATTTTTCTCCCTTTATTAGTCTTCTATATTCTCCTACAGGAATATGAACATCATCTGCCCTCAACTTTTCGCCAACCAAACTTACGTTTTTGGTATAGCCAAATTCTCCCAATAAGTTTCCTAATTTCGTAAATATCGTCTGGTCTTCATTATTTCTAATAAAGGAGGTTATTGATTCAAAGCTTAAACTGTTCAACTTTTCCTGGAGCTTCATATCGTCATTTTCAGCTTCGATTTCCTTCTGAATTCCAGCATAATCTCTTTTTTTTCTAGGCAAATCTATGCCCCAACTCCTTAATGTTTTTCTCGCATCTGAGACCTGCATTGGTGACAATCCCAGATTATTACCGATTTCTTTGGGGTCAATGCCTTTTTCCAATTCTTCTTTTATCATTACGCTTTTCCCGCCCTGTTTTAAAGACATTATTTGCTTACTTTCCTGTGAGCGAGCTTGATGAAGACGTTTTCTTTTACCGGTCTTTAGGATTTCCATAAAATCCTTTTGTTTTAAATATGTTTGATCAGGACTCTGGCTTTCCATAATATGGATATATTATCATAATTTGACTTTTAATGAAACGTACTATAAGATGGAAGCATATGCCGGAAAAAAACGTACCCAACGAGGCCCACGTCAATCCTTTTAGAAAACTATCGGAGTTGTTTAAGAAAAGAAGCCAACCGACAGAGAATAGACCGGCTGTTCAAAAACCAACAAGGGCTATTAATAAACCTGAAGAAACAGACCCAGAAGAGGATTCCGGTTCAGGAACAATGATTTGGACACCCACAGGAATGATACATTATATCCCACACAAGAAATAACTTCGTCGGTTCACTTCTGGAATAAAAATTTCAAAAAATAAATTAGGCGGTGGCAACGACTGGTTTAACTCTAGGAGCTGTTGCTTTGATCGTTGATTTTTTCAACATTCTGAGGCACTTCGTGCAAAGTCTGACCCTCTGCATTACACCATTCATCATTACTTTTGCAGGATGAAGATTAGGAACGAAAATCCTATTTGTTCTGTTTTTGGCATGGGACATATTGTGTCCGTACATCACGCCTTTTCCGCAATTTTCGCATTTCATTCCGCTAGACATAGATAAATATGATATCATATTGGGGGTTTTTAAACAATATGGATTTGCTTACTGCTCTTATTGCTCTTGTAATTGTAATTTGTTCAGCGATTTTACATGAAGTTGCCCATGGTTATGTCGCGGAGCGCTTCGGCGACCCGACGGCCAGGCTTATGGGACGACTGACTCTTGATCCGAGAAAACATATCGATCCGATGATGAGTATCGCTTTACCTCTTCTTCTTTTAATTTCCGGTTCTCCGATCATAATCGGCGGTGCCAAACCGGTGCCGGTTGATCCTTTCAATCTGCGGGACGGCAGAAAAGATTTGGCCTTGGTCTCTCTGGCCGGACCGCTGACCAATGTCGCCATCGCAGTCGTTGCAAGTTTAATCTTAAGACTTATTCCAAATTCTACAAGCTTAATACTTAATACTTCATACTTAATACTTGGGATGGTTGTCCATTTAAACCTGTTGCTTGCGATTTTCAATCTCATTCCCATTCCCCCACTTGACGGGTCCAAAATATTTTCCCTTCTCTTGCCGGAAAAAATGGCTGATGCTTTCATGTCTATGGGAACAGTCGGACTTATTCTGATTTTTGTTCTGCTAATGTCCTCCGGCCCGGCCTCTCTGGGAGGACTCATGTCTTCCCTACTCGCTTTCTCGGAAAGACTGCTCGGTCTTTAGGTCAATTTGCAATTAACAATTCACAATTTTCAATAAATGATTCAATGAAGACAATTATGCAATTCAGGAACGTAGGGAGTTTGTGATTTTCTGAAAAATCATCGTCAATTCTTGAGCCTCTTTCCAAAGTAGCCGAAGCTTATCTTTTTTATCAATAAAGCAGCTCGACAACATCCTAAGCCAATGCTTTGTTTCTTCAGCTTCCTTTTTGCAAATAAAGATCTTGTTGGTAAAATCTTTCTTGGAGCTTGCAGAATTTGCTTCCATATAATTCGCACCAATGCTGGTTGACGACCTTACGATTTGAGATATTAAAGGTAAGGAAATTACATTTCTATCCAAAGCTTTACAGAAGACAATAACTGCCTCTCCGAATTTTGCTGTTCTTTCTTGAAGATCATGTTTCGCTTCAGATTGCATAATTAATTTATTGTAACTTGTTGTCTGAAAATTGTAAATTGATTCATTTATTGTTATTTGCTAATTGCTACTTGTTAATTGAGTTAAGTATTGACTTCTCATCCTAACTTTGCCATATTTAACTTAGATGAACTTTTTACAAAAGTTTCGTGATTTTGTGATGTCCCCTTCCCATAAAAGAACAGCGGGACTTTTGGTGATGCTAGTCCTCGTTTGTGCAGTCGCCCTAACCACAACCCTCTCTCAACAACAACAAACCCTCAAACAACACGCCTCAAGCAATACAACCTATACCCTACGCGTAGACTGGTCATACCTTACAAGTCAGGGAAGCTTGAAAAATGGCCCACCTTATACTGTCCATGTCGTTGGACCAGGCATATACGATCAGCCAATAAACACGGGAGATACATCTATTACATTAACGGTGCCGGAGATGGAATATTATAGCGCCCTAATCTGCGCCAGCGGTGTAAAATATAACAATTATTACGACAATGAGTGCTACTCCATCAGCGCGATCGAGCCCTCCTCTAATACGACCTACACAACCTCGAGTCTGCCTGAATGCGGAGATAGACTTACCTGTAGCGCATCCCATGAGGGAGCCGATTGTGGTTCGGAAAGAGATCAATGTCTTTCTGCAACAAATTTTGGAAAAGAAGCAGAGATAGTCAAGAATAGTAGTGGAAATACAAGATATATCGCCTGCTGTAGCGCTTCACGATATGCCATAGCAAATAATGTCTGCGCTCTCGAAGACTATGGTCCGTATGCAACCATCGAGGAATGTAACGCTGCTCTCAATCCACCAACTTCAAACGATTGCACTGCCCATGAAGGAAGTTGCATCCCGATGGGACCCTGCATTCTTCCAGCTATTCAGTCAAACTTTAGTTGCGGTAATAGTTCAAGTGGATCTGTGTGCTGCGCACCCAAACCTACTGCCCCAACCCAAAATGATTGCGAGAAAGGTACTGGGACTTGTGTTGACATAATGCCATATAGCGGAACATATACTTGCCCACCCGATTATCCTAATGCCACTGCAACCTCTTGTGGCAATAATGCCAAACAATGCTGTGCTAAAACTGTAGCCCCAGCTCCAGCCCCAACCCAAAGCGACTGCGAAAAAAATCATGGAGGAATTTGCGTTGAATCAAATTATTCATGCCCATCAGATAGACCCACAAAGAGCAACTATTCTTGCAACAATACAAACAATGTCTGCTGCGTTAAAACCTCACCCCCAACAACGAAATGTATAACCTCAGGAAAAATATGTACGGATGCCAATGGAACGCATACGAATAGCTGTAATGCTGCCGGAAATGGGACTGACAATTGGTCTTGCAATACGGACAATACTACCTGCGTTGAAAATCTCACCACGTGCGCTACGGGAAAGGCGTGTACATTTCCAGCCACAACCGCGGAGTGTACTGATAACAAAACTGCTACCACTTTTTCTATAATTTCTCCAATAGGGCAACAAAACTTAGCCACTATGCCGGGGCTTGTTTGGACCGAAGCTAGTGGGGCCAAATGTTATTGGGCAAAAATAACTAATTCAGCAGGAGCAAACGTTTATGATAAACGTTTTCTTACTTTTGGGAAAGACATTAAAGATCTTTATCTGTCTGACAACTCTTCCTATAGCTCTACTGTCACAGCCTACTCCGACGCAAGCTGTGGTAGCGGTGTGATTGACACTGCTACCGCAACCTTTACTATCGGCACTCCTCCAACAGGAAAATCACCACTTTGCGACTCTGGACCGACATGTGACGACAGTACCTGCAGCATTAATTCTAATTCTGCCAATACTTGCTCAAATAACGGCACTGAAAAATGTAATTTTACAACTTACTCAGGAGGAGGTGCATGCACCAAGGCGCCTACTACTCCGAAAACGTGTTCTGTTCCTAACTGCACCCCGCCAAATACGTGCAACGCAAGCGGACAGTGTGCCACCACGCAATGCACCGCCGACAACGCAGCCACTAAATGCTATGACAGTAATACCTGCACTAAGGATCTCTGCGGAACCACCGGCACCTGTGCTAATCCACCGCTTCTTGACGGCACTGCGTGTACTGATCCTCAGAGCAAAAGTGGAATATGTTCCAATGGAGTTTGCAAAACTGCAACGGGGACAATAACCTTGACTATGCCCCTGACCGTTCAGGATACGACATTGCCTGACAGCCTACCCGTTAATCTTTCTCTTTATGATTTCACAACCGGTCTACCGGCAAGTAGTATTACTATCGCGCCACAAACATTTACCAACACGCAAACAGCTAAAGGTAACCAGTACCTACAGGATGTGCAAATTCCAAATCTTCCTCAAGGAAAATATACTATTGTCGCCAGAACAAGTAATAACATGATCGCCAAGTCTGCCTTCGCTGTTTCAACAAACGCAACTGCTCCAATCGTTGTTTCGCCAACAACACTTGTTTTCGGAGACCTTAATAACGATAATAATATTGATACTATGGATTATGAAAACGTATTTAAACCCTGCTGGCTTAAAACTAAAACCGGCACAGATTGCGTCTTAGCCGACTTCAAGAAAAATGGGGTGGACCAGGTTGATTACAATCTATTTGAAAGAGGCTGGGCAACATGGAGCAAAGAGGGGCATAGTTTGTAGTACAATTTATTTATGTCAAAAAGAACGCTTTTTCTTATATTCGCACTTTTCCTGATTACCTTTGTGCTTTTGCTGTTGGCGTTTTATCAACCTCAGGCGCCCAAAACTACAGTGACAGCCATCCCCCAAGAACCTGTTGCCCAAACCGTTCTTAGCTTCGGTAATCCGTCTATTGCGACCTCCTCATCATTTACAACCTCCAACTATTCCCTCCCGATAAGCATTTCAACCGGAAAAAACAAAGTAACAGCCGTACAACTGGAACTGCAATATGACCCGTCAATTTTAACAAATGTAAAAGTAGCTTCTGGCTCTTTCTTCCCAAATCCCGAAGTACTTTTGAACCAAATTGACACCAATACGGGAAGAGTCTCCTATGCTTTTGATGTGGGATTCACAGGAAAAGGCATTACAGGAAAAGGCATTGTTGCCAATGTTACCTTTTCGGTAAAGAAAAACACGTTGGAAAAGACAGCCATAGTATTCCTTCCAAAGACTCTGGTTACCGCCGAAGGAACAAGTAAATCCGCATTAAGACTGACTGTCAATGGACTTTTTACAGTTGGAGTAAATCCTTCTACTACAAGCGCCACGGCAAGATAGGTACTTTAAGTCATTGACATTCTTTATTTTTTTTGGTTAGATTAATTTGCTCTTTGGTATTTGAGGATGATTTAGATTTTTCTCGACAATTTCAATTCTCTTGAGGTAGTCGCCTTAGGCGACAACAAAGGTTCATTTTATTACACTGCGGTGTGATGAATAGCCTTCCTAATTAATAACTTGGGAGAAATGATAGTCATTCTCGGTGCTAAGGAGCGTATTTATTCACCGCCCCGACAAAGGGACTATTGTCCCCTATCTTGTTCTATCTCTCTTTGTTTGGTAAAATGAATTTTAGCTTTATTTATGTTCGCCGAGTTCGGCTTGCCTGGGTAGCTCAGTGGTAGAGCAGCTGTTTTGTAAACAGCAGGTCACGAGTCCGAATCTCGTCTCAGGCTCAAGGTTACCCTGAGTGGAACCGACTTGCTGGGTTCGCATAGCGGCAATTGCATGTGGCTGTAGACCACACGGTCGTAAGGCCTACGGGGGTTCGAGTCCCTCACCCAGCACCCTAGCCTGGATAGTTTAGTGGTAAAACGAGTCATTGGTAATGACTTGAGTGTGGGTCCGATTCCCACTCCAGGCTCAGAATAAGATTTAAGCCTCTTGGCAATTCAGGACAAATAAGGTATAATTGTCCAATTAGTTAAATAAATTATGGCATCAAAAGGCGAACAAAGAGTCAAAATTGCTTTAATCTGCACTGTTTGTAAAAACAGAAACTATATTACAACCCGTAATAAAGTTAATACGCCGGAAAAAATCAAGCTTAAGAAATTCTGCAAATATTGCAAGAAAGTCAACGAACATAAAGAGACCGAGAAAATGAAATAGCTAAGACCTACCCCTTTTGTTGCCACTCCCTATCCTGATTATTGTCACAATTCAAGAAGAAATGTATAATTGGGTTCATAGGGCTATAGTGAAATGGTATCACGGCAGTCTCCAAAACTGCTTTTCCAGGTTCGAGTCCTGGTGGCCCTGCTGAAGTTTTTTTTGAAGTTGTTTTTATTTACCTTCTCGCTGCCTGTCTTCTTCGGCAAGTTTTTTCCCTAAATAGCCGACAGCTGGCCGTGTATCGCCACTCACGACTTTTACCTCAACTCCTGAACTCGCAAGGGCTTGGAAGTAGCCAAATAAGTCTTTATTTTCATCTCCAAACATGCCCTCTTTTAGGCGATCTAGCGGAAGTGATGAAACATAATCTGGACTTATATCCGACTCCTCAGTCACTATTACAACTTTATTCAAGCCGTGATCTTTAAGAAATGCTGCACATTCCTCAACTTTACCCAACAAATTTTCCGGCTTTATTGCAGCGGTAGCGCCAATATTTCCAAAATCAAAACGTCCTCTGTGTCCAAAAAGCCCTACCGCTATACCACCGGCATAGGCGCGTTGTTGATCCACATGTTCTCTTTTTGCCTTGGCTGCTACCTCACTCCATAATTGAAGCTCTTGTTTCGCAACACTCTCTGGATTATTATTTTCGGGTGACCATTGGCCTCTGGGAAAATACATGGCTGTATCAAACATATACCTATTGTCAGGTGTCGTTGCTGCTGAAAGTTCAGCGAGACCCGCCGCAAAATGGCCATGGGATAGGATGACGAAAGTATGCTCATCAATAACGCCTCGTTCTACCATTAACTTCATGCGCTCTTGCGTCCCTAAATCAGCATTTACATTTTTTGGGTTAATACTAAGAGAAATATCCGAAACGTTTTCAAAGGCACTCGCATCAAAAAATCTTCTATTTTGTTCCCGTAATGGCTCAAAGGCCTTTATTGTGTCCCGCAAAGGTTTTTCTCTATTGGTTACAACATCACTTAATCTGAAATTTTCAAGATGAAATGGACCATACACATAATTAAAATTTGAGCCGGCATCAAGCCACGATGCGCCTGTTTGATCATGTAATATCTGACTGTTTGGAAAATCAGGGTGAGTTTTTTTAGGAAGTTTTTCTTCTACGTCTTTACGTTTACTAAAATCCGTTTTATGGCTGCTATTGTCTATAAACCTATCGGAAAGATTTGAATCCTCACTACTCAACCGTTCCCTTGATTTATATTTTTGAATTCTATCGCTGTTAAATTGAGAAACTTCGCCGCTCCCCTCTTGAGCCATATTTAATTATTGTAGCTTAATAAAATAATTATTTCAATTAGGCTAGGCCTAAAATAGTAGCCATCTTACTTGTTGCAATGCATATTCCGGATACTCTATGATTTCTACCCAGTTTTTAGCATGGAAATCGTTCCATCCTGCCTACTGATATAGTTTGATATAGGGGATCGATGCTAGAAAAAATACGGTAGACAATGAAATTATTTTTCTTCGTTTGGAAATTCCTCACGGAGTTTATTCATTACAGATAAAATATCCATATTGGAATCAAACTCATACCCCTTGGGTCCCATCAATTCAGGAGTTATCACGTGTCCACCTTCATCTTTGACATAATTATCAGGATTTAATACGAGATCTACGAGCCTTTCTCTTGCGGAAGATAAACGTGGCCTTTCCGATGACATAACAGTAATTCCCGGTCTTTCAAGTTCTGATTTAAATCCTCCTTTTGCTTTTCGCGACCCCACAGAATCATCAAGCAATCTTTTCATTTCCTGATCTGAAGTTAGACATTTTGGTAATTTATCTTCTTTAACGAGATCTAAGAAAATTTTAAAATTTTCATCCGACATTTTTACCCATAGCCTCATTATATTGGCTCTATTTACATCGAGTAATAGTTCAGATACCCTAACTTCATGCATCACTTCTGGTCTCATATAGAATTCTTTCAGCTTTTCAGGATCTTCTCGTGCCTCAACTAGCTTCGCATTCGAAGATTGTAGATTTGGCAATTCTGATAAAAAACTAAATATCTCTCTTCCCCTATTCTCAATTGAAATGCTTCGATCATAACCGGACATATCATCAAAAGCATTCTCTACTTCAATAGGTCTAGATACTGCTGGATAAAAAGGCGTTTGATCTGGTGCTCGTTGTGGAATAAGCAATTTGGGCAATCTAAATGAATCCCCGGTAAAACCTCTCATTTTTTCATCCAAACTCACTACAACATCCTCAAATAGAGGTTTTATTTCTGACGTTTCCAAGCCTTCAGGTCTCCTAATTTCACTCATGGGGTGATTATAGCTCAATCCATCCATGGTGTAAAATATTAAATAGTTAATTCGCTTTTCTATAAAAACGATGGGTATCTCTACTATAGGTTGACTTGGGCTTCCCTGCTTGCTATAATTCCGCTCTATGTCCCACGAACAAGGCGAAAAGTTTCCGATCGAAGAAATACAAGCACTTTCCCCAAAAATATACTATTGCAACATAAAGAAGTATAAGCATTATGAAAAAGTTTTAACCAATCTGCCTCAATGCAGTCAAATCATTACACGAGGCGAACATGTTCCCGATCCCGATTCTACTTTAAGCGCATTTACTAACAGCGGCATTGACGGGAAAGATAAGTGGACCGATAGTGCCATAAGTTGCATGGTGACAGTTTTGTTTGGACAAACAAAGGATAATAATTACTTATCCTTATTAACACACATGACCCCGGATACCCTTTCAAATATGTCCTCCTATGATAAATATTCCAATCTTGTTGCCGATTTTGCTCTACGGACACTACATCATCAATCCGCGATATTAACCGGCGGAAACGATGACAGCATGTATGCTCCGGGCGGATATGTATCCAATGCTAGAATTTTTGACAGAATACATAGGAAAATTCTAGGGATTACTACAGAAGCCTTGTATCCTCCAAAACTCAAAAACTATGGCTTTTCTGATATATATGTTTCAACAGCCGCAAAAACACTTTATGTTATTGGCGTAGGGCATGAAAATACCTCAGAACCTATGCGAACCATTACTCCGGATCAATTGTGGCAATCGCCTTTTAAGTGGCCTGATCGATAGCTTATTTTCCAACAATAACGAGGATATCGGCGTCGGGTTTGACTTCATTTGCAGGTAATGTGCCAATTTTCCCATTCAAATCTGCAGCGATCTGTTTGACTACAGCACTGTTATTGCCCGTTAAATCAATAACTAACGTGCCAGTATAGTTTCCTGTTGCATCGGCCTTCTTAACGACATTCAGGCCGGCAATTTTAGTCGTTAACTGATCCCCCGTTGTACTGGCTAATCCATTTATTTTCGTGCCATTATAAATGGCCACGCTGATAACTTTTGGTGTTAAAGTCGGACTTGAGATAGGAATTGATGTCGGAGCCGGAGTCGTTGATATTTTCATCTGTGCCGGCGCGGAACTAACCGCGTTACTATTAACCGGAACTACCTGGATGATTTTGTTTATGCTTGGTCTATATAAAATTAACTCACCGGCTTTTTCATAAACTAATAACTTGTCGCCATTTTGTGCTTTTGCAAAAAACGGTTGATCTGTAAGCTTACTCTTGTCTGTCACGGTAGCAATCGTCGGACTTTCTCCGCTAGGAAGTTCAATAAGGGTGTAAACTTTTGCAATTAATACTTTTGTTTCTTCGCTGGCGACAAGTGTCGGATTTTGAAGCAGCTTACGGGCATTCTGATACTGTACATAAAAGTAAAAAGAAGCGGCAAGAGCAATAATTAAAACAACGAGCACAGCTATCTTGTAAGGAATACCCTTTTTCATAAAATAATTTTTGTCTACAAAGCTATAGTATGCGATTTCAGGATATCTTGTCAAGCAAATCAAAGCACAGACTAAAACTTTTACTACTTGTAAGAAGTGTGTTAATTTCCTATTATAAAATAAGTGCGTAAAGCTATTTTTAAAATAGTCCTGGCTGTTGTTGTCTGCCTTGGTTTTTTGGGTATTTATTCTCATACCTTTGCCGATGTAACTACGGATGTTTTTGTTCCCCCGAGAACCATTGATTTTCAATTTTTAACTAGTCTTACTCCTGATAATCCGACCTACTCTCAAGCTCAGGAGTTTGAAGTCAAAATAAACTATGGTTCTCATCTTACCTTTGCGGCTCCGATGACAATTGTTGGACAATGGAGTCAAGGAACAATTCAAGGACAAGCCTACCCGAGCATTGACGTTCTGGATTATGTAATCGGCAGCGCAACTTCTGCCTATGGAAGCACGCAACCCATTGTCGACACCGTCAATAGAACTGTTACCTGGACAATCTCGTCTTATCCGGCGCTATTAACCAATCAAAGCGTGACCTTCCACCTTAAAACAAATTTCAATTATATGGCTTCTCAAAAAGTCAGTTTTACTATCGGAGCCTACTTAACCGACACGGGAACAACTGTAAATGCCACCGACATCATCAGGGATTATCAGTATGATTTGCTGGGCCCAACTCCGACACCGACATCTACACCAACTCCCACCATAGCCCCCCCCGGACCGACTGACACTCCCGGCCCTGCGCCTACATCCCCCACGACAACCACTAGTCCTACGGCTACGCCGACCTTAGCACCGACAGCTACTCCAACTATTATTCCCACTCCTACACCAAAACCATTTGGAATTAGCGCTGTAAGCGTTCAGATGGCCACCGATGAAAGCTTGACAATATATTTGGCCACCAACCAACAATCTACAGCCAAAATAAACTATGGAACGTTACAAAACGATCTTAATAAGTCGGCTATCGATGACTCCTCGGACTTTGAACATCAATTTACATTATCAAACCTTCTTCCCGATACGAAATATTATTATAAAATCATCGCCACCAACAAAAACGGCAAAATTGCCGTATCCGATATCTTCGTAGCCAAAACAGCCACCATTTCCGACGCGCCGATAGTAGCCAAAGATACTTTTATAGTAACCAGCGCTAATAAAATTTTGGTAGCTCCCGCAAATCCGGCTCTGAATCAGTTAACAATGCGGGAACAGAAGACTCTGGTTATTCCCCAATCGGTCGTTTATAACTTCAGATTTTCTCTTGTCAAAACAAAACCCATAAAATCAATTAAGGTTGTCATAAAAAAGAAGAGGAACGTTTTGGGAGTCAGCACTTCAATACTGGCCGAGCTACTTAATGTCAGTAATCAAGGCTACATAATTCAGGAAAATCCTCTGGAGATTACGCCTACAACCGATATAAGCGATATTAATGTTATAGAGGTCGGATTAGTAGAAATTCAACCGGGTATTTACAGCGGCCAATTGATCAGCAATTTACCTATCGGAGAATATCAACTTTTTGCCGTTGTTAATGATACCGACGGAAATATAATTCAAGACAAGCTTTCCGATATTAAAGTTATCAATCAGTTTACGGTTCTTTCTCAGAATACAAAACAAATCGTTGAAGGAGCCCGTGTTTATCTGTCCTTCTACAATCCGACAACCAAACAATATGATTCGCTGGTACCGACCTTGATTTCCATTACCAATCCCAGCTTCACAAATTCCGAAGGAAAATCACCAATTGTCCTGCCGCAAGGAAAATATAGAGCCATGGTGTCAAATTTAGGATACAAAGATAAGACCGTAGATTTTATCATCGGAGTCGGTAAAAACGACGGCTTCCCTATCGTTTATTTAGATAAAGAGCTTTCTTTCAATCTCATTTCTACCCTAACCTATTACGGCAGAAGCATCAGGGATGTTTACTTCTATTACACCCTGCAATACTTTGCCGCCTTATCCAAATCAATCAGGTTTTTCAACCTAATAAATGCCATCTCCCTGGGGCTTCTCGTAGTCGTAACTCTTCTTTCTTTCAGATTCAGAACCCACATTCCCCTGAAATCAATTTTCTCCTACTTCGTCTTTCATTTAAGAAAAATGTCCGGCCGAAAGATGTCGAATTTCTATTTGGAAGGAATTGTTTCTAACAATAAAAATAAGATGCCGATTAGCAAAGCGCAAGTTTACCTAATAGATAACAAGACTCATCAAACAATTAAACAAACATCGACCAATATTAACGGCCATTTCTTTTTCAAGCTTGATAAACATGAAGATTATGAGATCCTAACTGTAAAGAAAGGCTATGAAATAACGCCAATTCTTGAAGCTGAGGCGGAAACGTACAAGAAATCACCCCTCAACATTTTCCTTAAAGAATCAGAGTCTCAAATGGGTTTCCTTGGGGTTATTTTGAGTAAGCTAATAGAAATGCCTATTGGTTTTCTTTTTGAATATCTATTGATCTCTTCCTTAATTTTTGAAATCGCTTCTATTCCCTATTTTGGATTTGAAAGAACTCTTCCCTTCATGTTGGTTTCGGTTTTTAACCTTTTCCTCTGGGTCTTACATCTTAAACAGAAAAGTCAAAGCAAGAGGCTAATTTAAATTCGCGAATAAAGAACAAATAAAGCAATTACCCCAAGCATAATCATTCCGAAGATTATTATTCCCAAAATAAAAAGCCTGTTGTTGGTCTTTTCCAGGGGAACGTTTTCCTGTTCTTTCGCAATTTCATCTATTTTAAGAGGAGCATTTTTATCAATAGAGGGAACCTGTTGGGGCACGTTGTCCATAAAGTCTAACCTATCTTATTTTCGGTAGTCGGAACTTCATTTCTGGTGTATCCTGCCAAAATTTCTTTAACCATGTTTGTTACTTGCTTAGGCTCATACTCGCTTTTGACTATATATTTAATCGCTCCTTTAGACAGGGCATTTTCTGCATCCTGCTGGCCCGCTAAATTAGTCAGCATTATAACCGGAATGGTTTTAGTTTCCGGATCGGCTTTCAACTTTTCCAAGGCCTCCAAGCCATTCATTTTTGGCATCATGATGTCCATCAGAATTATAGTTGGCTTGTCTGATCTTGCTTTATCCAAACCTTCTTGCCCATCCCCCGCCATATTCACTTCATAACCTTCAAAAGTGAAAATCTTTTGATACATCCTGCTCATTAACGGATCGTCTTCAACAATTAATACCTTGGCCATATTTTTAGTATAAACGCATTTTTCTACTTCGTCAACTGCCTTCGCATATCTATACTTAGATTAGCAGCTTCCGCACTATTTCAAAAACCTTCTTTGGCTCATTTTCACATTTGATTAAATATCGGGCTGCCCCGCTTTCAAGAGCAAGCTTTATTTCTTCCGGGATACTTAAATTAGTCAACATAACAACAGGAATATCTTTCGTAGCCAGATCACGCTTCAATTCACTTAAAACTTCCAACCCGTTCATTTTCGGCATCATGACATCAAGAATTACTAGGTCGGGCATAATTTGTCTAATTCTTTCAAGTCCTTCTTGTCCGTCTGAAGCGATTGCAATCTCAAACCCTCCCAAGGAGAAAACTTTTCTATACATTCTTGCCATCATTTCATCATCTTCAACCAGAACAATTTTTTTCATATTTAAACTTATTTTTTGATCGGCAAACTTAGTGAGAAAACGCTACCTTTACCAACAGCTGATGATTCAAGCTTAACCTCTCCGCCCATGCCTTCTGCCATCATCCTGGAGATATATAGACCCAACCCTGTACCGTGTATTGCATCTCTGGTAAAAATGCTTTCGGCAGCCTGCTGAAACTTTCTAAATAACAAATTCTGGCTTTCAGGAGATATTCCCTTTCCGGTATCGGCGACCAAAATCTTTACAAAATTATTTTCAACCTTAATTTTGACCTTAACTCCACCTTCTTCAGTAAACTTAATTGCATTTCCGATAAGATTAATCAATATTTGTTTTATGCGGTCTCTGTCGGCTATCATTAGCGGGATTTTTGTTTCCGGTTTTTCAGCTTCAAGATACAATTTTTTCATAGAGCCGGTCGTAATATATTCTTTCAAAACTTCATTGACCAGATCTTCTGCGTCAATTTCTTCTTTTTTAAATTCCATTTTTCCAAGCTCAAGACGCGAAGTGTCCAAAAAGTCGTTCACGATACCTATTAGCCTAGTGCTTGACTTATGGATGTCTTCTATCATTTCCTCCAAATCCTTGTCTTTTAATTTATCCCAATAATATTCTTTTATGAGCGCCGTATTCCCTCTTATGGCCGTTAGAGGTGTACGCAACTCATGCGAGGCAATTGAGAAAAATTCATCTCGGGAGCGCTGAATAAGCTTGGCCTCCGTAATATCCTCAATCAAGATCACAACACCTAGGGCCGACGAATCTTCAATGATAGGAGACAATAAAAGCTTAACGTAGCGATTTTCAAACATAACTTCTCTAACAAGCACTATTTTTTTCTCAAGGAGACATTTCTTGACGAGAGACTTCAAGTCAATTACATTCTTAAATTTTGCTCCAATACTGTCAAGAGTGTAGTCTTTTGCTACTTTAGGCACGTTCTTGCTTAAAGAAAATATAATATCTATCGCCGATTGATTTATTGTCAGTATTTTGTTTTGATTATCCGTCATGATAAAGCCCACCGGCAAACTGCCGATTGAAGCCTTTAACTTCGTTTTTTCCTCTTCTAAAACCAGATAGGACTGTTGAATTTGGGCAGTCATTTGATTAAAATCCAAAGCTAATTCTCCGATTTCGTCCGTCGAGTTAATACTTACTCTCGTATCTAGCTTTCCTTTTTTGATATTTTTTGCTGCATTTCTAAAAATTATTATTGGTTTTATAAGACCTTTTTGTATTAAATAAAAAGCGGACAAAACGATAAAAACGCCCAGAGCAGCCATCCATAAATTTCTTTTTAAGCTTATATTTGTAAGAGCCGAGCTGATCTCTAAAGCTTTTTCTTTTTGAGCGTTAATGATCTCACCCAAAGGCGAAATCAGAATAAGTTTTCCCGTAAAAGAAGGAATGTTCGAAAAAGCGATTATTTTATCTCCTAAAATTAGAGACATTCCTTCATCTTTTTTGAAAAAATCAGGAATCTTTAAATCATTTATTGCTTGACTGTCAAATATGCTAGAGTTTTCCGTTTTCTTTATTTTAAGGTCTTCATATAGCTTATCTGAAGTGGAAATAATTTCACCGGTATTTTTGGCAATAAAAACATAGGAAGACTGTGAGGGGTCAAAATTAATAAAATCCGTAAACAGGCTATCAATAGTCAGATCGAATCCGACTATTCCGACGAATTCATTGCCCCTCCAAATGGGAGAAATATACGTGATTACTTTATTCCGGGTTTTAAAATCATTATAAGGCCCCACCCATCTTCCGATATATTCCCTCTTGCCTGCCTTGAAAAAATTAAAGTCCTCCATTTTGGATAAATCAATAATTTTCCCTTGACTAAGAACGTCCGACGAGGGACTGAAGAAAATACCACCGGATGGGTTAATAAAATAGACACTGGAAATAAGACGATTTTTATAGTAAAAATCTGACAATTTGCTTTGATCAAGACCGCTCCCCAAGATACTCACCTTTAAACTTTCCAAGTCAATTATTATATTTTTTAAATTCAAATTAAATATCTTTGTTTCCTGAATTACATTATTAAGCAGATCCTGCTCTATGAGATGAGTGGTTTCGTCCAAAGATTTCATTTCTACCTGATAAGCAACCCTAGAGGCCGAGGAAGATAAAAATGAGAGCACAATTACGGCCGGCAATATAATAATAAGGGTAATTAAAGCTAACACCTTTGTCCGTAATTTTAATTTTGAAAATTTATCGACAAAAAACATCATTGCGTCTTTTCTTATCTGACTTCGAGATTTAGAGTGGCTTCATCCGTATATTTTACTTTTTGTCCGTTCACCCAATTAACGAAGAATATATCGTTGATTGTCAAAGATCCATGATTTTCCCTACTGAATGGCGTATCGTAAAATTTAATCACCCCCTGAACGTTCTGAACACTTTCCAAGGCATCCCTAACGGCTGTTTTATCCAATGTGCCCGCATTTTTTATGGCCGCTGCCAAAAGCTGCATGGCATCATAACCCTGGGAGGCAGTTTCAAAGACTAAAGAGCTATTATCACCATATTTGGCAACCAGTTTCTTGTCCAACTCTTTTGTTCTTTCATTTAAGCTAACCACGGAAGGAAGCGGGAAAATTACTTTACCCGACATGGAAGCATTGCCGGCTGCTCCGGTACCGGCTATCACGGGATCATAGCCCTTGACCTGTCCCAGTGCATCTAAAAGCCTCCTGTCGCCATCTGAATACGCATAGAACACTAGACCATCCGCTCCGGCTTCTTTAGCTGATTTAACCAGTGCAATAAGACTTTCCGTTGAAGCTTTTAAGTCAAAGCTTTTAGTAAAGACGGGAATTTTGCCCCACCGCGCAAGTATGTCGGTCACGTCTTTTGCCCCTTGTGCGCCATAAGGTGTGGAATCATTAATAACGGCAATATTTCCGTTGTTGGTTTTTTTAACAATCCAGGCAATCATGTTCCGCATCATGTCGCTGCCAAGCCAGGTCGTCCGGAAAATATAGTTTCTTTGGCGTTCCGCATAGCGTGTAGTTATTTCTCCCGCAGAGGCAATTGGTGATATGACAATTACCCCATTTTCTTGCGGAATATCAAGCCAATACAGGGCGTTGGCACTGTTTGCCGGCCCGATGACCGCTAAGACTTTGTCCTTGAGTATCAGCTGTTGCATATTTTTTTTGGAAATTTCCTTATCTCCCTTATCATCCATCATTATTGTTTTTATCTTTTTTCCCAATAATCCTCCCTTGGCATTGATTTCATCAACGGCAATTTGAAGCCCGTGGAGAGCCGAGATTCCGGCAGGACCGGTGCCGGGAGTAGTTTGGTCGGCATTGTAACCGACTGCAATTTCAGCCGGCTCATTTAATGTCTTCTTTGTTATTAGCCAATAACATAAGCTACCCACTATTACCAACAGCAATATTGTTATTAATATGACCCAAGGCCATTTAGCTTTTTGGGGATTGTACGACAAACTCTGCGCCCCAGGTTGAGCTACGGGAGAATTAGGCAAAGTTACATTTTGAACAGGTTTTTCTTCCATATATCATTTCAGCTGTTTTGTAATATTCTTTGAAATCAAAAATGCGGGAATAATTGATAATATAAGTAGAATTACCGATACAAGAAAAGTCAGTTCAATTGAATGTCCGGCAGCCAACAAAAGACTTGATTGCTCACGCCCGACAGAGAACATGCCGACTATGGAATTGTCAACATCTTTTATCGGCAAATCGGCAACGAAATATGAAACATTTAATATAGATAATCCCCCAACATATGATCGACCCTTTATCAGAACGTCATTCCTGACATTTTTGTCTTCCTCTTTTATTCCGATCGCTCTGGTCTTAGCATCCGATGAAAGAAGTGTGGTGGCCGATATAATGTTGTCCGAATACAAACTAGCCTCAAGACCGGTAGCATTTTTGACTCCGTCTACGAAAGCATTGTCCATAACCGTCCCTATCATTACGGCTCCTATAACGGCCCCATTTTGGGTAATTGGCGTAGCTGAGGCAACATAAATCTGCGGGGCTAAAACTCCATCTTTAGTTATAATCGAGGCCGCGGATTGTCCGAGCAAAGCTCTTTTTATCAACGGATCATCCGACAACGAATCCCCTATTCTTTCCCTATCTTCACCACGGGCCAAGACCTGACCGGTTTCCGAAGTTATGACCAAAAAGCTCTGTTTTTTGGTCAAAAGAAAACTTTGAGTCAGATCATTGAGTTTTGGTCTTGTTTTTGCTTCGACCAGTGAAATTACGTCTGAATTTTGGGCCAAGACCTGAGCATCAGAGAGGCTTTCTGCTTTTTTGCTGTCAACGGCGAAATTTAGAACTTTAACGTCTGTCTGTAGACGAGACAAGGCTTCATCCTGCAAGTTTTTCAGGAGGAGAAAGGTAAAAGAAATGGTAATTAAGACAAAGATAACGACAATTGTTGCCGTGAAGATCATGAAAAGTTGAGACTGAAGCCGCTTTAGGAGATAACTGAATATCCAACCTCGCATGACAAGAATTGCAACAAGGGTTAGAAGGCACGCCGCTATCCAAATTAGCCCAAACGGCGCAACAAGATTGTACAAATCAACATTGGAAGTTTTTACTAATACGCTAAAGAGAGATAAAAATTCGGAGATACTCAGAATAAAAAACCCCCAAGCAACCGGCTTCAAGTGATTTTCAAGTCCGACAGTAGCCCTTCTTAAATACAATAATCCGACTAGAGCAGCCAGAATCGGATAAAAAAACGATAAAACTATAATTATGGAAAATTTAAAAGTCTCCGGTATCGCCAATATCATTCCCAACTTTTTTGTTAAGTCCGGTTTTGGCTGGAGCGGGTCAAGAATCAGACTATAAATAATCAATATGTAGCCTGGTATTTTTGTAGCAATTAAAAGCATCGTAATCAGACTTGTGCTAAAAGTCGAGTATTTGATGATTGAAGTTTCAACGGAGACGGCGCTAATTAAAAACGATAACGATAAAAGCAAAAATCCTAACCATCTCAAAAATTCTTTAAAAGTTTTCCTTCCTAGCCAGGCATCCAAATAAAGCCAGGCAACGGCAAAAAAGATAAGGGAGGCCAGAAGATTTATGGCGAAATGCAGATTTTCTAATATAAATTGGTACCACATAGGCAGTAATTTAGTTTACCACATTTTCTAACAATTCATCTGCTGTCAAGGTGCCTACATTCACTTTTTGGATTATTCCTTTTCTGTCAACAAAAATACTTGTCGGAAGAAAAGAAAGATTAAAGGGTTTGACCAATAATCCGTCCGGGTCAGAGTAAATCGGGAAGGAATATTCCCCTCTTTTGCTAAAAACAGTTACGGAAGTGGCTGTTTCCTGACTTACTACGGGCACTACATTAATTTGAGAATTGCCAAAAGATAAATCTCCGAGAAATTTAAGCTGTTGAGAAGCATATGGTGACCAGGTTGAGAAGAAGGTAAAAATGGTCGGTTTACCCACGAAAGAGAACGTAGAAATCGCTTGATTGCCCAGGAAAAGATCCACAAGCGGAGCTTCGGAACCTATGATATCGTTTATTATCTTTACCTGCGAAGAGACAATCGGAGACATAGTGTCTATACTCTGCTTTGAAACTGAAAAGTCAGGCAACGGGATCACCAATGGACCAAGGTTAATTGACAGGCTTTTTTTCATTTTAAGGTTAGTTAAAATTGGCGTGGTGTCGCTAAGTGTAAAAATTTCAGACCTCAAAGTCTTAAATCCAAAACTTTTAGCTTCAAGATAATATGTGCCTGCAGGCGCCAGAAATCCATATTCTCCATCTTTCGTTATTCCTTCCGGATTTGCCTGACCATAAGATTTTCCGTCCCACAAGACAAATCTTTGTGTTTGATTATCAAAATACCAAAGAGCTATACTTCCTGAAGTTATAGGAGAATCATCGCTTAATACTTTTCCGTTATTTAAAACAACAACGGTATTCAACTTCCTTTCCGTTTTATTTTTTGCCCCATCAATGGCTTTTGCCATAAGTTGGTATGTGCCTGCTTTTGAAAAGCTTAATGTCCCGCTCCATAGCCCGTTGTCTATGTTTTTAATTAAGGAGTATGTCTGAGAATTGAGGACTGACGACTGAGAGCCTATTTTTGATGACTGATTGTCAGTCACAATATCCACTGATGTCGGCCCACCTACCGCAGATAGAGTAATTTTCTGTTGCATGTTGGGAAAGGTAAAAATTACGCCATCCTTGTCGGGAACCAAGAGTTGGGGACCAATCGAAAATAAAACTGCGCCAAGTTGAGGAGGTAGTCTATCAATAATAAGAATATAAATATTTGATGTACCGATATTGCCTGCTGAATCTTTGGCTCTAATTTTTAAATTATAATTACCATCTTCAAAAATTGCAGGAGTGAAAGAAAAATTGGTGGACTTTGCGCCGGGACTGATAATCGCGTCTACGGGCAACCAATTTTTACCGTTATCTATTGAATAATTTATCGAAGCAACATTTTTGTTATCCGAAGCTTTTCCGAAAATCTCAGGAGCTTTTAAAAATGGTTTTGTAAAATCGGTTGTTAAATAAACCGTCGGAGGAATCGTATCCGGGACCGAAGTCGGGGCCGGAGCCGGTGTTATAACCGTAGTAACGGTGTTTGTTACGGTAACTGTGGTTGTTGTCGTTGGCGCCGACGATGTTGTAAAAGCGGTTTCTGTTGATCTGACGGTGTTTGATGAGCCGTCCGTATCCTGGACATAAAATTTATAAGTTGTGTCTTCAGATAGATCAGTCAAAGTAATTGAATGGGATGTTGAAAGATTAGTGTCCGATCCTACAGATCCATAATCCGAAGTCGGACCATAGTATACATAGCTGTCGGCCGCCACGCTTGTATTCCAAGCAATTATTTCGGAGGTCGTCGAATTATTCGTAATGGTTACATTTGAAATTGTTAACGGGTTCGGGTGAACCGTAATTGCCGTTCCCAAATTTCCGACACAGGTTGTAGCATTATCCCCGTTCGGATTGTCGGCCGCCAGAACTGTCCAGTTTGAAGATGCCGCTGCGTCCGCCCCTGAAGTAACTGACAGTAATTGATCGTAAGAGGTATTGGCGGGTATCTCTATTCCAGTTATAAACTCGCTTCCCTCTCCTCCGACCCCTTCTATTTTAAAATTTTCTGACGGTCTTGATATTTTTATCCATTCAAATGGGGTTTCGCCACTATTAGTTATATGAAAATTTGTATCATTCGTAGAACTAAGATCAACCCTGTCCGGACTGACAGTTACCGAGCATGTTGGAGTAGAAAAGGTAAAAGATGTCTCGCCAACATACTCCGAGCATGATCTTGCCGCTGTCAAAGTCGAATGATCCGCACAAGTGTTGTTATTTAACTCAACAAAAGTATAAGTACCCGGACCATAGACACTTTGTCCGGCGTTACTATATTTATGGTAATCAAAACTTACGGGATCGGAGCCAATTGAAGTACTGCAATTTTCAGTATCATAATTGCCCTCACCGGCTGAACTTGGCGCATAAAGATAAATACTATCAAAAGTATTGTCCCTGGCGGCACAACCACCCACCTGAATTGTAGAACCGTACGGCTGAGGCGATGATTGGTTAATGCTGATGGCAAAAGACTGTGGGGCTACGACAAAAAAAATGACAAAAGCTGAAGCTAATAAAACCAAAATTGAGTCTATAATTCGGGCAGAATTTTTCACCTATTTAAAGTGTACAGCTTTGTTTTTCCAAAAACAAGATACTACCGATTCGAATAAACTTTTCTTTATTTTTTCCCGTATCTGAGATCTACCTCTTTATAAATTTGACCTGAAATGTTTTGAATTACGCTTTCTAAATAGGAAAAATCTCTGCCTCTGGTCATAACGCAAATGAGATACGGATGTCCAGGATAATAAACAATTCCACAGTCATGCAGTTGGCTTATATTGCCGGGAAGTTCTCTTTCTCCAAATTTATGAGCGATTTGAATATCTTTGGGGACCTGAGTTCTTAACCCCCTATCAAATTCCACATTAGTCAGGATATTCAAGGCTTTTTCCGATAAGTCTTTCGTCAGATAAGATGCGTTAAACAGGACTCTGAAAAGCGAGGAATAATCTTTGACATTCATGTAGTCCTCGGGCGTTGAAGCTGTAGCCGTCGGAATCCCCAAATCCAAGGTGACCTTGTCTATTTTCTCATTTGGAATATTTTCTTCCAAAATCCTCAAAGCAACATTGTCGGATTCTATAATCATCCTGGAAACAAGGTCCTGAATTTCATATTCTTTCCCCTTCTCAAGCGGATTAGCCGGCTTATAATTCTGGTCTATTATTCCTTCAGGGTCCGTTTCATATTTAATTTTTCTGGTTAAAATTGTCGGATCGGACTCGGCTTCTTTAAAATAGGCTATCAGTACCGGAAGCTTAAGCAGGCTGGAAGGGGAAAAATTCGCTTTTTCATTTATTCCGAACCAAGGACCATTATTTAAATCACGGAAATATACGGACGCCGACACTATTTCATTGCCTGAAATATAATTATTAATCAGATCATTTATTCGCGACTGAAGGTTTCCAAACTCCTTTTCTCCCGAAAACTCACTGTTCGTGCATTCATACAGGGGATTTATATATTTATATCCGCCGGAATGAAATTCAAGACTAGCATTGCCAATAGGAGCATTAAAAGTTGCTACAAAATAACCAATCAAGCCTCCGATCAGAAAAATAAAGGCACCAAAAAAAATTATTCTTTTTTTCATATAGTCCTCCGTCGTAATGACTATATTAATGAAAAGAAACTATCATTTCAACAAGCAAATTCTGAAAATTTCCAACAGAACAACTTCCGTCACTGAAGACATCTAGGATAAAATATCTCCCAACTCCCTATTGGTCGGAAGTTGAGGTCGCAGAAGGAGTTGCTGTGTTGTTTAATGAATTCAGATAATCCTGAAAAGTAGTTTTGCCCTCGGTTGTGACAGGATCTTTGACCGAGATTGCGACCCAAGAGAAGGTTATACCACTGGTGGCTTTTTTGTTAAGTCTGATTATGAAGCCCTTGGTGGTTTTTCTGGTTATCACATAATTGAAGTTTCCGTTTAGAATATCTTCTTCCAAATTCTTTTGTGTCTCATCATCGGTATTTCTATTCAAGGAAATTGTGGCCGTAACGATTGGCACACTCTCGTATTCATTATTGAACTTTACCTCTACAAAATCATTGCCTTTATCGATTACCGCTAATCCAGCAACATCCCTATTAAATGTTGGTCGTCCTTCAATGCTGACATTTCCTTTGAAGACCGCGTCTCCCAAGAAAGTCGCCAGCTGATTAACAATCAAATTTTGTGACATGACGGTATCAACGACATTCAAAACTCCTTCTACCAATGCGTTGTTTTTAACTCTTAAATTACCCGACACTGTGGCAATTCCGTCAACGTTAATATCTGCAATATTTAGCATTCCGCTATTCAAATTGGCGCTTGGCGTGCTTTCGGCCAGAACTTCCCGACTCAAATTTTCAATCGCAGAGGCGGTTGATTGCGGCGTTTTATCTTCAAGAGCCGAAATTCTATTGGTGAGAATCTGCAGGCCTTCGATCTGATCTGCCTTTATAGTCTTGGCGATCAGAAGGTCCGTGATAATTGTCGGACTGATAACCTGCGTTGCCGCGTTAACCTTATCCGCAAATACTTCCGAACCGTTAGCCTGTCCTCTATCCTTAATTGATTTCAGGAAAGCCAAAGTTTGTTGCTGCTGGTCGGTCATAGCAGACGCATATCCGCCAGTACTTAACCCACCATTTTCCGCTAGTCCGCCCGTAAAGCCGGTGTCTGCCATCAATGATTCTACGTTTTCGCCGTTATAACTGGTCAGATTGACAAAAACGGTAATTGTTCCGCACTGCGTTGCCGGTAAACTTCCTGCTCCATATTTCGGACAATCAATGGCAGTCGCAGGGTCAAAATCTTCAAGAGCCGTTCCTATAACCCGCCCTGCCATAGTGGCTTTCATGGCATAGCCCGGAATTGAGGACGAAGTCAAGTAATCCCCCGAGTGAATTGCTCCATTCTCGGTTGAAATTTTTACCGGCACACGTCCCACCAAAGCAATAGGATATGAGTCGGGAGTGTAATTGCCGGCCACAAATCCGGGCTGGGTTGAAACCACTCCCATGATATTTGTCTGATACGGACTGGTTGAACGGATTACATTTTGAGAATTTAATCTGTCGCCAATTACTACTTCTCCTGCCTGTAAATCCTGTGTGGAAGTATATCTCTCTGCCAAATCGGCCCCACCTGAATTCCAGGCGCCGCCGTCACTGGTATATGCCTGACCGTCAGCTGTGAATCTAAAGATATCCTGATTACCGCTTGCAATGTCCAAAAGGGTCGGATCCTGCGCCGACATGAGTTCCCAATACTGAAGAATTGGCGCCTGAACCGCGCGATAGTAAGCCACTGCTCCGCCGTTATTCTCGCTAAGCCAGACTCTTGTTTTGGCTCCGGGCAAATCCTGCAAAATTCCCTGCAAATCAATTCTTGTCTGGAACCAAACATCTCCCGGCGTATAGCTTAACAGGCTTCCGCTATCCGGCAATTGCTTCCATTGTGCCAATCCCAAGCCTACCTTGGTCGAAGAAGTTCTGTATTTGACCATAATATCGCCCTGTCCGATGTTCTTCCAATACATTCCGGTCGTACTTGAAAGATTTGGTTCAAAGATTTGCTCCGAGGTATATGTTCCGCCCAAATTCCAACCCGCATCAATGATGAAAGTATTGGCGCCATTTCCGCATAGAACGACATATTCTCCCGTTGGTCTCTGGAAAACATTGGATCCGGCTGCCAAAGTGCAAGGCAAAGTCGGACCGGCAACCGCCGTATTTAAAGCAGCAGGATCTACTATAGAAGAAACCCCCGCTCCTGCGCCATAAAGCAATCTGCCGTCCGGAGTCGGAATCATAATTGCTCCGGCATTTATAGTAGCATTTGCGGCCGGACCAAGTGCAAAAGAATCTAAATATGGGTCAAAAATCTGACTTGTCAGCAATGCTGTTTTTATCCAGAATCTTCCGCTGGGCAATTGTCCGACGGTGGTTCCGGCACCTGTTGTACTCGCAGTAAGAATAGGTCCTACTTTAAATGCATTTGCCTGCGGATCATAAATATATGAGGCAGTACTTCCTCCCTGCATTACAAGCACTCTTCCATCCTGATACCTGATGTTGAATGACCCGTTAGTTATTGCCCCGAGAGTAAACGGTCCCTGGGTAATTGCCATTGCGTATGGATCAAGAATATTCGTCACTTGCGATGCTCCGCCGTCCACAATCACAAAGAATCCGTCCGAACGCTCAAAACTGCTAGCTCCTAAACCGACATTTCCGTAAAGTTTCGGTCCGGCGGTAAATAAATTCACCTGCGGATCAAATATCATCGTATTGTTGGTGCCTCCCCCGCAAACAGTAAAGAATCTTCCGTCAGGCAAAAGGAATGAGTGCGCGCCTGCGCCGATAGCCAGAGCCAGTGCCGGCCCGGCTGAGAAAGTGTTGGAATCCGGATCGTAAATTCTGGTTACCTGCGCTCCACCTATAAGAGTAAGGAATTGTCCGGTTGCGCGTTCAATCGTGTGCGTTCCGGCAGCAGCAGTGGCTCCGAGATTAGCAGACGCCGAAGCAATTATGAATCCTGCAGAAGTTGAAGCCACCGGCAGATTCCTGATTGTTTGAAGTTTAAGGAAGTTGGAATTATCGGTTACCACTCCTTCCAGAGTAGCGCTGTCTGTGGCAAAATTACGTCCGAATGAAGGATCACCTGTACCCGTCAGGTCGCCGTATGCCACCATCGGATTTTTGATCTTCATGCTGAAGACTGTCGGCTGGATAAATGTTCTTCTATAGAACGTTCCGCCTTCTCCGTTCCAAATATTTGTTTGATTAATATAATCCGTCGCTCCCTGCGGATATGAACGGACCGGCGTTACCAGAACAACTTTTATTTTTGCTAACGTTGAAAGCCCGATTGTTTTTATTAAATCGCCACTGTCTTGTATTCCCACCCAAGGATTATTGCTAAGCGCCGTTGAATTTTCTCCCGTCTTAACAAAGAAGCTGATTGTTTCGGCATCAAGCCTGGAAGTATTGTTGGCGCTTTGCGGATTAGCAGACCAGAAAAGCGCGGAATAAGTTGAGATTTTTGTACTAGTTAAATCCTCGGATATCCAAGTGCCCGAAGTGTTCCATCCGGCGTCATACAGAGTGCTTGTGCTCTGTGAGTTTCCATGCACAATAACATACATTCCATCAGGTCTTTGGAAGGTATGCGCTCCGGTTCCGGCCCCGGCACCCGTCAATCCCGTTGTCGTAGTGAAAGTTCCGTTATTGTTGACTCCGCCGACAGGATCATATAATTGCAGTAGAAGGCCGGTTCCGGTCGCCCCAAGAACTACAACCCATTTTCCATCTGACCTTTGGAAAGAATGCCCTCCTGCACCGACTGTTTGGGATGAAGCTAAAGAATTGCCTGCAGAGAAAGCCCCGGTGACAGGATCATAAATTGCGGTTGCGCCGCTTCCTCCGCCTAGAATAACCATCATTCTACCGTCAGGCAATTGAATCGCATGCGCTCCGGCACCCGAAGCGGTAACACCCAAGGAAGGTCCAGCTACAAAAGATCCTCCTCCTCCGACTCCTCCCGCTGACGTTGATGGATCATAAATGTTGGTAGTCGTTCCCGTTGCTCCCCCAAGACCAACTATCCATTTGCCGTCCGGCCTTTGGAAGGCAAAGCTTCCGGTGTTGACTACTCCTCCTGCCGCTATTGCCGGTCCAGCTATTAGTGCTACTCCGGCTGCCGGCACTACCGTTGGATCATAGATACTGGTTGTTCCCGCTCCGCCACCGTGGATTATGATAAACTTTCCGTCAGATCTTTTAATTACAAGCGATCCTGCTCCAACAGCCGCCGAAGTAATTGGTCCGGCCGCAAAAGTTCCTTGTTCGGTTGACGGTGTTGAACCCGGAGTATAGAGCTGCGTTGCGGTAGTACCTCCTCCCAATATGATTACAAAGGCTCCGTCTGCTCTCTGGAAAGCCTGCACTCCTGCGCCGATAGTGCCGGCTGTAAAAGTAGGTCCTCCGCCAAAATTACTATTTGCAACTGCAGGGTCATAGATTTTTAGCCCGTTTCCTGAAAGTAATGCAAACCTTCTGGATGGAAGCTGGAAAGTGAGGGAGGCTGTAGTCAAAGTGTTGGGCAAAGTAGGTCCGGCTGCCGGCGCAGCCAAAGAATATCCCGCCTGACTGGTGATGTCGGTGACTAGAGCCATCTGATTGTTGGCTGTACTGACGTTATTCACTCCGTCAAAAGTTGTGACCGAATAACTTGTCGGAGAAGTAACCGTAAAATCAGCCGTTGTTTGCTTTACGATATCATCCGTCGCCGAATTGTTACCGATTCTGGCAGAACCGATAACATCAAGCTTATAGCCAGGATTATTTCTGTTGCCTCCAATTGTCACATTTCCGCTATTTCCGAGAACGAATTTAGTCGCCCCTGCAACCGAAGCTGTGAAAATATCCCCTGTCCCCGACTGATCAACTACCAACCCCGCCATAGCGGTATTTCCCGAAATGGAAGCAATCGGTTCCGTTCCGGAATTCCCTCTTATATCGATAGTTGCCAACGGACTGGTTGTTCCGATCCCTAAACTACCGGTACCCAGCTTAAACCAGGCATCGTCGCCGCTAATTCCCGACACATGGAAAAGGGCAGACGAAGTGGCCGAACTTCCAAGATTTAAAGCAAAAGTCGGATTAACCGTTGCGCTTCCCGGAGAAAGTGAATTATTTGTAATTGCCCAGTAATTCGACCCCGTACAACCGGTACAATTAGCGACCCAAATATTTCCATTACCGTCGGCTCTAAAAAGAGAGCTTGAGCCAACCGAGAACAAGGCTGTCGGATTAGTGGTACCGATACCGACATTGCCGTTGTTCCCTAAATACAATACCGAATTGGTAGCCAGTCCCGCATCCCCGGATGGAGATCTTTGAAAATTCAAAGTTCCATTATTCAAAATGTTGAAAGTGTGGGCTGCAAGATATGCGCCATCCATGCTTATATTAGCCGAAATTGAAGCCGAACCTGATACATCAAGAGTTGCAAGCGGAGCCGTTGTGCCGATTCCCACATTTCCCGCTTTAAGATACAACGTATTGGTCACTGCTCCCGAGTCAACGCTGGTTAAGGCATTAACTCCGTTATTGACTAAAGTAAAGTCTGCCCCAGGAGTAAGACTGGTGATGCTGGCTAACCCCATGGCTCCGGAAAGTCTGTTTAGAGCAATTGTGGTACTACCCAAGATAAAGGAATCACTGTTAGCCAATAAGGTTTTTGTCCCTGACGGAAAAGTAATACTGCTGGCTGCGGAAAAAATTAAGGAGTTGGAAGCATTCCCCATATTCAAAGTTAGAGTTTTTCCGGCATCTAAAGCCGGAAAAGATACGGCAGCCAATGTTACATCATAAGCGGCGGACGTATCTCTGATGGCCAAGCCTGTCAGACCGGCCAGAGTTCCCCCGGTGATAGTCACATTACTGGCTGCTTGGGATGAGATTGTACCCAAGGTTGGTTTGTTGGCAATAGAATTTCCTCCGGAGGAAGAATTCCAATCAATGTATTGGGCGGCTAAACTGCCGGCAGTGCCTGAGACATTACCGGTGACATTACCGGTTAACGGACCGGAGAA
>Ga0182027_10001091_pt1 | contig 45684 bp, 52 predicted proteins | sample 712E1DmetaG_FD_121300 | JGI IMG/M metagenome (GOLD analysis project Ga0182027, IMG submission 121300) | Permafrost microbial communities from Stordalen Mire, Sweden - 712E1D metaG (Illumina Assembly) | ecosystem: Environmental > Terrestrial > Soil > Wetlands > Permafrost | place: Sweden...
CGCTGGCTTTGTACGACGTACACGACAACAAACTGCACAAACTGGAGAAAGCGGAGGCCAAGAAACCACTGTCACCCATGTCGCCGGATCAATCTGTCACCTAAGTCCCTGTTTACACACGTCTCAAAATAGGTAGCCCCCCATCCCCCGTTAGCACGGGGGTAACACCACCTATTTTTCGCCGGCCAGCCGAACCCCAAAACGCGCGGACTCCGGCGTACCACCCATCGGAGGCCAGAAAAGGACCTCCGGAAGGGCTGGGGTCTGGAGCGCGGGCCCCTCCTTGTTTCTTATCGAGGAGGCCCGTCGCGCGCGATTGCGCATGCGCGGGACGCATGAGCTTCGCCAAGTCGCCGACTGCTGGACGCGAGATACCCCCCACGCCAGTGGGGGATGGGGGGAAGCGGCCAGCCGAGGCGACTCCCAGAAGCGAGACGTTGGCGCGCGAAAGGCACCGGCCCTTCCGGAGGTCCATCGTGATCGACGGAAAAGGGCGATGAACCAATACTGTCGGACTGGGCCCCGACTTTCGCCGGGGTGACGTCTCAGGCGGCTTTTTTAAGGTTGCGGCAGCGCGGATATCCGGAACACGTGAGGAAGGGCCCGCGCTTACCGATGCGCAGCAGCATCGGCTTTGAACACTTCTCGCATTTCTTATCGGTCATCTGGGGCGGCGGGCGCATGACCATCTTGCCTTCCTTATCAACGGAGTAGGTGGTTTTGCAGTCCGGATACCCGGAGCAGGCCAGGAAGGGGCCGCGGCGGCCGAAGCGCTTGACCAGCGGCTTGCCGCACTGATCGCACTTCTTATCGGTCACTTCCGGAACAATCTTTTTCCCCGACGCGTCGAGAGAAATTTTGTTCTTGCAGGCCGGATAAGTCTTGCAGCTCATGTAGCGGCCGAAGCGGCTTTCGCGGATGAGCATCGGCGCCCCGCACTTTGAACACATTTCTCCGGATTCCTTCGGTTCATAGGGTTTGGTCGTAATGTCCGTCTTGGCCTTTTCCAAATCGCGGATGAAAGGCGTGTAAAACTCCTGGATGACGTCGGCCCAGGCGCTTTCGCCCTGAGCGATTTCATCCAGGCGCTCTTCCACCCGGGCGGTAAAGCTCAGATCAACGATTTCCGGGAAATGCCCGATGAGAAGATCCGTGACGTAACCGCCCAGATCGCTCGGGTACAGCCGGCGGCTTTCCTCGCGAACGTAGCCGCGCCCGATAATCGTCTGGAGAATCGGCGCATAGGTCGAGGGGCGGCCGATGCCGTGGCGTTCCAGCATCTTGATCAAGCTCGCTTCATTAAAGCGCGGAGGCGGCTCCGTCTGATGGGATTCGGACGCGATCCGGAGAAGAGTCAAACCCTCTTTTTCCTTGAGGACGGGAAGCTTCTGGCCTTCTTCTTTGCCGCCGGTTTCCTTTTCATCCGGCTCTTCATAGACTTTCAAGAAGCCCGCGGCCTTTACGGTCCGGCCGCTGGCGCGGAACAGGCAGCTGGCCGCCCCCTGCGGAACGACGGCTCCGATATCCACGCTCACCGTGTCGAAAATCGCGTCCGCCATCTGGCTGGCCATGAACCGCCGCCAGATGAGATCATACAGCTTCGCCTGGTCCGTCGACAGAAAGGACTTGATCGATTCCGGGGTGCGGGAAACCGACGTGGGGCGGATTGCTTCATGAGCCTCCTGGGCGCTTTTTGACTTAGTCTTGTGCACCCGGGGATGTTCCGGCAAAAATTCCTGCCCGTAACGGCTTTTGATGAATTTCCGCGCTTCCTCCTGGGCCGTGGCCGCCACGTTCAAGGAATCCGTCCGCATGTACGTGATGAGACCGACCGAACCGGCGTCACCGAGTTCAACGCCTTCGTACAGCTGCTGAGCGATGACCATCGTCTTGACCGCCGAAAACCCGAGACGCCGCGAAGCGTCCTGCTGGAGCGTCGCGGTCATGAAAGGCGGCGCGGGCGCACGGCGGGCTTCTTTCTGGACGACCTTCGCCACCCGATAGGCGGCTTTTTTCAGACGTTCCACCAGCGTCTCGACGGCCTTCCCGTCTACAAGCGAGGTGGTCGTCACGCGATAATCGTCGGCGAAGAGTTTGGAGACAGTCGACTGCTCGATCTTCTTTCCATCGATCTCGACGAGGTTGGCTTTAAAGGCGGTGTCTTCGTCCTTCTGAAGCTCCGCCTGGATCGTCCAGTAGCCCTGCGATTTGAAAGCGTTGATCTCCCGTTCGCGCTCGACCAGGAGCCGCAGCGCCACGGACTGAACGCGTCCCGCGGAGAGCCCTTTGCGGACCTTGGACCAGAGCAGCGGAGACAGTTTGTACCCCACGATCCGGTCGAGAACTCGCCGGGCCTGCTGGGAATGCACCAGCGTCATGTCGACCTGTCGGGGATGCTCGAGAGATTCCTGGATCGCCGAAGGAGTGATTTCATGGAAGGTAATTCGCGAAAGCCGTTCCGGTTCGACTTTCAACACTTCAGCGACATGCCAGGCGATGGCTTCCCCTTCGCGGTCAAAGTCGGTGGCGAGAAATACACGGTCGGATTTCTTGACGGCCTCCTTGAGGCCGGGAATGACTTTCTTCGCTTTCGGGAGAATGACATACTGGGGCTCGAACTCGTGGGCTTCATCCACACCCAGCTGCCGGGAGGGAAGATCCCGGATATGGCCCAGGGTGGCCATGATGGTATAGCCCTGCCCCAGAAATTTGGCGATCGTCTTCTGTTTGGTCGGCGACTCGACGATCACAAGGGAATGCCCCCCTCTCTTCTTGGGAGAGGGTTCACTCTTCTTCACTGGTTTTGTTTTACGCGTTGGCGACATATCGTTGTCCAGCCCGAGGCTGGATCCTCCCTTTCAGCTCCAAAGATAGCAGGACTTCCGCCAGCCGATCAACCGGCCAACCGCTCAGCTCAACCATTTCATCGATGGAAACTGGAATAGCGGAAAGAAATTTCAGCAGTTCTTTTTCCACGACGTTTAGATCGTCATCCCCCGCGGCCTTTGGCGGGGGATCCATGGATTCCCTGCCAGAAGCCGCAGGGAATGACGAGCTATTCTGTTTCTGCGCCAATCCATACTCTTCCAGAATCTCGTCCGCCGTTTCCACGAGCCTGGCCCCTTCCTTGATTAGGCGATGACAGCCTGCGCTCCAAGGACTGAAAATGCTGCCGGGTACGACAAAAACGTCACGTCCTTGCTCAGCCGCATATCGCGCCGTGATCAAAGCGCCCGAGCGCTCACCCGCCTCAATCACCAGCACTCCCTGCGAAAGACCTGAGATGATGCGGTTGCGCTGCGGAAAATAACGCGGCTGAGGTGGGGTATCATACGAAAATTCCGTCACTAATGTGCCTTTCCGGGCAATTTCATCATAGAGCGCGGCGTTCTCCTTCGGAAACTGAAAACCGAAACCATGACCCAAAACGGCAATCGTCCATCCGCCTTCTTCCAACGTCGTCCGATGCGCGCACGCATCAATGCCCGCCGCCAACCCGCTGACCGTCACAATGCGCCGGCGAACCAGGCCGGCGGTCAGCCGGCGGGCCGCCTCAAAACCATACGGACTGGCGCGCCGGGTGCCCACAATGCCGGTCAGCCACCGCGCCGGGACCGGCCAGCGCCCCTTGATATAAAGAACCGGCGGCCGATCCGCAAGTTCCTTTAAGCTCTTCGGATAATCCGGATCCTGCTCCGCCACTTTCCGAAAACCGGCCTCAGATTCACTATTCATAATCGATCGATCCATTTTTGTCAACTCTTATTAGTAGAGAGGGTTCTGGCGGTCGAAAAAACGGTATTGGATCGCTTCGGCCACATGGCGCGCTTCTATCGTCGAGGAAACTTCCAGGTCCGCAATCGTTCTCGCCACTTTTCGGATGCGGTCAAAAGCCCGCGCGGAGAGCCCGAGGCGCTCGACCGACGCCTTCAAAATCGTTTCGCCCTCCGGCGTGAGCGCACAGAATCGCTTCATATCTCTCGGCAGAAGGTGCGCGTTGTCCTGCAAGCGGCCGGACAGCTGCCGGTATCTTTCCTGCTGAATCGCGCGCGCCCGTTGCACGCGGGCCTTGACCACCACCGACGTTTCGACCTTCGGCTTTTCATCAAAAAGCTCCTCGACCTTCAACGCGGGCAGTTCGACCTGCAGATCGATGCGGTCAAGAAGCGGCCCGGAAATCTTGCCGATATATTTCTGAACGCGCAGAGCCGTGCATTGGCATTCCTTTTTCGGATGACCGCGAAACCCGCAGGGACAGGGATTCATCGCCGCAATGAGAACAAAATCCGCCGGGTAACTGGCGCGTCCACGCGCGCGGTGAATATGGACGGCCCCTTGCTCCAAAGGCTGCCGGAGGGCTTCCAGCGCATCCCGCCGGAACTCCGGCAACTCATCCAGGAAGAGCACTCCGCGATGGGCCAGCGAAATTTCTCCCGGCCGCGGCACGTCACCGCCACCCATAAGCGCAACGGTCGAGACCGAGTGATGCGGACTGCGATAAGGACGGTGAGGCAGGAGACCCACCCCATTCAGAGCCCCGGCGACGGAATGAACCTGTGTCGCATCGAGGGCTTCCTGAAGATTCCAGGAAGGCAGAATCCCGGGGAGCGCCTGGGCAAGCATCGATTTTCCCGTTCCCGGCGGGCCGACCAGAAGGAGATTATGCCGGCCGGCGGCCGAGATTTCGAGCGCGCGCTTGGCCATCACCTGTCCTTTGATCTCCGCCATGTCAATCAAACCGTTCGCCGACGGCGCCTGCCATTCCGCTTTTCTGACGACCGGCACGGGTTTTCCTTCGGCATGCAGCCACTGCACCACCTCGCGCAGATCGAGAAACGGATAAAGGTCAATCCCGGTGAGAAACGACACTTCTTCGAGATTGCCGCTCGGCAGCACCAGGGCGGCCACGGGAGAACGGGCGAGGCTGCGCGCCAGAGGAAGGGCCCCGCGCACGGGCCGAATGGAGCCGTCAAGAGCCAGCTCTCCGAGCCAGAAGCACCTGGGCCACCGGCTCGGCGCAATGGCTTCGCTGGCCATCAAAATTCCAACGGCAATCGCCAGGTCAAAACAGGCGCCTTCCTTGCGCAGATCGGCCGGCGCGAGATTGACGGTGACTCGGCGGGAAGGGAATTCAAATCCCGTGTTCCGGATCGCCGCGACGACCCGGTCCTTGGCTTCGCGGACGGAAGCATCAGGGAGCCCGACGATCGAAAAGGAAGGCATGCCTTTGGCCAAGCTCACTTCGACGTGGACCTTGGCCGCTTCCATTCCGATTAAACAGGCGCTCTCAACCTTGGCGATCATCGCATTACCAGGTGTAAGGCTCCGGCGATTCGAAGGCATCCGGTATCCATTCAATCTGACCGCCTTCAATCAAGACGAGATCGAAACGCATCGCTTGCCCTTGCAGCCGCTTCCACTTCATGTAACTGAGCGCCGCGCGGACGATCCTGCGGCGTTTGGCCGCCGTCACGGCCTCGACGGCCGAGGGCTGGGAGAGGGACGCGCGAGTTTTCACTTCGACGAAGACCCAGCTCTCACCATCGCGGCAAATGAGGTCGATTTCCCCCCATTTCTGGCGATAATGCCTGTCAACAAGCCGGAGTCCCTGCTGTTGAAGATAGAGAGAAGCTTGATCTTCTCCCCAATTTCCAAGCTTGAGTGTGGAAGGGCGGCTCACATCCCTTAGAGGCGGGAAGGGTACTTTTTATTCGTTGCCGACTGGAAGACAGATCCGGACGGGTGCAAAAGATCGACGGTGAATCGGAGATGGGCCAAAACGGTCTAAAGCCGCCAGATGCTCCGGCGTGCCATAGCCTTTGTGGCGGACAAACCCATAAGCGGGGAATCGGCGGTCCCAGAGGTTCATGAGAGAGTCGCGCAAGACTTTCGCAATAATGGAGGCGGCCGCGATATGGGCGCTCTTGCCGTCCCCTCCGATAATGCCGGTCTGTGAAGCGGGTCCATCGGGTATAGAGAAGCCATCGACCAGGACATGTGCCGGGGTGAGCGTGAGCTGTTGAAGGGCCTCACGCATCGCCGCAAAGCTGGCCTGGCGGATGTTGATCCGGTCAATTTCCTCGGCCTGAACAATCCCCACACCGATGGCACGCGCCGCGCGACGGATCAGGGGATAAAGGGTTTCACGCTGGGTGGCGGAGAGCTTTTTGCTGTCATTGAGCCCGGGGAGTTCGCAGGCCTCCGGGAGGATGACCGCGGCGGCGACGACGGGACCGGCCAGAGGGCCGCGGCCGGCTTCATCAACACCGGCGATGCACGCGTACTGGCGGAGAAACGGTTGGTCGAATTGGAAGAGAGGAGATCGCCGTAAAGATCGGCGAACAGTCATTATTAGGGCCGGGCGGCAGGGGCCGGGGCGCCTTCTTCACGGCGGTCGACTTTTTCATCGAGCCGGGCGGCCTTTCCGGTGCGGGCGCGCAGGAAGTAAAGCCGCGAACGCCGGACATGGCCGGAACGGATGACCTCGATTTTCTCGATGCGCGGCGAATGAAGCGGGATCATCCGCTCCACGCCGACGCCGAACGAAATCTTGCGGACGGTAAACATCCTCGAAAGCCCGTGGCCGCTGATCCGGATGACGGTACCTTCGAACGCCTGAAGGCGCTCAGACTCGCCTTCCACGATTTTTAAAGTCACACGGACCTGGTCTCCCACGCGGAATGCGGGGAGACTCTTTCGCAAATGGCTTTGCTCGATCATATCCACAGTGACTTTCATGACTTTCTCCCGTTCGTTATTCCTCTTCGACGGGACCTGCGGCGATTAACGCATCCGCCGCGGGTCCTTGCCTTTAGTAAATCGGGTCGCTTGGCGCGCGTCGCCTTGAGCGCCTGTGTCTTGCGCCATCGGCGAATCTCCGCATGGTCTCCGGACAAAAGAACCGGCGGCACTTTCTGGCCCCGCCAGACGGCCGGGCGTGTGTAATGCGGGTAATCCAGCTGTCCCTGCTGGAAGGACTCTTCCGCCAGAGATCCGAGCTCTTTGACCACGCCCGGAACCAACCGAAGAACCGTGTCCGCCAGGACCATCGCCGGAAGCTCGCCGCCGGTCAGCACATAGTCGCCGATCGAGATTTCCTCGTCGACCCAGCGCATCGCGCGTTCGTCAATGCCTTCGTAATGGCCGCACAAGAAGATCAGCCACGGTTTTCCCGAAAGACATTTCGCGCGCGCCTGCGTGAGGACCCGCCCCTGCGGGGACAGGTAAACGACGTGCGGTTTCAGCTTCTTCCCAAAGACCTTGGCCCCTTCGGCGCCGATCGCCTTCAAAGCCTTAAAAATCGGTTCCGCCTGGATCACCATCCCAGGCCCCCCGCCGTACGACCGGTCGTCCACGGTCCGGTGGCGGTCATCCGCGGACCAATCTCTCAGATTGTGGATGCGGACTTCGATGATCCGACGCTCACACGCGCGCCCGAGCAGACTTTCGGACATCGGCCCCACAAACATGGCCGGGAAAAGCGTGACGACATCCAGACGTCTTAGATGCGCGTGCTTGGGGAGCGTTGGGGTCCTAAGCAGTGATGCGCTTCCAGGCGCCTGAGGCGATAAGCAGATTTTTGACGGTTTCGCTCGGAAGCGCGCCTTTTTCATGCCAATACTTGACCCGCGCTTCATTCAGGGTCAGTTTATCTTTCTCAAGCCGGGGATTATAAAATCCTAAGGACTCGATCGGCCGGCCATCGCGTTTCGCGGCACGATCGACCGCCACAAGACGGTAATGCGCCTGGCCGGGCTTTCCTTCACGCTGAAAACGAATTCTTACCATTTAAACCTCCAAGAGCGCGTTATTGTACTAATTTTTGGAGGTCTCTAAATGCCTGCACGGGGTCTGGTGCGCCGAAGATGGCGCTTCCAGCGACGAGGGATGTCGCCCCGGCCTCGGCCGCCAGGCCGGCCGTCTGCCGGCTGATGCCGCCATCCACCTGCAATTCGCAGCGCAGATGAGCATCATCAATTTTCCGGCGTAAAATACGGACTTTTTCGAGCATCTCCGGGAGGAAAACCTGGCCGCCGAAACCCGGTTCGACGGTCATCACCAGAACGTAATTCAGCTCCTTGAGCAACGGGAATAAAACATCGGCTTTGGTTTTGGGCCGGATGGCCATCCCGGCTTGAACGCCAAGCTTTTTAATCTCACGGATGACCGTTAATGGATCCTGAGCAAGCCTGCCTGCCGGCAGGCAGGCCTCCCAGTGGACGGTCAGCAGGTTAGACCCCGCTTTTGCAAAGGGGCCGATGTACTGGAGAGGGTTCTCGATCATGAGATGGACATCCAGGAAGATAGTGGTTTCCTTGCGCAGGGATTCCACCACCGCCGGCCCGACCGTGATGTTCGGCACAAAATGACCATCCATCACATCAATCTGGATGGATTGCGCTCCTGCCGTCTGGATCAGGTTCACATCTCGGGCAAGCCATGCAAAGCTCGCCGACAGAGCGGAGGGAACGATGCGCCTCTGCAATTTGGGCATCGTGGGGCTCATTGCAGCGGCTGCTCTTCCACCATGACGCCGTTGACGAAGATGCGCGCGCGGGCATGGCCTTTTGGCTGGATATGGAGCTCCACTTTGCTCCCGGGGACCTGCGAATGCCGAAACACTTCGCGTTCCCCGGTTTCATCCATGACGGTGATGCGGATATCACGATCACTGGCGCCTTGCGGCACTTCATAGTAAATCCGCGGCCCCTGGTCCGAAGGGGTCGCACCCGGGCGGTTGACGACCACGGTCAGCGTATCACCGGCGCGGATTGGAGAATCCTCAATAGGAGATTGCAGCAGTATTTCTTCATCGGGACGGCTGATGTTCGACTCTTCGCGCATGGAGACCGACACTTGGTGCTTCGCCGCCCAGACCCTGACTATGGACAGGCTCCGCCCGACAAAATCGGGCGTGAGGAGCACGTCGGCGGCAGGGGGCCCGTCCGACAGCACCAGATTCACAAGGCCATTTTTCACCACAATGGCGCCGGCGGGCGGATCGGTGGCCATCACCTGATCTTTTTCGAATTTTAGCGACGGGCGGTGGTCGATTTCGCCGACATTCAGCCCGAGATTCTGCAGAGAAGTCTGCGTATTGCGCAGCGGCTGCCCGACCAGATTGGGGACAAAAAGCGTTTCGCCGCCCTGGCTGACCGTCACGCGAACGATACGGCCTTCGCGGACCGGCATCCCCGCCGCCGGCGTCTGCCGGACGATGGTCCCGGCCGGGAACCGTTTATCAAACTGTTCTCCTTCTTTTTCCAGTCCCAACCCAAGCGGAGCGAGGATATTCAACGCATCGTTGACGGGCTTGGCAGAGAGATCAGGCACCAGAACCACTTTGCGGTTGTGAATAACGGCCCCGACGGCCCAATCAAAGGACAGGTAAGCGGCGATCACGGCCAGCGCGAAAAAGAGATATGGGAGAAGTTTTTTTACCATCGCGGTCCCATTATAACAATGATAGATCCCGGCTAACGATCCGCCGGGATGACGGACCTGGCCGGTCCCAGCTGTCCGCAAGCAGAACTGATGTCGAGCCCCCTGGGTTTCCGGATAAACACGGGCACTCCCCGCTCTTTGAGCCAGTTTTGAAACCTTAACACAGACTGTAGCGGAGGCCGCTCATACGGCAGCCCCCCCGTCGGATTATAAGGAATCAAATTGACTTTATGCGGGAACCCCTTGATGAGATAGGCCAGGCGATTGGCGTCCATTTCAAAATCGTTCACTTGATCGAGAAGAATATATTCGAACGTGACCGGGGCCTTGGTCTTCAAAGAATAGTATTTGGCCGCTTTGATCAGCTGCCGGACACCAAATTTTCCGGAGACCGGCATGAGGTCGAGCCGCAGATCGTCCCGCACGGCATGCAGAGAAATCGCCAACTTCACTTTGACCTGGTCATCCGCCAGCTTGATGATCTGTGGAATAAGGCCGGAGGTTGAAAGCGTGATCCTTGACGGGCTCATCCCGAGGCCGGTCTTCTGCGTTATCCAGCGGATCGACTGCACGACCTGCGTGTAGTTCGCGAGAGGCTCCCCCATTCCCATAAACAGCAGATTGGTCGGCGCGCGCCCCTGATCCTTGCGAATCAACAGAATCTGGTCCAGAATTTCCGCGGCGCTCAGTTGACGCTTAAACGGCACCAGACCTGAAGCGCAAAACCGGCATTTATACGCGCAGCCGACCTGAGTCGACAGACACAAGGAGAGACGGTCGGCATCCGGAAGAAAGACGGCGCAGACCGTTTCGTGGTCATGCGCTTCGAAAAAGTATCGGACCGTACCGTCCAGTTTGGACACCTCCTGGCGGCGGATCCGCAAGGGATGGAGGCGAAAGCGTTCCGTCAAACCGGCGCGCAGTCCGGCGGAGAGTTCGGACATCTCATCGAAGCTGCCGGCCTGGCGCTGAAAAAACCAGTCGTAAATCTGCCGGGCGCGATAGGCCTCTTGACCTTGGGCTTTAAGAAATTCCAGAAGATGGTCCGCCGGAGTGTCCAAAAAAGTTTTCTGCGTGTCTTTGGCTGTCATCTTAGTGAACGAAATAACGAATGGTGAGGATCAACGCATCCAGGACCCAGTACAACGTGACGTAACTGAGAACGCTCCCGAGAATGATCCAGGCGTAGCCGGTCCGCCGGTTCAGCCGCAGCGCGTAGGCGAAAAAAGAAGCCAGCCATATGCCGCCGCCTAAGGTCGGCATCGCCGAGACCAGCATGACTCCGGGACCGCCCAAAGGCATCATCCAGCGGGCCAGCCGGGTGTCTGACCAATCCCGGCTGAAAAAATTCTTCACGACGGGGATGTCGTCGAAAAAGGAAAATCCGTGATCATAGAGCCTGTAAAAAAAAGGGATCTGAACCGCATCGATGAAAACGAGGAGCCCCAGCATCAGCGCCGCCGGAACGCGCAGCCAGAGGCCGAGTCCCACGGCTAATACGCGATTTGTGACAATCGATGTCAGCGCAACAATCGCCGTAGCCAGTGGGAGGCTCAAAGGGTCAATAAATCACTTGCGGAGTCTTGTACGAGGAGGCGCCCGTCATGGCTTCGAGTCGCCGGATGCGTTCCGCGGTCGGAGGATGGGTCGAGAAGAGCGCCATGAGACCCTCTCCCTTGAGGGGATTGCAGATAAACAGATGCGCGGTCGCGGGGTTGGTGGTCAAAGGGACCTGCGCATGCGCGTTGCCCACGGAAATTTTCGAGAGCGCGCTGGCAAGGCTGAGCGGGTCCCCCGTCAACTGAGCGCCGCCTTTATCGGCGTCAAATTCGCGGCTGCGCGAGATCGCGAGCTGAATCAAGGTCGCCGCCAGAGGCGCCACAATCATGACGACCAGAAGCTCCAAACCGCCGCCGCGATTTTCGCGGTCGCGCCGCCCCAGGCCGCCGAACATCGCCCCAAACCAGGCCATCTGCCGCAACATCATGATCGCTCCGGCAAACGTAGCGGCGATGGTTGAAATAAGGATATCCCGATGAAGGACGTGGGTGAGCTCATGCCCCAGAACGCCTTCGAGTTCGTGTTCGTTAAGGATGTCTAAAATCCCAGTGGTCGCGGCGACCGCGGCGTGCTGAGGATTGCGGCCGGTCGCAAAGGCATTGGGGACGTCGGATTCAATGATGTAGACGCGAGGCATCGGGATGCTCGCCTTGTGCGCGAGGCGGCGCACCGTGCGGACCAATCCAGTATCATCGGTTTCAGGGACCGGCTTGGCCCGATACATCGCCAGCACCATCTTGTCCGAAAACCAGTAGGAAAAAATGTTCATGCCGCAGGCTAAGAGAAATGCGTATTCCATCCCCGTACGGCCTCCCATGACGTTTCCGATCAAAAGGAACAACGCCATCAGACCGACCATGAGAAAAAATGTTTTCAATGTATTCATTGGTTATCCTATTTTATCGCCTTTTTTGAGCCTTGCGCCCTGCCACCAGCTCCATGCCGTCATCGATTTTTTTCCTTCAGGCTGCACTTGGAGAAGCGCGAGGGAATGCTGACCACATTTTACAACGGGCCCTTCTCCTGATACAACACTCATAATCTGGCCGGGTTCCTCGGGACTCGATTCGTATACCGGACGTACTTTCAAGATTTTCAGTCTCCCGGTGAAGGTCCCGGGCCAAGGGGTCATGCCGCGCGTCTGGTTCCAGATGGCCTCCGCAGGTCTGCCCCAATCGATGCGCCCGTCTTCCTTTTTGAGCAGAAACGCTTTGCTGGGCTCTCCCGTTTGGGGATCGCGGAGGATTTCCCCTTTTTCGATCATGGCGATCGCTCGTTCCAAACATTGGACGCCCAGGAGCACCAGTTTGTTCCGCAGGGACTCGGCATCGTCTCCGGGCTGAATCGCGATCTTCTCCTGAAGAAAGATCGGTCCCGTATCCATCCCTTGATCAAGCCAGAACAGCGTCACGCCGGTGTCCGTCTCGCCATTAATGAGCGCCCACTGAATCGGAGCCGCCCCACGGTACTTCGGAAGAAGCGAAAAATGGATATTTAAAAATCCGCGTTTCGGGATGCTGAGAAAGTCTTTCGGGAGAAGCTTTCCGTAGGCGACGACAATCCCGACCTCGGCGCCGAACAGCCGGATTTGATCAACGGCAACCGGACTCTTTAGATTTTCCGGCTGCAGAACGGGAAGCGAAAGCGTTTGAGCGGAGATCTTCACTTCCGGAGCTTTGAGATCATACCCTCGCCCCGCCGGCTGATCGGGCGAGGTGATGACGGCCGCGACGCTCGTCTTCTGATGCAGCCGTTCCAAAAATGGAACCGCCATCGCCGGCGTCCCCAGAAAAATCGTTCGCATACATCAGCTATTTTAGCCCTTTGTCGTTGAAAAAGTCCGTGAATATTTTCAGGGGTTAATACCTCTAAGATGTAGGGAGGTTCATTAAAATCCTAACCGCTAAAGAATTGGAACAAGCCAAACCCGATAAGCCCGAGGAGATTATCCGAGATCCCTACGTGTTCGAATTTCTCGGATTGGCGGATAAATCCTACGCGGAAAATAAATTGGAGAAAGCCCTCGTAAATTGTCTTCAGCACTTTTTGACCGAACTGGGCAAAGGCTTTTGCTTCGAAGCGAGGCAGAAACGGATCGACTTGGCTGGGCAGGACTATTACATCGACCTTGTTTTTTACCATCGGATTTTAAAATCGACCATTCTCATCGACTTAAAAATAGGTTCATTCGTTCACAGCTATGCGGGGCAGATGAATCACTATTTGAACTGGTGGAAGGAAAACGAAATGGTCTCCGGCGATCAGCCCCCGATAGGCCTGATCCTCTGTGCTGCGAAAAAGGACTCGCATGTGGAATTCGCTCTTGGAGCAATTGCGAACAAGATTTTTGTATCTCAGTACAAGACCAGCTTCCCCTCCAAAACAGAATTGCAGCAGTTGCTCATGAACACCCAGGACCGCTGGGAAAAAAAACATGAAAAACTTCCCGCCCAAGAGGTGAAGCGGATTAATGACGATAGTCGTTAAACGCGAACAGGATTTTGCAGTTCAACTGCAAAATCATTAAACAGTTCTAAAAATAAATCATATTTCACTAGAGGGAGGGGGTTGAGGTGTCTTCAGGAAACGCGGGTACGGTTTCTTTACACGGGCCTAAGATTTGAACCTATAATCCAAGTTCTTCGTATTCCTGCAGCCATTCAGATTTGACCTGCTACGTGCCCAGCGGTTCGATGCTGTCGGCGGTATTGTATCGGGGATCGAGGGTGATACTCCAGCGCTGGGAGAACCGGCTTTCCAGGCGGTCGTCCAGACGTTTGATGGCGGTGACCGCGAGCAAGGTTTCTTTTTCGCCGTTCGCTCTGATGTTCACGACGGCTCCCGCCGTGTAGACAACCCCGTTGACCACAAGGCCTTCCAGTTGGCCGTCGCTTCGGCAACGGTAGATCCGGTAACCATACTCGTTCCCCAGAGGTTTCCAGCGCAGAAGCACCTTATTCCCCTCCACGTAGCGCGCCTCCGTGATCTGTGGAACGGGCATGGCCAGACACTTCACATCGTGAATGATTTCAATCGTCTGCCGATACATCGACAGGGCCATTACACGTAGCCCCCAGGCAATCCCGATCACAATCACCGCCGACACCAGGAGGCCGTTCATCTTGGCCAAAAGGGACGGAGGCGCCTTCGCGGGCGTCTGAAACTCGGCATCCAGGCGATCCAGCATGCGGGCGCGCTCTTCCTTGTACTTTTTCAGATAGGCGACCTGCTGATCAGATGTCGCCCAGCGGCTGGCGTGTTCGGCCAGATCCCGTGCCATTTTCCCCTGCTGAACGAAACTGCGCAGGGCCTCCACTATTCCTTCTTGTCCCACCGGCGGCGTCATAGCAGACCCCCATCTTTGGCCAAGTCTTCCAAAATGGCGAGGAAGCCGGAGGGCGTTTTAGGCGCTGCCGGTGCGGCGGACGCAGCCGTTACGGCAGGCGCAGCCGTTACGGCGGGTACTGCCGTTGCGGCAGGCAGGGGGTCGGTCTCCAGTTCAAAGTTGACGCAAATAGTCTGCAGCATCTTCCCGGCATGAATCAGGGCCTCGGACAGGTTCGCCTGAAGCTCCTTTTTGAGCGCCCCCTGGGTGGCGGGATTGTTACTGGGGCCATGGGCAGCAACTTCAAACCTCCAGACGTTGCTTCCCCGGTATTCCACATCCCCGCAGCCTCCCGTCATTTTTAGAATGGCCCAAACCTTATCCAAGGGGTCTGAAACGGGGCCTTGAGCCTGAGAAACCTGCTTCTTTTTGTCCTTTTCCACTTTCTCGCTCTTCCCTAACGCCTTGTTGACCTCATCTTCGACCTTTTTGGCTGTCCATTTTCCTTTGGCCGCTCTTGCTCCAACTTCTTTCTGCTGCTCTGGGGTCGGCAAACGCAGCAATGCTAAAGCCACGGTGGGGCTAAGTGTAGCTTGAGCTACACCCCCCTGTACCTCCTCCGGCAAATCAAGCAAACGAAGAGCTTCGTTTACGTAAATACGTGTTTTCCCAAATAAACTGCCGATGTCCCCTTGTGATACCCCCGCCTTTTCCATATCCGCAAACCCCTTGGCTTCCTCAATGGGGTTCAGGTCCTGCCGCTGGAGGTTCTCGATCAGGCCTTTGAGGGCGGCGTCCTGGTCGCTCAGGGTGGAGTCTACTTTGGCGTCAATTTCGGTCCATCCCAGGAGCTTGGCCGCCCGGAGGCGGCGTTCGCCGGACACCATCTCGGCTGAGCCGTCCGGAAGCAGGCGAAGGTGGATGGGGTTCTCCAAGCCGTTTTCCTTGATGGACTGGGCCAGGGATTGGATCCCCTCTTCCGGAAAACTCTTCCTGGCCTGGGAGCGGGACGGCTTGATTTGATCGATCGGGAATTTCCTGTACTGCGGCGGAGCGGCTGACTGGGCGGACGGGTTATCACCTGTGGGTTCCATGGGAGCGGCCTCCTCAGAATGGATTTAATAGCGATAAACTTTCTACAAAATTACTGATCAGATGCCAATAGGCCGGGAGGCCAATTTTTTGACGGGAGGCCTACGGCGGCAGGATCTGACGAATGCACCCAAAATGGCCTGGACGGAATTGGGTAACGTAAATTATTTCGGATGGATTGCCCTGGTAACCCGCGCGAGCGCCTGGGTCACGAAGGCGACATATTCTGCCACATCTTTTTCGCTGAGGAGAGTCCCACCCTCATATAAGTCCAGATTCCTTTTGGTGCGCATCGCGTTTCCTATAGCGTCGATGTCGGGGTCATTCAGAATCTCGCTCATTTTCGAAAGGATCTGGAAGTGATGGCCGGGCACGCTGCGCACGCGAACGCCGCCCTTCTTGGCGATCAGCGCGATGCCCGCCTTGATAAGTGCTTGGTAGGCATAGGCGAAACGAACCTCCAGAAACTCGTCCTGCTCCGCAATGCGGAGATCGCGCTCGGCATTCTGCAGATAGCGATCGAGCTGTTCATCGGTTGGCTTAAACGGACGAAAGAAGGCGGGATCAAACGACGTCATAAAATTCGAATCGTCGGCTTGGCGAAAACGGATCGAAGGAAAGGGTCGGACGCGCGGCGGCGTCTAAACTCCGCCTCGGTCATGCTTAAACAATTGATTTCCCTCCCGATTTCTTTCTGCAGCGGCGCCAGGCGTTTCTGCAGGGCAATGCTCGCGTGATCTCCAATTGCCAGGAGGTCGATATCGCTTGCGCTCTCCAGCTGATTGGCCGCGTAGGACCCATGAAGATAAGCCTCGTGGATTCCTTTCACGCCCGAGATTTTTTCACGCAGGGTCGCCTCTAAACCGACCGTCCGTTGGACAATACGCTCATACTCCCCTAGAAGCGAAAATTGAAGGTTCAAGCGAAAATATGTCAGGTTTCCCTTCGTCTCGCTCTGAAGGATTCCCTTTCCAGCAAGCTCGTGAAGCTTCCGCGTCAAGTTGCCGTCGTCCACCTGCAGCTGGCGGGCCAATTCATTGATGTAAAAGGCCTGATCCTTATGCAGGAACATGTAGGAGAGCAACCGCTGGGTGATTTTGGACCGCAGGCTAATCATGGCTTCTGCAGGATTATACAGTAATTACTGTAACTCTTTACAGTTGCCTCCGAAGACCCACAAAATTCGGACTGGAGGGCCCATGAAATCCGGACCAAGAGTCCTACGAAAAATTGAGCTTTTTGTTCATTTGCCCGTAACAGAGCGGGCCTAAACTTTGATCAAGATCTCAAGATTGCCCGTCCCAGAGGCTTGCTATGAAAGCGAAATTCATCGTTCTGTCTCAATCGGCCGCCGCCATTCTCGTTGCGATTCCCTTGATGGGAATGGGTAACAAACCACCTTCCGCTGTGCAGCAAGCGCTTAATGAGCCAGTTGTGTTTACCTACACCCGTTCCGACTCACCGAACGTCCATATCGCCATTCGTTCCGATTCCGCAGCCAGAGGATGGGTGACTTCTCCCCAATTCCAGCAGGTTGTCAACATTCTCAATGAACTTCCGGCCGACCATCTGCGGGTCATTGCGAATATTGTTTTTGTACCCCCTTCGATTTATTCACAATTTAATGATGGGCAAGGCGCCGCTGGCATGGCAGACCAGGACAGCAAAAGCATCTTCATAGCCGATGCTGTGGCTAATGCCAGCGGAATGCTTTGGTTAAGCACCTTACGTCACGAAATCGGCCATGAAGTGGAATTCCATGTAATTTCGGATGCGGCGCGACAGGCATGGGTCAACCTGCACAATGCTTCTCATGATCGGTCCGATTATGTTTCTGACTATGCTGCTACGTCCGTTGAGGAGGAGGATTTTGCAGAGACGTATTCGATTATGTCTCCGCGCACGTTCTCCGACGCAGTCAAAGCCGCCGGTCAAGGCCATACGGTTTTGATGTCCAAAATGATTTTTATGGCATCGCAATTTATTACGTCCGACCCTGCCACTTCCGACTACGATGGCACGATCATGTTCTATGGTCCAGACCCTTCTGGTCAGGTGCTTGACCAGCCGACCCGTGTCCCGTATCTGAAGACCAGCGACATGTTGCGGATCGGAGACTTTACTTTCCACCTTTCGGGGCAGAATATCACGAGCATTACGGACAGTGATGGAAACACAATCGCGTCCGATCTTTCTGTCCCTCTCGTTCCTCTATTATGGCCGAAGAAAACGGTGACTGTGGTACCGCCGACCAATCCAACTCCTGCGCCGGTTCCGCGACCCACGAGTCCGAATCCCTGGCTGAACCCAAGGCTGCACAACCCCGACATTAGCGGTGACGCCGATAGTTCCGCCGGGCCTCTGGAGGCGGTTGGCGGTGGTCCGGGCAACTACATACCTCTTACACAGGGTACGGCTAATTCAGAACTGCGCAATCTTCAAGTCAACGGCATCCACGCCGGGAGCGCCGCTGGGACTGCGGTCCACGGCGGCACAGCGGTACGTATTCGGTCCGCTGGAAGCTCGTCTTCACCATCCATCATTGTCGATCCGCCCAACTCGTCCGCCGATGTGCTTGAACTTCCTTAAAATCTTTTTTCGGACCGTGGCTTTGGTCCTGGCCCCCTGTCTCATGGCAGACCCCGCGCTGGCGATCCAGCATTCATTGGCCTCACCAAATGAAGGGCGATTAGAACCCGCGTTTGAACAACAGGCGCTTGAAGTCCCCGTCGCCACCGCTCACAGAGCCTTTAGCCCGATCGGTCAGGAATTGGACAGGATGGCCGCCGAAGTATCCCCGGCGGTGGATCCGCTCGGCAAGCTTGACACTTTCGAAAGGCTCGATGCGCTTGAAAAGCAGCCTCTCTGGGCGCAAGTGATCGCGCTCATGAAGGTCGATTCCCTGCCCCGGCAATTGTTTATGCGGCACTTTGAATTTCGTGAACTTGATGGAGCGCAGGACGCGATCCTGGCGCTTGGCAGTTGGGGCTCGGAGTCGCGCTACGCCGACGCGCTTGCCCAATTCCCGGACGCCCAGGAGATCGTGCGCACGTTGATCACGAGAACAAGGAATCACCTTCGCTTTAAAGCGGGACAGCCTCTCTCTCTTTCCGAACGGTTGGCCATTCTCACTCAAAGTTCAAGACGAATTGCGAGCCGAATTCTTTTTAAGCAACGGGTCAGCGGTTACTTGGACGAAAACCAATTGCCGGCGTTTGTTCGCGCCGTATGGAATGCAGACGAAAATAAAATCGATGACGCGGTCAGAAACGCGATCCTGGCCGATTTTCATTATTTCCTCTCCAACAAGAAATTTACTCGCGCCACCTTTGAACGACGCTCCCTCGGCAAGCTGACCCCGGAACAAGTACTCCATATGGTGCAGATCACCCGGGAAGGCATCGCCGGACTCGAAGAGGTCATCCGACTGGCGCCTGCCGCGGAGCGTCGCCAGTGGGCGCATGATAATGCCGAAGCTCGTGCGGACACCCGCAAGAACCTTCTCCGCGAGGTCCCCGCTTATCTCATCCGTTACTACGACCTGGGCGCCCTGCCGCTCGACACCGCCTTGACGATCGAAAAAGAAAAAAGAGAGGTGATCCAGCAACTCCGTGGCTGGTGGGACGAAGGGAACCTTCCGGTTTACCCTTGGTTGCAGCAACGACCCCGAGCGGCGTTTTTGCGACTGGCCATCCAGCGGTTTGGAAACATCGAGAATGCCTACGACGCCGCTGGACTTCCGATTCCGACGCAGTGGCTCATGAAGTCTTTATTATATCGTTTCCAAGGTTCCGAGGGCGGACGACAGCGCGACAGTGCTATTAAATCAGCTGTCTTCGCGTTAAAACAGAGACGCGCACTGGTCACCTTCCAAGATCTTTACGAGCAGGGCATTCTGACGGCTGTCGTGATGAAGTACGGGGGATCCTGGCAGAATGCGTTGAGCCAATATAGCGTTGTTCGCAATTTGGGAGTTCCGGTAGCGCCCCTGCCCTCTTTACTTCCGACGGCTGAGGGGGCGGCTGCCAACGATATCCCGGTGGCCGCCTTGCCGTCTTTGCTCGACGAAGACGAACGGGCCGAGCCAGCCCAGGACGCCATAGTCAAAGTCCAACCCCCGGAATCCTCGAAACGCGCCCTGCAAGACGCGTTGGAAGACGGTCTCCTGACCATCACCGTCCCTGGAGTTTTAACGACAGCATCGCTCGTCTATTTTCTAAAAGAAGTATATGACGCGCTACGGGGTAAATACGTCGTCATCGTCGAAGGCGAAAAGGCCCCCCGCCCGATACTAGATCCTTTACCGCTCAATCGCATCCTCCGACTGATCTCAGATCCTGTGGGCGCTTCCGGGAAGGAGTTCCAACGAGAAGAAGGCCTCCCGTTAAGATCGGCTTGAAATACCTATATTTTCCCGTAGTAAAAGAATCAACCTGACGCTCCGTTGTCATATGCGTGAATATTTTTCAGAGTTCTGCCTCTAATATGGTTGAAGCCCCTCAGGGGGTCTTCATATTCCAAACAGGAGGAAGAGCGTCATGAATAAAGTGTGTTGTGCAGGCGGAATCGTTCTAATGGCGTGTTTGACGGGGTTAGGAGGGGTCCGGGCCGACCAGACGCTGATCGATTCGCTGCAGCAGGATGCCCAGGCGATGACCAATCAAGTGTCTGCCAACGAGAGCCTTTCGGACTTTGTTAATCCGGAGAACCCCGCCGGGTCGAAGGGTTCAGGCAAATCCATCAAACTCGGCGGCAGTTCAAAAAAGACTTCCACCAAGAAGACAACGAAAAAGAAAAGTTCGAAGACTAAAAAATCAAAAACCAAAAAGTCGAAAAAGTCCAAAAGCGGAAAATTCAAGAAGAAATCAAGTGCGACAAGCGAAATTGACATCCCGTCGGAGATCGGGTAGTATGAAAATGCCAGCGTTTCTCACGAAAACGCGCAAAGAATGGATGGCTAAGACGTTCCAGGGCTTGTTTCTGCTGATGGCCGCCGGAGTGGTTGGGGAGACCTTTCTTAAACTTGCGCTTCTATGGCGGCTGGTCGTGATTGGCGCCGGCTTTGGAGCGTTTGTTGGAGGGCTGATATGCGCCAAGTCGGACGCACCTGGAAGCGAGGTCTAAAATGGATTTAGCAATTTTAATGGGCTTGGTTTTTGGGCTTGTCGCGGTCTTAGCCGCGATCGACCACTTCCGCGGGAAACAACCCCACCGTTAGAAGAGGCCCTGCTTGCGGCGGCGTTCGATGTCGCGCTTGATGCGCAGGCGGGAGACGAGCGGCAGGCGGTCAATGTAGAGCTTGCCATTCAAGTGATCGATCTCATGTTGAAGACAGCGGGCCAGGAGACCTTCCCCTTCGATCACTACGGGCAGGCCATGCTCGTTAAGCGCCCGCACTCTCACTTTGGCGGCGCGCTTGACCCGGGCGCTGAAGCCGGGAACCGATAGGCACCCTTCTTCTTCAAAGATCGTCCCCGAACGCTCCTCGATTACCGGGTTGATGATGACCATCGGATGCTTTTGGCCACCCGGCTGAAGGTCGATCACCGCGAAATTTCTGGAAAGTCCCACCTGATTGGCGGCCAAGCCGATGCCCGGGGCCGCATACATCGTGCGGAACATGTCTCCGATCGTATGCAGAAGCTCATCGCCGATCTGTGGAACATCAGTGGTCTTTTTTCGAAGAGCGGAATCGCCGCATTTTACGATAGGCAGAAGAGTCATAAAGGTGACAAGCGACCGCGATGAAGGCCGCGCACCATTAAAGGAGTTTTGGCATTTTTTGTAAAGCAAACGTGAGGTTTTGGCGCGCCGCCGGCTGCCCCGGCTCCATTTGAAGCGCCGCCTCATAATGCATGATGGCCCGGCGCCAATCCCCGGCATTTGCATATTCGATTCCCAGATTGTTCTGCGCGGCGGCGTAATAACTGATCAAGTGACTTGTGAAATAGTCCGGATGATGGGCCGTCACAAAATCCCCTCTCTGAACATACAGCGCCAGAAGGGTCTCAGCATGCTCACGCGAGGGCGCACCGGATCTCTCCTGGGCGGCGTAGACGAGCCCTTCCGCACGATACGGCACGGGAGTGAACTTCTGTGGGAGCTCCGCGTAAAAGGGCCGCTTGCGGGCCGAGTAGGTCCATAGCAGGCGCAGGAGTTCCTGGCCGTTATCGATCGGGATAGGAGGCAGAAGGTCCGGCCAGCTTCGCCTGATCTGTTCGTAACCCCAGCGTGTTTTGAAGAAATTGAGAAGGACAATATCGCGCCGTCTGTTTTCCACCAACTGGAGGACCTGGATGGAAAAATGCGTCGGGTCGTCCGGTTCATAGAGAACCGCATTCCGAGGCAGAGAGCGCAGAAGATTCCGGGCATAATCATACGCATAAAAATCATTTCTCTCGGACGTCCACGCCCATGAGCGGCTTGCGACCAGGAAAACAACCGTGGCAAGCGACAAGACCAAGGGTCGCGAGGAGCGGGAACTGATGGCGTAGAATCCGAACATGACAAATGGCGCCCAGAGGACACCGGCCAAGAGGAGATATGGCTGCAGGATCGCCGGTGTGGTCGGCTCAGACAGCGGCAGATTGGACAGAAGGAAAAAGGCCGGCCCGGACAAAATCCATGAAACCAGAAGCCCGATCGACCAGCGGCGCAGGGACGCCTCTTTCGTCCCTATAAACGCGCCGAAAGCTCCCACGAGAAGTCCCGCCCAACCCCATTCATGCGCGCTGGTCATCACAAAATCTTTTATCTGGGCTGTGGCGGAGGCGGCGGTCCATAAAAATGAACTTTGCTCGGGATGAAGCTTTAATCCGCCATAGTCCGCGCGGGTCACCACCCTCCAGAAATTCCTCCAATGGGACGGATCTCCCCAATTGACCGGCGGATGTTGAGACGCGCGGATCGGCAAGTAAAGGAAAATCGTTAGTCCCATCAAGAAATAGACCGCCGGCGTATATTTATATGAGCGGTGGTAGGCCGCCACGAACACCGGGAGCAGGAAAATCAACGTGGGATGCACCGACAGCCCGAGGCCCAGGAAGAGGGCGGCCATCGACATTCCTCTCGTATCCTCCACTGAAAGACACAAGAGAATCATCACGGCCAGCCAAGCCGTCAGCGTGTACATTTCAGCGACGCGAGCCAGCGAGATAACCGCTGGGCTGGACGCAAAAAGAAGCGTTACCGCAGTCGCCCCAAGCGCGGCTTCCTTCTGAGGCATTAGGCAACGGCGGGAAGCCACGAGGAGCAGACGAAAAAGCAGAGCGGCCGTAGCCGCGGCGAAAAGGGCGGATAAGACATTCACACGGTATGGAATATTACCGAAGGGCATCAGCAGAACGAATAGTTTTCCAATCAGGACATAGAGAGCATAGCCGGGGGGGTGCGCGATCCCCAACGTATGAATGGAAGCGATGAGATCACCGGAATCGCGGTAGGGCGGAATGGTCCCGCTCAGACCGGACAGATAAAACGTGAAGGAGAGAAGGAAAAGAACGAGGCTCAATTATAGGTGCTGATCTTGCCGCTGTCTTCTTTTTCGATGTCGTAATTCCCACGAAAGGACACCTTGGCATGCCGCTCAACGGCCACCAAACGGGGACCTTTGCCTTTTTGATGAGCGTAGAAATAGATATTATGGATTTCCTTTTTGCGGTCGACTTCGTCCACATAAAAATCATGGTCGGGTGCTTTGGCGAGCTTATTCTTCCCGGGGACAAAATGCCGTTCGTACTCCCGGTGGCGCCCGTACATCGGCCCCGAAAATTTTTCGAAGCTGCTGACCGGCAGCACCCCTTCTTCCGGATTATTGACATCCAGCTTGATCCGCGAAGGTTTGCGCTGGGCGGCCTGCTTGTTTTCCTGCGCGCGGATCCGTTCAACTTCCCGGTCAATATCAACCTCCAAGTTAGGCTTCTTGGTCTTCTTTGGAACCCAGGAATCGCTTTCATGAGATTCTTTGGCCTTTTTTTCATTGGCGATCTTGAGGATATTTTCCACCGAATTGTCGACCGGCGCCGGTTTTGGGATCATGGCCACTTTGACAGGCTCTTGGGCGGGGACCACAGGCTCGACAACGACGGGCTTAGGGGTTTCCTTCGGCACCCAGGCGTCTCCTTCCGACGTATCCGGCCTGGATTTCTTATTGCTAGTGGAGAGAAGTTCCTCAGTTGTGGGAACATTTTCGGACTTTGCCGTTTCAGGAACCGGGGGAACAGCAGCCACTGAAGCCGATGTTGGAGGATTCGCTGGCGCCGGAGTTGGTGTCGGCTTCGGCTCAACTCTTTCGGTAACGACAGGAGCAGGCTCAGATTTCTTCACAGGAACGGCATTCGTTTCCGGCTCTTGGGCCGGCGGCGTCTCTTTGGGCCCGGCGGGGCGTCGTTCAACCCAGGTCGCATTGCCGACCTGGACTTTGGTCGCCGGCGGTGGTTCCTCGGACGCTTTTGCCAATACTATCTCTTCTCGAGGATGCCGGCGTTTTTGGCTCTGAGACGGCGGCGCTTGTTCCCCGCTTTGCGCGGGCGCTTCGGCAACGGCCACGGACGGCACGACGACGGGCTTCTGTTTTTCTACGCCGACAGCCTCCACGGCGGCTGCAGAAGCCGCCGCCGGAACATAAGCGCTCTGGGCATCGTTCCACTCATAGCTGTGTTGTCCGCCTGCTTCCTGGGCCGCTGCGGGAACAGAACTCGGTGGTGGGGCCACGGGCGCAGCAGGAGGAGGTTCCTGGTTTTGCGCTTTCAATTGTTCGACGTGCTCGGTGAATTCCGTGCTGACGGAATAGATACGCTGGCGCTGGCCTTCCTTGTCATAGACATTCACCAGCGTATAGGACAAATCCCGGGCGTATTCAATAACGACTTTCCCTCCCTTCCAACGACCTGACTTATACGGCTGTTGAATCGTAAACCGCTTGGAATCCTCATCAATGCGGCTGGCCGTGAGCGTAAAGAGATCGGGAAGGGCATCCTGCGAGAGAGCCAGGCCATTGGCGTCCGGCCCGAGGGCCGTGATGATATCGTGAACAGTGGCCGGGACGATCTCCACAGCGGAAACGCGTGGGGCAGATGAAATGAGGATACCGGCTGCCAGTAGGCCAAAGGCAAAGCCACTTTTAGAGGTTTCACGGTACATGAGCTGAGATAACATCATGTAACATTTAGCGGATTTTAAGAGGAAATTCAATGCTTAAAGTAGATCGGAGGGGTCGACGTCGATCGTCATGAATGCCTTTGCCGGACGGTACCGGCGCAGGAATCCAAGACAGCCATTCAACCCTTCCTCAGTACCCTTGATAAGAATTTGATAACGGTATTGCGCCCGCAAACGGCTATAAGGTGCGGGGGCCGGCCCCAGAATGTGAAGATTTTCCCCCAGAGGCGCCAGTTTGTCCGCCAAGACCTCCGCCGCTTCATGCGCGGCGGTTTCTTTTGCCGCTCGGATCACAATATTGACCAGTCGGCAAAACGGTGGGTAGTTCAGTCGTTCGCGGTCGTTGATTTCATGTTCATAAAAACGGAGATAGTCATGGTCTTTGGCGTACTGAAGCGCATAATGCTCGGGATGATGCGTCTGTACCAGAACTTTTCCCTTGGCGTCCCCTCGCCCGGTGCGTCCGGCGACCTGAGTCAAAAGTTCAAAGGTCCGCTCCGCGGAGCGAAAATCTGGAAGGTGAAGCGAAACATCGGCATCGACCACGCCCACCAAAGTGACTCGAGGAAAATTAAACCCTTTGGCGATCATCTGTGTCCCAACCAGAACATCCACTTCCCCATTTAGAAAAGTTGTGTAAATCTTTTCGTACATCTTCCGCCGGCCGGCAATATCCCGATCCAGCCGCGCCACTTTCAAAAAGGGAAACAGTTTTTTGAGCTCTTCCTCGACTTTCTGCGTCCCCACTCCGTATTGATGCAGCCGCATGCTTCGGCAGGAGGGGCACTGAATCACGACTGGCTCCCGCTTTGAACAGGCATGACACTGCATGTAAGGCTTATCGCCATGATGGATGGTCATCGTGGTGCTGCACCGGTCGCAGCGGGAAACCCAGCCGCATTGGCTGCAGCGCAGGAAAGGCGTAAAGCCACGGCGATTAACGAACAGCATGATTTGTTCACGCCGAGCCAGGCGCTGTTCGATGGCCAGCTTCAGGGGCTCGCTAAAAACAGAAAAGGCATGAGAAAGGCGGCGCCTTCCCTCTGCAGGGGGAGAAACTTGGAGTGAGGGATGACGCATGTCGATTAATTCCACAGCAGGAAGCGACCGCTGCTCCACCCGTGAGGTCATCTCCAGCAGCTGATAAATTCCCCGCTTGGCTTTCCAGTACGTTTCCAGGCTCGGTGTGGCGCTCCCCATCACAAGAACGGCGGAGGAGAGCTCCGCCCTTTTGAGCGCCACTTCGCGCGTGTGATAGCGCGGACGATCTTCCTGCTTATAGGAAGGCTCATGCTCTTCATCCAGCACAAGCAGGCCCAGATTGGGAAACGGCGCAAACACGGCGGATCGTGCGCCCAAAAGAACTTGAATCTCGCCCCTGCGAACGGCGGTCCAGGTCTGATAGCGCTTCCCACCGGGCAAGCCGCTGTGCCAGATCCCGACTTTCTCGGCGCCATAACGCTCGCGCAAGCGTTCCAGAAAGGGCGGCGTGAGCGCAATTTCGGGCAGAAGAAACAAGGCTTGCTTGCCCTGCGCGATCGTCCGATCCATCGCGCGAACGTAGAGCTCGGTTTTTCCCGAATCGGTGATTCCGCGAATAAGAAAGGATTGGAATTTCCCACCGTTGACAGCTTTCAGCAGCGGCTCGAGCGCGTGTTTCTGCTCGGTCGTCAATGCCAGCGAGCCGCGAGCGGCAAGCGGTGAGGGGGTAAGGCTGTTCACTAAGGACTGCTCGCTGCTGGCTGATCTCTGACGTTTGGGAGCCCCCAGAACCGGTGGCACAATGCAGGCCAGCGCCTCTCCGAGCGAGCAGAGATAGCGGTCGGCCACCCATCGCGCCAGTCCGATCAACGCCTCATCGAGGAAAGGTTCGTCATCTATCCAGCGGATGATCTCTTTGGTGGGAAACGGCGGTTTTTCCGAAGTCCGTGCAATCGCATAGCCGACCAGATTCTTTTTCGGTCCAAAAGGCGCCAGCACCCGACCACCTATCTTTCCCCCGACAGCTTGATAGTGAAAGGTTTTGTTTAGAGGAATAGGAAAAGCGACTTCGACGAATTCTGTGGGCATGGCGTCAGCGCTCGACTTTTTGGAATCTTTCAGGCACCGGACTTGCCCAGCAGATCGCGCAGAAGTTTAAGGTCCGTCCAGGATTCAGGTTTGAGGTTGGGGTTGCGGAGCAGCGCGGCCGGGTGGTAGGTCGGGACCACTTTGGTGTTTCTTAGGGCTTCGCGGGTTTCTCCGTCGATCTTGAGTTCTTCGATCTCCGAGATGAGCGAATAGAAATAGTCCACATCAAAAGCCACTATCTTGCCGCGCAGACCGGTGATGGCGTCCCGGGTATGAAGGATCATTTTGGTCGATGGAGAGCCCAGGGTCATGATGACCCGAGGTTTCATGATTGCAATCTGCTGAAGCAGGATCGGCGAACAGGTCGCGACCTCCTCCGGCGCCGGAGGCCGATCATTGCCGCGGGCCTCAGGAGTCTGCGGGTTGACCATGGGATGGCATTTCACAATATTGGCGATGTAGGCGTTGGTCCGGCGCGAGAGGCCGATGGCCGCCATCATTTTATCGAGGAGCTGTCCGGATTTCCCGACAAAAGGTTCGCCGCGGCGGTCTTCTTCGTACCCCGGCCCTTCACCGATGAAGAGCACTTCAGAATTCGCATTTCCTACCCCGAAGACGAACTTGATCCGCGTCGGCCCCAGCGGACAGCGAACGCAGTTCTTGTATTTTTCGTAGAGGGATTTGAGAGCAATATCCTTATCAGAACTGCGCAATGAGCTATGAGCAATGGGCAATGAGTTTACGGATTGGATTGTCTTTTGCTGTTCACTCATGGCTCGTTGCTCATTGCTCGCTGCGCCTGTTGCGTACAGCGCGTCGTCCCACACTTTCTCCTGCTCCACCCATTGCTTTGTATCGCCGATCAACTTTTTAATATCGCTCATAGGGCGGACCGGTCGAGCAGCGCCTTCCAGATGTGCCTGGCGAGGCGTTCTTTGGTTGTGCGGCCGATTGGGATGCGCTCGCCCCAGCGCGAGATCAAAGTGGCCGATGCTTCCGGAGCCCCGAGGTTCGTTTCGCGATTGGCTACAATCCAGTCCAGCCCTTTCCGGCGGAGTTTGTCGGCGGCGTTTCCAAGGATGTCCTGGGTTTCCAGCGCAAATCCCATCACCAGAGAAGGCCGCTGCGGGCCGTGGCGGGCCACTCCGGCGATGATGTCGGGATTGCGGGCCAGCTTCAGGTGGACACACGCCGGTTTATCCTTGATCTTCTGGCGGAAGACTTTGGCCGGCCGATAATCCGAAACGGCGGCCGCGCCGACGAACACACGGGCGCCGGGCAGATGTTCTTGGACTTTCTTTTCCATCTCCAGCGCGCTTACGACTCGAACGACGCGCAGATTCTCTCGCCGGCGCGGGGCGGCAACCGAGATCGGCCCGAGGACAAGCGTCACCTTCGCGCCAAGTCGCGCCGCTTCCGAGGCGAGAGCGATCCCCATTTGTCCGCTGGACCCATTGGAGACAAACCGTACGGGGTCCCAATACTCGCGCGTAGGGCCGGCGGTGATCAGGACTTTCTTATCGCGGAGATTCTTGAAGTGCTTGCTAACGCGCACGGAGGACGTGTTGCACGATCACGGCGGGCTCAGACATTCGGCCAATCCCTTTGTCCCCCGCCCGCCCGAGAGGGCCTTTTTCCGGGCCTATGAAGCGATAACCGAACCTCTTGAGCGTTTTGACGTTGGCCTGGGTCGCCGGATGAAGCCACATCGCCTTATGCATGGCGGGCGCCACAAAGATCGGAACTTCCGATTTTCCGGAAGAAGCTCTGGGAACCGCCAGAACCGAGGCGGACACGAGATCCGACGCCCCTCCGCGGGCAAGCTGCGACAGAATATCGGCGGTCGCCGGAGCAATGAGAACAGCCGTGGCTTTCTCCACCAACGCCAGATGGGCCATCTGATAGGCCTTCGGATCCAGGGTGTCGCTAAAGACTGGATGCCCCGAAATCGCCTGGAAAGTGAGCGGCCCGACAAACTTGACCGCTGCGGGGGTCATAATCACATGGACATCTTCTCTGGCCTTGATAAGGAGCCTGAGGATCTCGACCGCCTTATAAGCGGCAATGCTCCCGGTGACACCCAGCAGAATCACGAAGTATTATTCCCCTTTTTTCTTTTTCTTCTTGGTTTTCTTGCCTACTCCCGCTTCATCATCCGGCGGCAGGACCGCTTTTCCTTCGCCGGCAACGGAAACAACGGCGGGCACTTCTTCCGCCGGCGGTTCGGCCACGACTTTATTCGCCATAATTTCTTCAATCGTCACTTTGTTTTCGACGATATCCTTCAAGGCCTTTTCCACAAGCACGGGCATGGGCTCAGGAGTGCCTTTGGCCTTCATCGCCCGCGCCCAGCGGAGCGTCATTAAAATGAGCTCGTATTTGTCCGCAGAATAATTGAGTACTTTGGGATCTAAAAACAGGTCTACCATGATGTTCTCCTTATTATTTTTTTAAAATTTTCAGGGATTCAGCGTCCAGAATCGCCTCAAGTCGTTTTAAGGCGAGCGGGAGACGGTCGTTGACTACATTGTAATCATAATAAGGCAGGTGCGTCAGCTCATGCCGGGCATCCGCCAGTCGATGCCGGATCTGAGCTTCGGTCTCTGATGAGCGTGCCCGCAGGCGCCGTTCAAGATCCGCAAAGGTCGGCGTCGTGATGAAGATCAGGACCGCCTCCGGATATCGACGTTTCACCTGGAGCGCTCCCTGGACATCGATATCCAGGAGCACATCCTTCCCCTGGGCGCGCATCCGGTCCAGATAGGGATGCGGCGTACCGTAGAAATGCTGTCCGTGCACTCTTGCCCATTCCGCCAGTTCTTGGCGCTTGCGCATCGCTTTAAAGGCCGCCTCGCTCACAAAGAAATAGTCCTTCCCGTCCTTCTCGCCGGGACGAGGCATGCGGGTCGTCGCTGAAATCGAAAAAATCAGATTCCTCCGATGCTTCAAAAGAAGCCGGCACAAGGTGCTTTTTCCCGCTCCCGACCCGGCGGAGACGACGACCAGCAGGCCGCGTTTCATTTTCATTTGGAGGTCCCTTCTTTGGGCGGCTCCGGAGCGGGAACGGCATCGTTATGCGCTTTGAGCTGAATCAATTCCTGTTGAAGCCGGTCGACCTGATCGTGCAGCTGATCCAGCGCATCCTGCTGCACCTTCAGCTTGCGGGCAAGATCCAGCGTCTGGCTTTTGGATTCCTCCGCGACGTTGGAAACGCCCGTGGTTTTGCCGTTTAAATCGGAGAGCGCCTTCTCAAGATCGTGAAGCCGGCGAGCCCCCCCGAGTTCGTCAAAATTCGATTGAAGGGACGTGACACGATCCTGAAGGGCCGAGACTTCTTCGATGAGCGCTTTGAACTGTTCGTGAAGCGAAGCCATCTGGCTTTTTAGTGTCTTCACGGAGCTGTAAAGCGGGCTTCCCGCCGTCGTTTGATGCGTTGTCTTAGGTTTCGGAGCCGTCTTATCGTCATCCGCATGGACAAAAGCGGCGGCCGCGCTGATCAGCACAGCCAGGACCGTCATCTTCGCTGATTTTCGGAAAAGTGTCAGAGCCGTTTTCATATCCTTGGGCCAAGGCGCTTCAAAACTGATTTTTTTGCGCGTGACCGGATGCTGAAGCTCGAGGCGCTCGGCATGGAGAAGAGGCCGAGCAATTCCATAATCGCGCGCCCAACGCAAGGGCGACCCGTACAGGCGGTCTCCGACGATGGGATGACCGATGGCCGCGCAATGCACGCGGATCTGATGGGTCCGGCCCGTTTTCGGATGCAGACTCACTTGAGACACCTCCCGAAAAGATTTCACAACTTCAAAAGACGTTTCCGATGGCCGGCCCGCGCTCGAGACGGCCATGCGGCTCGGGGCACTGTGCGAACGCCCCACGGGCGCGGAGATAATTCCTGACGCGGCTTTCGGGACTCCTTCGACAAAGGCGGCATACGTCTTCCGGATCCGACGGTCCTGGAACTGCCGGCTGATCAAATTCTGCGCTGTGACCGTCTTGGCAACAAGCAAGACACCGGTGGTGTCCTTATCCAGCCGGTGAACGACGCCAAGGCGCGAATTATCCTTGAACAATCCGGTCACTTTGGGGCCCAGATAATCGGCCAACCAGTCGACCAGCGTGAACCCCTTGTGGCTCGGCGCCGGGTGCACGACCAGACCGGCCGGCTTATTCAGAACGAGAATCGAGTCGTCTTCGAATACAACCTTGACGTCGACTATATCCGTCGTCATCCCCGGCGGTCTCTGGCCGGGGATCCATTCATGTGTGGGTCCCCCGCCAGTGGCCGCGGGGGATGACAAAAAGGAGAGATCTTCTACGTCGATCGTCTCTCCAGCGCGTACCCGGTAGTTCGGGATGAGGCCTCGCCCCGCGGTCGTCACCCGGCCGTCTTTGATCCATTTCTGCAGAAACGCCCGGGAATAATCCGGGTAAGACCGCGCCAGAATCACATCCAGGCGCTTGCCGTCCTGCTCTGATGATATCTTAAGTGTGGGCATCATGATGAGCGGTCTTTTTCACCAGCAAGATCGATCCCGCGATCACGATCGCCGTCAGCGCGATCATCTGGGAAGGAGCAAGTCCTCCAATGAAACCGCCGCGGTCATCCCCGCGCAAGGTCTCCATCCAGAACCGCAAAAAGCCATACAGCAGCATATAGAGCCAGAAAATCTCGCCATGGGATTCTTTCCGCCGTACCAGTAAAAACCAGAGGAGCCCGGCAAGGCTGATTGCTCCGGCCGATTCATAGAGTTGAACGGGATGGAGCTTCACTCCCAGCGGCGCCAGAGAAGCCGCATCCTTGAACGTAACGCCCCAGGGAAGGAGCGTCGGCTTGCCGTAGCAGCAGCCGGCGAAGAAACAACCCCATCGTCCGATACCCTGGCCGAGCGCCAGAGCCGGCGCCAGGCAGTCCGCAACGTCATCCAGCGGATATCCCCGATAACGCGTAAAAATCATCCCCACGATCGCGGCCAGAATAAACCCGCCATAGAACACGAGCCCTCCTTCCCACACTTTGACGCTATCCCAGGGGTGCTCGCGAAAGTAGCTCAAGTTCAAAAGGACGTACAGAACGCGCGCTCCAAGGAGTCCGGAGACAATCAGGATGGCGACCAGATCAAGCAGGAAAGCTTCGCCGATCCGGCGCGCATGCGCGGCCACCCGCGCGACCTGGAGCGACACCAGAAACGCCAGGGCCACCATGGCGCCGTAGGTTCGGATGACCAGCGGGCCGATATGGATAAGAATCGGGAACATTTATCGAATTTCGTCAGGACGGTCCCGCAGCATCAATCCAATCACGAGGCTGATCGTTCCGACGGTAATCGCCGAATCGGCGATGTTAAAGACCGGCCAGACGCGAAAATCCAGGAAATCGATGACGTGGCCGTAATGGATGCGGTCCATAAGGTTCCCCACAGCCCCGCCCAGGACCAGCGCGACGCCCAGGGCACCCCAGAACCCGCCCCGTTCAGAAAGCCCGCGTGCCCCGTATAAGAGAGCCGCGAGGATGAGCAACGCAAGAACAAGAAGAGCTTTGTTATTGCCCTGAAAGTGGCCAAACGCCGTTCCCGTGTTCTGGACATAAGTCAGGTAAAACCAGGACGTGACAAACCGGCTCTCTCCCAACTGGAAATGGTGCCGGATCCAGGCCTTGGAAAGCCGATCCAGAATGAGAACGACCCCGGAGATCATCATAATTCCGCCGAATCGGATCGCATAAAGTTTTTGTTTCGATGTTATGCTTCGCATACTTTCATCTCCCTCACCGCATTGGCGCACCGACCGCAAATGTCCGGCCATTCTTTTTGAACGCCGATATCCGTTTTGTAAATCCAGCACCGCGCGCACTTTTGGCCCCTGGCTTTTTCCACCTTAATTGACCAGCGTTGACTGATCGAAGAATCAAGAGTAATCCCCAGCATGCTGACGCCCAATTGAATAGCAAGTTCGCTGCCATAATGCCGGAGCATTTCCCCGTCATTGCTATCTCGAACTACAATTTCTGCAGAGGCTTCTCGGGCAGCTTTAACTACTCCTGAATTCCGAGCTAATTCTAGGCTTGATAATAGATCGCCACGCAGATTCAGTAACACTTGCCATCTCGCTGACAAGTTTTTGTCTAAATACGAATTCTGAACCACTGGTAAATCTGACAGCGCTACACCTTCTTTCGCCCCCATAAAATGCCAACATTCATCCGCCGTAAATGGAAGAATTGGGGCGAGAAGTCGAATCAGACAAGACGCCAATTGATCCAGCGCGGTCTGCGCGGAGCGCCGGGAATGCGAGCCCGCAGGATCGCAATAGAGCCGATCCTTGATGACATCGAGATAAAACCCCGAGAGGTCCGTGATGCAGAAAGCGACCAGACGCGCTGTGACCCTATAAAATTTGTACTCCTCATATGCAGAGAGAGCGTCACGGACTTCTTCCTGCAGGCGATGGAGGACCCAACGGTCGATTTCGGGCAGCTTGTCATAGGGAACAGCATCTTTGGACGGGTCAAAATCCGTCAGATTATTGAGCAAATACCGGAGCGTGTTACGCACTTTGCGGTAGGCTTCCGCCTGGCTCTTTAAAATGTCCTGCGAAAGCCGAACGTCACCGCCATAATCGCTCGCGGCCACCCACAGCCGCAGGACATCCGCTCCATACTGTTTGATGATTTGATCGGGAGAGATCACGTTGCCGAGCGACTTGGACATCGGCCGGCCCTCGCCGTCCATGACAAAGCCGTGCGTCAATACTGCCTTGAACGGAGCCTTGTTTTCGAGTGCGACCGACGGGATCAAGGAGACCTGAAACCAGCCGCGGTGCTGATCGGACCCTTCCAGATACATGTCCGCTGGATAATTCAATTCCGGCCACTCCTTTTGATTCTTTAATACAGCGGCCCAAGAAACTCCGGACTCGAACCAAACGTCAAAAATGTCCGGTTCCTTGGAGGGCGCACTGCGGTGCGCCCCTACACTTCCATCTGGAATTTCTGTACCCCACAGACGCTGACGGGACAAACACCAGTCCGGGCGGCTTTCGATCATGCCGGTCATCCGGTTGCGTCCGAACTCGGGATAAAAAGCGACACCTTCCAGAGCCTTAAACAACCGCGCTCGGAGCTCCTGATGGTCCATAGAGAGGAACCATTGCTCCGTCGCCCGAAAAATGACCGGCTTATGACAGCGCCAGCAGTGCGGATACGAATGTTCGACTTCTCCGCGATAAAGAAGCGCTCCTTTGGACTGAAGAAAGTCCATGATCATGTCATTGGCCTTGAAGACGTGGACCCCATGCCACGGCATCCCCGGTTCCTCAAGCCGCCCGCGATCATCGACCGGAGAAAGCACTTCAAGTTTATTCGCTGAACCGAGCACATAGTCTTCGCGGCCATGCCCCGGCGCGATATGCACGAGCCCTGTGCCGGTGTCCATTGCGACAAACCCGGCAGGAAGTAACGGCACAAGGCGATCGGTCCAGGGGTGGCGGGCCGAAGCGCCTCTCAAGAAAACACCTGGCACTTCATCCAATATTTCTCCAACAAATCCTGTACGCTCCTTGAACTCACTTAGAAGTCTCTTAGCAACTATAAAACGCCGCTTACCGTCATTCCCCCCAGACTCTGGGGGGGAATCCATGGATCCCCCGCCAGTGACCGCGGGGGATGACGTTTTTGATTGCATTTCGAAAACGACATACAATTCGTCCTGATTAAATGCTATCGCCAAATTAGCTGGCAATGTCCAAGGAGTTGTAGTCCAGATTACATATGACGCGGACAACCACCATCGAGATCGCTTTTCGATCGGAGGAGTTCCTGTTGTTTCGATGAATTCAGGAGAATTACCAGCCGATGGAAACGCCACGAAGATCGACGGGCCCTTATCATTCTCATACTCGACTTCGGCTTCGGCGAGGGCGGTTTCATCGGTGGAGCACCAGTAGACGGGCTTTTTGCCGCGGTAGACATATCCCTTTTCCTGCAAATCCTCGAAACATTTCACGATCGTTTTCTTGTAGTCGTCCGCCATGGTGAGATAGGAATGGTCCCAGTCTCCGAGCACGCCCATGCGCTGGAATTCCTTTTTCTGGATTTCAACGAATTTTTCGGCAAAGGCTTTGGCTTGGTCGCGAAACTTCGTCCGGTCCACTTTGTGCTTGTCGGTGATCTTGAGTTCTTTCATCAACTGCAATTCGATGGGGAGCCCGTGGCAATCCCAACCCGGAACATAGGGAGCGTAATAGCCGGCCATCGTTTTGCACCGGACAATGATGTCTTTCAGGATTTTATTGAGCGCGTGGCCGAGGTGTAGGTGGCCGTTGGCGTACGGCGGCCCGTCATGAAGAACGAATTTTTCCTTGCCCTTCCGGCGTTCGAGGGCCTTCTCGTAAACTTTTTCATTTTCCCATCGTTCCAACAGGGCCGGCTCCCGCTTCGGCAGGTCCGCTTTCATGGGAAAATCAGTCTTGGGAAGATTAACGGTCTTCGAATAATCCATGGGAGTGGTGATCAGGCCGTCATTGCGAGCGAAGCGAAGCAATCTGTCCTTTAGGAGGAGAGATTGCTTCGTCGCTTCGCTCCTCGCAATGACTTCTTAACGACTCGGTGTAGGGAGGATACAGAACTCCTTTGTCAGTGATGATCGCGGCGATCAGTTCCGCCGGGGTTACGTCAAAAGCGGGATGACGGGCCAGCGTATTTTTCGGAGCGATCGATTTCCCCCGCACGAGCGTCACTTCCTCGGCGGAGCGCTCTTCAATCGGGATACCCTTCCCCGAAGCCGTCGACAAATCGACGGTCGACAAAGGCGCGGCGACATAAAAAGGAATTTCATGATGCGCGGCCAGGACCGCCAGGCTGTAGGTGCCGATCTTGTTGGCCGTGTCGCCATTGGCCGCGATGCGGTCCGCCCCGACGATGACGGCATCGATTTTCTCCGTCTTCATGAAATGCGCCGCCATGCTGTCGGTGATGAGCTCAAAGGGGATTTTTTCCTGCTGGAGCTCCCAGGCCGTCAGCCGCGCGCCCTGGAGATAAGGCCGCGTTTCGCAGACGATGACTTTGCGGAGGCGGTTGGCGCGATGCGCCGTCCAGAGCACTCCGAAGGCCGTCCCCAACCCCGCCGTCGCGAGAGACCCCGTATTGCAATGCGTGAGCGCCACGGCATCCGGCGGGAGAAGCGCCGCTCCGTTCTGCCCGATGCGGCTGTTGGCGGCGCGGTCTTCCTCTTCGATCTTGAGCGCTTCCCGCTCCAGAGCTTTCTTAACGTCATTCCCCGCGGTTGTAGGCGGGGAATCTATGGATCCCCTGCCAATGGCCGCAGGGGATGACGAATACACGAGACGCATCCTTTCCAGCGCCCAGCGCAGATTGACCGCCGTTGGCCGCGCTTGCAATAGCCCGTCAAAGGCGCGGTCGAGATACTGGCGCTGGTCCTGCAAAGAAGCGAACTTTTTCTCCCGGGCCGCCAGAGCCAGCCCGTAAGCGGCCACGCAGCCGATCGCCGGCGCCCCGCGGACCACCATGTCGCGAATACCTTTGACCACCTGCGACCAAGTCCGGCAGGAGACCCAGACGGACCGCTGCGGCAGGACGCGCTGGTCCAGAAGAAGAAGGCAATTCTTCTTCCAGACAAAGGCCCGGGTCTTTGGAAATGCGGCTGAGTTCATGTTTTATTCTCGTTAGGGAATGGATTCCATGACGCGCTTCAAATCATCTTCCGGACGGCCGATGATCTGAACCGTTTTTTCTCGCGCCTTTTCACCGCGCATGATATGGATCGACTTGGGCTTCACTTCAAAAAACTCCGCCAGATAACCGATAAGGACGTTGTTTGCGGCCTGACTGACTTCGGGAGACACCACTTTCACACGAACGACACTGCCGATGCGGCCCACGACTTCGTTTTCGTCGCCATTCGGAATCACACGTATGCGAATGATCATCGATTCGAGTCCCTCCTAAGGATGTGCCCGGGACAATTCACGGGACTTTTCCGCAGCGCGCTTGAGCGCCTTCGAGATTATTTTGCGAACGTTCGCTTTTTCCATTATTTGTAAAGCGGCTTCGGTGGTCCCCCCCGGCGAGGTCACCCGCTGACGAAGGGTACGCGCTTGCTCATGCGACTGCGCCAGAAGAGCGCCCGATCCCTGGAGCGTCTGGCGAACCAGCTGATCGGCGATCGGCGGCGCCAGGCCCAGTTCAACGCCGGCATCCCGCATGGCTTCGGCCAGATAAAAAACGTATGCCGGCCCGGACCCCGAAACGGCGGTGACCGCGTCCATCTGACGCTCGGGAACCGTCACGACCTCTCCAACGGTTTCCAAGATGGCTCGCGCCAAACGCGCATGCGACTGCTTGGCGGCGCGCCCGAGAGCCAAGGCCGACATGCCTTGACCGACGAGAGCAGGGGTGTTCGGCATAATCCGAATGACGGGGACGCTTCGGGACAGAATTTTTTCGATCCGCCGGGTCGGAATTCCAGCGGCGATCGACAACACCAACTGAGACTTACGGATGACCGGCCCTAGATCTTCGAGAACAGGCGTCATCTGTTGGGGCTTAATCGCTAGAAGAATGATGTCGGCGCCGCGGATAGCCCGGCGGTTGTCGGCGTTCGTATTCACTCTATAGCGCAATCGCAGACGGGAGAGCTGGGCAGGACGCACATCGGTGACGGTAATTTGAGAGGGTTTCCAATGTCCGGAACGCACCAGGCCTGCCGCTAAGGCCTCCCCCATGTTTCCACCACCGACTAAAACGATCTTTTTTGTCATCGTCCCGATTGGAATGGGTTTAATTATAGCACGGAATTCGACAGGGGGATTTGCGCCTGTCAGGCTCTGGATCCGAAGAGGACCGTACCCAGCCGGACCATGGTCGCTCCTTCTTCGATAGCCGTTTCGAAGTCTGAGCTCATGCCCATGGAAAGGACCTCGAGGTGCGAAGTCTCGAAGAGACGGCGCAGGCGCTGGAAATATGGCCTGGCCGCGTCGCCTGAAGCGGCAATCGGCGGAATTCCCATGAGCCCACGCACGCGCAAATTCGGGAGAGTCGAGATGCGCGACAGCAGTTCCGGGAGAGCCTCCGGCGCGAGGCCGGATTTTGACGCTTCCTCAGATATCTTCACCTCAATGAGGCAATCCTGGATCTTGCCGAGAGCGGCCGCGTGCCGCTGAAGATCTTCCGCTAAGTCCAAACGGTCGAGCGACTGGATCATGTCAAAGAAAGCGACAGCTTTTTTCGCTTTATTGGATTGGAGCGGCCCGATCAGGTGCATCTTCGGCATCTCTGAGCTCTGAGTCCTGAGCTCTGAGTACTTTTGTACGGCTTCTTGAACGCGATTTTCACCGATATGCCGGATTCCGGCCTGGATATATGGGAGGACTCGTTCCAACGCCACCATCTTGGTCACCGCGACGAGCGTAATGTCCTTCGGATCCCGGCCGGCGCGGCGGGACGCTTTCTCAATGCGCTGAGCAACGATCTCCAGGCAATCCGCGGTTATCTCCATTGAGAATGTAATTATAGTCCACTTTGCGCAGGAATATGCCGCTGCCCTCCTTCAGAGATGGGGATGCACCAGGTGTAGCTGCCCCCGCAGCTCAGCCGGTCCGGGATCGTCCCTCCCGGGCATCCGCGCTCAGGCTCCGGAACATAATAGTTAACCCGCATGGCTTTGAGCGACGCCAGACAGCAGGGCGTATCCATCCGGCCCATGCAGACATCCCGCAGATGAAGGTAGAGTTTCTCCTTCATCGTTTCGCTGGGTCCCAGCGCGGAAGCGTCCCCTCTGGCCTTTTCGATCACTTTCGTACCCATGCAGCGCGACGTCACATCGCTGCCCCATTCCCATCGCGTATAGACCAGATACTTTTTTCCTTCTTCAAAGGAAAGATCACAGGGAGTCCCTTCGACAGTCGTGATAATTTTCATGTCGGGTTTCGGAGAACCCTTAAAAACTTCATCGACATCCAGGACAATTTCTCGACGCCCCTTTTTCGGGGACGAGACCGCCTCCACGACGCCCGTAAACGCATAGGTCGCCTGTGAAAGCTTTTCCGGGACCGTCATCGATTCACAGCCGCAATCGGAAGGAACGGTGGAGGAGGATTCTTGAAGGAATGAAGCGGACGCGGGACTCGGAGCCGGCGCCGAGCTCTTAGCCGTCGCCGGAGCAGACGACGCGTGTTCTTTCCACTGCCGGCTGACATCGATCACTTCTGCCTGGGCCGCTACGGTGGCGGAGAGAATCAAGAGCAGAAAGCCGCTCAGACGGCTGCGCACGGCTATTCCAGCGCGAGGGAAACCAGGAGGGCCAGAGCCAAGAGAGAGACGGCCGACGCCCAGCGCAGCATCTTCACCATCGATTTCCGTACCGCTTTCTCGCTTCGCACTTCCTGGACCTCCAGGACCGGGGGGATACCATGACGATACCATCCTCGCACGGTGACGTCGCCCTGAAGCAGCTGTCGTGGATTGGAAAGGCCAAAAAGCCTCGGAATAATGTCCCAGAGGCCGAGAGGATTGAGCCGAATGGATTTTTCTCCCTGTTTAAAAACGACCTCGCCTTTCGGTTTCAGTTCATCCGCCGGAACAATTTGGCCCTTCAGAATGACCGGCGAAACGCGTCCCTTAACGACGGACAGGATGGTGAGATCGGTCTCTTCAAACGGTCGGAAGGGATACAGACGTACCAGCCGGACCATAAACCCAATAGACCATCCGGCAAGCCCCCAGAGAGCCGCCGGCATGGGCTCAAATCCAAAATCGCGAAACGCGCTGCAGATAACCGCGAGCAGAGCGAGAGCCCACGGCGGCCAGACCGCTAAGTGATCTATTGAGCTCGGGACTTTTTCTTTCTTTGGTTTGGGCGCGGGGGCTGGTTTTTTGACCACCGGCGCAGGCGGCTTTACCGCCGGAGCCTTCACGGGAGCAGGAGATGGAGCAGGAGCGGGCGCCGGGGTCGGGGCCGGAGCTAGAGACGAAACAGGCAATGGCGACTGGATAGTCGGCTTTTTTAGCGGCTTCTTTGGAGCAAATAATTTTGCGAAGAAACCTTCTCCCGCCGGCTTGGGTGATTTTACCACGGGCTTTACCGACGGCACTGGCTTTGGCGTCGGCGCAGGGGTAGGCGTCTCGGGCAGTTTTACCGTCAGAGGCGGTTTGACCGCTTTCTTCGGTGCTGGGCTCCAGGCCGCTTTGAATTTCGCAAAAAATCCCGACCGACTGGAAGAGGGTTGTGGAAGCGGTTTCGGTTTGAGAGGCACCGGCTTGGGAGTCGCTGGCATCGGAGCGACCGGTTTTGGCTCCGGCGGTTTCTGTTCGGGAGCCTGCACAGGCGGCGGTGATTCCTCCTCCATCAAGCGCAGAAGTTCCTCGGCCTCCGTACCGCGCTTCGGCAGATCCGGCTCCAATTTCGGTTCTATCTTAGGTTCTGGTTCACGCGGTGGCGCTGGCTCAGGCGGCGGCTCCGGTTTTGGTTCCGGTTTCGATTCTGGTATTGGCTCCGGCTTCTGTTCCGGCTTCGTTTCCGGCTTTGGTTTCGGTTTCAGTTCCGGTTTTGGCTCTGGGATCGGCTCTGGTTTTAACTCAGGAATTGGTTCTCGTTTTGGCTCCGGCGCCGGAGGCTCGGGCGCTTTTTCTTCAATTTGAGTTTCTTCGGGAAAAACAAATTCCGGAATTTCGATTAATGGAGCTTCCGGCAAAGGTTCGGGTTCTTTTCTTTTCTCTTTAGGCACAATTGGCGCGGGCGCGGCCGGCTGCACCTCAGCAATCAGGGGTTTCTTGACGGGCTTCGTCGCTTTTCCAGGTTTTACCCTAGGTTTGGCGGCAAGCCCTGCATTCCCGCTGAACGCATCGGCCCAACGATCAAAGAGCCGCGCAAACGCTCGAAAGAATCGTCCAAGGCCTGCATCCTGGACAGGTTCAAGAGGACCCGCCGAAGGATAAGCTGAAGGATAATAGGAAGGCACACGCCCCGGCAAAGCTCCCAGGCCCATGGTTGGAGTTCCGGCCGCATCCATCTGCAGACGGATCGCTGTCCCAATCGATTCTTCGAGCTGGTTTAAGGACGACAGGTTAGTCCAGAAGGCCTGGCAGGAAGGACAAAGCGTGCAGATCAGGCCCCGGCTGCGGATGCGCCCATCAGCAAGTTTCTGAAGGCATTTGGGGCACCATCTGTCCGTAGGCAACAGAAGGGCCTCCGTTTCGCCGAGCGCCTCGAGACATTTGGCGCGGTCCTGGCTCGCCGCCGCAATTAAATCGCGATGAATGAAGAGTCCTTCGCAGCGGGGGCATCTCTCAAAACTTCCGACAGCCGACGTATAGGTCTCGAGAGTGGAGTCCTCGCAGGCCGGACATTTCATGGTCGTGGCTGTAATGCTCATAAGTCAGATAAAGCATATCAGCGAAACAGGTTAATTTAAAGGGCTCTTTCTCTAGACGCCGTGGCCGTGCTTGTCGCCCCCATGGCGGCCCAGGTGGCGCACGCCGAGGTTTCTGGTACCAGGATTTTTGGCCCGCACCGCTCGCCGGGCATCGGTTAGCTTTTTCCTCTGCTGTTTAATCAACCACTTCGGTTTCTTGCTTCCCATATAAACTCCTTAGTCTGGTTTCGGATTGTCGATTAGAGCATATCCGACGACGTTGCGTCTTCCGCTTATGGCGTCGCCGGCTTCAGCTTCTGGAGCAAACGGCGGACTTGATCGTAATCTGGATTCCCCTTGGAGTGTTGGTCGACATACTCCAGAGCCTGGATCGCTTCCTGGTTGTTCTTGAGATGCCGCAGCGCAACGGCTTTAAACGCATAAGGCGTCAGCCACTCGGGGACTTTCTTGATCTCACGGGTTGATTCCTTCAGGAGTTTCTTCCACTCGCCCGCATCCTGAAGTTCGAGCAATTCCTGATACCGCTTTGATTCCCCCGCGTCACCCAGGAGCAGCATAGGCCCTGATAAAGACGACGTTTTATAACCGCGATAGTCGTACGTGAAGACCTCCCGGTCTTTCCTGGGCCCCCGGTTTGACGGCGGGACGAGGGACGGACCGGTTGGCCGCGTTTCGGACGGCATCGTTTCGCCCGGGGCCTCCGAATCCGTTTGGAGCATCTTTAGAATATTGTCGGTTTGAGAATCCAGGCGGGCGCTTTCGACGCCGGAGTGGAGAAGTTTCTCGATCAGAGTCGACAGGGAAGGCATCAGGCGGATCTGCTCATCCGTCAATCCCCGGCAGGTGAACGATACATTCCCCTGAGCATCAGGGTACGGCGAGTCACAAACGCCTTTGGCCGGAGGGGTCGCCGGTTTATTTTCGGACCATCCGGGCTGCTGATACGCGAAAGTCAGGGCCACGCATCCCAGGAGTCGGCCATAAACCGCGCGATTCATGCAGCTATTTTAATAAACCTGTGCCGCGTTTTCCGCATTCCGGATTTTAAGTTGCATATCTCATCTGAAAATCGTTCAATCGATGCCAGTGACGCGATTCCCCGGGAGAGTAGGGTTTATTATCGCAGCGCTAACAATGGTCAGCGGGTGGGCGGGCTATGGCTTTGAGATGCCCGATCCGATGGAAGATGGCCGAAGGCTTTCGCCGCCAGAGGAAGTTGTTTCCCCGACACATTCTCCTCTTCTAGAACAATCCTCTGCGATTTTCGCTGTTTTTGTTCTGCCGGCGAGTTCAACAAATGATTCTCTGATCGCTTATCTAGACGAATCGTTCAGGCGCGCGACGCTGGATGACCATCTCGCGCTCTTCGTCCCGCAGCCCGAACATCTGGCCAGCCGCCTCTCGAGCACCATGCTTGACCCGGAAGATCAAGCGCTGGCGCCGATTGTGACGCTGATCGAAAAAAACCAGTAAATCGCGCCCGATTATTTTGAATCGAGGCCGCTCAACACCTTCTCCAGGATTTCGGCGAGATCGTCAGACCCCTTCTGGATGATCATTTCGACATGCTTTTCGAGGAACACCTTTTCCTGGGGAGTCAGGCGTTTGGCGGTCATCACAAAAAGACGCGGTCGGGTCACGCCCGTCGAACTAAGCGCTTCCACGATTTCGAACCCATCGAGTTCGGGCATCATCAAATCAAGGAAAACGATTTCGGGCCGGCCTTCGACGACCTTCGAAAGGGCTTCCTTACCGTTGCCGGCCACGTCGACGACATCGCCGTGTTTTTCCAGGATAACCCTCAAAATCCGGACAATATCCGGATCATCATCGACCACAAGAATTCGTCGCTTCATGTCAGCTCCATCTTCTTCGGCAAGCTATACTCATTTAACAACTTTTAAATCATTTCGTACCATAGGCCAATGCGCGTCTATCACTCTAAGAGTTTGCGGTTGTTCAGTATCTTGGTCCTGGCGATGGCTGCGCCAGGTCTCTCTCTCGCTACCGCGAATCGTTCCAAGAACGCAAAAATTCGCATGAAGCTCTACCAAAATGCGTCCCTCCACGTAAAGCTGATGATACCGGAGGGGTGGAAGATCCACCCGACCGACAAAGCCGTCGCCTTCTACAGCCCTTATGGCGCCCCCGCCCTACGGGCCGCCCTGGGAATCATGAAAAGCAGCAAATCGAAACTCCGGATCGAGAAGGCCGCCAAAGACGAATTTAAGGCGGAGGGAAAACCGTCTGAATGGGAGCAAACCGTCACGACCATCGACCACCAGCGGACGATTCGAGTGACCACCCCTATGAAAGCCAATCCCTCCATGAAGCGCCTCGATTTTTACGTGGAAAGCTCTCGCGGCGTTTACTTTATTCAGTGCGTGGCGCCGCGCGAAAAATGGCCCCACTACGACCCCGTCTTCACCTCCATCATCTCAAGCCTGCACTTCCTCCCCTAAGAGAAGGGGCGCAGGAATTGTGTACACTCATAAGAAAGGAGGCCATATGCTTTGTAATGTCGGCAAATTGGATCGTATCGTCAGGGCGCTGTTTGCCATAGTCCTGATCGGCTCAGCCGTCTATTTTGTTCCCTCTCCTATGCCCAAAACGCTTTTGCTCGCGGCGTCTGTCCTGTTCTTGGCCAGTGCATGGTCCGGCGTCTGCTACGTCTACAAGCTCCTCGGGATCAGCACAGCCAAGTCTAAAACCTAAAACAATATCTTACCGTTCCGTTTCAGGGACCAAATAGGTCCCTTCTCGAAAAATTTGGGTCCCGAGGATTTTGGCCACGAGACGGTAACCATAAGCTCCAGGACTGGCGAATTCCGCATTCCCTTCAAGAATATGGCCGGCCGGGTCTTCCCGGAGTTCCAAATCAGCTCGCTTGTAATGGCCTTCTTGATGAAATTCCATATAGGCCCCATCCGACACCCCGCAACAAGCCGGGACATCCGCAGCAAGCCGTACCTGGATGCGAGTGGCAGGACCCTTCCCCACCACTGTGAATTCAATGGACTGGATATATTCAGACATAAAAGACCTCGATTCGCCCGGGCCGCCGGGCGCAAAGCAGAAAAGCGGGAACGTCCCCTATCGCCCAACAAATGATAGTATGAAGAAGAAGTCGAGGAATGGAAGCTGCGGGACTAATATTCAGGAGGTTGGACTATGAATTCTAGAATGGCGCTGGCGGTGCTGGCGGGGGTGTGGATTTTGCCGGTTCACGCGGTCCACGCGGCGGACTTAATTTCAAAAACGACAACCCAAACAGCCGTCGTCACAAGCACAATCACGAACACGGCGACCATCGCGGCCTCCGCTTTGATCTCCCCGGGACGCTATACAGCCTCCATCTCACCCAGTATGAATAGCAGCATGGCTTCCCGTCTGGAAAAGTCGATAGGAAAAATCAAGGGCGTGAGTGGAGTTCAAGCGCGCGCCGAAGATTCCTCAATTCATTTTTCTGTAAAAAATGGAGGCAACGTACGCATGGCCGATATTCAGAAAGCTGTCGCGGATGCCGATAGCGGGGCCGTCATGTCCATGCCGATTCTGGAACATTCTTTAACAGCCAACCCCGGACTCTAAACACCCCGGACAGGGATTTACTGGACCGGGTCTTTTTGTCGAGCGGCTTTGACGCCTGATAGAATGGCGAGACCTAACAGGACGAGGGCCCCGGCTACAATCCAGTGGGTCGGAACATGCATGAGCATGGCTGCGTAACACAACCCTCCGATCACAACTAAATATCCCAGCAGATAAAGTGCATATGACATTAGTGATCTCCTCTTATTTTTTTCTTTGAGCGTACTCAATGGCACAGGCGACGCTCTAGGGGTCTCGGTTCATCTCGCCTCGTTCATCACTGACCACCGTTCACATTCATGCCCACGAGCCACCCAAAATCCGGCCGTACTCGCCCTGCGTTAATGGCGAGTACGGGCTCCTCCTTTGAAGATAGACGGGAGCCCGCCGGGTGGGAACGGCCCGTAGACCTCAAAACATTATGAATAAAATCTGGAGTTGTGCCTCTAAGTAGTTGAGACCCGCGGGGTCGACTAACGGTAAGTCGCTACTCTTTCAAAGCTAGAGATACAGGTTCGAATCCTGTCCCCGCGGCGTCCTCTAATGCCTTGATATTAGATTTCTTTAGCGCTATATTGAATAGTGAAAGAGTGGCGAAGTCGATCCCAAAAAAGCCCTGCGAAAGCGGGGCTTTTCTTTTGCCTCAGGCCGCCGGGCGGGAAGGTCTTCTACCGCCCCTACTCCTTATAAAATTTTAGGAAGCAACCGGTTAGAGCTCCCCAGACCACCACGACAATGACCCAAAAGACGCGGTTCAACACATCTGACGCTCTATTCAAGTGCTCCGTCGAAAAGCGAAGAGGGAATGCCATCAACAAGATGAGACTGACCGTGACAGCAGCCGCGACCATAAAACCGCCGATCAGCCCGAGAACGATGCCCAGCAAGATGCGGACTGCGCGCTTCATATTATCCGTTTTTAAAAAATTGTACCCAGTATTACCTTTTTGCCAGACCGCCCAAAATCATGCCTGCCTTCCGGCAGGCAGGCCGCCGGGCGGGAACGGTCCCTAGACGTCCCTTTGCGCGACTGGTTCTATCGGGCCCGATAGAAC
>Ga0182027_10001092_pt1 | contig 45645 bp, 34 predicted proteins | sample 712E1DmetaG_FD_121300 | JGI IMG/M metagenome (GOLD analysis project Ga0182027, IMG submission 121300) | Permafrost microbial communities from Stordalen Mire, Sweden - 712E1D metaG (Illumina Assembly) | ecosystem: Environmental > Terrestrial > Soil > Wetlands > Permafrost | place: Sweden...
AGAAGTCAATCATAGGTGTCATTTCCTTTCTGTTTGGGTGAACGGGTAAAAACCCGAAAGGCGAATAACACCCGGATAATGCCGAGTCCACAACAGGAAAACGGGGTGATTCCTTGGGCTTCCAAAGAATCACCCCGCACACTCGGCATTATTTAGGACACGGCATTAAATCCATTATGCCGAGCTCGGCATAATTGCTTTACGCCCCAGGCTTTCAACCTCTTTCAGGAAATGACCCTGGACGGCGAACGCATCGCCCGCGAACGTGCCGAAGCCGACCGCGCCCGCCGTGCCGCCGACTCCGCGCAAGCGCGTTTGTTCACCGTCATGCTGCCGGACGATGATTGACCGGCCCGAAACATTTCCGCGGCTGGATCGCAAAGGTTCAGCCGCTTTTGCTTGGTTGGGGACTTACGCCGTCCCCAAACCCCGACGTTGGGCTTCACGCCAGCCCAAACCCGCGCCAAAGGGCAAATGCCCTCATGGACTCCATTTCCGCTCGCGCTGGCTTTTACGCTCCGTGCCCTTTTCGACACACGAAAAGAAAAGTGATGGGCGGCTACTGTCAGTGAAACTGTCAGTGAAAGCACTGACAGAGTAGTGAAAAATAGTGGTGGGTTAAGCCAAATTGTTCTTGATATTCAGAGTGAAAACCCGTATTCTCCTCGTATCTGAATCGGGGACGCAGTCCGAGTCCGGCAACTGGCTCGCCTCCCAAAAACGCATAAACCCATTGAAAATTCTGGAGAAGGGCCTCCGTCAAGGCATGGTGGGGTTTCACCCCATACCAAAAGGCCCGCCCAAGTGGCAGCATGTATGCAGGTTGAGCCTGATCGCATTTTATTAACAGGTCCGCATGCACGATTCTCGCGCCAAAATGTTGATATCGGGGGGCGCGCCGAGCGGCCTCTCCCGGAGAACGCTGGAGGGGGTGGGCGTCTTCGTGCGGGAGCAGTGGCGCGAGGTGCAATATCTGGCGGCGGTGCTCGGCACGGTGCTCTTTCTCAGCGCGCAGCCACGACGTTGGCGGCGCACGGTGCGGGATGTTTTTAAGTGGCAGTTTTTTTTCTTCGGCGTGGAATCGGTCCGCTTCATTCTCATATTGGCGGTGCTGGTCGGAATGTCGGTGGTGGTTCAACTGGGCGTATGGACGGGCAAGCTTGGACAGTCGCAGAAGCTTGGGCCGTTGCTCGTCGTGGTCGTCGTGCGGGAACTGGGGCCGCTCTTCGCCAACTTTGTCCTCATCGTGTGCGGCGGCAGCGCCATCGCCACCGAGTTGGGCCTCATGAAAGTCGGGGGCGAAGTGCGCGTGATCGAGGCGCAGGGTTTGGAACCGCTGCTGTTTCTGGTCATGCCGCGGGTGCTGGCGATGGCCTTGGCGGCGTTTTGTCTGACGGTGATTTTCGTGTTCGTGGCGTTTGCCAGCGGCTACGGGTTCGGCGGGTTCTTCGGTCACTCAAACTTGGACCCGGCAGTGTTCCTCAACAGTGTGTTCAATGCCTTGCATCCATTCGACGCGATCGGTTTCCTGGTGAAATGTCTCCTGCCAGCGCTGCTGACCGGGGTGATTTGTTCCACGGAAGGTTTGAGCGTGGAAGGAGGAGTGACGCAAGTGCCGCCGGCCGCCAAGCGCGCCCTGGCCCGGTCACTCTTTGCCTTGTTCCTTACGTCTGCGTTAGTTTCGCTGTTGACTTACTCGTGATTCCACTTCTCCCGCGTGAATGATTCGCCAGCCATCTTGAAATTCAGCCAAGTGACCATTGAGTCCGGTGCGCACTACGAAACGGGATTGTGGAACAGCTCCTTCGATCTCAATCAGGGCGAGTTGTTGCTGGTGCGCATGGAACGCGAAGACGAACGGCTGCCGCTGGCCGATGCCACCGAGGGCCTCGTGCCGCCGAGGCAAGGCAGCGTGCTGTTTCTGGGCGAAGATTGGCAGCGCATGTCCGCCGACCACGCGGCCGCGCAACGCGGGAAAATCGGGCGCTTATTCGAAGACGAAGGCTGGATTAGCGACCTGGATGTGGACCAAAACATCATGCTCTCGCAGCGCCACCACACCCCGCGGAGCGAGCAGGACATCCTGGAGGAAGCGCTGAAGTTGGCGCGCGTTTTCGGCCTGCCCGGCCTGCCGCGCGGCCGGCCGGGGAGTATGCGACGATGGGACTTGCGCAAGGCGGCGTGCGTTCGCGCGTTCCTCGGCGCGCCGGCCTTCATCATCCTGGAGCAGCCGGTGCGTGGCGTTTACGCCGACCTCATGGCGCCCCTGGTCAACGCGGTGCAGTCGGCGCGCAAACGCGGCGCCGCCGTGCTCTGGACCGTGACGGACCCGAAAATCTGGAACCATTCCAGCCTCCGCACGACGACCCGGGCCAGGATGTTCGGCTCGGAATTGCGCGCGGTGGAAACGGAATCACCATGAAAGCTTTTGCAGGAACTTGATGGAAACACGTTTCAAATTTCGTCACGTGAACGAGCTGACCGGCTTGCTGGTGCTGGGTGTTCTGGCGCTGGTCCTGGCCGGTGTCATTTTCAGCGGACATTCGCAGCAATGGTTCGCGCGCAAGTACACCTTCGACGTGCTGCTGCCGGAGGAAGGCGCGTTGGGGTTGCGCCGCGGCGATGACGTGGTCATCCTCGGAGTCCCGGCCGGCCTGGTGGACGACATCAGCGTGGGAGAGGACGGGCGGATGAAGGCGCGGGTAAAAATCCGGCGCGACTTCGAGAGGTTCGTGCGCGCCAATTCGACCGCGTCCATCAAAAAAGTTTTCGGCGTGGCGGGCGATTCGTTCCTGGCAATCACCCGCGGCGCGGGCGCGGCGCTGCCTTCGCATAAGCCGGCGATCATCTGTCTGGTCTCGGAAGATTCGCTCGACAGGATCGAGAAGATGCTGGCCGACTTGCATTCGGAATTGACGCCGGTTGTCAAGAAAGCCGGCGACGGGTTGGATGAATGGACCAAGCTGGGCACGGATTTGCGCAAGAACGGGGAGCAGTTGCAGCAGTTGGTCGCGCGGCTCGATAACCTCGCCACCGGTCTTGAACAAGGCAAAGGCACCGCTGGCGAGCTGCTCACCGACACTTCTCTGGCCGACGAGGCGCAGGAACTTCTGGCCCGGGCCAACGAAACGATGAGTCAGTGGCAGGGCATGGTGACGAACCTGAATGTCGCGGTGAAAAACGTCCAGAACGGCACGGCGCGGCTGCCGGAAATCACCGACGCCGCCGCCAACGAAGCCAAAGACCTGCCCGGCCTTGTCCAACAAACGCAAACCTCGATGCGCGAATTGGAGCGGCTGATTGAGGCGTTGCAACGGAACTGGCTCGTGCGCCATTACGTCAACAAAACCAATCCGCCGCCGGTGCGTTCATCGCCCGAGAGCCAGGAACCGGCGCGCAAGCCCTTCCAAGCTCCGAGGTCGCCGAAAGCCGCCACCAATTAAACCCATCAAACCACCACTCGCATACCATGGTCAGTTCCTCCGAGATTCTTAACGCCCCAATCCTGGTCGTGGACGATCAGGAAGCCAATATCCTGCTGCTGGAGCGGATGCTGCGGGGCGCCGGCTATGCGTCCATCGCATCTACCATGCAGCCCCATCAGGTCTGCGAGCTTCACCGCCAAAACCGCTACTCGCTGATCCTGCTCGATCTGCAAATGCCCGGCATGGACGGATTCCAAGTGATGGAAGGGCTGAAGGAAATCGAAACGGACGGCTACCTGCCGGTCCTGGTGATCACCGCCCAACCGGAACATAAGCTGCGCGCGCTGCGGGCCGGGGCCAGGGATTTCATCAGCAAACCCTTCGATCTGGCGGAAGTATTGATGCGAGTCCACAACATGCTCGAAGTCCGCCTGCTGCATCTGGAAACCAGGAAACTTTATGATCAAGTTGCGGCGGAGCAGAAGGTGTCCGAGCGGCTTCTGCTCAACGTGCTGCCCCATGCCATTGCCCAAAGGTTGAAGGCGCGGCCCGACGCCACGGCCAATGGCTTTCCGGAAATCATCGCCGATGCCTTTCCGGAAGCGACGATTCTCTTTGCGGGTCTGCACGACTTCTCGCGGTTGACCGAACGCATGGCCGCCGCGGATGTGGTCACGCTGCTCAACAAAATCTATTCCGGCTTCGACGCGCTCGTGCAGAAGCTGGGCCTGGAAAAAATCAAAATCATCGGCGAGTCCTACATGGTTGCCGGGGGCGTGCCCGTGCCGCGCCCCGACCACGCCGAAGCCATCGCCGAAGCGGCTCTGGCGTTGCAGCAGGAAATCGCGCGGCACGATGCGCCCAACCAAGAGACCTTCAGCCTGCGCATCGGCATCAACACCGGGCCGGTGGTGGCGGGCGTCATCGGCCAGACCAAATTCAGCTACGACGTCTGGGGCGAGACCGTGAACACCGCCTGGCACATGGAAACCTACGGCGCCCCCGGCCACATCCAGGTCAACCAGACCACCTACGCCAGGCTGCGCGACCAATACCTGTTCGAAGACCGCGGCGAGTTTTATGTGAAGGACAAAGGCGAGCTTAAGACCTATTTTCTGAAGGGACGGAAACCGGTCCGGTCTGCGGAGCAAATGCATTGAGGCGGCCTTGAAGCAGTGCTGGTTTGACACCGACAGCGTTGTGGATGCCGCTACGCCTGGGCGGAGCGGGCCAAGACGGTCCGGATGCCCGAACGGTTCGCCCAGTAGGCCCTTGGGCACAGTTCCAAGCGCGTTTGCGCGGGCCTATTCCAAAAAGGCGAAGGTCATTGTTCTCTCATTGGAAGAGGACGAGAGGAGGATCGTGCCGGTGCCGGTGGCGGTGAATCAATAATTCCGCCGATGCCAGGGGCTGGTGCTTGAAGACGGTTTCACGCTCGCAGTATCCGCCAGAAGAGAGGCCGATTTGAAATCACCCGGATTTGCCGGCCGTGGGCCAAAACACGTAGATTGACAGTATTTTGAAATGGTGCGCAAATGGAAAGCCGGATCAAAACCTTGGTTTCGAACCGAATTGGTCCGCACAGCGCAGCCTTGGCAGCAAACGATGCAGAAAGGAAAGATCCGTGAAGATGAGAATTCTCACCTATGCCATTGCGGTGATAGTGGCTACTGCCACCGTTGATGGACAACAGGTTCTCAGTTTCAGCACCCCGAATCCCAATGTCAATGGCTGGACTGTCACCGCTGGCGGAGCCGTCAACGCCGTTCCATTCGTGTTCATCGAGGATCTGCCATCTTTCGGCTGGAACGGCAACGTAATCGGCATGACCAGCGACGGTCTTGGCAGTGGTGCCTTTCTCCCCGGCGGGAGTCTGGCCAATTTTGACGGCTTCTGGACTGCTGCCTGGACGTTCTCCCTGCCGAATGGTGCGCAGAACATCACGCTCAATTATACGGGGCTATTTGCTGACGACCGTGTCCTCTTGGAACTAAACGGCACCCCGATTGGCGCGGCAGGCCTGCATGGTCCTGGGGAAGGAAGCATGGTCTTTAGTGATGGCGTTTCGAGTGTGCCGTATTCTTTCAGCGGGCCTGCCGGTTCTGGTGCGATCCCCGCCGGCTTCAATGTTGGGGGTCAAAACACTCTGACGGCAATCATAAACAATACTGGCGTTGGAATTAATGGCAGTCTCACTTCCATTGCATCTTCCTCCGGGGATCGCACTGGCTTTGCTGTCAATGGAACGATCTCCTACAGTCTCGCCAATAATCCACCGGCTGCGCCCATTTTAGTCTCGCCTGCCGACGGAGCGCTCGACGTCTCGATTCCGCCGATTCTGAATATCGCGGTTTCAGACCCAGATACTAACCGCTTGACCGGGACATTCTACGGTTGCGTCCAACCCGCCAACGTCGGTGCGGACTTCACGATCGTCGCGCTGCCGGACACGCAGTTTTATTCGGAAACCAACCCTGGCATCTTCCAAGCGCAAACTGACTGGATCATCAGCAATCGGACAAAAGCAAACATCGTGTACGTCGCCAGCGTCGGCGACATCGTGAATGACGGAGACACGCCGGGCGACGAGTCCGAGTGGGACAACGCCACCAACGCGCTCTATCGCCTGGAAAGCCCCGCGCTCACCGGCATGACGGATGGCATCCCCTATGGCGTCGTTCCCGGCAACCATGACCACATAGACGGAACAAACCTCTATAACACCTTCTTTGGCGTTTCACATTTTATCGGGCGCGCTTACTACGGCGGACATTACGGTTCAGACAACGATAATCACTACGACCTTTTCAGTGCCGGCGGCCTCGACTTTGTGGTTACCTGCATTGATTTCAACGACAGCTCCCCCTTTTCCGATTACACTGACATTGACGCCTGGTCTGCCAGCGTCATCCAAGCCAACAGCAACCGTCGCGCAATCGTGGTCTCCCATGACATCCTGGCGGCCAACGGCTCTTTCGACGCGCGCGGCCAGGCGATCTACGACAACCTCAAGGGCAATACCAACCTCTTTCTGATGGTCTGTGGCCACAACCACGGAGCAGCCACCAACTGCCAGACCTACCAGGGGAACACGATCATCTCCTGTCTGGCCGACTATCAAGATTGGACCAACGGCGGCGATGGTTACTTGCGCCTGTACAAATTCTCGCCCAGAAACAACGTCATACATGTAAAAACCTATTCGCCCTACCGCGACCTGTACTGCACGGACGCGACCAACCAGTTCGACATTCCATATGATATGAGCGGCATGTGGGTCCCCTTCGCGACAAATTCCAACATAGCGTCGGGAAGCACGACTTCGGCAGCTTGGCCCGGCTTAACACCGGGAACGCAGTATCAATGGTACGTCACAGTGAGTGATGGCCAGGCAACGACCACCGGGCCGGTTTGGACGTTGACCGTGACGACGAATGTGCCGCCGGTGTTCCAAACCGTGAAGCGGACAGAGGGCATGATCTCCTTTGAGTGGGGTGCGATTCCCGGGCGAACGTATCAATTACAGTACAAGACCAATTTGGCTCAAGTTTATTGGATCAGCTTGGGCGGCAGCAACGCCGCGACCACTGCTACCATGTCGGCGACGGACTCCATCGGGCCGGATTCGCAACGGTTCTATCGCGTCGTTTTGTCACCGTGAAGCTCGCTCGAGTTTTGATTTGTTTTACTGTGGCTCTCGCCGTCCACCGGTAAGGCTTTCAACTGGTCCGGGTGCTGGCAGCGAACTCGTCGTTGGAGAGGCGGCAGGTTGTGTTGAAAGTTGTTGCCGTTTCCGCGAAAACAACTCAAACGACTTGGCCCGGCGGCAACGCCTGACAGCATTACGCCGCCTCGGACTATGCGGAGAGCGAAGGTTGACCATTTTGCGCGCCAATTTCAGAATGGCTTTTCTGGCGCACATTTCTTTTGTGCCAGTGCTGGCGGACGGTTTGCGTCATCTTTGCCAGCCAGGCCCGGTCTCTGCTCATTTCCGTAACCTCGGACGCGGAAAAGAACTTGATGCCGTTTTGCGGTGGGTTGCCGAGCGGTTTGAGCAGCCGAGACGCGATGAGAATCGGCACATCATGCGGCTGGCAACCGAGCAGCCAGGCCGCCTCTTCCACGGTGAGCTGGGCCGGGGCTGCCGAAGCAACGACAGAAATTGACGTTGCTCCTCTCTCCTGCAACCCCAGTCGCGCCCCGCGCCCGAAACCGGACGGAGGCGGGATGCCTGAAAAGCGCCTGTAAATTCAGGCTTTTCAAAGCTCTGCAAAATGGGCTTGCTTTCCACGGCGTATTGAGTAAAAATACTCAGTGTATTGAGTTATTTGTATGATACGTCAGACTATCCATGACGAACTGTTGAAACGGCTCAAGGAAAAGCGCCGGTTCTTGCAGGTCTTGGCCGGCGCGCGCCAAGCCGGCAAGACCACGCTGGTCCGGCAGGTAATGGCGGCGTCACATATCCCCGCCCACTACGCTTCCGCCGATGAGCCGTCATTGCGGGGCGACCGCACTTGGCTTGAACAGCAATGGGACATTGCCCGGCTCAAGGCCGGGGAAGGGAAATCCGGCGCGTTGCTGGTTTTGGACGAGATTCAGAAAATCACCGGCTGGCCAAACGTGGTGAAGCTGCTTTGGGACGCGGACACCCATTCCGGCGTCGCCCTCAAAGTGGTCTTGCTCGGTTCCGCCCCCTTGCTCATTCAGAGCGGCCTTGCGGAAAGTCTGGCCGGACGTTTTGAAGTGATTGCCGTGCCGCACTGGTCATTCGCCGAAATGCGGGAAGCCTTCGGCTGGACGGTGGAGCAATACATTTTCTACGGCGCGTATCCCGGTGCCGCTGGGTTGATTGACACCCCGGAACGCTGGCGGCGTTACATTCTGGATTCACTGATTGAAACCACCATTTCGCGCGACATCCTCTCATTAAATCGTGTTGACAAACCGGCCTTGTTGCGCCGTTTGTTTCTTCTTGGTTGCGCCTATTCCGGCCAGATTCTGTCGTATCAGAAAATGATCGGCCAGCTTACGGACGCCGGAAACACCACCACCTTGGCGCATTATTTGCAGTTGCTGCAAGGGGCGGGAATGCTGGCCGGGCTGGCCAAGTATTCCCACAGCCAGGCGCGTCAGCGCGGGTCCAGCCCCAAACTGCAAGTGCTCAATACCGCCCTGATGAGCGCCCAGGATCATCGCTCACTCACGGAAGCCAGAAAAGACGGCGACCATTGGGGCCGGTTGGTTGAATCCGCTGTCGGCGCCCACTTGTTTAATTCCAGCTTTGGCACGAACATCCGCGTCACCTACTGGCGTGAACGCGGCCAGGAAGTGGACTTTGTGCTGCAACGGGGCAAGACGGTCGTTGCGATGGAAGTGAAAAGCGGAGGCCGCCGCGAATCGCTCCCCGGCATGGCAGCCTTTGCCCGGCAATTCAAGCCCAAGCGCCAATTGCTCGTAGGCGGCCAGGGCATCGCCTTGGAAGAATTCCTTTCCAAACCGGCGGCTCACTGGCTTCAATGAAACAAAGATTGAGTAGTGCAATGGGGGTTTTGGTTGCAGATTATCCGGCGGAGTAACCGTCCAAAATGAGCGTGCAGCCGAACATCCAATCGCCGGCGGCCGAGGCCGCCAAAGCGGGCCATTCGGCGCGGGAGGCGATCACTTATTACAATCCGATGGAGGAGCGCGAGGCGGACAAGGCGCCGTTGCAGCCGAGGCTCATCCGCCGGATTTTCACTTACACCAAACCTTACGCGGCCAAGCGGAACTGGCTTTTCATCTTGACGTTCGTCCGCGGTTTGCAACTGCCGGCCCTGGCGTGGATGATCGGCAGCACGATTAACGGGCCGATTTCCGGGCACGATTTGCCGCAAATCTGCTGGCACGCGGCGGAATACTTCACCCTGGCCCTGGTGACGGTGACGGTGTTCCATTTCCGCCAGCGCTTCGCCCTCGAACTGGGCGAGGCGGTGGTGCATGACATGCGGTCGGATTTGTTCGGCAAGTTGATGACGATGCCGATGTCCTTTTTCAATGAGACCAAGTTCGGCCGCATCATCAGCCGGATGACCTCCGACATTGACAGTGTGCGCGCCGGGGTGCAGGACGTGGCGTTCGTGCTGGTGGTGCAGGGATTGCAGATGACCACTTCGGCGGCGTTGATGGCGTGGTATGATTGGAAGCTCTTTTCCTTGATGATCCTGATGGCCCCCGTCATCTGGATGGTCAATGAGCATTACCGGCGCACGATGAGCCTGCGCCTGCGCAAGGTGCAGGAATCCTGGAGCCGGGTCGCCTCCACCCTGGCGGAATCGGTCAGCGGCATCCGGGTGACGCAGGCTTTTGTGCGGCATGAGATCAACGAGGGTTTTTTCCGAAAATTGATTGACGTGCATGGCGAAAACAACGTGGGCGTGGCCCAGGCCTCGGCGGTGTTCGTGCCGCTGCTGCAATTGAAGAGCCAGCTTTTCCTGGGCACGATGGCCTTGCTGGGGGCCTTTGGCGTGTTGCGCTGGCACGGCTGGCTGCACATGGAGGTGGGCGATCTGGTGATGTTCTTCTTCCTGGCCAATTTGTTTTTCGAGCCGGTGCAGGTCATCGGCAATCAATTGAACCAGGCGTTGATGGCGATGGCGGGGGCGGAGCGGCTGTTCCGGTTGCTCGATCAGGCGCCGGAATGGGGGGACACGGCCAACGCCAGGCCCCTGCCGGCCATCCGGGGGCGGGTGGAATTTCAGGCGGTGCATTTCCAATACAAACCGGGGCGGCCGGTGCTGACGGACATTTCCTTTGTGGCCGAGCCGGGGCACACAGTGGCGCTGGTCGGGCACACCGGCAGCGGCAAGACGACCCTGGTGGGATTGCTCCAGAAATTGTATCCGCCCACGCGCGGCCGGGTGCTGGTGGACGGCGTGGACTTGAGCGAGGTCACCAGCGATTCCTTGCGGTCGCAGATGGGCAGCGTGCAGCAGAACAATTTCCTATTTTCGGGGTCAGTCCTCGACAATATCCGCTTCGCCCGGCCGGAGGCCACGGAAACGGACGTGCGCGCGACGTTGCAAGCGCTGGATTGCGTGGATTTGTTGGACGCCCTCCCGCGCAAGCTGCACACCACGGTCGGGGAGCGGGGCGCGTCGCTCTCCTTTGGCCAGCGGCAACTGGTCTGTTTCGCCCGCGCGCTGCTGGCCGACCCGCGCATCGTGGTGCTGGACGAGGCGACGAGCGCGATTGACTCCGTGACCGAGGCGCGGCTGCAACGGGCGCTGGAAATTTTGCTGCGCGGGCGGACGGCGTTCATCGTGGCCCACCGCTTGAGCACGATCCGCAAGGCCGGTCTGGTGCTGGTGCTCGATCAGGGAAAGATTGTCGAGCGCGGCACGCATGAAAGTTTGTTGCGGCAGGGTGGGGTCTATGCCCGGCTGCATCAGGAGTTGGTCAGCGGCCAACCGGCGCCCTCCTGAGGCGCTGGAACCACCGATGGCGGCGTGCGTTGGCGGATTCCTGGAACCTTCCAAAATCAGCGGAAAAGGGATAGTGCCTCCATATGGTGTAGAGTCGAGCCTATGGCTCGAAATCGGCGCGCAGCGCCGACACTACAACAATTCCATCTCAAGCTCCGTTTTGCGGAACGAAGGTGGGGGCGTCCCCAACCTCATTCGTAGCCGTGCCGCGCCCACAGCGTGCCGCGGGCGGTCATCGCTGGCTTCCTCGGGGTCACTTTGACCAGCACCACGCCGTGGCGGGGCACCAAGGTGTGGAAGTCGCCATTGAAATTCCCAAGGTCCTTCTGCCGCCAGAGATCGCGCACGGATTGCGGACCCGTGACGCCAAGGTCGGCCCATTTCGCCGTGACGGTGGCTGCGGCCTCGCCGCGATTGAAAAGGCCGACCGCCTTGGAACCATCCTCTAAATCCTTGGCCCAAACTTCCAGTGGGTCGTCCTTGGCCACCCGGCCGGCCTGGTGGCCCAGCGGGTCCTGGTTGACCGCCAGAACTTCGTCGTTACTCAAGAGGCTCAACGTGAAATCGTCAAACGCCGTCATGTCGCAGCCGATCAACAGCGGTGAGGTCAGCAAACACCACAGGCTGACGTGGGTGTATTGCTCGTTGGGCGTGAGGTGGGTCGGGTGCAGCCGCGGTCCCCAGCCGACTTTCCCGATGATCATCATGTCCGGAGCATTGAAGTGGCCGGGGCCGGCGTATATCTCATGGCCCGCCTGGTTGAATCCAATGTTGGTCAGGCTGCGCCAGGTGTCGGTGATGTCGCCGGTAGTGCGCCAACTGTTTCCGCCCGTCTCCGCGCCCCATTCCCATACTTTGCCGTCACCGTACTGGCAGAAGCTGAAGAGGATGTCGCGCGGCACTTTGTCCAGCGCCGCCCGCATCACTTGATAGGGCTTCTTCATGATGGGGAGATCATTCCTGTAACTGTTGCGCGCGCGCGCGGTGCCATCGGAATTGGTCGGGGGGAGCACCCTGGTGTAACTGCACCAGTCATATTTGAGGTAATCGAATCCCCAATCGCCGTAACTCTGGGCGTCCTGGTCCTCGTGCTGCCAACTGGCAATGCATCCGCCGCAGGTGAGCGGACCGGGACCGGAATAAATTCCCATCTTCAAACCCAGGCCGTGGACGTAATCGCACAGTCCCTTCATGTCCGGGAAACGCGGGTTGGGAACGATCTTGCCGCTGGCATCCCGTTCCATGCCCTGAAGGGTGGGATCGTTGGTCGCGCTGGGTTTGACTTCCCAGTAATCATCAATGTTGATGTAGGTCCAGCCGTGATTGATGAGGCCGCTGGCCACCATCGCGTCCGCCGCCGCTTTCACGCGCTCCTGCGTGACGGCGCCGGCAAAGCAATTCCAACTGTTCCAGCCCAGGGCCGGCGTAAGCCCGATCTGAGGGCCGCAGACAATTTTGAACTCGCGCTTGGCCGAACCGTGGGCGTTCTTGGCGCGGAGTGTCACCAAGTAGGCGCCTTCTTTGTTGAGGGTGCCCGAAATGTGTCCGGTCCTGGCATCCAGCTCCAGCCCCGGGGGCAATCCTTTGGCGCTGAAAGTCATGGGCCGGTCGCCGGTGGCGGCGATGGTGAACAGGAAGGGGTGACCGGGCCGGACGCCAAAGACCTTCGTGCCATTGATGCGGGGCGTGAGCGGGGGTTTTGGCGTGAGAATGAGGGCCGACTCGAGGTTGGTGGAACCATTGGTGGTTTGGGCCGGCGCGACCGGGCTGGAAACCAGGGCGATAACGCAAAGTACCCCGGCGATTTTCAGGGAGCGAATCATCTTTTCTTTCATGGGCGTATAATTATTGGCTGGCGATGTGTTTCTCAATCTGCCCCAAAGTCGGTCCGGCTGTCAATCTGAGATCGCTGAAAGGTGATGAAGCCGGGCTAACGCAACCGGCCGATTTGGAAGTCCAGGGCGGCGCGCTGGACGTGGTAATCGTACTTCGCGCCGGCCTGCTCAATTTGGGCGGAGGTTTGGTTCAGCTCCGCCTGGCTTAACTCGACGATGGAACTGAGGCCAAGGTTGAACCGCGCCTGGGCCAGTTCCAGGGCCTTGTTGGCGTTTTGCAGCAGGCTCGCGGTCAGCGCCAGGCGCGCGAACGAATAATCCAAGTTGAGCTTGGAAACCTGCGTGTCGCGCGCGATGGTGTTTTCCTGGTCGCGCACGGTCTGGTCCGCCGCGTCCGCGTGCAATTCCGCCTCGCGCTGGCGGGCCTGGTAGAGGCCGCCGGTAAAAAGTGGAAAGTTCAGGTTGACGCCGGCGGCCCCATAATTGTCCCCCAAGCGCGAATCGCCGAGGGGGATCAGGCCGCCGCTGGCGACCGCGCCAATCGTCGGATAGCTCAGTTTCTTCTCCGCGCGCGCGAATTCTTTCGCCGCATCGCGCTGGTAGCGGGTACGGGCCAGATCCGGCCGGTTGGCCAGAGCTTCAAGAACCAGGTCCATGGCGCTATTGGTCACCAGTTCGGGCATCGGCTCCTCCGCCAGATCAAAGCTTTCCGCCCGCCGCTCTCCCAGGACGGTGGAGAGATTGGCAAAGGACGATTGCAGGTCGTTGCCCGCCTTGGCCACGAGCAGGCGCGCTTGATCGAGATCCACGCTGGCAAAGCTGACATCCAGTTCGGATTTCATCTGGTTGGTGGCCATGGCCTGGGTCTGACGCAGCACCAACGTACGCGCAGTTTCTGTTTGACGCGCCGCCGCCAGGACGGCCTGTGATTGCAGGGCGGAGAAATAGGCGGCATTGACTTCGAGCAGAATTTCTTCGCGCGTAGCCTCCCGGTTCATCTCCTCGGCGCGCGCGCGCAGATTGGAACTCCGGGTCAGTTCCGACGTCCGGCCAAAATCGGTGATGAGCTGGGCGATGGTGATGCCCTCGGCGTTGCGCTCGAAGACATTGGGATTGTTGAGGTAGCCGGCCGCGATGCGCGTGTTGTTGGTGTCGGCCACCCCCACTGCGGTGGCGCTGGCGTAGATGTTGGGAAAGAAGGCGGCGCGCGCCTGTTTGACGGATTGTTGGGCGGCCAGCGCTTGGAGGTTAGCGACGGAAATGCGGGGGTGTTGCGCCAAGGCGATAGCTTCCGCTTCCCGCAAAGTCAGGCGCCGCGGCGCATCGGCGGCGGGCAGAGAGCCGGCGACGCCGAGCAAGAGCATAAAGCAAACGGCTTTTTTCATGAGACGGGAATTTCCTTGGATCCGGCGGAACGGGCGGCATCGTGTTTTCCATAAATGATGAGGTAGGCGGCCGGGACGATGAAGACGGTCAACACCACCGAAACGGCCAGTCCGCCGATAATGGCCTGAGCCAGCGGCGCGTAGGCCTCGCCGCCTGTGCCCAGTTTCAGCGCCATGGGAATGAGGCCCATCAACGTCGCCAGCGAGGTCATCAAGACGGGCCGCAACCGCACCCGGCAGGCCAGCGCCACAGCCTCGCGAACGGTTTTGCCTTCCGCGCGCAAGCGGCGGGTGAACTCGACAATCAGGATGCTGTTGGAGACGACGATGCCCACCATCATAACCACGCCCATGAGTGACATGACGTTGAGGGTCCCGCCGGCCAGCCACAAGATGAGCAGCACTCCGGTCAAGCCGGTCGGAATGGCCAGCAAAATCAGCAACGGATCAAGGAAGGACTGGAACTGCGCGACCAGGACCAAATACACCAGCAACGTCGAGAGAATCAGCCCCAGCCCGAAACTGCGAAACGAAACCTGCATGGCGCGCGCCGAGCCGCGAATGGTCACGCGCTCGTTCTCTGGAATCCTGGTGTCGCTAATAATTTTTTGGACGCCGTTCAAAACTTTGCTGATGTCTTCGCCGGCGGGCGACACATAGACATCCATCACCCGGCGAAGCTGGTAATGGTCAACCTCCGTCGGAGACTGGATGTGTCTGAGGCGGCTGACCGAGTCCAGCCGAGTCGGCAGTGGGGCGTTGGGGGCGCGCAACGGAACCGCCGCAAGGTCGGCCAGGCTCTGGATCGCGTTTTCCGGATATTGAACGGTCAGCATATAGTCGTTGCCGCTTTTCGGATCCACCCAATAGCTCGGCGCGATCATCGCATCGGACGTCAGTGCGGTGATGACGTTGCCGACGATTTCTTTTTCGTTCAGGCCAAGCTCACTGGCGCGCTCGCGGTCAATGTCCAATTGGAGGGCCGGATAATCCACATCTTGCGGCACGAGGACGTCGCTCACCCCCGGCAGCGCGCGGACTTGGGCCGCGATCTCGGCGGCTGTCCGGTGTGCTTCCTGCTGGTTGCTGCCGCTGACTTGAATGTCCAGCGGCGCGGGCATGCCGAGGTTCAGGACCGCGTCCACCAGGCCGCCGGTTTGAAAGTAGGTGGCCACCTGCGGCAATTCCTTCTGCAGCCGCCGCCGCACCAGGTTCATATACTCGAAGCTGCTCAGGCGATGGCTTTCCTCCAGGCCAACTTGCACAAAGGCCATGTGCGGGCCGGAGTTGGGAGTGTAGATCGAGGAGAACCCCGGCGTAACGCCAATGTTTGACACCAGAATCTTCAATTCCCCGGCCGGGACGACGTCACGCACGATTTGTTCGACCCGCTCGACGAGCTTGCTGGTCAATTCCAGCCGTGAGCCGGTCGGCGCCTTGAGGTTGATGACGAACTGGCTGGGATCAGTGCGCGGGAAGTAGGCCTGGCCGACTAATGGATAGAGCGCCATGCTGAGGAAGAAGATGCCGGTGATGCCAAGCACCGTCGCCGCCGGGCGCAGCAGGGCCTTGCTCAACAAACCGTCGTAGCGGTCGAGCATCTGATGGAATTGGTGGTTGAACCAGGCGTTGAAACGTCTGCTCCAGCTTTTCCTGGGCAGCGGTGCGGCCGCCTCTTCTCCGAGTTCCTCGTCGGCATCGTCCCTTTTGATCCATTTCGCGCAGAATAGCGGCACGACCGTCATGGCCACGAAATAGGAGGCGCAGAGAGAGAGAATCACCGCCAGAGCCAGCGCGCCAAAGAGATAGCGGCTGACGCCAAAAAGAAATGTGACCGGAAAGAAAACAATGACGGTGGCCAAGGTCGCCGCCAGCACCGGGAGGGCGACCTCTTGGCCGCCGCGTTCCGCCGCCACGTCGGGCGGTTCGCCCATCTCCAAATGGCGATAAATGTTTTCCAACACCACCACCGAGTTGTCAATCAGCCGCGAAAAGGCCAGGGCCAGCCCGCCCAGAACCATGGCGTTGACGGTGCTGTTGCCCAGATCCAGCGCGAAAAAGGCGGCCAACGCCGACAAGGGAATGGACAGAAAGACAGCCGCCGTCGCGCGCAGGCTGCCCAGAAAAACCAAAATCATCAGCCCGGTCAGCAACAAGCCGATGGCGCCTTCGTGGATCAGATTCTCAATCGCGCTGCGCACGAAGATGGATTGGTCGAAAACGACCTTCGTCACCAGTTGCCTGGGCACGTCGAGCAGATGCGACGCGGCGGCTTTGATGCCGTCCACCACGGCGATGGTGTTGGCGTCGCCGCCTTGCTTGAGCACGGGCAGATAGACCGAGGGCTGGCCGTCCACACGGACGACGTTGTATTGAATTTGCGAGGCATCCTCCGCCTTGCCCACGTCGGCCACGAGGACGGATGCGTTGCCCACGGTTTTGAGCGGCAACTGGTTGATGTCCTTGATAGCGTCAATCTGGCTGTTTGCGTAGAGATTGTAATCATAGGGGCCGATTTTCACGTCCCCGGCAGGCAGGATGAGATTGGCCTCGTTGACGGAGCGCACAATGTCCATCACGCTCAATTGGTGGGCTTCGAGTTTAAGAGGGTCCACGTAAACCATGATCTGGCGATAACGGCCACCGAAGGGTTGCGGCACCGACGCCCCCGGCACATTGGCGACTTGGTTGCGCACGTCGTATTGGCCGAGATCGCGCAGTGCCGCCTCGTTCAAGCCCTCGCCTTTCAGGGTGATCATGCACACCGGCAGGCTGGAGGCGTCGAATTTCAACACGACCGGCGGCAGCGTGCCGGGAGGCAGCTTGCGCAAATCGGCCATCGCCAGGTTGGCGATGCTGGTGACGGCGGAATCGGCGTTGAAGCCAGGTTGGAAATAAATTTTGATCAAACTCACGCCTGGCAGCGAGCGCGACTCGATATGATCCACGCCGCTCGCCAGGGTGAAGAAGCGCTCGAACCGGCCGGTAATGTCCGTTTCGATTTGCTCCGGCGGCATGCCGGAGAAAAATGTGGCCACCACCACGACGGGAATTTTGATCGGCGGAAACAAGTCCACCGGCATGCGGATGAGGCTGGTTACCCCTAAGACGCAAATCATGAGTCCGATGACGATGATCAAATAGGGATAACGGATGGCAAAGCGAGACATAACGGGAATGCGTGATTTAGTATTTCGCCTTGGCCACCGCCGCCTTCAACTTCTCAAGGGAAAAGCCGGAGGACCGGCAGAGTGAGATGAGCGTTTCCTCGACGGCCTCGATTTTCGCGGCCACCGCCGGAACCTGCGCGGCGATGTCCAGTGGAATTGATTGGACGCCGTGAATGTCGCCGTGGAGCAAATCACCGCTTTGAATCTTCAAGCCGCCGATCTCAACCGGCCCGCCGATTTCAACGATGTGGACATAGGCGTGCGAGACCGACACGTTGCCGGCAAAGAGGGGAAAGCCGAGGGCCTCCGCCTCCGGGATGTCGCGGACGGACCCGTTGGTGATGGCTCCATCGCAGCCCAGGGCGCGCAAAATGTTGACATGCACCCCGCCAAGCAGCGAGCCAAGGCCCGGGCGTGTCGCGCAGTCCTGCACCACCACCACGCGCGGCGCGGGGAGGGAGAGGATGTAGTCCCACCAGTCCGTGCGGTCGGGATAAATCCCGTCGGCCGTCGGAGGGGCTGAACCGCGAATCCGGATGGTGGCGGCGTAACCGACCATGGGCGGAAGGGACGGGAAAAGGCAATGGACATCGCCGGCCACAAAGCCTTCGTTGCGCAGGCGTTTATGGAAGGTTTCAATGGCGTTGGCCAGCAGGCAGGCGTTGAATTTGCGCAAGGCTTCCAATTGGTCTTCCGTCAAGACTGTTTTCATCGGTTTCACGTCATCCTCTCCGCACGTTTTGGGCCCTCATTGCAGCACCGGCGCTTGCCAGGGTTTGGTCTCAACTTTTTCGCCGGCATGGACGGACGAGCGCCCGCCAATCATGACCAGTTCGCCTTCTTTGAGACCGGAGGTGACTTCGCAGCGGGTCGGGGTTTCCAGTCCCAATGTGACGGTGCGCTCCTCAATCTCATGGCTGCCGTTGACCACGCAGACGGTGGTGCTGTCCCCGATGGAAGCCGCTTCGATGGGAATGGTCAGCGCCTGCGTCCGCCTCTCCACTTTCAAGACGACGGCGGCATACATGCCCGGCACCAATTCCAGGTTTGGATTGGGCACCTCGATTTCAGTGATCATCGTCCGGGTGTCCTGATTTACCCGGTCGGTGAAACGCGAAACTTCGCCGGTGAATCGTTTGTTGCCCAACGATTGCACGCGCACCTCCACTGGGTCCCCCAGGTGAATGTCTTTCACGTAGGCGACCGAGACCGGAAAATCCAGCCGGAGCCGGTAGTTATCCGAGACGCGCACGAGCGGCCGGGCCTGGGTATCCGAAGCGGTGCCGGCCTGGATGAGCGCGCCGGGGTCGGCATACCGCCGCGTGACGACTCCGTCAAAGGGCGCCGTGATTTGGGTGTATCCAAAAAGGGTCTGATACTTTTCCTCATCCGCTTTCGCTGCGGCAACGGCGGCGGCGGCGATGCTGTCCTTGGCTTCCGCGCTGTCGAGGTCCTGCTGTGCCACGAGATTGGAATGCTCGTTGTTTACCCCCACCAAACGGGTATAGACCAGGTGGGCATTCTTGTAATCCGCCTCGGCCCGCTTTTGCGCGGCTTTGGCCGAGTCCAGTTCGTCTTTTAATTCCGGGACTTCCAGCGTGGCCAAAAGCTGCCCCGCCTTGACCTTGTCGCCAAAATCCACGTTCATTTTGTCCACGTAACCGGAAACCTTGGCGTTCAATTCCACCTCCACAAACGGACGGAATTCCGCCGCGATGGTCACCTCGTTGTAGAGGTCTTCGCGGTCCACCTTGGCCACCGCCACCGTGGGTGCCTGGACGTCCGATGGAGCCAGGCTTGCGCCAACATGTTCGCGCGAATAAATCCAAAGACCGCTGACAATAATCCCCACCCCCAGCAGGGGCCAAAGGAGGCCGAACCGCCGGCGCGGGGCGCCGGAGGGTTGCGGTTCGGGCGGAGTGACAGTTTCTGATTCCATAACGTCTATTTTGTGGCTGGGGTTGACAGAGGCAGTTCCACCCGAAACCAGCTTCCTTTCCCCTCGACGCTTTCCACCTCCACCTTGCCGCCATGCGCGGCACAAATGGATTTGACAATGGCCAGTCCCAACCCGGCTCCGCCCGCGTCGCGTGAGCGCGCCTGGTCCACGCGGAAAAAGCGCTCGAAAATATGCGGCAAAGCGCTGGCCGGAATCCCAATTCCTGTATCCACCACTTCCAGGACGGCCTTGCCGCCGCGGGCGTGAACATTGAGGTTGATCGTCCCGCCCGACGGCGTGTATTTGATGGCGTTATCCAGCAGATTGACCACCACCTGTTTGATTCGGGCGCGGTCGCCATCCACGCTGACTTTGCCCTGCACATTGCAGGCAACGGCAATTCCTTTGTCCTCGGCCAGCAAAAACATCTGCTCGGTCGTGCTGGCGGCGAGCGGGGCCAGATCAAATCGTTCCCAGGCTTGTTGGGACGCTCCTGCATCAAGACGGGAGATCGCAAAAAGGGCATCGACAATTTTCGCCAGACGATCCACCTCCTCCAACGCACTCCCCGCCCGGTCGCTCAATTCTGGCAACGTTCGGGCTTGTTCGACCACACTTTCCATCTCGCCGCGCAACGCGGCCAGCGGCGTGCGCAGTTCATGCGAGGCGTCCGCCAAAAAGCGGCGGTTTTGTTCCAAGGCCTCACTCAACCGGACGATCATGCGATTGAGCGCAAACGACAAGTGCTCCAGTTCATCGCCGGTGTGGGTCAACGGCAGTCGCTCGTTCAGATTATGCAGGGTGATTTGTTCGGCGCTTTGCGCAATTTGCACCACTGGCGCCAGCGCGCGTCCTACCAGAAAGAAGCCGCCACCCACCGCCACCAGGCCGACCAGGGGCACCCCGATCAGAAGCGAAAAGAGCAGAGGAGACAAGATCGTCTCAATCGGCGCCATCGGCCCGCCGCTTTCGATGAGAAAGCGATGTCCATCACTCGATTGAAAAACTTTGACCGTAACCAGCAGGCGGCTTCCGTCGTCGAGCAGCACCTTCTGGACGATGTCGCCATGGACAGTGTCCGCCGCCAACGGAGGCAATCCGGAAGGATCAAAACTCGCCGCCCGGCCGGAAGCGTAAAGCACGCTTCCATCCGGCCGGGTGATGCGAATAAACCGGTCGTAGTTTTCCGGCGCATAGCGGGTCTGAATCTGATCCGCCACGTAGCGATCTCCGGTTCTGCCGATCCCGGCCAGGAGCGAGACCGCGATTTGATCGGAGCGCCGAAACAGCGTCTCCGCCAGGCTCTGCTCCAAATAACCCCGCAGGACCTGGTAAAGAGCCACGCCGAACAACAGGAAGACGGCGGTGAGCAAACCCGCGTACCAGATGATCAGGCGAAAACGAATGGACCGGGGATTCATGTCCCGCCCTCGTCGCTGATGGAATACCCGACGCCGCGCACGGTTCGGATCAGTTTGTGCGGATGCGGCTCGTCCACCTTGCCGCGCAGATGGCGCACATAGACATCCACGATGTTGGTCAGGCCCTGGAAACTTTCGTCCCAAACGTGTTCAATGATCATCGTCCGTGACATCACTCTCCCCGGGTTGGCGGCGAGATATTCGAGGAGGCTGTATTCTTTGGGAGTCAGCTCAATGCGTTTTCCGGCCCGCCTGGCCTGTTGCTTTTGGCGGTCAATTTCCAAATCTCCGATCCGCAGAAGGCTGGACCGGTCCGGGGATCCGCGACGCAGCAGCGCCTTGACCCGAACCAGCAATTCATCGAAAGCAAAAGGTTTGGTGAGATAATCATCGGCCCCCGCTTCGAAGTTCTCCACCTTTTCGGCGGTGCCGGCGCGCGCCGTCAGAACTAAAACAGGCGTTTGGGAACCTTGCCGCCGGATGCGCTTCAGCACCTCGGTTCCGCTCAGTCCGGGCAGCATCAGGTCGAGAACCACCAAATCGTAATTGCAGGTGCTGGCCATTTCCCAGCCGGTCTGGCCGTCATTGGACACATCCACGGCGAATCGTTGGTCCCGCAAACCCCGCGCGACAAACTCCGCCACTTTCTTTTCGTCTTCGATCACTAAGATTCGCATATCAGGTCACCTATTTTGACTGTTTGAACATTAAGGTTAGCTGAAAAACTCATTAAAAACCTTTCAGAATTGACAATAATCTTTTGCCGATTCTGTTTGCAATCCCGCGCCGCAAGCGCCATATTGCTCTTCTTCTGTCGTGTCGGGGCGTAGCGTAGCTTGGTAGCGCGCTTGGTTCGGGACCAAGAGGTCGTGGGTTCAAATCCCACCGCCCCGACCATTTTTCAGCGGGAAACCTCTGAAATTGGTGATTCCGGCACAGAATTCGGGCCAGCGTTGAGCGGGGAACCGCGGTCAGCGCGGACACGCAAGCCCGCCCTCTGCGTCATGGCTTTCCTCCCTTGCCCGCGGACGCAGTCTTTGCCGGGGGCGGAACTGTGTTGACGCAGGGACGAAAGGGGCTAGGATGAGGCGTAAACTCACTACCACACTTGTCCCGGACTCCGGTTTTGGACAAACGGGTGGTCACTGAAATTCCAAACAGAAAGGTCAGCACAATGAACACAAAAGAGCAGTTCGCCTTGGCCCTGAGGATCATCGGTGTGTTGGGTCTCATCTACATCGTACGCACGTTTGTAAGAACTACCATGCCTCCGGCCGGCATTTTAATCGCCCGGCTGGTCTGCGCCGTCATCGGGGTTTATTTCATTCGCGGCGCGTTTTTGCTTGTGGAGTTCGCTTACCCCGGGGCGGCGGCGAAATCACCTGAGATCGCCAAGACCTGATCCGGTTCGACGGTGGCGCCGCGCACAGCGGACAGGCGGGCGCGCGCGGGAATTCTCCCGCTGAAGACGGGCGGGGGTCATCCAGACCAACGTCTTAGACGAATGGTCAAGGGACGGTTGCTGATTAAGGCGCGGCGGGTTTGCCGTCTGGATTGAAGGTCAGCGCGCGGTGGCCGCGCTCGTCGCGCAGTTTGATTTCGTAGGTAATGTGGGTTCCTTCGGTGGTGCGGGTAATGTCGGTTACTTCTCCGGCGCCTTGCAGGGGTTTGACGGCCAGTTTCACCGGCGCGGGGAGGTCCGCCCACGCCATGTCCTCTTCTTCCGATTTGAGCGCGCCGGCGCCGTCGAATGTGACCGAGTGGAGTTTGCGGCCGATGGTGAGTTTGGCTTCGTAAACGACTTCCCCGTTGTCGGTTGATTTGTTGATCTCGCCCAGGCGGCCGCGGCTGGCTTGGGATTGAATGGCTTTGCGGACGGTCTCGGGCGCTTCCTCGAGAAAGACTTGTTCCTCCAGTAACTCCCCGTTGGCGCTGACGCTGAAACTGCGGGACCGACCGGCGCGGGTCATTTCCACATCGTAAGTCACTTCGTCGTCGGCGATTGTTTTGGTGATGTCGCCCAGTTTGGCGCCGGCCACTTTGGACTGGATGGTTTGCTGGACGGACGGAGGGGTTTCAGGGAGGAAGACTTGCATTTCCAGCAACCGGCCGCCGGCGTCCACGGTAAAGGTGCGGGTCGCGGCGTCGCGGGTCAATTCCACCTCGAAAGTGTCCTCGCCGGAGTCGCCGATGTTTTTGGTGATGTCACCGAGTTTGCCGCCCCGGGTGAGGCTCTGGATGGACTGGCGCACAGGGTCGGGCGTTTCGTCAATAAAGACCTGCAGGTCGAGCAATTTGCCGTCGGCGGCCACGGTGAGGTCGCGCGTTCTGCCGGCCTTGACGGTTTGGACTTCGTAAATGATTTCTCCCTCACTGCCGTTGGTGCGGGTGACGGAATCAAGCCTTTCATGGCCCACTTCGGACTGGAGGGTCCGGCGCGCGGGCGGGGGCAGGGAGCGCAACAGTTCGGCGCTGGCGCCGGGCGCGGCGTTGGCCACGCCGGAGGTGATACCCAAAATCCACGCGCCGACGATTGCCCTGATAAAATACTCGCGCATGACGGCTCCTTGCTACGGCAGCAGCACCAGGCGGTAAAACCGTTGCGGGTCCGGCGGCAGGATGTCGGAGGTGGTAACAACACCGTTGGTGGCGGGGATGGGGCCGCCCAAATTGATCCAGTTGGCTGCGGCCAGGTTGGTGACGTATTGCACTTGATAGTCCAGACCTGAGAGCGCCGACCATTGCAGCGTGACGACGCCATTGGCGCGGCTGGCCGATTGGAAAACGGGGGCGAGGATGGCCAGCAACTCAACGTCGTCGAGGCCGAAATAATCGTCGTCATTTTCGGCGCCGAAATCGAGGATCGTGTTCGTGCCAGTGGCCGAAACGACAAATTGCAGGTTGGTCTCACTGAAGACCGGCAGGTTCGTTTGATCGAAGAGCGTGGTTCCATTCCATGAAACCTCGAATTGGTTGGGAACGGGAGGACTCGCAAAGATGCCCGGGTTCAACAACCAAAAAGAAAGCAAATAAGGCTGACCGGGAAAGGTCGGGAGCGTTTGGGTCAAGTGGGCCATCAAGTTGGGTTCGCCCAAAAATGCGGTATAGCTGCCAGAGTGAATATAGTTCTGGCCGACACGATGGTTGTTGAGACGGAAAGAAGACGCGCTGCCAACAAGATTGTCCTGGCCGGCGTCTCCCGTGAGAGTCCAACCATAGAAAGAGCCCGTCTCAAAACCGCCATTGACAATGGTGAGGTTGAGGGCGGGGGGTTGAACCAGGGCGGTGATGAGGTTGCTGCCGTTGGGGGTGCCCCAGCCGGTGCAAAGATCGAAGCCGGCGGTGGCAAAGTAATTTCCATGGACAGCGGGGCTGGTGTTGTTGCCGGTCGTGATGTCGTGGAAGCAGGCCAGATAGTTTGGCCCCCTGGCGATGTCGTAGAGAGCCGGGTTAATGAACCCCAGAGGCGGCTGTCCCAGAGTTGCGTTTTGCTGGTTGACCAATGCGGCAAAGCCGGCCCACAACGGCGCCGCCACGCTGGTGCCGCCGACAAAGTCATGGTTGCCATTGTCGTCAATGATAAAGATGTTGTCGGCGGTCAGAGAGACGTCGGGCAGGTTGCGGGAGTTGGTGGACCCCTGGTTGGCGGACATACTGATGCCCTGCTGGTAGAGCGGGAGGGCATAGGTGGAACTGAAGCCGCCGCTGCCGGCGGCCTGGCCTTGGCCCGTGCTCCACCAGTTCCAAGTTTTTTCCGATACCCAGCTTCCCTTTGGGCCGCTCGTGGTCAAGGTCGTGCCGCCGACCACCGTGATATAAGGGTCGTCGCAGGGCGGATCCACCGGATATTTTGGGTAGAGATAGGCCCCGCTGTCGCCGGACGCCAGGAAGAACGATTGTCCCTGCGCGGCAAATTCCTGGAATACCTGCTCGATGGTCGTATCGGAGAATCCACTCCAGGAAGAGCTTAGTTGGTGGGATAGATTGTCGGTGGCCATGCGGTTCAAGATGACGTCCGCGTAGGCCGTGTCGTTCGGCGCCTCATAGACGAAGACCGTGGATAATCCCGGCGCCATGGAAATGGCCATATCAATGTCCAGCGCGACTTCGGGATTGTTCGTTCCCGGAGGCCCGGTCAGACCGCCCAGCACCACGTTGCTCAAGGTCACGCTTGTGTTCGCCAGCCCGGACTGGGGCAAGTTGAAGTAATTGGTGACGTCAGCCAGGTAGTAGCTGTCGAACTCCACCAAACCGACGGATTGGCCGGCGCCCTTGAGCAATACGCCTCGCACATAGGCGGCCCGGAAGTCCAGTCCAATGAAGCTTCCACCACTCCCCGAACCGGCGTTGGGGGTGGAGTCCGGCGAATTGGCCGCGGGATGCCGGTGGAGGGACGTGGGATGCGGAATCCTGTAATTGTTCAACCCGGCGACGGTCTGCACCGGAACATCCAGATCCATCGCCGGCTCGACATCCGGGGCGTAAAATGTGCGAGGCTCCGTTGGGTGCGGGTAAACCCGCAGGTTCACATGGAAGGCTTCTTCGACGTCCGCCACCGAACCGCTGACCTCCAGTAACATGCGGTTGGGATGGGCGCCGGAGACGCTCAAGCCGTGCGCGGTGGCGAACCGGGCGAGAGCCTGATAATCCGCTTCCGTCGGCCCGAAGGCGGCGGTGAATTGTTCCGGTTTCAGGAATTGGTGATACGCCGGGCTGGCCGGATCGTAGAGTTGCTGGAGAAGATTGGTCAAGGATTCCCGGTTGCGCAACGGCAGGCCAATGGCCAGATGCAACCGTTGCCCGCCTTGGAGACGAGCGACCGGCCTCAGGCTCGCGACGGCCTCCGGCACGTGGCCTTTGAGGACTTGTCGCTGCGCCGGCCATGCGGCGGCGGCGAACAACACGGTCCCGGAAAAAATCAGGCTGACGGCTCGAAGCCGGCGCCAGACGCGGGAAAACATAAACTTGTTACTCAAAACAACAACTTTCCCGGTCATAAATGGCAATCGCGCATAATTCGCACTAATCTGTCATATCTGTCCCGTTTTACCAGCGATAATTGAGGAAAATCGGCGGGCAACTGGCAATCACCAATCCTTAATTTTGCCGTTCGCGGTCTTGGTGGGGGGATTTTCCGGGGAGAAAATCAGCGCCTTCTCGTCGTCTTTTTGCGCGTCCAGCATCTGCTGGGCCTCTTGCAGGGTCATTTGCGCGGGGACGGCGGATACGGCTTGCTGGTTTTGATCGGGTTCCTTTCCGCGCTGGTCGTTCCCCGCCGCCTTGGCTTGGTCGGACTTATTCTGCTGGTCTTTGTCCTTTTGCGCCTGCTGCTGAGCTTGTTCCTGCTCTTTCTTTTTGTCCTGCTCCGACTTTTGCGCCTGGGACTGGTCTTTCTGATCGTTTTTATCCTTCTGGTCCTGCTGGTCTTTCTGGGCTGATTTCTGTTGTTGGTCCTGCTGGTTTTTCTGCTCCTGGTTCTTTTGATTCTGATCCTTTTTGTCCTGGTTCTTTTTGTCCTGATTTTTCTGGTCGTTCTGGTCCTGGTTTTTTTGATCCTTCTGCTGCTGCTGTTGCTGTTGCTTGAGTTCCTCTAATTTCTTTTTGACAAAAGCGAGATTGTTCCGGGCGTCCACGTCGTTGGTGTTGAGCTGGAGCGCGCGCGCGTAGCTGGCGATGGATTGCTCCCAGCGCTCCTGCTTCTTCTTCGGGTCGGGCGCCGGCTGGCCCAGATGGTAGAGCGTGTTGCCCAGATTGAAGTAGGTGCGCTCCTGGGTGTCCAGGTCGGAAGCGATCTCCGGGGAGTTGAGCGCCGCCCCGAGTTGCTTTTCCGCCGCGTCCAGTTCCTTGGCGCGGTAGGCCGAAGTGCCGGCGTTGTAGTGCAGCCGGTAATCGTTGGTTTTCTCGCCGGCCAGCCGGTTGTACTCCTCAAAGGCCGCCTGGTAATCGCCCGATTTATACTCGTTAAACGCGCGCGGCGGCGAGGCCGGGGCCGGCGCCGCCACCATCAGCACCACTAAAACCGCCGCCGCCTTTTGCCAGCCGGGGCTGGCCGTTCCGCCGGTCGTTTCCGCGCGCCGGGACCGCACGCGCTCCGGGAGCAGCAATTCCAGCAGCAGGCAGACGATGGCAAATCCCAGCGGCCAATGATACCGCTCGCGAAAGACGCGAGTGAGCTGGGTCTTGGATTCAGATTTTGGCAGCGGGGCCAGCCCGCGGCTGTAGAGGACTTCCATTGGGTTGGGCCCGCGCAAGGGCAGATAAAACCCCCCAGCGGCGGTGGCAATCTGCTCCAGCAACGGCTCGTTCAGGTGGGATTTGACGGCGTTCCCGTCTTCATCTTTGACAAACGCGGGGTTGCCTTGCTCGTCGCTCACCCGCAACAATTCCCCCGCCGCGGTGCCCACGCCCACCGTGAAAATGCGCAGCCCCGCCTCCGCCGCCTCCTTGGCCGCGCCGAGGGTTTCGACGTCCGCGTCGTGATCTTCCCCGTCGGTAAAAAGGATAAGCACTTTGTGATTGTTGTTGCCCTTTTCGAAGGCGGCCTGGGCCGTGCGAATGGCTTGCGAAAGCGCCGTCCCTCCCTGCGGAATGATCCCCGCGTTCAACGCGTCCACGCTCTGGCGGAAAGCCTCCTCGTCCAGAGTCAGCGGGCATTGCAGAAAGGCCGTGCCGGCAAAGGCCACCAGCCCCAGACGATCTTCCCCGGCCTGCCGCATCAAATCGAACGCGGCGAGCTTGGCCTTCTCCAGGCGATTGGGGGTCACGTCCGCAGCCAGCATGCTGCGCGAAGTATCCACCGCCACCACGATGTCCAGGCCGCGTTGCGCGGCCTCCTCCCAGGCGAATCCCCATTGCGGCCCGGCCAGGGCTGCCAGCACCCCCGCCACCGCCGCCACCAGCAGGGCCAGCCGGAATTTCTGGCGTCCCGGCGACACGCCGACCGTCAGCGTGGAGAGCAGCCGCGCCTGCACGAATTGGCGGATCAGCTTTTGCTTGACGCGCCACGACCAATAAAAGAAGCCGGTCACCAGCGGCAGCGCCAAAAGCAGCACCCAAAGGAATTGTGGCTGCGCGAATTTCATGATTCTTTCACGGCAGTTTCCTCCACACCGTCTGGCCCAAAACCAGTTCGAGCAGCAGGACGCCCAGGCCGCCCAGCGCCACCGGCCGGAACAACTCGTCGAAATGCTCGTATTTTTTCACTTCCGCCTCGCTCTTTTCAAACCGGTCAATTTCCGAATAGATCCGGCGCAGGGTGTCCGTGCTGTCGGCCCGGTAATACTTGCCGCCGGTTTTGTCCGCGATTTTTTGCAGGGTCTCCTCGTCCACGTCGGCCGGCAGGTCCCGATACTCCATCTGGCCGGTGTAGGGGTTCTTTCCGACCGGAAACGGGGCCATGCCGCGGATGCCGATGCCGATGGTATAAACCTTGACGTTTAATGTTTGGGCAACTTCCGCCGCCGTCAACGGGGAAACTTTGCCCGCGTTGTTCTGGCCGTCGGTCATCAGGATGATGATCTTGCTTTTGGATTTGATTTCGTTCAGCCGGTTCAACCCCGCCATCAGCGCCGAGCCGATGGCCGTTCGATCTTCGATCAGCCCCAGGCGCAGCCGCGCCAGGTTGGCCTGCAAAAAATCGTGGTCCAGGGTCAGGGGCGAGGCGATGAACGCCTTGCCGGCAAACGCCACCAGCCCGATGCGGTCGCCGGGCCGGTTCTCAATGAACTTGCTCAAAACCTCCTTGGCCAGATTGATCCGGTTGATGCGGTGCCCGCCCTCCTGAAAATCCTCCGACGCCATGCTGCCGGACAGATCAATGGCCACCACAATATCAATGCCGCTGGCTTTGATTTGCGTTTCCCCGCTCACCCGCCGCGGTTGCGCCAGCGCCACAATGAACAAGATCAACGCCAGCCACCGCAAGGCCGCCAAAATCCGGCCCGCCCGCGACCGCCTCAGGCCGGTAACCGGACGCACCAGTTCCACCGACGAGTAAAGAAAGGAGGCGCTTTGCCCCCATTTGCCTTTGAGCCAGGCCAGCACCGGCAGGAACAACAACCCCAGCAACACATAGGGATGGGCAAAGGTCATTTGACGGCCTCCTTCCGCGCCGACGCCACAGCGGAGAGCGAGGGCGGATTGCCCGGCGCGGCCGGCGGATTGCCGGATGAAGCGTCAGCGATGGACGATTGGATGCTGTTAGGGACCAAGCGCGGCTCGGTTTCGTTTACGAGCCGAAGGGCGGAGTCGTAAAGACCGCGCAGTTCCATCTCCGTTGGCTCGTATTTGGCGAATTTAATCAGGTCACAACTGGCCAGAAATTCCGCCAGGCTCGCCTTTTGGTCGCGCGTGAGCAACTGGGTGCCCTGCAACTCGTACAGGAACTCCTCCGTCGTCCGGTCCGGCGCGTGGAAGTTGAACCGCTCCTCCAGATACTCGCGGATCGCCCGGGAAACGAGAATGGAAAAGGGCATCGGCTCGCTGATCATCGCCAGGGCTTGTTCCAGCTTCCGCCGGGCGCGGACGTGCGCCGGCACCGGCGGAATCCTCGCCAAAACGGCCCGCTTCCTCCTCCGCCACCGCCAGTAAAAATAAAGGGCGGCCAGCAGCGCCAGAATCAGCAGCGTCCAGAAAACCCAGGCCCAGCCGTTTGGAATATAAATGAGCGGCTTGGGCGCGTCCTGAAAAACGGGCGGCGGCGCCGCGCCGTTGGTGACGGGCGGTTGGGCGGGAACAATCAGCGCCGAATTGGTCGTCATGCTCATCCGTGGCGCCGCCGTTTTTCGCGCGTTTCAAAGAAGCGGCCCAGCGCGGCGGCGTAGGGCTGGTCGGTGCGCACTTCAATGGCGTCAATGTTGGCCGCCAGCAGCGCGCGCAGCAGTTCGCCTTGCTGGCGGGCGCGACGCTCGGCAAAAGCCCGCCGCTTGCGCGCGTCCTGCGTGTTGATTTCCAGCAGCTCCCCCGTTTCCGCATCCGTCAAAATCAGGCGGCCCAACTCCGGCAATTCCATTTCAAATCGGTCCACCACCTGGATGGCGATCACGTCGTGCCGCCGGTTGGTCTGCCGCAGCGCCGGCAGCGAGCGCGGCCCCAACGTCGGCGACAGCAAATAGCCCCCCTGCCGCTGGCCCTCGCTTTCGCCGGAGGACGCGCGCTGCTCGAACAGAAAATCGGAGATCACCACCACAATGGCGTGGCGGCGGGCCAGGCGGTTCAAAACATCCAGCGCTTCCTTGAAATGAGTCCCCCGCTTGCTGGGTTGAAAAAGCAGGATTTCGCGGATGACGCGCAAAACGTGGCGCCGCCCCTTTTTCGGCGGGATGTATTTCTCCACCTCCTCGGTGAAAAGAATCAGGCCCACCTTGTCGTTGTTGCGGATGGCCGAGAAGGCCAGCACCGAGGCAATCTCCGCCGCCAGTTCCCGCTTGGTTTGCGCGCCCGAACCGAAGATGCCCGAGCCGCTCAAATCCACCAGCAACATCAGGGTCAACTCCCGTTCCTCCACAAATTTTTTGATGAATGGATGGTTCATCCGCGCCGTCACGTTCCAATCAATGGAACGGACGTCATCCCCCGGCTGGTATTCGCGCACCTCCTCAAAATTCATTCCCTGCCCCTTGAAGACGCTATGGTACTGCCCCCCCAGCGTCTCGGTGACCAGCCGGGTGGTGCGCAGCTCGATCTGCCGGATTTTTTTAAGAATTTCGCGCGGAATCATGGGGAAATTGCGGATTGCGAATTGCGGATTGAACTTCGCGTCCATTTGCCGCTTGCGCGCGAGAACCAACCGAATAAATTAAATCCATGTCTTTGGCGAAATACTTTTCCGCGGCGAAAAAACTTCCGTTCGATGAACGGGTTGAATTCGCGCATCGTCTCTGGGACGAATTCATGGACGGCTTCCAAGGCTGGAAAGCTCCGCCTATGCCCAAAGGGGTCTTCGCCTGGAAAACTCTCAAGCTTGAAATTGATTCAAAGTTAAGCCGCACCGATCGCATCGAACTCGCGCAACGAGTTTGGGGCAACATCCAAGAGAATGGATACGACCCCGAACCAACCCCGCAGCAAATCGCTGAACTTGACCGCCGCGCCGAAGACGCGTTGAAAAACCCCGGACGCGGCATTCCGGTGGAGCAAGTCTTCGCTGAAATTGAGCAACGCTTGGCCGAACGACGGAAATGAACAGGGAGCAACTGTGATTCACGGGGAGCGCAGCCGCCCCGGCTGCGGTTCGGTGCGCCCTCGCGCTGAACTTTTTTCTGAAGGACAATCGAATTTGTTTGCGCGCGCGCGTCGCGAAGAGGCCAACGACGAGGGCGTCGTTGGCTGCACCCGGGGCGGGCGCGCTCCCCAGACTCGGTCGCGATGCGGCTCGTGCGAATCTCGATCAGCCTGATTTGGGAGTTCATCAAAGATTCTCTGGATGGCCGTCTCGCTGGTTTTCTCCTTGACTTCACAGACTCACGCAATCGGCTGCAAGTCCAACAGATGGCAAACCTCGATTCCGTCGTCCAAGTCTGGCCAGTGAATGGCGAAGCCGCCGGGTTCGAGCGACCAGTTGGCGCGCTGCTTGGGCGTGGCTTTGGCCAGCCATTTCAGCCACGACACTTCCATGAACGGAACGCTGATTTCCCGGCCATCGTCGAGCCGGACGTGCAGCGTGTTCGCCGTGACGCGCGCGCTCTTGGCTTGGACTTGTTCGGTGGTTTTAGCGGTCAAAGTACTCATATATTGATCAAAATGGTCGGCATGGCTTACGGCACGGGCAGTTCGTTGAAAATTTTCGTGATGATGGTTTCGCTCGTTTTTTCCTCGGCTTCGGCCTCGTAGGTCACCGTCACGCGGTGGCGCAGGACATCCATCCCGATGCTCTTGACGTCCTGCGGCGTCACGTAGCCGCGCCCGCGCAAAAACGCGTAGGCCTTGGCGGAGAGCGTCAGGGCGATGGTCGCGCGCGGCGAGGCCCCAAGCTGGATCAGGCCCTGCAAGCCCTGGATTTTATACGCGCCCGGATCGCGCGTGCAGCAGACCACGTCCACAATGTAATCCTTCACCTTGTCATCGATATAAATGTCGTTGATCACCTGGCGCGCCTCCATGATTTGCCGCGCGCTCACCACCGGGCTGGCGGTGGGGATGGCGTTGGTGCGCGCCATCAAATCCAAAATCTGCCGCTCCTCCTCGCGCGAGGGATACACGATTTTGAGCTTCAACATGAACCGGTCCACCTGCGCCTCCGGCAGCGGATAGGTCCCTTCCTGTTCAATCGGGTTCTGCGTGGCCAGCACCAGGAAGGGTTCCTCCAGCTTGAAGGTCTGGTCTCCGATGGTGACCTGCTTCTCCTGCATCGCTTCCAGCAGCGCGCTTTGCACCTTGGCCGGGGCGCGGTTGATTTCGTCGGCCAGCACCAGGTTGGCGAAGATCGGCCCGCGCCGGGTGGTGAACGCCCCGGTCTGCGGATTGTAAATCTGGGTGCCGATCAAGTCGGCCGGCAGCAGGTCCGGGGTGAATTGCAGCCGGGAAAACTTGACGTTCAGGCACGCCGATAACACCTTGACGGACAACGTCTTAGCCAGTCCGGGAACGCCTTCCAGCAGGACGTGTCCGTTGGCCAGCAACCCAATGGTGAGCCGTTCGACCAGATAATTCTGGCCAACCACGACCTTCCCAATTTCACTGAAGAGCGGCCGCACAAAAGCGCTCGCCCGCTGCACCTCGTCATTGATCGCACTGATTCCAGTATTCATAGTTACAGATAGAAAGTAAGTATGGCTAAAAGACAGCCAGACTTCAAATACTGTTCAGAAAAATCCACTGGGGCGGTTGGGGCGGCATTCCCCGGTTGCGCGGCGGAGCGTCGCCGGCAGGAGCGCCAATGGCGTTTTATCGCGCCGTAGCCTCGGCGAAGGCGGATGATATTGCGGAGTGTTTCCGGCAGGAGCGCCCATGGCGTTGACAACGCGGCCACCGGCGGCGCCAATACACACTACGTCAACCCGCTGGGCGCGGGCGCGCCCGGAGGGTTCAACATCTTGCGCCTGCCTTGAGGAAATTCGGCCTTCGCGCCCCTTCCCTCATTTCAGACGTTAGTGTGGAAAGCCGGATGGGTGGCCGCCACAGAAGACATGGTAGATTCCGTAAATAAATATCATCTCCGCGCCCGCATAAAGCCCGAAGGAAAGAGGCGGGGCGAGATAACCAAAGACCTTGGATACCGCGTCCGAAAGGAAATCGAGTGTCGCATTCACGCTGTTGGTGATTAGCAGGGGTCGTGCCAGTCTGCCGCCACCTGGAAATTTCGCGGTTCTTATGGGCTTTTGCGCGATTGCCTTTCCGGCTGGCCACCCGATTTGTCCATTTTCTATACACTGTCTCGCATGGCCTTGCGACGCGGCCGGATCGTTCCCGCGCACAAACACACGCTCAGCCCGCAACAACTCCAGCCAAACCAGTCTCCGTGGCGGTTGTAAAAAGTCCGGCTCCGGTCCCCGCCCAGCCGCAAGGGAATGTTCGCCGTCATGAAACCCGCGCCATAGACGTTTCCCGAGACATCGAAAATCCGCCGCAGACGCCCTTGCGCGTCGGCCCAGCAGGTCAGGCCGTTGTTGGTGCAGCGCACCAGCGGAACGCCATTTTCCACCGCCCGAAAAACGGCGCTGGCCGCCTGCTGCCAGGGCGCGGCCCCGTCGCCAAACCAGCCGTCGTTGGTCAGGTTCACCAGGAAATCGGTGTCGGGCGTCACGTGTTCGCGCGCTTCTTCCGGAAACGCGTCCTCAAAGCAGATCAGCACGGAAATCTGGGCGTCGGGATGCTTCATTTTGAATTGGACCGGCTCGGTTCCCGGAGTGAACGCGCCGTCAATCGGCGTCACCCATTTCAAAAACCCCAGCCAGGTGGGAACATATTCCCCAAAAATCACCAGGCGCCGCTTGTGATAAACCCCTTCAATCACCCCCTGCGGACTGATCAGCATGCTGCTGTTGAAATCCTCCGTCACGCCCCGCGCTGACACCTCCTCGTCATCCGCGCAAACCAACAGCCAGACCCCGTGCCGGGCCACCAGCCCGGCCAGCGCGGATTGGTGTTCGGGCGACAGAACCGACGGCACCCCTTCCGGCCAGATAAGCAGGCTGGCTTTGTCCGCCAGCGCCTTTTCGGAGAGCGCGAGCAAGTTTCCGAATAGCGCGTTGTTCTCGTTGGTGTTCCAGATCAGAGTCTGCGGAAAGCCCGGCTGGACCAGCGCGACCCTCAGTTCCACCTCCGCCGGCTGGATTTTAGCCACCTTGCTAGCCCCCAAGCTCGCCACCACCACCGCCGCCAGCAGCGGCAGCCCCGCTTCACCCCACACCCCGCGCCCCGGCTGCCGCGTCAACGCCACCAGCGCGACCACCAAGGACACCGACATCCAAACGACGAGGAACGAAACTCCATAAACTCCCGTCACCGCGGCAATTTGAATCAACGGCAGCATCTTGTATTGCGATACGCCCAGAAAATTCCAGGGAAATCCGGTCAGCAACCGTCCGCGCGCCATTTCCAGCGCCACCCAGATCAGCCCGCCGCAGAAGGCCCATCCGACCCGCCGCGAGAGTCCGGCGGAAAAAAACTGGTCCAGAGCCGCCCGCGCCGGCATCTTCCCCGCGCCCGGCGGCGCCGGCCAGATTCTCCAGCAAAGCCAGACCCAGACCGCCGGATAAAGCGCGCAATAGGCGCTCAAAGCAACCCAGCCGGCGGCGGGAGCGAGCGGAATCCCGTGGAAGGTGTAGGGCATGGCCAGCAGCCAGTAGAGCGAGCTTAAATAATGCGCCAGCCCGGCGGCATACCCCAGCCGGAACGCCCGCCATCCTCGTTCGCCCACGGCGCTGAACAAAATCGCCCCCGGCCCAACCCACGCCCCTCCCGCGAACCCGACGCCGGGAAACGCCGCGCTCAACAACAACCCGCCGCACACCGCCAGCAGCAGGCGGAGAGAGAAAACGCGATTGACCGAAAACATTTTCAGACCGGAATAGTGCGCGAACGCCCGCCAACTTCAAAATAATATCTGGGGCCTGGGTTCATTCCACTGCCTCACCCGGCAGGAACCCGCGTAACAAATGTGCGGTCACGGAAAAACCACGCGGGCGGAGGGAAAGGCGGGAACATGGCCGGCGGGCCAGTTGGTGGTCTCGCCGATGAACGGCTGCCAATTCACGCGAAACGCGTCACTTGAAACTTGTTGGACACTGCCATCACCGAGCAAAATGTTGCCGGCACCCGCAACCTTTCCGCGTGAATGTATCTTCAAGGACCATGAAACGGGTCCGGTGACTGAGTTAGTTGATATGGCGACGTCGTTTCCTTTTCCACTTTCAGGGGAAAAGCCGTAATCGCGGTCAGGCTTGGTTCCGCTGCCTAAATTGCGATCCCCGCCCAGCAATGATTGAGGATATGCATCGTTTGCGCTCACACCTACAAAGTAAGAGAGGTGAGTGTTATCCTTGAAATCTGTGGCGAAGTCCGCGGCAGCCTGCCGAGTGTCATCCGGGCATACGACCACTTTTGGCGATAGCCCCAATTCGTTGCGCATAATCGCAAAATTGGTCCAACAGATTGCGCCCTGATCCGCGTTTGTGAGGAGGTCTTTCCATCCACCATTGGATATCGTCTGCTGGGCAGGCACCAAATCACCATTATCCCCCGCCCAGAGGCGATGAGCCGTGCCGATTTCTTTGAGGTTGTTCCCGCAGGAAATTCGCATCACCGTCATATGCGGTCCACGTGCAACCGCGAAGTGCTGCAAGACCAGCGCCGCCAGCACCGCGAGGATGGCCAGCAGGACCAGCAACTCAACGAAGGTGAACGCCCGCAGTTTGCGCATCGGTCTTGGATTCATAGACGGCCTGAAACCACGTTACACCCATTCCGCCCCGGCATCAAATCCAACCGATCCGAGACACCCAATAAAAAGACATTCACCAATTTCATAGGACTGACCGTGCGCCTGAAACCGCCAGCGCCGTCAGGATGTTTTTTTGCCCTGCGCAGGAGCATTTGGTTTTGCGGATGGCAGTCCAGAAAGCCTAATACGGGCGTAAGCCCCATGTTTGTCGTCGGGATGCGGCTCAACCCCGAGAATGGTGATGTCCCCCTTGTCCGGCCCATACGCCCAAAAGACCCGACCGGCGGCAGGGGTTTTGTTTTCCAGGTAGGCCTCGAACACCTTGAATCCGTATTTATCGCTCAGCGTTTCGATTTCGTGAGTCTGCAGACTGTGATGCCGAGGGTTATCGCCCAGAAAGCCCAGCGCCTTGACCAACTTCTTGAAGAATTTTTCTTCGTTCCGGTCCAGATTTCCTTGCAGTTTGCGAGTGGAGAGATCGGACCACACCGCCGACATCTCGGGCTCGCCCATTCGGATATGGAAGGGCATGGCCGGGTCAGTCTTGGAATGGCGTTAAGTCAATCGGGGGCGAAGCCACGCCGTTCTTCAAGTTTTCCGCTGACTGGTCCAGCATTTTCAAGACACGAGCGGAGATGGCCCTGGGCGGGACCAGCACTCGCGGCTCCAGCAAAAAGGATCCATCGGACAGGGACCTGACTCGAAAATATTTTGTTTTGGCGTGACGGAGACTGATCCGCCTTTTCGCATCGGCAGCAACGTCGTATTCTTCCATCACGGTGGGGCCGGCCTTTCGCTTTCTCGATACCAGCATTGTTGTCATGACGGTAATATAGTGGGATTTCCCACCGAGTCAAGCCTTTGATTTTGGCTCGAGCCGTCCACGGGATGCCAGACAGCCGCCGCTGTTAACCGGGTGAATTCGTGGTTCCCTCAGCCGCGCAGGCCGCGCGCGAATTTTTCCAGGCGCTCCAGGCCTTTCTTCAGATTCTCCATGCTGGTGGCGTAGCTGATGCGGATATACTCGTCCGCGCCGAAGGCAATCCCCGGCACCGCCGCCACTTTTTCCTGCTCCAAAAGTTTGGCGCAAAAATCCATGGATTTCAGCCCCAGCGCCGCAATGTTCGGGAAAAGATAGAAGGCCCCCTTGGCGTTCACGCACGTAATGCCGGGAATGCTGTTGAGCTTCTCCCAGGCGTAGGCCCGGCGCCGCGCGTACTCCGCCAGCCACCCCGCCAAATGGTCCTGCGGGCCGTTCAACCCCGCCACCGCCCCCTTCTGCGCGAACGAGGTCGGATTGCTCGTGCTGTGGCTCTGAATCGCGTCAATGGCCTTGGCAATCGGTTCCGGCGCGGCGGTGATGCCGATCCGCCAACCCGTCATCGAATAAGCCTTGGCCATCCCATGCACGATGATGGTGTGCTCATAATGCTGCGGCGAAAAGCTGGCCACGCTCACGTGTTCCGCCCCGTCATAGACCAGCTTCTCGTAAATCTCGTCGCTCATGATCATCAAGCCGTTCTCCACGCAGACATCCCCCAACTCCTTGATCTCCTCGCGCGTGTAGAGCGAACCGGTCGGGTTGCTGGGCGAGTTCAAAATGAACAAGCGGCTGCGCGGGGTGATGGCCGAGCGCAATTGCCTCGGCGTGATTTTGAACTCCGTCCGGTCGGTGGTCGGAAGGATCACTGGCGTGCCTTCCGCCAGCCGGACCATTTCCGGATAGCTCAGCCAATAGGGCGCGGGGATGATCACCTCATCCCCCGGATTGCACAACGCCAGCACCACATTGCAGCACGAATGCTTCCCGCCGCACGAAATGATGATTTGCGACGGCTTGTAAGACAGCCCGTTGTCGCGTTTGAATTTGTCCGCCGCCGCCTGCCGCAGTTCCGGGATGCCGCTGCTGGGGGTATATTTGGTGAAGCCGTCGTTCAACGCCTTGATGGCCGCGTCCACGATGTGCCGGGGCGTGGCGAAATCCGGCTCCCCGGCGCCGAAGCCCACCACATCCACGCCCTCGGCCTTCATTTGTTTGGCCTTGGCGTCAATGGCCAGAGTGATCGAAGGGGTGAGCGCCGCGGCGCGATGAGAAATATTGTAATTCATAAAATTCCCCAAGAAATAACACCGCGCGGCCAGAGATCAAGCGGGAAGTCCGCGGAATCCGAAAATTGCCGGTTTGCTTGTTCTTTCCCCAAGCCTTAGCCTGAACGGCACAACCAAAGAATTGTGACTACTTCCCAAACTCCGCCACCGGCCGCCGAGCTGTTGTCCAAACCCAATCCGCGCATCCCGTGGCGCTACCTGTTCACGGGTGTGATTGCTTTTGCCGTGACCCTCGCGCTTCTCTACACTGAGGAAAACTGGCGGGGCAAACGGGCGTGGGAAAATTGCAAGCGCGAACTGGAAGCCAAGGGGGCCAGGCTCAATTGGGCCGACTACATTCCTCCCCAGGTGCCGAATGACCAAAACATCTTCGCCGTGCCGGAGATGCAAAAATGGTTTGTCGGAAGGGGCAAAAACGAACTGACGGCGCGACTCAACACGATCTCTGACTTGAGAGCAACCCATGCCAACAACTCCCTCCTTTTCGCGGAACTGACGGTGGTGGCGCCGGGAGAAAATCCCGGCGGCGCGGCCGGCGCGGCGGTGGTGTCGTTTGCGGATCCGGCGGCGCGGCGGCAAGCGCGCGCGCTGATTGAGAATGTCTTTGGCCGTCACGCCATCGCCGCCCAGGGTTTCGTGATTACCACCACTCCATTGGATCAGATCAAACCGGCGCAAATTCTGTTGCAAACCGACAGGAAACTTACCCGCGAAGATATTGCCGAGCTGGTTCCCTCTCCTCTCGGCACATTCTTGGATTTTGGGGGCGGGCCACAACCCGGCGGAGACAATGTATTCCACCTGACGCTGAATGGGATGGTCACGCCGGCCGATTATCTGGCCTGGAGCGATGGCTGCAAACCCGAGTTCGCCACCATCCGGGAAGCGCTCCAGCGCCCTTTTGCGCGCATGGACGGCAATTATGATATCCCCTTCGAAATACCGATTCCACATTTTGTCAATGTCCGGGCTTTGTCGCAGATTCTATCGCAACGCGCCCAATGTTATCTGTTGCTGGACCAGCCCGGGAAGGCTTTGGATGAAGTGACCTTCCTGCATCAGTTGTGCCGCGTGCTGGAAGCCCGGCCGACAGGAAAGACGATGACCTTGGTGGCGGCGATGATCAATGTCGCCGTAACGGGACTGTACGTGGACACAATCAAGGACGGATTGCGATTGCAAGCGTGGCGGGAACCGGAACTGGCCGCGTTGGAGGAACAGCTCAAAGAAATCAACTTGCGCCCCTTTGTGGCGGACGCATTCGCATCGGAGCAGTCCGGCGTCAGCCACCTGGCGGAGATGAGCCCAACAGGAAAATTATTTAACGGTGACTTTTCCCCACAAGCTAAATCCCCGAAGTCCACGCCCTTTTGTTTGGTGCCGCGCGGCTGGGTTTACCAGAACATGGTGGTTTGCGCCAATCTTCAGCAACTGCTGATTGAATGCCTGGATCCGGCGGCCCAGGAGGTCGTGCCGCACCAAATCGATGCGGTACGGCCGGCGGTTGATCGCGTGGTTTCTCATCGGTCCATCTTCAACTTCCTGGCCGCCATCGCCATCCCCAATTATGCCCGGGCCTCCCAAACTCTCGCCCACACTCAAACCCTGGCCAACCAGGCCCGGATTGTTTGCGCGCTCGAGCGCTTCCGCCAGGCGCGCGGCCAGTACCCCGACACGCTGGAGGCGCTCACGCCGCAGTTCCTCGAAAAAATTCCAGGCGACATCATCGGCGGCCGGTCGCCGCATTATCGCCGCACCGAGGACGGGAAATTTCTTCTCTACTCCATCGGCTGGACGGAAACCGACCACGGCGGCCAAAGCGCGCCCGATCTGAAGCCGGGCAATTTCACCCAGGGCGATTGGGTTTGGGCGGAGAATTAGCAGGCCTTGGCGGGCGGCTCGGGCGATTCCTTTTTTGCCGCTGTCACTTCCAAATGCAGCTCGCGGAGTTGCTTGGGTTCGACGGTCGCGGGCGAGTCGGTCATCAAGTCGGCGCCTTTGGCGGTTTTCGGAAAGGCAATCACGTCGCGGATGCTGGGGGTCCCGCACAAGATCGCCATGAGACGGTCGAAGCCCAAGGCGATGCCGCCGTGGGGCGGAGCGCCGTACCGGAAGGCTTCCAGCAGGTAGCCGAACCTGGCTTTGACCATCTCGGGCGGGATTTGCAGGAGTTCCTCGAAGACCGTTTTCTGCACGTCGGGCTGGTGGATGCGCATGGAGCCGCCTCCCAATTCCACGCCGTTGACCACCACGTCGTAGTGCTGGCCGCGAACCTTTTTCGGATCGGTCTTCAGCAGCGGAATGTCTTGGGCCACCGGCGCGGTGAAGGGATGATGACTCGAATACCAGCGGTTCTGTTCGCGGTCGAAACCGAGCAACGGAAACTCGATCACCCACAGGAAATGGAATTGGCCGGCGGGGATCGCCAGCTTGCCCTGCGCTTTCAAAACGTCGGCGCAATAGAGGCGGATCTTGCCGAGAATTTCGCACGCGTTCAGCCATTGGTCCGCGGCGAACAGAATCAAATCGCCCTCCTCCATTTTCAGCTTCCGGGTCAGGGCGGCTTTTTCGGCGTCGTTGAAAAACTTCACGATGGGGGATTTCCATTCGCCCTGTTCCACTTTGATGTAGGCCAGGCCTTTGGCGCCGAAACTTTTGGCGTATTCGGTCATGGTCTCGATTTGTCCCTGGGTGGCGCCCGCAAGGCCCTTGGCATTGAGGGCTTTGACCACGCCGCCTTTGGCAATCGCGCCGCTGAAAACTTTGAAGGCGCTGGCGCGAAATTCCTCCGTCAAGTCAGCCAGTTCCAGGCCGAAACGCGTGTCGGGTTTGTCTATGCCGTAACGGTTGAGCGCCTCCTCGAAGGTCAGGCGCGGGAAGGGGGTCGGGATGTCCGCGCCCAGCGCGGTTTTCCAGATGCGTTGGAGCAGTCCCTCCACCAGCGCGTAGATGTCCTCGCGCTCGATGAACGACATTTCGATGTCCACCTGCGTGAACTCAAGCTGGCGGTCGGCGCGCTGGTCCTCGTCGCGAAAGCACCGGGCCAATTGGTAATAACGCTCCATCCCCGCGACCATGAGAATCTGTTTAAACTGCTGCGGCGATTGCGGCAGCGCGTAAAACGTTCCCGGCTCGCGGCGGTTGGGCACCAGAAACTCGCGCGCGCCTTCGGGGGTGGACTTGAACAAAATGGGAGTTTCGATTTCAAGAAATCCCTGCTCGTCCATGAATTGTCGCGTGGCCATGGCGACTTTGGAGCGCAGACGAAAATTGCGCGCCATTTCGGGACGGCGCAAATCCAGGTAGCGATATTGCAGGCGCAGTTCTTCGTTGACCGAGCGGGCGATTTCCGGGTCGTCCACCGGAAACGGCAGCACTGCGGCCATGTTCAGGACTTCCAGGGCGGAGGCGGCGATTTCGATCTCGCCGGTGGCGATCTTGGGATTGTTGGTGCCCGCGGGCCGGGCGCGGACTTTGCCGGTGACGCTGATGACGCATTCGCTGCGCAAGGCGGCGGCCCGCTCAAAGAGTTCCTTGGGCAAATCGGAGGGATCAAAGACCGTCTGGGTGCGGCCTTCGCGGTCGCGAATATCAATGAAAATCAGGCCGCCCAGATCGCGCCGGGAATGAACCCAGCCGGACAGGACGACCGTTTGCCCGACGTGAGCGGGACGCAGTTGATTGCAGTGATGGGTCCGTCTCATTTAATGGCGCGGGGTGGGGGAGTTGCCGGCCTGGCCGTCCTCCCTTCTTCGCCCTCCCTTCCCGCCTGGCGGTCACGCCGCGATATTATACTTCGAAATCGAAGATGAGGATGTTGTCCACCAGGGGCAGGGCGTTGGCCTTGAAACGCTCGTGCTCGGGATGAACCAGGTAAGCGTCGCGCGCGATGCTGTCGGCAAAGGTCATGATGAATCCGTGCGTCAGGCCCTGGCTTCGCCCCTCCGTGCTGCAATTGGCGCCGGAAACATAATCATCAATGCCGGGCACCGTTTCGGACAAATCCAAAACATCCTCGAAGAATTTGTTGATCTGCTCTTCGGTGGTTCCTTCTTTGAACTTCAGCAGGACAATGTGTTTTACCTTAGACATGCGGTAACAGTAGTTTTTTTTGTGCTCCGCTCAAGTTTTATTCCTGGCGGATGGGAATTCTCCGGCGGGCGAGAATAGCCCGGTTGTTGTTTTGCCTTGGTCTTCCCGGCTTCACTTGGCCGCCAGGGCGGTTTCCACCGTATGCACCAACTCCGCCTCCTCCGGTTTGACCTTCGATTCGAACCGCTTGATCACCTTCCCGTCGCGGCCGATGACGAACTTGGTGAAATTCCATTTGATGTCGCCCTTGAAAGCCGAGTCCTTGCCGGTCAGGGCCGTGTAGAGCGGATGTTGTTCCGCGCCGATGGTGTGGACCTTGGCCATGAGCGGGAAGGTGACGCTGTATTTCTCGGTGCAAAATTGTTTGATCACCTCAGCCGATCCCGGCTCCTGGCCCCCAAAATCATTGCAGGGCACCCCGATCACGACCAAACCCTGGTCCTTGTATTTTTCGTACATCGCCTCCAGACCTTTGTATTGGGGGGTAAAGCCGCATTTGGAGGCGACGTTGACCAGCAGAACCACTTTGCCGGCATAATCCTTGAGGGAGGTGGGCTTGCCGTTGATATCGTCGAGCGGAATATTTTGAATGGAGGGCATATTATCGGCGGTCGCGACTTGCGCGGCCAACAGTGAACAGATTAGCGAAATCATCAACTTCATCGCCGTATATTGGAGTCCCCAAAAGAAAAGTCAAACCCCGTTGGCAAAAAAGTGAGCGGCTCCTGGATCGGGCGGAACTGAGGCGGGCGTCGCAGCGCCTCCAGAGTCGGGCGAGTTAATTATTTCTTTGCCTCCCGGCGGAGAATACACTGCCGCTGGCATATCCCGAACGGTGACTATTCTGCCTCTCATCGAACGCCAGTTGCGCGTCCGCGCGCGCAGCCGCGCGGTTCATTGGACGCGTTTCGCGGTGGCGCTGGTCGGAATTCTCTTTTACCTTCCGGTCCTGACCAACTTCGATGGTTCCTGGGTCGGGACCCGGTCGGATTATGCTTTCCACGGACTCGTGGGCGCGGCCTTTATCCTCTGTTGCGGCGCGGGCTTTCTGACCGTTGATGGCATCAGCCGCGAGCGGCGCGAAGGAACGCTGGGGCTTCTGTTCCTCACGCGCGTCACAGCACTCGATGTGTTGCTGGGCAGTTTCGGGTCCGCCGGAATTACCTTCCTCTGCGCCCTAATCGCTTTCCTGCCCGTGCTTGTCCTGCCGTTGCTGTTCGGTGGCGTCACCGGCGGCGAGGCGTTTCGGACCATGCTCGTCCTCCTCGACACCTTGTTCCTTTCCCTGACGGCGGGATTGTGGGCCTCGGCCCGCGGGCGCGGTTGGTTCAAATGCGCGCGGTCCGCCGTGCTCCTGTTGCTTCTCCTGATCGTGGTTCCATTTTTGGTCGGGGCTTTGGCGCAGTTTTCAATAAGCCCGCTGTCCGCTATCGCATGGATAAGTCCGTTGTCAGCGCTCCATGACGCGGGCGATACCAGTTATGCAAAGTCTCCGGCGCCCTACTGGGTTTCGCTCGCAATAGTTCAAGGCATTTCGTGGCTCCTCCTGTTCGCCGCCGGAGTCCGGTTGCGCCGCGCCATGCGCGAGGAAGATGGGACACCCGAGAATTCCGCCGCTTCCAGACCCGCCATGGTTTCGGTTCCGCCGCAACCGCGCATGCCCATCCAGGACGGGACGGATCCAATTGATTGGCTTCTGCGTCGGCAGCGCGGCATCAAGCCGGTCCTTTGGGCGGCGGCCCTCCTCGGAACGAATTATTATTTGTTCATCAGTGTAATCGGAAGGCGTCCGGCGGCCTCGTTTGTTTATTCCGCCTCGTTTGTTTATTCCATTTTGGGCATGAGTCTGGCGTTTCCCTGGGTGAAAAACTGTTTGTTTGCGTGGGCGGCAAGCCGGTTCTTTGTCCAGGCGCGGCGCAGCGGCGAGTTGGAATTGCTGCTGACCACACCGCTGGGGGCAAAGACGATTGTGTCGCGCCAATGGAATTGGTTCAAGCGCCTGTCCCTCTTTCCCGTGCTTGTCCTTATAGCTCCATCTCTGGTGTGGACGGCATGGTTCCTCTTGCGGCGCGACTACTTCTCATTCCAACCACAGGGCTACGGTTCCTACCTGGTGTTTTCCACGCTCCTGGGCTGTGTCAATACCATCGTCGGCATTGGGGCGCTGTTCTGGGCGGGACTTTGGTTTGGCTTGAAGGGCCGTTCTCAAGCCGGCGCGATCGTTCGCATAGTGGCCCTGGCCGGCGGAGTCCCGTATTTGATCGCCTCTCTCACCGCGCTCTTGCGGGCGCCGCAGCCCAACATGTATGCTTTAAGCCGGTTTCCCATCGCGCTTTGGGTTGCCTCATCCTGGCCACAAATTGCCATCCTGCTCTTTTACCTCGGGCTGATTAGATGGGCCAGGCGGCGTCTGCGGGCTGAGTTGGGGCGCGTGGAACCAGCCCGGTTGAGTCTGACGAAGTTCCTTTTCAAGTGAAATGCGGACGCGGGCGAATTCCGCGGGCGAATTCAAGGTTGAAAACGGGCGGGCGATTCTTTAGCGTGGAGACGCCTTTTTGCTGAGTATGGCGAAATGAACCGCAATCCATTGATTATGAGACGACGAATTCTGGCCGGCCCGCTTCCTCCCGATTCCATCCCGCTCCTGGCCGCCGTTCCCGGCCTGTTGTTATCCTTCTATTTGACTGCTTTCACGCCGGCGGCCGCCGCCCAGGAAAACGCCGCGGTCATCAAGGTCGGGGAATACGCCTCCCTCACCGGCAGCGAAGCCTCTTTCGGCCAGATGTCCCATCGCGGCACCGAACTGGCCATTCTGGAATTGAACGCCAAGGGCGGCGCGCTCGGCAAAAAATTTGAGTTGCTCACCGAGGACAACCAATCCAAACAGGGCGAATCGAAGACCTGCGCGCAAAAATTGATCTCGCGCGACAACGTGATTGCCCTGCTCGGCGAGGTCGCTTCCGGCCGTTCTCTGGAAGCCGCGCCTATCTGCCAGCGCTACAAAATCCCGATGATTTCCCCTTCCTCCACCAACCCCAAGGTCACGGAAACGGGCAATTATATTTTCCGCGTTTGTTTTATTGATCCGTTCCAAGGCTCGGTCATGGCGCGCTTTGCCCTGAACTCTTTGAAGCTGCGCAACGTCGCTTTGCTCACCGACGAGGCCTCGGCCTACAGCGTCGGCCTGGCCGACTTCTTCAAACAATCCTTCACCGCCGCCGGCGGGAACATCGCCATGGAACAGAAGTACAGCAGCGGCGGCAAGGATTTCAAAGCCCAATTGACCGCGATCAAGGCGGCCGGCGCCGCCGCGATTTTTGTGCCTGGCTACTACAATGAGGCGGGCCTGATTTGCCGCCAGGCGCGCGAACTGGGCATCACCGCGCCCATCTTCGGGGGGGACGGCTGGGAATCCGGCAAGCTGGTGGATATCGGCGGGGAAGCGGTGGAAGGGACCTATTTCTCCACCCACTTTTCTCCCAAGCAAAAGTCCGCGGTGGTGCAGGAGTTCACCAAACAATTCGAGGACCGTTATCACGTGGAGCCGGACGCCATGGCCGCCTTGGGATACGATTCCGCAATGCTGCTGGCCGACGCCATCAAACGCGCCGGCACGACCGACGGCGCGGCGTTGCGCAACGCCCTGGCCACGACCCGGGATTTTCCGGGTGTGACGGGAAGCATTACGATTGATAAAGACCGCAACGCCAGCAAGCCGGCCGTGATTTTGAAGGTGACCGGCGGCAAATTCGACTTTATGGAAACGATCAATCCATAAGGCGCAGCCCGGTTTTTGAGGAGGTAGGGCGCGTCTTTTCTGGCTGCTAACCCATTGTGATTTCAAGGGATTAACACTTTTTGCGGGACATCCGGGAAAAAGTTTTTTAACCTCCGGGCATGCAAAAGAGCCAATCTCGTTTTCGTC
>Ga0182027_10001093_pt1 | contig 45616 bp, 38 predicted proteins | sample 712E1DmetaG_FD_121300 | JGI IMG/M metagenome (GOLD analysis project Ga0182027, IMG submission 121300) | Permafrost microbial communities from Stordalen Mire, Sweden - 712E1D metaG (Illumina Assembly) | ecosystem: Environmental > Terrestrial > Soil > Wetlands > Permafrost | place: Sweden...
AACAATTCCGGATTTTTATAAATGAAAATATTGTTCGCAATTTTAATTTAATTTTAAAATGTCCCAACGTACTTATTGATTCATCTTCAGCTCCACAATTTTCTGCTCCTATTGAGGAAACCAATACAATTGATTTGTTCGGCAAGAAAAAATCTTCGGTAGAAATTTCAATAAATGATAAAAATGTAAATGATATTAAGAATTATCTTAAATCGAAAAAAGAAGAGTTTTATTTGTTTATCAAAGAGATCGATATTTCTAATAAGATATCTGGGAATGGTTCAATCAATGGAGGGGGAACTTCTGAAAGTTGTCAAGTTTCAATTTCCGGAGAATTGTGGAATGTAAAAACCAGTAAAATTTTAATCTCATATACTTCCGTTGGTGAAGGATCAGTATTTTTGGCCTTTAATAAAACAGCGTTAAATCAGGCCATTCATGAGGCGATAGTTAATTTTTTAACTTATTTGAAAACAGGATCAATTTATTCTTCAGGTCTTCATTCAGATAGTACGGATTCTCACCAATAAGTTTTTAATCACTATGCAATAGCTCCGGTTTGACATTAACACTAATAAATATCCCCAATAGGCACAATTTTCCGCTCCCCCCGGAATTTGGTGCCATTCAGCATATAAATAATATTCAAAAAACGCCTCAAATATCATAGAAAAATTTGCCTGCCCGCCTTCCTAATGTTACTATAATTCAATACGATATGATTTTTTAAAAAATCCGCAGTTTTCCAATGGCATATTTGTTGCTCATTATGGCGGCGGCGAACTCCGCTCGTACTAGAAAAAGGACCAGTGTTATGAAGTTATCGCTTAAAGAACTCATTATTATTCTGGTGACCCTCACGTTGTCATTTCCCGTCATTTACATTCTGTTGATGCTTGCGACCGGCGGCGCTCGTCTTGAATTCAGCCAGCCGATAAAATCTAAAAAGGACGATAAAGAAATTAAAATAATGAAAATAAGCGCGAAAAAAGACTCGCTTGCCGCCGTGCAATCGCAAACCTTTTTCGCCCTTGAGCAACAAAAAGCCGATTTGGACAATGAAAAAAAGAAAATGGCGGAACAGCAAGACCATGTACAAATGGTTGAGCAAGAACTTGAAAAGACCCGAAACGATCTTACCGAAGAACGAAAAAAACTCGAAAAACTCGTGGGCCAAAGCGACGAACTTGACAAAAAACGCATCAAGCAATTGGCGAAGGTCTACAGCGCGATGCGGCCCGAAGAGGCCGCGAGGATACTGGAAACCCTCGACGACGACTTGTTGATCAACATTCTCGGCGCCATGGGCGACGACCGCCAAAAGGCGAAGATCCTATCGACCTTGTCGCCAGAAAAGGCGACGCGCGTGAGCAATAAAATTGGAAAACCTTTAAAATCGAAATAATTTTCGGAAGGGGGTGAAACCATGAAATCTGAAATGCCTATGGTAAATCCTTTACCCGGTAACGGTCGAACGTTTGGCCATTCCTCCGGACCGAGGGGAACGAAGCTTTCGGGCGTTAGTGATTCGACAAGCGACCCTAGCGTCCCTGAAGAAGAGGCCTCTTCATCCATGACGGAAAAAGCGCCCGGTCAAGCGTTTGGACCGAAGTTTAAAAAAGTGTTGGACGCCGTTACCAAAGCCAATAAAAAGGCGAACGTCAAAGACGACGATGCAAACGACCCATCGGCGTCGGGCGCAACGACAAACACTTCGACGATAGACCCGAAGGCGTTAAATGCCGAGCTTGCGGCGCTGGGAATCGGGCCCCTGCATGTTCCGAGCGGAGCGACGAATGCCGACGTCCTGTCCGATGGGGCGCCTCAAAATAGCCAAGCGCAATTGCAGCAGGCCTCCCAAATTATCCAGGACGCCATTTTAAAAATCTCCCAGACCTTGAATATGAAGATCAATTCGGGCCTGGAAAATTTGCAGCTCGGCAACCCGTCGCAAAACGTTATAAACCAGTTCGCGGAAATAGTCAATGCGCTCAAGGGGATCACGGGTTTACTTGACGAAGCGGTCAAAAACAATATGCCGGTGGAAATAAGCGGCAAGGTTTTTGACCAGGGCCAGGCCGCCCAGGCCGAGCAGACGCTTGGAACGGAAACCTTTAAAATCCAAATGGCCCTGGAAATGTCGGGGCTATCGGGCGACGTGGCCGCTACCGCGGCGCAGAAAAACAATTCCGCTTCCGCAAGCGGCATCGTGACGGCCCTGGATCCGGCGCTTCTTTCGATGCCTGCTTCGCAAGCAAAACAAGTGCTCGGCAAGGCGCTCCAAGCGCAGGAAAAGGACGTCGAGACATTGTTTGCCGGTTTGGCCGAAAAACTCAAAAGTAACGTAGGGGCCGACGAAGATCAGGTTAAAAACAAAATCGCGGCCATAGCGACCGGAGTCGGCCTGAAAAACGTCCAGGCGACCGCCGCCTCCGCGGGCCCTTCGACGTCGGGCAAAGCTTCAGACGACAATTCACTTGACCCAAAGGTAATGCGTACGCTCCTTAAAATCGACCCTTTGGGTGCTGGCAATCTCGCGGCCGCCGAAAAGGGCGGTAAAATCGGACCGTCGAATACCATGAAGGTTTTGCTGGCAAAGGACCTTGGCGCTACGGCCCCCGCGCTCGACGACGCCTCGAAAACGGTCGCCTCCGGAATAGACCTTGCGAAAGACCCGGCCGATCCCTTGGCGGGGATATCCGATACGCATGCGCCCGCCGCTCCTAAGACCGTTGAAGAGTCGGTCATGGACCAGCTTACCGATAAGGTGCAGTCCGCTTTGAAAACGGGCGTTACGGAAATCAGGCTTCTTTTAAGGCCCGAATCGCTCGGTGAAATGCGCGTCAAGCTGACGGTTGACGGCGACGTGGTCATGGGGAAAATCTACGTTGAAAACCAGCAGGTCAAGCATATTGTCGAAGCGAACATGCAATCGCTTAAGGATTCCCTTGCCCAGCACAATTTGCAGGCGGGGTCGTTCGACGTCAACGTGGGAGGCGGTTCACGCGAAGACATGCGGGAACCGGCCCGATCGATGTCGCAAAATGCGACGAGCAAAGTCAATGAAATATCTGAAAACGCAAAGTCCGACACAAACGGCGCGTCAACAAGCGGCCTTGAAACGGGAAGGCGCTTCGGCACCAATACCGTCGAATATTTCGTTTAACAAAGAGGTGAATGTATCATGTCATCACTTACCGTACCAGTCAGCTCACTTAATACCGCGAACCCGTCTTCCGCGGCGGGTACAACGGTGACCGCGTCGGTCAGCGCCGACGGCACGACCATCGACCCGACGACCAGCACCATGACGGGCGCAACGTCGAGCACTGCGACTTCTTCTACTAGCAACAGCCAAATGAGCGACCAGGACTTTTTGAACCTGTTCGTGGCCGAGTTGCAAAACCAGGACCCGACAAGTCCCATGGACGATTCCGATATGATGACGCAAATGGCGCAGATGCAGTCGCTTGAGTCAAGTACGAACATGCAAAAGGCCATCGATACGCTCAGCAGCTCCTTTCAGAGTTCGCTGACCGCCCAGCAAAACAGCGTCCAGGCCATGACCAACGCGACGGCGGTGTCGCTCATCGGAAAAGACGTGCGGGTCAAGCAAACCGACGTCACGTATTCGGGGGCGGCGGGCGAGGAAGACCCGATACAAGTGAACCTCGGCAGTAACGCTTCCGCAACGGTCCAGATACTTGACGCAAGCGGCAATGTCGTCAAGACGCTCCAGGCGTCCGACAAAAACAGCCTCAACGCGGCAACGGTGACCTGGGACGGCAGCACCGACAAGGGCGCAATGGCCGCGCCGGGCGATTACAAAATAAATATCGTGGGATCCGACGCCGACCCAAGCCTCTATGCGTTTGTCGAAAATACCGTACAAGGCGTCGGGTTTTCGAGCACGGGATCAACGCTTCAAATCGGCGGTCAGGAACTGTCGGTGTCCGACGTCATGAACGTTTCGGCGACCGGGGGCGATGACGCCGGTTCGTCCATGGCCTCGATATCCGCCTCGACCGCCATCGGGCTTTTGGGGAAAACCGTCCGCGTTGAGGACAATACGATCAATTTTAGCGCCCAAGACGGGGAGAGCCATACGATCAATGTCAACGCGACGGCGTCCCAGCCCGTGTCGATTTCGATTCTTGACGATCAGGGAAACACGGTCGACCAGATGAACGCTGCGGCCGATGACACCGGCACGGCGAGTTTTTCGTGGTCCGGCCAAACGACCAACGGAAGTTATGCCCCGGCGGGGAACTATACGGTGCAAATACAGGGACAGGAAACCAATCCTTCGTTGTATGCATTCAATCAGGGGACCGTGAGCGGCATAAGCACATTGAACGGCATGACCCAGCTTACCATAAACGGCCAAACCGTTCCGGTTTCGTCGATCATCGACATTACGACAACCTGAGCGAAAGTCGGGAAACGCATGAATGGTATGTATGATCTTCGGATAGGGCAGGGACCCTCAGCGGCGGGTCGCGCGCCGGGCGCTTCCGGCGCAAAGAATCCGGATGACGCGGGTTTTGCGGCCCTCTTAAAGAGCAAATCCGATGAGTTGAAATTTTCGGCGCATGCGCAAAGCAGGGTAAAAAGCAGGAATTTGTCCGTGACTCCGCAAGTCATGGACAAACTGAACAAAGCGGTTTCGGGCGCGGCGAGCAAAGGAGCGAAGGACTCGCTTGTTTTGCTCAATAACATGGCGTTTATCGTCAATATTCCGAACCGCACGATAGTAACGGCCATGGACGGGGAGAGTATTAGGGACAATGTATTTACAAACATCGACAGCACGGTGATCGCGGGATAAAAAAAGCAGGACCGCCCTGAAACAGGGCGGATGCCGATGGCCGCCGATTGATTGAAGCGGCTTGGTCCCGCGGAAAACCGCGTTTACCAGGAGGTTCTTATGATCCAGTCTCTCTACGACGGCGTCAGCGGCTTACGCAGCGAACAGGTTGCCATGGATGTTACGGGTAACAATATCGCCAATGTAAACACAACCGGGTTTAAATCGGGAAGGGTCACCTTTAAAGAGTCGATGGACCAGCTTTTGCAGGGCGCATCGCGCCCGGCGGGCGAGGCGGGCGGAACGAACCCCATGCAAATCGGGCTCGGCACGGCCGTGGGTTCCATCGATACGGTGCTTACGCAGGGTGATTTGCAGACCACCGGCCAGATCACCGACCTGGCGCTGGAAGGAACGTCCTATTTCGCCTACAGCAACGGCAAGGGGATTTCTTACAGCAGAAACGGCGGTTTGCAATTCGATTCCACCGGAAAATTGGTTTGCCCGACAAACGGGTATGCCTTGCAAGGCATGATGGCGGCGTCCGACGGAACATATCCCGTGGGAAGCACCATCGGCGACATCACCGTTCCTTTCGGTCAAGCGGCCCCCGCCAAGCCCACCACCGAAGTAAGCTACGGTTCCAATCTCAATTCCGACTCCGAAGGGCTCGGCACGGTCACGCATACCGACCGGTTTTTGGCGTCGGCAGGTCCGGCCAATGCCGGGGTCATTCCCAATCCCGATCCGACGCTGACCTCGCTTTTCGATCCGAACGGCAACAGTCTGGGCATCGTCGCCAACGACGTGCTCACCATCAGCGCCACCGATTCCACAGGCACGGCGCATACGGCCACGCTGACGGTGGCTGCGAACACCACGCTGAGCGATTTGGTCAATGCCATATCGGGCGTGGTCACGGGCCCCGGATTCAGCGTGCAAAACGTGGTGACGCAAAACCCCAACGGCAGCATCAATATCAATACGTCCGGCGGCGCGGTAATCAATGATTTGCAGGTGACAAGTTCGAGGCCGGGTTCCAATTCATACGTCGCGAACGCTTTTTCATGGGGCCCTAGCATTCCCATGGCCGATGCCACCGGCGTGGACTCGGATAAATTGCTCAGACCCGCTCAGGCAACGGACCCTATCGCCAATATCATGGACGCGTCGGGCAACGCTCTTGGGCTGCAACCCGGAGACACGATCAGCATCAACGGCGAAGTAGGTGGGAAAACCGTACCTACCGCAGCCCTCAATTATACGGGTGCGGAAACCTTGCAGAACCTACTCAATACAATTCAAGGGGCATTCAATCTTCCTCAAACCGACGGGACCCCCCAAAACAATTTATCGGTAAGCATGAACCCCGCCGACACGCCCGACGACAATATTCCCGACGGATCAATCGCGATCCGCGGACAAAAGGAAACCGCGTTCGCGCTCCAGAACCTCTCAATTTCGGCCAACAATTCAAACCAGGACGCCACGGCCCCCACGGCGCTCAATGCCAACATGGCGACCACCGACATCCAGGCGGCACGCGATACCGCGCAGCAGTCGACATCAATCGTCGTCTATGACGAATCCGGCGACGCGCATACGATTACGACCACGTTTACCGCAACGGGGACCCCCGGCGAATGGCTATGGCAGATCAATACGCAAGGCGGCGAAAAGGTCCTGGGCGGGAACACGGGAAAAATAACCTTCGGTCAAGACGGATCGCCCTCGTCGTTTACCTTCGACGACGGATCGAGCCAGTTTTCCTTCGACCCCATGAACGGGTCTAACGTGGTCAAAGTGAATTTGAATATCGGCTCTCCGGGCTCCTTTACCGGTCTGACGCAGTTCGCCTCGCCAACCACGGCGCAGGCCAAGAGCCAGGACGGGTATCCGATGGGTAAGCTCCAGTCGATCAGCGTCGATGAGTCCGGCAATATATCCGGCCTCTATACGAATGGCGTGACAAAATCCATCGCGCAGATTTACGTCGCCGATTTCAATAACCCGGCGGGTCTCATGAAGCAAGACAACAGCATGTTGACGGAATCGTCAAATTCCGGCCAGGCGGTCATGCAAATTCCCGGGGTCGGGACGCCGACGACGATAAAGCCCGGCGCGCTGGAAATGTCGAATGTGGATTTGGCGACGGAGTTTACCAATATGATGACGACGCAACGCGCTTATCAGGCCGACGCCAAGGTCATTACGACGAGCGACACGCTTTTGCAAACGCTCGTGCAATTGGTCCAATAACGTTGCGCGCGAACGATAAAGACGTCGTGACATCTTATTGTTTGTAAATATATTAAGTGTTGACGTTTTTAGGCCCTTATGATATAGTAGGTATAACGTCAACTTATCCAAGGGGTTATAATGATCGTCCTTCATCGGTTGAACAAGGAAGAATTCATCTTGAACGCCGATTATATCGAAACGCTCGAGGCGACGCCCGATACGGTCATTACCCTGACCAGCGGAAAAAAACTGATGGTTAAGGAAAACGTTGATAACGTGGTCGAACAGGTGGTCCGTTATAAACAATTGTGCCATCAAGCCATAAGCGTCATAAAAAAAGAAAAAGAAGATTGACGAAGGGGACCGTGCGTACTCTGTTGGTTTTTGAAAGGACCGGCCCATGAACGAAAAAGACAAAGGCAAGGGAAACGCGCCTGATAAAAAACCCGATGAAGGCGCGGGGAAAAAAACGGCCGCACCGGCCAATAAATCGAAAATGGTTTTTTTGGGGGCCATTGCCGCGGCCATTGTCGTGAATATAATCATCGCTTTTGTCCTTATCCAGGTCACCAAACCGAAAAGCCCGGTGGAAAAAGAGGCCGAGGTGAAAGCGGATTCCCTGCAACAGACCGACAAAAAACACGGCGAACTCGGGGAAATCGGCGATCCGATCGACGCCATCGTCAATGTGGCGGGGACCGACGGGGAACGGCTTCTTAAAGTGGTGGTCAGGCTGGAATTTCCCGGGGGGAAAGGTGAAGAGGTTTCCAAGGAAATGAAGAAAATTTCTCCTCGCGTCAAAAACCTTTTAATCGACATGGTCTCCGAAATTCCGCTCGTGGAACTTAACGAACCCACGGCAAAAGACAAAATACGGACCAATTTATTGCGAAAAATCAACAATGCCATGCCCAAGCTCGAGGTGACCGACGTTTTACTCGACCAATTCATCATTCAATGACCGGCGGTTAGCATAGGGGTTGTACGGTGAGCGACATATTATCACAAGAAGAAGTTGACGCGCTGCTGTCGGCGGTTTCGGCCGGAGGCGACTCTGAACCCTCGGCCGCGCCGGTTGCCGCGGAGACGGGACCTACGGGGACCGCGGAATCCGAGAAATCGCTGTCGCTCTACGATTTTCGCAGGCCCGACCGCGTTTCCAAGGACCAAATGCGGACCTTGCAAAACCTTCATGAGGGTTATGCGCGCCAGTTCTCCACGACCCTGACCAACTTTTTACGGACGTTCGTCGAAATCGAACTGGTGAGCGTGGACCAGCTCACGTATTCCGAGTTCGTCATGTCGATTTCCAACCCGAGTTGCATCTATGTTTTCAAAATGGAACCGCTTGAAGGAAGCGCGATCCTGGAGATCAATCCGTCGCTCGTCTTCTTCATCATCGACCGGCTGTTCGGGGGACAGGGTAAACCCTCGGAGCAAAACAGGGAACTGACCCTGATCGAACAAAACGTCATTCACCGGATCGTCGAACGCGGGCTTGCGGACCTCAAGACCGTTTGGGAGCATGTCGGAATTTTCAGCCCGAAAATCGAAACCTATGAAACGAACCCCCAATTCGTGCAAATCGCCCCTCCCGGCGAAACCATTATCTTGATTTCCCTTGAAGTGCGCATGCAAAACGCTTCGGGTCTCATGAGCCTGTGTTTTCCTTATATGCTTCTCGAAAGCGTCATCAATAATCTTTCGGGCGCGACGTGGATGTCGGCCCAGAACACCAATACGGTGGAAACGCGGACCATTTTGGAGCATGAAATCAAAACCATCGATATTCCCGTTTCCGTGGTGATCGGTCAGACAAAATTGACTATACGCGACCTTCTCCAGTTGCAACGGGGCGATATTTTGGCCCTGGACAAGCCGCAGACAAGCGAACTTTTGGTGCAAGTGGGCGGGAAAACGAAATTGGCCGCCAAGTCCGGCATTATCGGACGCAAAAAAGCGTTCAAGGTGACGCGGATCATCGAAAAGGAGGTACCGGGTAGCAATGAGTGAAATACTTTCCCAGGAACAGATCGATAATCTTCTCGGACAAAAAGACATGTTCGGCACCGGCGCTTCAACGACAAATGATTCCGCGGGGGCCTCCGACGTCAAGAACTACGGCGCGCTTGGCAAGGTGTTCGAAATCTTCAACGAACAGGCGTCTACGGTCATTTCGACGATCCTCAACAAGCATGTTTCGTGCGAAACGATCTCGTGCGCGCAAACCGACGTCGGCGCAGCTCCGGGCGCCATCGAAACTCCCGCGTTATCGCTTACCATTCCCTTTAAAAACGGCTTGAAGGGGTCGCTGGTGTGCGTTTTGGCCAAAAAAGACGTTGCTTATTTATCGGATTTGATGATGATGGGCGACGGTACGGCCGCCTACTGCGATGACCATAAGGACGCGATCGTCGAGCTGATGGGGCAAGTCATGGGCTCCTTTACCACCGCGCTTGGAGGAAAATTGGGTGAATCGGTGGGCGTCGACCAGTTGGCGGCAACCGAATTTGATTTTGCCGCCCCGCCGTTTCCTCTTGACGCCACCGATATGGCGACCATCAAGGCGTCGCTTGAGAAGGGCAGGGAGTGCAAAGTGCACTTTTTCATTCCCGCCGCCATGAGCTTGGAACTCATGGGGAAAATGGCAAAGGCAAGTCGGCCTGAAGAAACCGGAGCCGAAATGGGCGACGCCAATATTCTGGGCGGACCGGGCATGTCCGACATTTCGTCCATGGGCCAGGGGAGAAACGCCGATTCGGGCGATTCTTTCGTCGAGACGTCGCTGTCGGGGCATTCCCTTCGAACGGGCGCAGGCCATGAAAACATCGACATGCTGCTCGACGTGGACCTCGACGTGTACATCGAGCTAGGCCGGACGAACCTTTCCATCAAACGGGTGCTTGACCTGTCGCCCGGGTCAATCGTCGAGCTCGACAGAATGGCCGGAGAGCCGGTTGACCTTCTTGTCAACGATAAGGTCGTTGCCAAAGGGGAAGTCGTGGTCGTCGATGAAAATTTCGGGATACGCATCGTATCGCTGGTGTCGGCGGAGGACCGGATAAAGAGTTTGAAATAAAACGTTGACTTATTTCATGAAGGGACGACATGCATACCCCATCGAGAAGGACGCTTTTCGCAAACGCCTTCACTTTGTTATTTATAGCGCTTTGTTTCTCGAACCCCGCGTACGGGCAAGCCAAGGAGGGCATCGGCAATTTCGACATTGAAAAAGTCCGGCGCGCGGTCATTGACCCGGGCGCCCCGGCCGGCGCCGATTCCGGCGCCACGGCAACGCCCGCAATCAAACAGGAAAAGGCGAACGTCGGGTGGCTTATCACGCGGATCGGCCTCTATCTTGCGTTTATTATCGGCGCGATATTTTTGACCATTTGGGCCATCAAGCGCATGGGCCTGGTCGGCAGGTCAAAAATCGGCGGCGGCTCCATGGACGTGTTGGAAGCGCTACCGCTCGGGCAAAATAGGACCATCGTTTTGGTCAGGGTTACCGACCGGGTGTATGTGCTGGCCCAGACGCCCAATCAAATTTCGGTGCTCGACACGTTGACCGGAGATAAAGCGTTGGAGTTGATTTCGTCGTCGAAAGGCGTGGTTTCCATCAGCCAGTTCAAGGACGTTTTCAATACCTTTATGGGGAAAATGAAAAAGCCCGCGTAATTTTTTCTATGAGGACCGCAATGAACCGCACTATTCCCTTATCGTTATCGACCCAAGCGGGCGTTAGCTTTAGGAAAAATTTTAAAGGAAATAAATTCGCCCCCATGATGTTCGGCGTGCTCTTGTCGGCCGCGTCGCTGTGGGCGCAGGTCCTTCCAAAACTGACGATATCCGTGGTCGATACGAAAAAGCCCGCCGACGTGGCCGTGGCGCTCCAGATAATTTTCCTGATCACCATTCTGGCGCTAGCGCCGTCCATTCTTATCATGATGACCTCCTTCGTGCGCATCATCATCGTCATGTCGTTTTTACGACGGGCCATCGGAACGCAAACCATGCCGCCCGACCAGATTCTTGTGGGACTGTCGCTGTTTCTGACGTTTTTTATCATGATGCCCGTATTTACCCAAATCAACGATAAGGCCTTGCAACCCTACCTGGCGCAGGAAATCGATTGGAAAAAGGCCCTTGACAACGCAAGCACCCCGATCCGCAATTTCATGCTTCGGCAAGTCAACGAGAAAGACGTGGCGCTGTTCGTGCGCCTGGCGAAAATGCCGCCGCCAAAAAACGTCAACGACCTGCCGTTTCACGTGGTGCTTTCGGCGTTCATGACCAGCGAGCTAAAAACGGCGTTCATCATCGGTTTCATTTTGTATATTCCGTTTTTGGTCATCGACATGATCGTGGCGAGCATTCTCATGTCGATGGGCATGATGATGCTGCCGCCGGTCATGATTTCGATGCCCTTTAAAATAATCCTGTTCGTGCTCATCGATGGATGGCATCTTATAGTCAAGCAACTGGTCGTTTCATTTCAGTAACTTCGAAAGGCCTTACATGGACCCGTCGATGGCGGTTGACATAGGCAGACAAGCGTTGTGGGTGACGCTCATTATTTCCGGGCCGCTTCTTTTGGCCGGCCTGGTCGTGGGTCTTTTTATCGGGATCATCCAGGCCGTGACCCAAATCCATGAAATGACCCTGACGTTCATCCCGAAAATACTGGCGGTGGTCGGACTTTTTATCTGGCTTTTACCCTGGATGGCCATCAAATTGCTCGATTACACCATCAATCTTTTCAACCAGATACCAACGGCCATTCGATAGGCTTGTACCATGGACATCGCGGCGCTTACCGCAAACCAAATCCAGCTTTTTATTTTGATGTTCGCGCGAACGGTCACGCTTATTTCGCTGCTTCCCGTGTTCGGTTCGCAGAGCGTCCCCTTGCAAATCAAGGCCGGGCTCGCGTTTTTCATAAGCATTATCCTCTACCCGGCCGTTATGCGCCACGGTATGCCGCATATTCCGGCCACCACGGGGCTCTTCGTGTTCATGGTCGTTCAGGAGGTCTTTGTGGGCGTTATCATCGGATTTGCCGCGTCGCTTTTATTGACGGCGGTGCAATTCGGCGGGTATCTGATCGACGTGCTGACCGGGTTTAGTTTCGTTGAGCTCGTCGACCCGTTTTCCGACACATCGGTAAGTATTTTCGGCCAATTCAACATTCTTGTTTTCACGATCTTGTTTCTTCTGATAAACGGGCATTACTTTTTGCTGTTGGCCATCGAAAAATCGTTTGTCGTGATTCCGGTGCTCGGCGTTCATATCCATTCGGGCGCCTTGACGTCGTACCTTATTCAAATGGTCGGTAACGTTTTTTCTTTGGGGTTCAAATTTACGGCGCCTATTTTCGTGACCCTCATGCTGACGCAAGTCGCGCTGGCGGTCGTGGCGCGCACGGTCCCGCAAATCAACGTTTTTTTCGTGGGCATACCGCTCAACATCACGATAGGAATCGGCGTGACGATCGTCGTGCTACCCGAAATGTCAAGAATGTTCAGGGAAATGGTCACGCTGATGATGCAGGACATTTGGCGGCTTATTTATTTGATGGCATAGGAAAAAGGTATGGCTGAAGAATCCTTTGACGAACGCACCGAAGCCCCAACCGACAAGCGCAGGAGCGAAGCGCGGGAAAAAGGCAACGTCGCAAAAAGCAGCGAGATCAATTCCACGCTGGTTTTGCTCGTCGGCATTGTTATGCTCAAGATTTGCTCGCCGTGGATGTACCGGGAAATGGCAAAGTTCATGCAATCGATGTTCGAATTGACCGCGCATCCCCGGTGTGATTTTATTTTCGTGCAATCCCTTGTTTTTAAGTCCATGGTTTTCCTTTTTTACGCCTGTCTTCCGGTCAGCGCGGCCATCATGGTCGTTGGAATCGTCGCCAATATCGTGCAAGTCGGATTCCTCTTTACGCTGCAGCCTCTGGCGCCAAATTTAAGCAAGCTCGACGTGATAAGCGGGGCCCAGCGGTTGGTGTCGCTTCGGTCGGTTGTTGAAATAGTCAAGGACTTGGCCAAACTCGGTTTGATCGGGTCCATCGCCTTTTTTACGATCCAAGGGGAGTTCGGGAAATTCATCGGGCTTTGGAGCACCACGCCCGCGGCCATTTGGGTGTTTATGCTCAATGTGGCCTTTACCATCGTGCTTCGCATCGCCCTGGTGCTTTTAATCATCTCGGTCCTCGATATTTTCTATCAGCGCTACGAATACGAGAAAAAACTGAAAATGACTAAACAGGAAATAAAAGAAGAACACAAGCAAATGGAGGGTGATCCGCACATAAAATCGCGGATCCGCTCGCTGCAACGCGAAATGGCGCGTCGCCGCATGATGCAGGAAGTGCCCAAGGCAACGGTGGTGGTCACCAACCCCACGTATATCGCCATTGCCATCATGTATGATCCCGACGCCATGCAAACCCCGAAGGTTGTCGCGAAGGGCAAACGCATCATGGCTGAGCAAATCAAGAAAATAGCGGCCCAGGAGGGCATTCCCATCGTTGAAGACAAACCCTTGGCCCGCGCCATGTACGATAAGGTGGACGTCGGCGACGATGTTCCCCTGGAGTTTTTCGCGGCCGTGGCGGAAGTGCTGGCCTATGTTTTCAGGCTCAAAAAAAGGAGCGCGGCATGAAGTCCTTTACAATCAAGCGTTTCGCCTGGGTCGGTATTGTCCCGGCATTGGGTCTTGCGGCGCTCATGGTCCTTCTCTGCACGGTTGCCCCGAACCAAAACGGCCCCGGCTACCGCATAACGCTTACCGTCGACGACAAAAGCAGCACCGTGGCCACGTTCTCGGGAAAGCCCATCCAGGCCTTTATTACCTTTAGCGACTCGGTATATTTTGAGGATGTTGCTTGGCATTTGGGCGCAGGGAGTTTTGCGTATCCCGCGATCACGCCGGGAAAGAAAATAAAAAACGTCGAGGTAAGCCTTTTTTGGACGACGGTCCCCGCGCATAAAGATAGCGCGACGGGCAAGTTCTACGATTCGATTTACGTGAGCACCGGCGGAGAACAGTTCAGAAGCAACGGCGCCAAGGTTTTCGTGACGAATTTAGCGCCCATCATCGATAGCCTAAAAATCAATACGACCGTGTATAAATCGGGAGACACACTTCGGTATGTGGTGAAGATGACGGACACCATGACTTCTTTGCTCATTAAGGTTTTCGCCCATGATTTGGACTCAAAGGTTTTATCGGCCGCGTTTTGGCAAGATACCGCCCGGTTAATGCAGATTTCCCCGACGTCGCTGACGGCCTACTACCAGGTGCCGCTTTTCAATTGTGTTGACACAATAGGAGTAATGGCGTATGACGGTCAAGGCGGCGACGACGTAAAGACCATGATCATAACGACGCAAAAGAACGCCGACCGCCCGCCCATTATCGACACCGTAAAGGCCAATGACACCCTTTTTACGGGCGCCGCCGCAGGAGTCTATTATTATTCCGCCCCCAAGCTCGATAGTATTAAATTCAGGGTTTCGGCCCACGATTCCGACCTCAACGACGCACTATTCTACCAATGGACGAACAAAAACTCCAAGTTAACCGTATTGCGATCGACGGGTACGACGGCGAACCTTACCTGGGCATGCACGTCGGCAACGTGCAGAAGCGCCTCAACGACGATCAGCGTGGTCGATACGGTCACCATTACCGTGCGCGATAACGACAGCCTTTCGGACAAACGGACCATCGTCATCGTAAAAGGCGTTTTAGGCCCGGACAAGCCTCCCGTTCTCGATAGCCTCTGGGTAGGCGATACGCTTTTAAAGGGCGTCTGGTCGGTGTACGCGTATCGGGCCACGGTCCGCGATACGATCAACTTCAAAATGTACGCGCATGATCCCGATTCGCTCGACACGGCCCATGTAAGCGTCAGCGCAAAAAATACGCTAGGGCTCCAACAATACGGCGACACCGCGGCGATTTACGTTTGCAAAGACTCGGTTTACGTTGATACGGTGCTCGTGCACGTCTACGATCTGCACCTCGGCTATGTCGATAAAAAGGTCGTTATTAACGTAAGCAACCGCTACCCGATCATCGACAGCGTTCGCGTGGGCGACACCACGGCGAAGGCGGCCGATTCCTCTTTTGTCAAAATAGCGTCGGTCAAGGATTCGATCGCCTTTCGTGTGTACGCCCACGATCCCGACAAAGGAGATACCATCGCCGCCATTCGCTGGCTTTCGACCGGAACGATAAACGACACCGTGAGGTTTAAGAAGATAGCGGGGACCGGGGCGGTGTATGTATGCAAGGATTCGCTTTTCAGCGATACGTGCTTTGTGGAGGTCTTTGATAAAGAACAGGCCTGGGCCAAGAAAAAAATCATTATTACCATCGCCAATCGCTATCCGATCATCGACAGCGTCCGGTTCGGCGACACCCTCTTTAATACGCCGGATTCGGCCTATACGCGGTCGTTCTCGGTGCGCGACACGATATCGCTCAGGCTCTTTGCCCACGATCCTGACGCGGGCGACAGCATCAGCGCCCGTTGGCGCGTTTCGGACACCGCCAAAAACGCGCCCAGGCTCGTAAGCCCTTCCGATACCGCGTGCAAGTATGTGTGTAAGGATTCGCTGTACCAGGACACCTGTATCGTGAGCGTGGCGGATAAACTGAAGAAAACCGCGTGGAAAAAAATGATCGTATTAGTCAATAATCGGTATCCGATCATCGACAGCCTCAAGTGCGGCGACACGCTTTTTAAATCAAAGGACTCGATATACGTGAGAAAATCAACGGGCGGCGACACGCTGGGCGTAAAAATATTCGCGCGCGACCCGGACGTCGGCGACGCGATCGCCGACACCCTGGTTTCATCCGACGGCGCTTTGCCGATGAAACTATTAAACCTCCAATACCAATATGTTTGCACCGACAGCACTTTTAGCGACACTCTGGTGGCCGCCGTTAGGGACTTGAAAATGAAAACGACGATCAAGAAGATAAAAATCAACATAACGAAAAAATAGCGTGAACCTATCATCAACCTCTAATTCCGTCGCCTCCGTTTTGGCCAATCCGTTTTTCAAACAATTGGCCAAACAGCGCGACCTCATCGTCGTCGCGGGCGTGGTATGCATCATATTAGTCATGGTCATCCCGCTGCCTACATTTCTATTGGATATGCTGCTTTCGATGGATTTGTGCTTGGCCCTCATTATTCTGCTGGTCACCATGTATAATCGCGAGGCGCTCGAATTCACGGTTTTCCCATCGCTTTTGCTGGTCGTGACCCTTTTCAGGCTGTCGCTGAATATCGCCACGACCAGGCTTATTTTAGGACATGGATACGCGGGCAAAGTGGTGGAAGTTTTCGGCACGTTCGTTACGGCGGGAAACCCCGTGGTAGGATTCATTATTTTCATCATCATCATGGTCGTGCAATTCATCGTCATCACCAAAGGCGCGGGCCGCATCGCCGAAGTGGCGGCGCGATTTACCCTGGATGCGATGCCGGGCAAGCAAATGGCGATCGACGCGGACCTTAATTCCGGTCTTATCAACGAGGACCAGGCCCGCGCACGGCGGTCCAAGATTTCCCGCGAGGCGGATTTTTACGGGGCCATGGACGGCGCGTCCAAGTTCGTGCGCGGAGACGCAGTGGCCGCCATCATCATTACCATCATCAATATTATCGGCGGGTTCGTGGTGGGCATCTGGCAACAGGGGCTTAGTTTTCAGGACAGTCTGCTTACCTTTACGCGGCTTACCATCGGAGACGGGCTCGTTACCCAAATCCCCGCGCTCATGATTTCAACCGGTACGGGCATGCTCGTGAGCAGGGCCGCATCCATGAGCAACCTGGGCGAAGAAATAAGTTCGCAGATTTTTTCCTATCCCAAAACACTCGCCATTGCATCGGTGGTCATGCTGCTCTTTGCCTTTATTCCGGGGTTCAATAAAATCCCCTTTGTTCTCCTGGCCTTGGGTACGGCGGCAATGGCCTATTCCGGATATATCCGGTCAAAAGAGGAAAAACGCAAGGCCGTCGAGCCCAAGCCGGTCACCAAGGGCGAGGAAAAAGTCGAGGATTATCTTCATGTGGACCCCATGGAACTGGAAATCGGCTACGGTCTGATTCCGCTGGTGGACATTAAGCAAGGCGGCGATTTGCTCGACCGCATAACCATGGTGCGCCGTCAATTGGCCGGAGAACTCGGCATCGTCATTCCGCCCATACGCATTCGCGACAACATACAGCTCAAGCCCAACGAGTACCGGCTTAAAATCAGGACCATTATCGTCGGTAAAGGCGAACTCATGAGCGGCGCTTATTTGGCCATGGATCCGGGGACCGTTACTAAAAAAGTTCGCGGCGTTCCGACCGTCGAGCCGGCATTCGGACTTCCCGCCCTGTGGATCACCGAAAGCCAGAAAGAAGCCGCCGACATGGCGGGCTATACCGTGGTCGAGCTTCCGGCGGTGCTTGCGACGCATTTGACCGAAATCGTCAAGCGCCACGCATCGGAGCTTTTGAGCCGTCAGGAGGTCAAAAACCTTCTCGATACGGTGAAGGAGAACAACGCGGCTGTGGTTGAGGAACTCATTCCCGCCATGCTTTCTATTGGGGACGTGCACAAAATATTGCAGAATTTACTGCGCGAGCGCGTTTCGATCCGCGATTTGTCGCATATTCTGGAAACCCTGGCCGACGTCGCGCCGAAAAACAAGAACCCCGAAGTGCTTACCGAATACGTGCGCAACGGCTTATCGGCACAGATTTGCGCGGTTTTCAGGGACGAATCGGGCGTCATTCCCGTTCTTACCATCGACCCCAATTTGGAAACGAAGCTCGAAACGAGCATGCAGGAAACGGAAACGGGTTTCAGGCTGGCATTGTCGCCCGGAGAGGTCGGACGGATCATGGAAAAAGTCGGCTCGCAAATAACAAAAGTCAAGGCAAAAAGCGAGGTCCCCATCATCATTTGTTCGCCGACGATCCGCGGGCAATTAAAAAGACTTACCGAAACGAATTTTCCCGACCTGGTGGTGCTGTCGTACAACGAAATCACTCCGGGAACGGAAATCCGCTCGTCGGGAATGGTGGCATTGGATTAAGGTAGGGGTGCGAGGGTCGCGCCCAAACGAAAAAAATTATGTAGGGGCACGGTTGTCGCGCCCATAAAAGGCATTGCAATGAAAATAAAAAAATATATCGCCAAGAGCATGAAAGAAGCCCTCATCCAGATCAAACAGGAACTGGGAGAAGACGCTATAATTCTTAAAACGTCAAAAGCTCCCCGCAAGAAGTTTTCTTTAGGGGCCGGCGACGAAATCGAGGTCACCGCGGCCATCGACGACGCACCGACCCGCCAGGCATTTGAGGCGCTTCGCGTGCCGGACACCGGCGTTTATTCCAGACCGAAACCCGCCCGGCCGACAGTGGTTTCCTCCATGGAAGCCGAAGACGCCGGCCCACGGCGCGCGTCGCTTCAATCGGAATTGTTCGCCGCTACGGGGGCTGTAAACACGCCGACAAACGTGGTCGATTTGAAAGAGGACATCCGCCAAATAAAAGAACTGCTCAAGCCCATTGTGCAAACAACTCCGGCGGGGCCCGTTCAAACCGGGGGCTTCGACGGACATTGGGGGGGGCTTTACGACAAGCTAGTAAGTTTGGACGTCAGGGCGGATATAGCCTCTGAAATCATTACGAGAATCAAGGGCAATGCGGAACTTTCTTCGGCGCAGGCGGGCAAGCGGTTCTTTGAGGAATTAAGTGCGGCGTTCATGGTTTCCGGGCCGCTTAAAACCAAGCAAAAAGGCCCGTTTGTGTGCGCTTTCGTGGGACCGACGGGCGCGGGAAAAACCACGACGCTCGCGAAATTGGCCGCCCATTATAAGCTCAATAAAAATAAATCGGTGGCCATCATCACGGCGGACACCTATCGTATAGCGGCAATAGAACAAATCCGCACGTTCGCGGAAATCATGAACATTCGTCTCCATGTCGTTTTTTCGCCGGAGGAGGCCTTTGGCGCGAAGCGCCAATGCGCGGGCGAGGACATCGTTTTCGTCGACACCGCCGGCAGGAGCCCAAAAAACGCCGAACACATGCGAGACGCACGGGCGCTTTTGGAGGCGATCAAGCCCGATGAAACGCACGTCGTGCTCAGCGCCGGCGCGAAAGACGCTGATTGTATTAGTCAAGTTGAACGGTACCGCGGCTTCGGCGCCAATCGGGTACTGTTCACCAAGCTCGACGAAACGATGAAACTCGGCAGTATTTTCAATACGGTCGTGCGCACGAAGATGCCCGTGTCGTACTTTACGTTCGGGCAAAGCGTTCCCGACGATATCGAGCTGGCGCAGCCGACGCGTTTTTTGCAAAGGCTTTGGAAAGAGGACCGTACGTGAACGACCAGGCGCAAGCGCTGCGCGAGTCCTTCGGCGCCGCCCCGGCGGCAAACGCGCAAACCGCGCCCCAAGCCTTGGGAAGAAGCGGCGCCGCCAAGAGCATTGCCGTGACCAGCGGCAAGGGGGGCGTCGGGAAATCGACCATCAGCCTGTCCTTGGGAGTGGCTTTGGCCGCGCTCAATAAAAAAGTCTGCATTATCGACGCGGACCTGGGGCTCGCCAACATCCACTTGCTTTTGGGGATCGCTCCCAAACGCAATCTGGAGCATCTTGTCAACGATGAATGCGCCCTTTCCGAGATCATTACGAGCGGGCCGCGCGGGGTCCACATCGTTCCGGGCGCCTCCGGAATACGGCGCCTGGCGAACCTCGAACCGCTTCGGCTGGCGATGCTGAGGCGAAAACTTGCCGCGCTGGAAGACGCTTACGATTATTTGATCATCGATACCGGGGCCGGCATCGGGGACATTACCGTGGAATTCGCCTCAAGGTCGGACCTGGCGATCGTGGCCCTGACGCCCGATCCTGCGTCGTTCGCCGACGCCTATGCCATGGTCAAAGTGCTTTACGAAAAAGAAGTCGGCCGCGTTTTGGCGCTTCTCAACATGGTGGGCACGGACCGTGAGGGAAAGGAAACATTTGACAAACTCAACGCACTTGTAGTAAAATTTCTTAAGCGGCCCTTGGGGCTTTTGGGCGTCGTGCCGGTCGATACGCAAGTCGCCCTGCTGGCAAAGCGGCAAAAAATGGCCTTGATGGAAAACCCGCGGGGCGTTTTTGCGGCCCGGATCGCGACGATGGCGCGGGCGCTTTGCGGGGTGAAAACGGAGTATAAAGAAGGGTTTTTCGCAAGGATATTCAAACTATGACATTCTGGATCAAACGATGCGCTCGAATGATGGCGACGGGTTCGTTTTTCATAGCCTTTTTTCTCGGCATGGACCCCAACGACCCGTTCGACAAAAACATGCTCATAGTGGCGGTCCTCAAAGGCTGCGCGGCGGCGTTCCTGTTTTGGGCGGCCGGTTTCGTACTTGCCGATATCGTCATTAAAGGAATGGTTTCCGACATCAGCACCGACGAAAAAGACGCCCTGGAAGGCGGAGTTCTTGGGCGGCTATACGGCATGCAGGCGGGCATGGCCCCCGAAACCCAACCGCGCGCGGTCAGTGAAGCCGCTCCGCTCGCGGCATCCAAGAACAAGGCACTGTTAAAAACACCCTAATTCCCTTAACGGATGGCGATTATGTCAAGCATCGACAATCTCTGGAAAGAGTACAAGGAAACGCAATCGAAAGTCGCAAAAGACAAGCTTCTGCTCGAATATGCCAGTTTGGTCAAATATATCGCGCAGCGCATCGCGGTGAACCTGCCGTCTTCGGTGGAGCGCGACGATCTGGTCAGCGCCGGGATTTTAGGTTTGGTGAAGGCCGTTGAAACGTTCGAACCCGAGCGGGGCTTTAAGTTCGAGACCTACGCGGGCCATAAGGTCCGCGGGGCGATTCTCGACGAGCTGCGCGCCATGGATTGGGTGCCGCGGTCGGTCCGCCAGAAATCGCGCGATTTACAACGGGTCTATGCGAAACTGGAAAACGAATTCGGGCGCATGCCCTACGACGATGAAGTGTGCAAGGAACTGGGCGTTACCATGAAGGAATACGAGGACATCCTGACCGAAGTCACGCCCGCGACCATCGTCTCGCTTGAAGAGGCCATGCCCGACCGCGAGGCGGATTCGAAGGAGCTTCGGATCATCGACACTATTGAAGATCCGGGCGGCAACAATCCGCTTAAGGAACTAGGGTTCACGGAAACTAAAAACATCCTTAAAGACGCCATTGCCGCGCTGCCGGAAAAGGAAAAGCTGGTGATCGCCTTGTATCATTACGAAGAGCTGACGCTCAAGGAAATCGGCGTTGTTCTTGACATATCTGAATCGCGCGTGAGCCAGATCCACTCAAAGGTCGTGCTGCGCCTGCGCGCTAAGCTCTTGCAGAAAATAAACGCGTGATTTACGCGTAGGGGCGTGGTCGCCGCGCCCCCAAAATAAGGAAAAATCCGCATGGACGGCGTTAGTTTTCAAGCATCCGTATCGAATTTGGGGCAAATGGACCGGCACCAGGGAGACACGGTACGCACGCCCGTCATCAACCAGGAGCAAAACGCCGTGATCGCCGGAGAGCTGGCCCGGCAAAAGTTCATCAAGCCGGCGGCGCCCGACGATGTTGAAGAAAAAAAGGTCGATCCCCGTCAGCGCAAACGGGATTTGGACAAAAAAAAAGACAAAAGGAAAAAGCCCTCGGTTGCCTCGGAAGCCTCGGAAACCTCGGAAGCCTCGGAAACCTCGGAAACCTCGGGGGCCTCGGCGCCCGGTAAAGCGACTGATAGCGGGTATTTTCTGGACGTGAATGCGTGATTCGTATGAAAAAAAACAACATCCTCGCCCAGAAAATCAAACGCATCACCGAAAGCATCATCAGTCTTCCGACGCTTCCGACGGTCGTATCAAAAATGATCGAGCTGGTGGACAATCCCAAAACATCGGCAAACTCGCTGGCGCGCCTTATTGCCACCGACCAGGCCCTTACCGCGCGCATTCTCAAACTGGCAAATTCCGCTTACTACGGGTTCCCCCGCGAAATTTCAACGGTCAATATGGCCATTGTGGTCCTGGGGTTCAATACGGTCAAGGAAATGGGCCTGTCACTGTCGGTGTTCGAGGCGTTCAAGGACAGCGGACATGACAAGCGGTTCGATTCAACGCAATTCTGGCGGCATTCAATCGGCTGCGGGGCGGCCGCCCGGCTCATTGCACGTCGGACGAACTACCAATTCATCGGCGAGGCTTTCGTTGCGGGGCTCCTTCATGACATCGGCAAAGCCATTTTAAATCAATATATGCACGCGGAATTCATGAACATACTGCATGCCGTTTCCGAAGACGGCGCTTCCTTGGACGACGCCGAAAACGCCGCCGTGGGCGCGACCCATGCGCAGATCGGCGGATGGCTGGCGGAAAAATGGAACTTGCCTAAAATCATCGTCGATTGCATCAGCCACCACCATGCGCCATGGAAGGCCGCCATCGATCCGGCGCTGGTGGCAATCGTCGGCGTTTCAGATTATCTTTGCCACGCCTGCGGCATCGGCAATTCGGGACCTGAACAGACCGTTCAAGTCGACGACCGCATTTGGGAAATTTTCAAGGCCAAGTCGATGGCGCTGGACCAATCGGACCTTCAGGAACTCCAAACCGAGTTTTTGCTTGAATTTGACAAAACGGAATCAATGATGTCGTTCATGCATGAAGAATAAATGTTGACTTCCGATCGGATTTATTGACTTTTTACTTTCGACTTTTTACTTTTTATTTATTTGTCCTCGCTCCACCCGATGATCCTGCCGTTTTGTATAGTGACAAACAAAATTTTGTCCGAAAACGATTTGTAAAGCCACACATCATACCCGCCGATCCCCAGCATATACGCCGTGCTTTTTTGGAACGGGTCTCCCCAGGCCGCCGCGAGCTGTTCTTCGGTCATGTCAAGGCAAATCTGGCCGTCGCGGACCGCCATTTTAACGCGGTGGGGCCAATCGGGCTTGTTTTCAAGGATGCGTAGCCTGCGTTTTTTATCGTCGTCGCCCCTGGTTTGTTGCGATTGGAAATCGGGCGGCATGTCCGCGGCGTATTTGACGTCCGCGCCCCGTATCCAGTAGGTCCGGCCGCCGAGCAGGACCCTAAACCACGGCGCGCCGAGAGAGTCGACCATCGACCCGACGGTTAGGCATGTGTCCATTTTGTTAATGAATCCCAGCGGCAATTCCTCCGAGAGGGGACTGCCGAAATAGGGGGTGGTTTTCAGGACGATCGCGGGTTTGGCCTGGGACGGGGCTTGGGTGCATAATGAAAAACAAATGAGGACGATAAAGTTCAAGAACTTACGACCCCAATTCTTCTTCATCCGTGCAGACCATGACGAATTTCTGAAAGTCGATGATCTTGAGAATGTCTATGATGGATTTGTTGGGTTTAATGAGGGCCAGTTTGCCGCCGTGTTCCTTGATGAGTTCAAAACAAAAAAGCAATGTTGCGATGGAGCGGGTATACAAATACGAGTTTTTGGTAAAAGCGATGGCGATGCAGGTTGTCCCTTCCTTTATTTTTTTCTCGGCCATTCGGGACAAAACCGTTAAATCGGAAGCCAAGCCCACGTCCTCCGCGATCCTGAAAACGCAAAAAGGCCCTTTTGAATAGGTTTGGATATTCATCGATAGTTCCCCGTTTTCCGCTAGTGACGAAAATATATTCGTTGTAAACGAATGGAAAGAAAAAAGGAAACAAAAAAAATGCGCTTCCAATTCCGGCGGCCGAGGGGTATTTTTTTAATATCGCCGGACGGATTTTTTTATTATATTATGTGCTGAATCTTTTTTCGGCAAAGAGACCTTCATGGATCCCATTTCCCAGCCCAGCGTTTTAGTGGTTGACGACGAATATTCAATCCGAAGCAGTATTGCCGAGATGATTGAAATGTTCGGTTTTTTCTCCGAGAACGCGGCCAATGGCCAAGAGGCGTTGGAATATCTTCAAAAAAACCCGCAAACGGACATCGTTTTGCTGGACATCGATTTGGGGGTCGGCTTAAGCGGCATCGATCTGCTTCCGATTATTCGGGAAAAATACAAATACGTGCAAGTGATGATGTTCACTTCGCAAAATTCCCTTGAAATGGGCGTTGAATGCCTCAAAAGGGGCGCCGTTGACTATTTGACCAAACCGTTTCGGGAAAAAGAATTTTTAAAAAAGGCCCCGATTGCGCTTGAACGAAAAAAACTTGCCCAGCTCAATGATTTGTATTTAGGGATCCTGGTGCACGATCTCAATAACCCCGTGCAATATATACTCGGCGCGCTGGAACTTTTAAAGGCCACTGCGTGGTCGAATTTCAGCGACACGGAGAAAGACGTTTTCAAAACCGCGGAAAAAGGCCTCGGCCAAATCAGGACCATGGTCAACAACATTTTGACCATTTCAAAGATTGAGAACGGGCTTATTTCCCTGAGCGCGGAAACGTTTTCGCTCAGTAAGGAAATGGGGGAGATTTTAAAATTATTTGATGATGATGTATCGACGACCGGTCGCAAACTATCGGCTTATTATCCTCAAAATGACTTGGTTACCGCTGATAAAGAACTTTTCTCACGGGTTTTTCTCAATATTATCGCCAACGCGGTCAGGTATACGCCCCGCGATGGGGAAATCAGCGTCTTTGTGGAAAATCCCGATCGCGAGATCAAGGTTTCGGTGACCAATACCGGATCGTTTATCGAAGAAAGCATGCGTGAAATGATATTTGAAAAATTCGCGGGAGTGCATTTGGCCCAGAAATCAACGGGCGTCCAGAATTTCGGATTAGGGCTTACATTCTCGAAAATGGCGATACAAGCAATGGACGGCAAAATTTGGGTGGATGGCGACGGAAGCGTCCCCCAAACGACGTTCCATTTTACCATAAAAAACCGGAAGGACAATTGACATGGCCGTTCAATGCATCACCGCGGAAGCAATTTTAAAGGGAACCGCTCGAAAAGAATTCGCCTGGGGGATCATATCTGATTTTTCCCGTTTCCCAAGCCTTATGAAGTCTGTCGATAAAGTTACCGTTCTTGAAAGCGGCAAGGACCGGAGCGTTTCGGAATGGTTCATGACCGTGGACAATGCTCCTTTTCGCTGGATTGAAAAGGACGAATTCGACCGGAAAAATTATGAAATCCGGTTTGAATCCGTGGGCGGCGATTTCGAAAGCATTCGCGGCTCGTGGAATGTTGAGGACTATAATAACGAGGGAATTAAATTGCGCTATTGCGTAAAGTATATACTTGGTATCCCGGTCATTGAAGACGTTGTCGGCGCGGTCCTGAAAGATAAAATGGAGAAAAACATGGGGCATATGCTGGAGGCCGTTTCGCGGGAACTCGAAACGTCCCGAAACGAAGACCGGAAACATGAGCGTTATCCCGTCAAGGCTTATGCGACCATCACGATCAACGGCCGGGAATTCAGGTCGAACGTGGCCAATATTTCTCGGGGCGGCATGATGTTTTCGCCCAGCGCAACCATCGCCTCAAGCGAGGCGAGCATGTCAATTGACAATGTGGTCATCAAGGCCGAACTCCAATGGAACGAACCGACCCGGACGGTCGCGCGGGCCATTTTTAAGGAAGAGATTTCGGGACCGAACCTCGAACGCGCGCTTCGTTGGCTTATGACCAAAAACGCGCGCTTTCACGAACGTAAAAGCATCGACAAGGACGTTGTTCTGGAATCCCCGGAAAAAAACATCCCCGTATATCTCATCAATATTTCCCGGAGCGGCATGCTGGTGCGGTATACGAATTTCAAGGAGGAAATTGAGGGGAAATTCAATGTGTGCGGGGTCCCGGCCGCCATGCATGTCGTTAATCACGACGCGGACGCCAAGACCATAAGCGTGCGGTTTTCGGAACCCATGGGGGACCTTGATTTCGCGGCGATTCTAACGATTCTCGAACATACGCATGAAGAGAGCGAAGCGTTACAAGTAGCATAGAGCAATTATTGAAAATCCGTAGGGCATAGCGGCACGTTGCCTCGTCCGCATGTGCGATATTTAATTTCCGACACCTGTGTTAGAAGACCAAGCGATGAAGCCTGAAAGTTATTTATTGCCCAAAGTCGCATTTGTCGGACACCCCGTCGACATTAAAATATTCCGCGATTATATCCGCTTTCTCAAGCCCGATAAGACCTATCGCGACGAGCTTCTGGTGAAGCTTTTTGAATGGATGCCCCCCTATAAAATCAAGGAATTCGCCTCCCTGCCCGGCAATGACCATTCCGGTATCAATGCGGCGTTTTACATGGTGCCGTTTTTGCCTGAAATGCGCGAAATTAAAGTCAAGCGGATCACCGAAAAGATCGACCAGGCGCTTGCCATGGCCGCTTCGGACGGATGCGTTATCGCGGCGCTCGGCGGCTTTACCTCCATTGTCCTACAAGGCCAGGAAGCCGATTTTGCGCGCAAACACAACATTAAAATAACCTCGGGAAATTCGCTTACCGCGGCCATTATCGTGAGGTCGATCGAAGAGGTCGCCGAAAGATTCGGCGTTGACCTCAAAAACTCCACCGTGGCCGTCATCGGCGCTTCAGGCGATATAGGCAGCGCGTGCATGGGATACTTTTGCACCCGCGTCAAGCGGCTCTATGCCGCCGCCCGTAGCGTTCCTTCCTTAAATGAAGTCGTTTCGCGCCATGCGGGATATGCCGCCTGTGAACTGACGATAACCGCTGACAACCGCGAGGCGATCGACAATTCAGACATTTGCATTTTCGTGACGAGCGCTTATACCACGCTTTTTACGGCTGATGATTTTCGGCCCAATACCATCGTCTGTGACGCCTCGGCCCCGCTTAATGTCAAAAGGTCGGAAGCAGGGCTTCGCAAGGACGTTTTTTTGTATCACGGCGGCATCGCCTCCATTCCGTATCTTATCGACGCGGGTTTCGACCTCGGCTTGGCCTCGCCATATACGTTCTACGGGTGCCAGCTCGAAGGGCTTGTCATTGCCATGCACCCGGAATTGCCTTGTTCGTGGGGAAGGGGCAACATACACCGGGAAAAATTGGATTTGTTCCTTAACATTCTCGATAAGCATCCTGAAATGGGCGTCGCTTTCTCAGTTGAAAACCATTTGTATACCGATGCGGAAATGAAAGGATATGCAAAACGGTGGAAAGAAGAGAAAACCGTTGAAAGCCTGAAGGTATAACTATATAGTATTAAAGTCGAAATGTTTGAAATTGATAAGAAAGGCCTTCGGTGGAAGCGCAAACAAAGCAAAAGATATTCGACGTCATCAAAAAAGAAATCAACGCCGACCCGGCAACAATCGACCCGGCCAAGCCCATCCGCGACCAGGTAAGCCTTGACTCAATGCAATTCGTAGGGCTTGTCGCGCGTCTTGAAATCGAGCTCGACATCGAGCTTCCCATGGCGATCATGGAAGTCAAGACGCTCAATGAGTTTTTTGACGTCGTGGATGGGGAGATGAAAAATAGGAATTGACCTCTCCCGGCCTGTCGGCCACCCTCTCCCGCGGAGAGAGGGTGAAAGAAGTAAAGATTATTAATGGGTACTCCTTTCCCTCTGTGGGGGAAAGGAGATAGAGGATAGAGGTCTTTTTGCCTTTATCAAGCGGAGTAGTTAAGCTCCAAAGGGTGACTGAAGAAAAACTTCGTCAGGCCCAGAGTTTTCGTAAGGCGCTTACCGAAACGGAAGATATTCTTTGGGGAAAATTACGCCGAAAACAAATAGCGGGAGTTAAATTTCGGCGGCAACAAATTATCGAAGGATTTATTGCTGATTTTTTTTGCGAACCGGCAAAGCTTATAATAGAAGTTGATGGCGGCATCCATACGACCATTGACCAAAAAGCAATAGATATTCATCGAAAAGAAGTTTTTGAAGCTCGCGGCCTTAAAGAAATACGATTTACTAATGAACAGGTAAAATTTAACATCGGCCAAGTAATTAAAATAATTGAGGATGCCGTTGTTGCAAGAAGAGGAAAAGATTGACCTCTCCCAGCCTGTCGGCCACCCTCTCCCGCAGAGAGAGGGTGAAAGAAGTAAAGATTATTAATGGGTACTCCTTTCCCCCTGTGGGGGAAAGGAGATAGAGGATAGAGGTCACCTTACCTTTATGCAACTCCTCACCGACTTCATACAACCCGGAAATGTCTATTTCCGGAATAAAGTATATGGTCCCGACGAGATCCTTGCGGGCATCAATTCCGTCGCGCAATATCTTAACGATAACCTGGTTTCAAAATCCCCGTTCATTTACCTTTTCGCGACCAACCACGTAAAAACCGTTTGTGCGTATTTCGGCATCATCAAGGCCCATAAAATCTGCGTTCTCATGGACCCGAAGATCGGGCGTCTGGAACTGGCCGAAAAGCTCCTGGACACGCCGCCCGCCGCATGCATTCGGATAATTTCCGAAACGGAGTCCTTTGATTTCAGCAAGGAAATTGAAATCAGGAAACAGCCCTGGAAGGATGGGGAAGAGGACTTGTCGGATGTTTGCACCATGATTTATACCGCTGCGGACGACGGGTATGCCAAGGCGGCCATGCTGACGCATGAAAATTTGCTAGCAGACGCGCGGGCAGGTGGGGAAATTTGCGTGTCCGCAAACAGTTTAACCTGTGGCTTTCTATTATTAAGCCATTTATTCGGTTTTGAAGTTGGAATACTAACGCCTTTTATTGCGAAAGGATCCACAATTATTCCTGAAGAAAACGATTTAATTCGGCCCAGAAAGCTCATTTCACAGATAAAAGATTTTTACGTGAGCCATTTTTATTCTTTCCCCGCCGGATATTATCTATTGTGCAAAATTCCAGATTTTTGTGAGCTATCGAAAAGCGCAATCAAAATAGTAAGTGGGGGATATGCTTTAAAAAGTGAAATTCGAGAGAGGATTTTAAATAAATTTCAAATTCAAATTTGCGAAGGTTATGGCTTATCAGAAGCAGCACCAGTTTGTACCCTAAATTTTTCAGACGACCCGTTGAAGGTAAAATCAATAGGAACCCCAATAAATTGTTGTGAAATTAGAATTTTTGATGATACAAACAAAGAAGTATTACCTAAGCAAGTCGGTGAAATTTGCATTAAAGGATCTAATATTATGAAAGGATATTACCGGCATCGCCAGGCAACGAACAATGTTTTGTATGATGGCTGGTTACATTCTGGCGATTGGGGTTATAAGGACAACGATGGTTTTATTTATTTTAACGGCTTAAAAAAAAGAATGATAAATTATGCTGGAAAAAAAGTTTATCCCGCAGAAGTTGAGCGATACTTCAAGTTAAATGCCGACGTTTTAGAAGCTGGAGTTTTTGGCGCCGAGAATGACCTGTTTAATCAAACTGTCAATGCCAATATAAAGCTAAAAAATAATACAAATGAGATTCGAGAAGGTTTTATCCAATGGTGCCGCCGGAACCTTTCGGGATATAAGATTCCTTTTAAAATGGAATTTAGTTAAAAGTAATAACCCTTTTTGATCTTTTCTTTAATAAAATTTGCCGGTTCTTTCTCTATATGTTGTATTGTAAAAACATTTCCCCCCTATATCTTGTTTGATTATCTTCATTGGTTGTAAGTTTATTTAAACGCCATTTTATACTTGACGAAGGCGTTATCTCATTGTAAAATTAATTTTACTGTTTTTCTACTGTTTATATTAAGTATTGGTTTTTTTTATATGATAAATTTGCAAAGCAGATACGAATTGCTTAATCCAATTTCCAAGAGCCGGGAAAGTGATGTATTCCTTATTCGCAAAAAGGAATCATCAGAACTGTTCCTTCTTAAGTCAATAAAACAAAGCGATGGTGGTGAATCTTTAATTGATCTTAAGAAACGCTTCTATCGTGAAATTGACATTGTTTCCACCTTTGACCATCCTAATATCGCCAAACCATCGGATACAATAATAGAGGATGATAACTTTTCAATCATATATCCCTATGAAAGGGGCGATACTCTTGCACAGTTATTTGAAGTGAGGGAAAAATTCATCGAGCATGATGCTCTGAACATTGTCAAACAACTTCTTAATGCACTCGCTTACATTCACAGTCGAGGCATCATTCATGCGGATATCAACCCACACAACATTTTTATAACCGAAAAAAAAGGTCTGCAACTTCTGGATTTTGGTTTTTCCATGACCGAGGACGAGGCCCGAAAAGTGCCTGAAGGCCGTATTATCGGAACATTCCCCTATTTGGCCCCCGAACAAATGGGCTTTACGAAATTTAAAATCGACACACGATCTGATTTGTATTGCACCTGTATCATTCTTTCCCGTATGCTTGCGGGAAAATTACCTTTTGTCATGAAAGAGGACTCGATAAAAGAATTACTCGACGCCACGATCAAACGCGAAGTGTTGCCAATTAAAAATGTTCCCCGATTCATGAATTCCATTCTTATCAAAGGTCTTCGGCCTACTCCCATAGACCGCTATCAAACGGCGGAAGGTTTTCTTTTTGATATTGAATTCGCAATAGAAAAAATAGATAGCCCGAATGTTGAAGGGTTTATTGCCGGCCAAAAGGACGCCATTGTCGCAATCAACAGAAAAAGGGTTTTTATTGTTCGGGAAAATGAATTAGAAATATTATGCCTTGGGTTAGGTCATGTTCTCAAGGGAAAAAACCAGTCGTTTTTATTATTTGGGAAATCCGGAATCGGAAAGACCGAAATAGTCCGCGAATTCAAGGCCCATGTCGATGAATCGAAATTCGATTTTATTTCTGCGAAAAGTAACCGTTTTACTCCTACACAGCCCTATTCGATTTTCAGGCAATTGATTATCGAATTGTTATTAAAACTATCGACTACCGATAAAGCCACAAGAAAGGCCTTTAAATTTTTCCTGACCACTGAACTTGCGGAGTATACCGGGGTTATTTGTCGAATAATTCCTGAAATGCGCGATTGGTTCGACAAGGTTGGAGAAGTCGATATCATTGAAAAGGAAAAAGAATCCGACCGTACTATCCATGTTTTATCATTGCTATTTAGGACTTTAAGCCAAGCGCGCAAGCTAGTCGTCTTTATAGATGACTTGCAATGGGTAGACAGAATAACCTTCGACATTATTCGGCGAAGCATCGAGCAACAGGCCCCCTGCATGCTTATATGCAATTATCGTACGAAGGATGATGAAAATGCCCTTTATAATTTTGGAATGGATTTAAACACGCTTGGATTTAATAAAATCGTCGGCATTAAACCCTTTAGTAAAATTGAAATTGATGAGCTTGTGCTTTCCCGGTTTAATAAAATTGAAAATGCAAAAGAACTTGTTGAATTACTACGTGCGAAAACGGATGGTGTTCCCTTTGTTCTTACGGAAGCGATTCGGTTCATGGTGAATAATGGAATGCTGTCTATAGGTTCCGAGGGCTGGTCTTTTAAATCCGATAATGCCCTTAATTTACCCCCAAAATTCGATTCTGTTTCTTTAATTCTCAATAAAATCAAGGTGCTGACGCCGGAAGAAAAAAAGTTTCTTCAATTGGCTTCACTGATTGAAGGAAAATTCGACTGTGAAATTATTGAAAAACTTGGAGGGTATCCAAATACGGCGGCACGATCAATTTCCGCTCGATTGGAAAATATCGGTTTCTTGACGATGCAGCTTAAAGGCGGATATGCATTTATTCATGACCGGGTCCAGGAATCCGTTGCTTCCGGAATTTCGCACGATAATCGTCAGGAGTATTTCGAATTGCTTGGAAAAATATTTTTACATAAAGCGGAAACCGATAAGGAAAAAATATTCAATGCAGCGGAATGTTATTTGAAAAGCAAAAATATATCCATGGCAATGGAGATTTCATACCAGGCCGCAATCTATGCTTCCGAAAAAATCGCCTTTGATATTGCAATTCGATATTTCAAAAACGCGGCATTAATGGTGGATAATGCTGAAAAATCAATGCTAAGCCCAAGCATTGATTTAATAAAATTCAACATAGCATTTGGTAATGTATTAATGTTGACTGGAGCTAACGAACAGGCCCTAATAGTATTTGAAAAACTTGATAAGGAAGCCGAATTAAATAAAAATCAAATATTGGAAGTCAAATATAAAATTGGAACTATTTACCATAATTTAGGCGAATTCAAAAAATCAGTTATAGTCCTTATAGAAACATTAAATGCAGTTGGAATCAATTTGCCAAAAAATAAAAAGGTAATGCTTTTTAAGATTTCCATTCAAATTGTTTACCATTTGATAACATCAATATTTCTTAAGAAAATAATTCCAAAGAAAAACAATGATTTTCAGTTATTAATTGTTAGAATATTAAACAAACTTACATACTCTTTATATTTTGATGATGTACTAAAAGGATATTTTATTCATTTTAAAGCATTAAATTTAATTGATTTGTTGGTTGACAGCTATGAAAAGGTGGAAACGTATTCTATTGAGCCAATTGCTGATTACCCAATGTTTCTTAAAAAGCGCGCATTTAAATATATTCATAAAGCTATTCAAATTTCTCAGAATATTCATCGATTTGATAGTTTCGCTTTTGCCCAATCTTTTAGTGGAATGATATATTACTATAATGCACAATGGAAAAAATGTTTAAGTATTTTGGATAGTAGTAATCAAAATTATTCCAAAATCGGCGATTTGTCAGGACAATTGATAAGCTATGAACATATTTGGAAAGTTCATTTTATGCAGGGCATTACAAAAAATGCTCTTGAAAGTATGGAAAAAACAATTGATGTTTGCAAAAAAGTTAAAGAGAAATATTTTTTAATTGTTACTACCTCGGCTCGAAGTCTTGTTAAAATGCTTAATTCCGGATTCCAAGACGAAACGGAACTTGCAGAAATTGATGAAAAATTACTAAATGTATCCTCATATTTATTTCATATTGAAGCAGGAAGTTATTTGGCCCAATCCGAAATATTGAGGGGAAAATTTGAAAAAGCGTATCTTCGCTTAAAAAAAATCTTTCCATTAATTATAAAAAACTGTGTCAATACGGAATACCAAGTCAAAACCTATTCACTTTATTGCAATCTTTTAATTCTTGAACTTCTAAATCGCCTGAAAGGCCAAACTCAAATTCCGGTTTCAAGCGGAAAATTAAAAAAATCATTTGTTCTTAATTCCTTTGTCCTCTGGTTCTCTTGCCTGAGTTACCCAGCCTATTGGGGCTCCTTCTATCGCAATGTAGCCTGGTTTTTCGCTTTATTAAAAAGAAAAAAAATCGCCCAATGGCTCTTTAAAAAAGCAATTAAATGCCACCACGATCTTGACATGCGCTATGAGGAAGCATGTTCGATCCGCGATTACGGGTCGTTCCTTGAGGACTTTTGCAACCTGCCCGGAAAGGCGCGCGACATGTTCAATAAGGCCTATGAGCTTTTTACTTGGTGCGGCGCAAAGTTCGAGACCGATAAATTGGAAGGAAAGGTCGATTTCGAAAAAACACCCATACCGATAAAAACCGATACCACCAGGGAAAAAAAGCCTTCGGAAAACACATCCGGCTCGTCATCGGGCGTTAATCCCGTTCGGCTCGACACGATCCTGGACACCAGCGCTTCCATGACCGAAATCAACGACGTCGACGTTCTTCTTCAGCAAATCGTCATGTCCATGATGACCGCCACCGGCGCGCAATACGGATGCCTTGAGATCAATCTCGGCATGAACGACTATAAATCGGTGGCAATGTCCTTTGAGGGAAAAACGGTCCCGACGACGGTCGTTCCCATGATAAAACACCTGGTCAATAAGGTCAACGAGACACAAAAACTCCAGGTTTTGGACGAAGGGGTTTGGGACGAAGACGAAGGCACGGACTCCATCAGCCTGCGCTCGGACCTGTGCGTTGCGCTTAACTGGCGCGATAAATATCTCGGCTATGTGTATCTGGTAAACGACAAGGTGCAAGGACTTTTCGGCGAAGGGGCCCAAAAGGCAGCGCAGATTCTGGCCACGCAAGCGGGCATCCTGCTCGAAAACGCCCTGCTTATGAACCGCTACAAGGAACTCAACGTCCATTTGCAGCAGCAGGTGGAAAGCCAGACGCAGGACATTATTTCCAAAAACCAGCAGCTCGAGGATTTCAGTATGCGCGTGGTCGATTCTGAGCGCATGAAAAACCTGCTCTCCGGCACGCTTGTTCACGACATTAAAAATTACATCGCCGGTATCGAAGGCAATATAAAGCTCCTCGCCATGAAATGCCCGGACCATGAAAAAATCCAGCGCACTTCGGCAATCGTGTCCAATTGCTGCGTGGACATCGTCAACCTAACGTCGAATTTGCTTGACATCGCCAAAATGGAAGAGGGAAAACTGGAAATAAAGAAGGAAGTGCTTTCCATCGACAAAATTTCCGCTATCGTCGAAAAATACCAGGCGGGCGAAATATTCCAGGAGCGCGGGCTTACCGTAAGCGTCAAGCTTCCGGAAAGGCCTTTCGCCATCGAGGCCGACAGCTATCTGCTCGACCGCGTATTGCAAAACCTTTTCAGTAACGCTCTGAAATACGCTCCCCGCGGCGGGACCATCGTTTTAAGTTTTGAGCCGTCCGAAAAAGAAAACATCATTTGCTTTTATAATTCGGGAAACCCGATACCTGACGCTTTTAAGGAAACGCTTTTTGAAAAGTATTCCCGCCTCGAAGACCGGCAATCGCAGTATTCGAAAGGTCTGGGCTTGTTCTTCTGCAGGATGGTCATGCAGGCGCATGACGGGAGAATTTGGCTCGACACCGACCCGACCGGCAACGCTTTTAAAATGTCCTTTAGACCGGTGTCGTTCTTTTTGCTTAAAAACGATTCAACCGATACTCTCAACGATGGAAAATCGGGGCCCAAGAAATACTCCAAGGCCATGTAACTTGCTTCGCGTATGCGAAGCGCTTTCCCTCTTTGCTTATTTCTTACCGGCTATTTTTTCCAACCGCGCCTTGCTGTTTTCAAGAATGCTTAATGAATATTCCAGATTATGAACGCCGTAGGCGGCCTTGACGAATTCAATATTATATTTAGCATCTTCAAAAATCTTGCGGGCGCTGTCGTTTTTTACGATTGCCGGGCTTACCTGGGCTTTGGCGAGCGCCGAGGAAGCCGCCGCAAGCGCTTTATTGACTTGCTCTTGCCAATCCTTTAAAAACCCTTTGCCGTCGCTACCGTGACAATCAACGCATGCGCTGACGTCCGCACGGGGAAAATGGTTGTTTGAGAACGACGAAGTGTCGGGGCCTGTGGCCCGATGGCAGCCGATGCAGGCCACGTGTGCCCTGAACATCGGGCTTACGGCCGTGCCTATGCCGCGGGCGCCGGTCCCCGCATAGAGCTGCTCCGTTGGAAAGTGCCGGTTCCCATGACATTGGGAACAGGAAGCGACATTTTTTTCCGACGAAACGGAATGCGACGAATTTATCGAGTGTTCAATTTCAGCATGGCACATGTAGCATTCAACTTTGTGTTTGGTAATGTGGTTTTCATGGATAAATGCAATATCGTCGAACTTTGCCAGGTTTTCCGGCTGATCATGACATTGAAAGCACATGACTTTTGGGACCGGTCCGTCACCCCGGACCACGTCGTTATGACAATATCGGCATTGCACGTTAGCCCCGCTATAATCCTTATGATTGAAGGTTTCACTGGTGTTTCTAATGGTGATCGCCGTGTCGCGGACCGTATGACATTTTAAGCAAAAGGCCGATGTTTTCGCTTCGGGTGTTTGCATGCGCCCCTTGAAATGGCACAGGAAGCAAACTTCCTCGGTCACCGCGATGTGCCTGCCCATGACCATTTGCGCATGGCAGCTTGTGCAGCGAAGCTTGCGTCCGCGCCGCTCCTGGGTCAAATGCGGGGTATGGTCGAAAGTAACGCCCTTGAAATTTACTTTTCCTTTTAAAAGCCGCGTTTCGTGACAGCCTTTTCGTAAACACGATGCGTCGTCGACTTCCGCATGCGGACGCGGCGGAAATTTCCCCGTTATTGTTGAAACCACTTCGTGGAGCGCCACGAATTTTCGCCGTAAATAACTGGCGAAACCGGGTTTGGCATGGCATTCAAGACAGGGGACTTTATTATGTGTGGAGTTCTTCCATTGCTGATAATAGGGGCTGATATAATGGCATGAATTGCAAAAAATAGGCTGGGAGGTGATTTCCAATACCCCAAACAGGCCAATGACGCCGATAATAACCAAACCGCCGACGCCGATGAAAAGGTTTCTTCGGGATGAACGGAAAAAAGCAATAATAGAAGCTAATTTAAATTTCACGGGACCTCTTGATAATTAATAGGAAGTGTAATAATAGTGAGAATATAATTATTACTGCAAGAATTGAGCAAATATTATACCAGGGAGCGAATATTCAAATTATCAATTTTTTATTGAATGACTGCAACGGGAGAAATTTTTTATGATGATTTTGTCCCAGTAGAAATTAATTTTTATTGATTAATGGATGATTTATCATCCGATAATAATGAAATTTTATTAAACGCTTGGTTGAAGGCGGCTTTTATTTTCATGGATCATTTCCTGCATTCGGAAACCACCCCCCTTTGGTGGTGGTATTCCCGCTAGGCCCTTTTCCTGGCATGACAATTGCAATGTTTAGGGCAGGAAGGGAATCTCGATCCAGGCAATTTAGTTGACAGAAGGGTTAATCGTGGTGGAAAACAGCGGCGTCGGCGCGCCATACGGTTTTCAGGCGGGCGAAAAAGTATTGTCTCAGGGCCCCGGTCGGTTCGGCGAGGCAGGCCTTGTTCGGACCGTTAAAAGTATCATTTCCGATTGGTTTCTTTCGGAAGATTGTTTTAAGGAAAGCCGGTTTGTTAACCAAAACCCTGCGGTGGGGAAAATGCTGCGCACGCTCCTCGTTGAACGCCTATGTCAATCGTCAACGAATGATTTCAACATGGACGCCATGGCCTATTCCTGCGCGGCGGTGGAGCTGGTCCACGCGGCGACCCTGTTTCACGACGACGTCATCGACGGGGGAGAGGTGCGCCGTGGAGGGCCCGCGCTGTGGCGTCAAACAACGACGAGCGCCTCCATTTTGATCGGCGATTTGTTCCTATGCCGTGCAATCGCTTTTCTGACGAGAATAGGAAGCGCCAAGCTTATCGGCCAATTCATCGACAAAATGCACGAAACGTGCACGGCCGAGATAAGCCAGGAGCTTGTTTTAAGGGGAAAAACGCTCGAAGAAAGCGACTGCTTGCGGGTCGCTCGCGGAAAAACCGGGCCGCTTTTCGCGTTTTGCGCGGCGCTCTGTTCGGGGGGAGACTTGCGTTTGGAGGCTGCCTTGGAAGAGTCGGGGTATCATATCGGCACCGCCTATCAGCTTGCCGACGATATCATCGACGAAAACGGCGATCCGAAAAAAAGCCAAAAGACGCTGGGCACCGATCGGTTGCGGAAAAAATATACGCTAGCGGGCGCCGGGCAAAAAGCGCGGTTAAGCGGCCTTATCGATTCGATGTGCGGCCGCGCGTTGGAAATTGTAAAGCCGTGGCCGTCATTGCAAACGGGCATCCGGACATTTTTAGAAAAAGATTTTTTTCCGACCCTTTTAATGCAATGTGACTTTTAACGGGACCCCTAACATGAATGACCACGTATTAAAAGAATTCTTCTGGGAAAAGCCCGCCGCGGCTTCCTATATCTCCGCGCGAAGCGGCGGCGAACACCAGATGAGCGACAAGGTGCTTATACGCAACGTTGCATGGTACATTCGGTTGCGTTGGATATCCATTTCCCTGCTCGTTCTGTATTACGCGGCGTCGGCGCTGCTTTCGCGGACCGATTTTTTCAAAGGAATCCAGCCCCGCGGCCCATGGCCGCTTTTGCTTGCGCTCTGCCTTTCGTTTGCCAATACCGTATTTTTCCTGTTTTCCGAAAACATAAAACTCGGCAAGCTGTTCCCTCCGGTCGGTCAGTTATGGGCCCAGATCGTAACCGATCTTTTCGGGATCGTCATCGTCGTACATTATTGCGGAAGCGTCGGGACCCCTTCGCCTTTTCTCTATGTGCTGCATATTGCGCTTGCCTGCATTTTCTTTTCCACAAAAACAAGCCTCCTGGTGCCTATCATGGCGTCAATGCTCTATTGCGGCTGCGTGGCCCTGGAATTTTTCGGCGCGCTCACGCCGCGGTCGATATTTGCCCCGGAAGCCTTCGGCCCCCTTAAGTATTCCGTCATGGGCCAATCGCTTATCTGGCAGGTCACGGCAGTGACGGTCATTTTTTTTCTGCTCTGGTACATGGTTTCCCGTCTTTCAAAAATTTTACGGCTGCGGGAAAGCCAGCTTATCCGCGCAAACGAGGAAACCCGGCGCACGCACATGGAAAAAGAGAAATATTCCATTCAAATGACCCATCAGCTTAAAAGCCCGCTTGACGCCATTCGCAGCAATATTTCACTGCTTCTCTATTATAAGCAGCATAAACACCAGGAACTGCCCCTGGAGGCCGTGGAGTTGTTGCATAGAATCGACATTCGGGCGAAAGGGATGACCAATCTTATCGTGGACGTTTTAAAGCTTTCACGCCTCAATACGCCCATGGAAAAACTGACGCCCAAGACCGTGGAAATCGACCTGCTTGTCAAAGAGGCGATCGACGAGATGAAATCAAACGCCGACAACCGCGGCATTTCCATTGAAACCGACATCGAACCGCTTTCGGTCGTCGGCGTCGACGATCATTTTAAAATGCTTATTGAAAACCTCATCGCCAACGCGATCATTTATTCGTTCGATGGCGCGGCGGTACGCGTGTCATGCCGGAAAGGCGCGCATGAAAGCGCTCTTCCGGGCGAGGCCGTTTTTACGGTCGCGGACAGCGGCATCGGGATACCGGAAGATAAGGTGCCTCAAATGTTCGATGATTATTTCCGGACCAAGGAGGCCATCAATCACAATAGCGCCTCGACCGGGATCGGACTGGCGATAGTGAAGAAAGTCGCCCAGACCTACGGCATCAGGTTGTCCGTTTCCAGCCACCTGGGAAAAGGGACCACGGTCAGCGCCATATTCCCGGCGGGGGCGGCTGACACGGTTGATGCCGTGCGGAACAATACTATGGACGCCGAGTAAGTACCGTTTTGTTTTTTTGAAAGGATGGAACACATGGCTTACATTCTCATCATCGACGACGATCCCGACATTGCCAACGCCTCGGCGAACGTGCTGCGGTCGGAGGGGCATGAAATAGAAACGCAACTGGTCCCCGAGGACGCGATGAAGTCGATTGAAAAACGCCGCCCCGACCTTATCGTTCTCGACGTAATGTTTCCCGGCGACGCTTCGGGGGGGTTTGAACTTGCCCGCTGGCTGTCGCGTAAATTCAAGGAAACCAAGCAATCGCCCGTTCCGGTCGTCATGGTTTCGGCGATCAACCAGAAGGTCCCGTTCGGCTTCAGCAATAGCGATATCGACGACGCCTGGCTGCCGGTGTCGGAATTCATGGAAAAACCCATTGACTTCGAAATTTTAAAAAGCAAAGTCAAGTTTCTTCTTGCTAACCCACGAAACGGATAGAGGCAGGAACCGCTCATCGGGGGGTCGAAACGAAAATAACGCATACGTAAATTTGATCAGGTCATTGCATGAAAAGGAAATCGTTTTATGGAAACACCACTCGGAAAAATGCTCGATAGGGCGCAGGAATATGTCGACAGCATGGCGCATTTCTTCGCGGATTTCAGGGACCGCGCGACCGACGATTATTCCCGGTTGTTAACGTACCATATCGCCCGGCACAAAAAAAGCCTTTCGCTTCTGCACTCCTTGCTTACGCCCGAGGAGCTCAGCCGCGTGCGCACCACTCCGCTTAAAACGGGCGAGGATGATTTCCTGCCGGAGCGCGTTTTCAATTCGTACTACCTTGTTTCCGAATCCAAGCCTTCGGAAGTGATCGCCACGGCAATCGATTTTCTGGAGGTATTGGTCGGCTTTTACGAGTGGCTGGACGATCAATTCCAGGGAATGCCGATTTCAAAAGTCCTTAAAGAATTGATTGAAAAGGAAGGCAAGGAAATCGAAAAACTCCGCTCCATTGAGACCGAATCGTTTTTTGAAAAACAGGACACAAAATAGGTCCTATGGAAATGTGCAGCGGTAAAGGCCGCTGCACCTGCGGTCCCCCCAAAGTATCCGCAAGATTTTTATTTAAATAAGTACACTGAATCAATATTTTGTTATATTATACACCAGACCAGACTAGCACGTTTCGATATCCCGAAGGGCTTTCAGCATTTATAGACCAGATAGTGCGTCTAAAGAATACAAATAAACAGAAAAATTCAACTAAACGAAATTCATTTATAACAATATTAATATCAATATCTTAACTAATTTTAATCAATAAAAATATCAAATAATTCCTAAACAATTTTTTGACAAACCGATTTTTTATTATTATATTATTCGTTTAAACGAACAAAACCGAAGAAAAAAACGAAGTTTTTGTCCATTATAAACCTTTTTTAAGGGGGATGTATGGTGCGATTCAATCTTTTACGTTTGCGGTTTGCCTTAACCGCTTTAGTATGTTTGGCTTTTTTTTCCCTAAGCTTCGGGGCCAAGCCTGCGATGCATGGCCAATTGCAATGTAAGGTCATAAGCGGTAAAGGTTATATTTGCGATCAGAACGGCAATCCCGTTCAGATGCGTGGCAATTCAATGTATCGCTGGGCCAGTGCAGGAGGATATGATTATTATACCGCCGGATGCATTCAGCATCTTTATTCCGATTGGCGCGCGCACATCATCAGGTTGCCGTATATGACTGATAATTCCATCCCCATGACCATGTATAACACCGTCATTCAGGCATGTATTGACAGCGGAATGTACGTTATCCTCGATTGGCATGCTGGCCAGGGAAACCAAACTGCCGTAACGCAGGCCAGCGCATTTTTCACGACCATGGCGACCCAGTGGGGTAAATATCCCAATATCCTGTATGAACCCTGGAACGAACCAAGCAGCATCGCATGGACCGGCGGCATTAAACCTTATATGGAATCGTTGATAAAAGTTATTCGCGCTATCGACACCAAAAACATCATCATCTGCGGTAACCCCAACTGGGACCAGAACCCCCAGGACGCTGCGGCAGATCCCATAACCGACGCCACGAACATTGCCTATTCAATGCACTTTTACTCGGGAAGTCACCCCGTTGGCAGTTTTGGTCCAGGCATTAAGACCACCATGAGTAAAGGTTGCCCGGTTTTTATTACCGAATACGGCGCCTGTAATACTGGAACCGTTCTGGCGGAACCGCAATGTACAGCGTGGTTTAATTTCCTCGATTCGAACAAAATCGGTTCCACAAACTGGGCCGTTGAGTATCTGGACGCATGTCTCTCGATATTTACCAAGAGCGCCAGTTATACCGGCCCTTGGGCCACTAGTGTGATTACAGGATATGGTACGTTTATACAAGCGTATATTCTAAAAGGTACTGACACGCCGATTGGCACCGGAATCTTGAATGAAGCGATGATTGATCCGCGCGCCGCGGTGGCGACCAACAATGGTTTTATAATCGGGAGCGACAAAAAATCAGCCGCCGTTTTCAACATTAACGGCACTAGGTGTTTCAATGATGGCAAGCTATCGAGCGGTGTTTATATTGTTCGGCCTCAGGGGGCCGGAAATGTCCAATTGCTGAATACCGTCCGTTAAAATTGAAAAGCGTCTCTCAACCCGGATTATATATTGTTTGGGTTGAGAGACGCTTGTTTTTAAATGAACTGTTGATCATCAACCTTCAAGATTGATGCACGCGACAATCTTCCGCTTAACGGATATTGTTTAAATAATCTTACCTTATTTTAATGCTTCAAGATTTTCAGTGAGCTCTCTTATTTTTGCTTCATCACCGGCGGCTTTGGCTAACGAAAGCGCTTTTTGGAGAAGCGGTATTGCATCAGTGGCCTGATTATTCAGAATATATGCGACGGCAAGATTATTTATCGTTTCAAGCCTATTGGGGTTGATTTCCAACGCCTTTCGGTAGTGAGCTATCGCCTCGTCCATTCGTCCGAGATGTCTAAGGATGAGGGCAAGATTATAATGAGCGTCACCATAAGCGGGGTTGATGTCTATTGCCTTTTGGTAATAAGCCTTGGCGTCGTTCGTTTGGCCGGTCCTGTTAAAGAAAGTTCCGAGGTTATTATAGGCGACATAGTTATTTTTTGTAACGGCAATGGCATGGGAAAAAAGTGTAAAGTCATTTTTCCAGTATCCAACTTGTTGCCTCGTTATACCGATCATAGCCAAAATTACGGCTACTACAACAATTTTTATTATCAACTTGTTATTGTTTTCAAGCCGGTCAAAAATTGTTTTTAACCCCCATGAGGCCATTATAAAAAGTCCGATAAAAGGAATATAGGTATAACGGTCTGCATGGGCTTGATTACCGATCTGCACAATTCCAATAACCGGCACAAGCGTCAGGAGAAACCAGAACCATCCCATCACCAGATATTTTTTCCGCTTACCGCCTATCCGAACGACCGCTGCCGTAATCGCGACGAGCAGCAGCGCACAGGCCACGGCTTTAACGGGAAATGGGTGCTGGGGATACGGGTAAAACACCGCCAGCCCCTCAGGCCAAACCGCCTGTCTAATATAAACGCAGTATGACACAACGGCGTTTGAAACCCTTGTTATAATGTCGAACCTGTTAAATCCGGCAATGGCCTCTCTTTGAGAAATTACGGTTATCGTTACCGAAGCTATTGACAAAACAAATAACGGCAACTTTTCCGCCACCAGTCGCGCGAAATATCGCCAGTCCATTTCCAATCGTTCCAGCGGCCAAAAGTCCAGAAGCAGCAGCACCAACGGCAAGGTAACCAGCATCGGCTTGGCCATTAAGCCCAGCGCAAAGAGAACCGCAACCATAACGTATCTGCCGATTCCGGGACGACGCGTATAAAAAGCGTAGGCCCATAGCGCGGCAAACCAGAATACCGCGCTGAGGACGTCCTTTCGTTCAGCCACCCACGCCACGGATTCCACGTGCATTGGATGCAAGGCAAATAGCGCGGCGACGAACGCGCTAAGCCGAGTTTTCCCGGTTGCATATCGTAGGAACCCGAATAAAAGCAGCGCCGCGAAAACATGGAATAACCAGCTCGTGAAATGATGCCCCGCCGGATTAAGTCCGAATAATTGGACGTCCAGCATGTGGCTCAACCACGTCAGCGGGTGCCAATTACTTGCATAAAGCGCCGTGAATGCCCACTTAACGCCTTCCAACGAGAGTCCTTGACGCACGTGAATGTTCGCCGATACGTAAACGTCATCATCGTAATTGACGAATTCACCGCTGAAAACGCCGCTATAGACCATTGCCGTGGTTATTGCCAGCAGGAGCGTAACGCCTATTGCGTGGCGCCGTTGCTTTCCGGTATTTTCCGCGGAAGCACCGGCGCCGGACATAATGCAACCTCCTTTGGCATCAGAAGGCTTTGAGGGTTTCATTTTGCCATTGCTCACGCACTTCCAACGGCAAAGGCGAAAATCGCCGTTCGTTGTGTCGTTCAATTTTTCTGTTGTTTCAGCCGGTAAAATGTGGTTAAAAATTTATGGCGTAGGATCTCCCCTTACGCACCGGACACTCAAACCATCGGTCCAAAGATCATCAATTGTCTGGATTTGACTTGAATAACCACGAATGATTAACTCCTCCGCAGAAGGAGGGCTAATAATAGTGGAAGAACTCCACCAATAGCCTGATAGACCCTGGTCACCAAAGGATCCCCCGCTGACCATTCCACCAAAATATGGCGCAAAATTAGTGATATAAGCTGGTGTGGAAAAAAGGAAATTCATCAAAGCCTGAAAATCGCCATCTGTTGGAACATGCCAACCTATTGGCGCTAGTTTTCCCGTTTGGACTGCATAAGAATTGTATAGGGCCCCATAAGTATTTTTATATTTAATACTGTCATTATACCAACAGTACGCAGGTGTTAGTAGAGTACTCCAGTCTGTTGAACCGTTCACATGCGGAATGGAGGATCCGTCATTATACTTTGTCGTCTTCAGATTTTGTACCATCCATGTCTGGGAAGTGTAACCATAATTGAAAACAATAGTATCATAGTGATTACCATCTGCGTCGCGCACATCCCACTGCGCATTAAGGGTCACATTATTCGCGGGCATCGTAAACGTCTTTGTATTCGTATCTGCAGGGCCGCCTTTCCAGCCCACGAATACATAACCATTTCTAGAAAGACCATTACTTCCAAGTAATACCGATACGCTTGCTCCCGCTTTATAATAATTGTTATCGGTTGGCGGAACTCCCGTTGAACTGCCATTGCCATTATACGATACCTGATAAACAGGAACGAAATTTGCGGTAACCGTGGCGGTGGCGGAAGTCAGCGTCACGGTGGCGGTCAAGGCGTTTGTTGCATTTGTAATTGTCCCCGCGGTACTTGGGGTCAAGGTCCAATTGACAAAAGTGTACCAGACGCTTACAGGCGCCGCTGCAATAGGAGTAGCCGCGCCATAATTGACCGTTACCGGCGAGCTATTTGGGGTCGTTATTGTTCCCCCGGTTCCCGCATTTACCGAGAGCTGATAAGTTATCTTTGCAAAATTCGCGGTAACCGCGGCATCTCCTGAAGTAAGTGTTACGGTTGTCGAAGCGTTATTTGAATTAGTGATAGTAGCGCTTCCAGATGTAACCGTCCAATTTACAAAAGCGTATCCTGAACTATTTGTTGCTGCAATAGTCGTTTGGTCCCCTTGATTGACCTGAACTTGTCCGGAGGGAGAAACTGTTCCGCCTCCTCCACTTCCTACCGATACGGTAAGATTATATTTCGGTTTTGCAGCAATGGTAACCGTAACCACATAGGCTTGCGTACTCTGGTCGGCTGCAATAACCGTATAGGTTACCGGAGCGCTGAAGTTATTAGAGGTCGTACCGCTTGTTTGCACCACACCATTAACTTTGATCGATGCTCCTGTAGTAGTAAAGTTTGCAATGAGGCCGGTAACGGCCGTTCCATACGGCACTGTCACTGCAATATTAGTTCCGGTGATTGTTCCTGTTGCCGCAGGGGTTGTGAAACTGAAAGCGGTTATTGCCTTTGCGGGATTAGCTGCAATGGTAACCGTAACCACATAGGCTTGCGTACTCTGGTCAGCTGCAACAACCGTATAGGTTACCGGAGCGCTGAAGTTATTAGGGGTCGTGCCGCTTGTTTGCGCCACGCCATTAACTGTGACTGATGCTCCTGTTGTAGTAAAATTTGCAATAAGGCCGGTAACGGTCGTTCCATATGGCACTGTCACTGCAATATTAGTTCCGGTGATTGTTCCCGTTGCGGCAGGGCTTGTTAAGCTGAAAGCGGTTATTGCCTTTGCGGGATTAGCTGCAATGGTAAGCGTAACCACATAGGCTTGCGTACTCTGGTCAGCTGCAACAACCGTATAGGTTACCGGAGCGCTGAAGTTATTAGGGGTCGTGCCGCTTGTTTGCGCCA
>Ga0182027_10001095_pt1 | contig 45579 bp, 40 predicted proteins | sample 712E1DmetaG_FD_121300 | JGI IMG/M metagenome (GOLD analysis project Ga0182027, IMG submission 121300) | Permafrost microbial communities from Stordalen Mire, Sweden - 712E1D metaG (Illumina Assembly) | ecosystem: Environmental > Terrestrial > Soil > Wetlands > Permafrost | place: Sweden...
ATTAAACGTTTAAATTTTTAAGATTATGAAATTTTTCACAAAAAATGGAGAAAAATAATACCATTTGTCAATTTTTTAACTGGGATCTAAATTCAATAATGATATATAGTTATAAGGTTGGTACAATTTTTGCTTAATTTATATAATATATATATAATATATTAATTAATATGATAGATAGATAGATAGATATAATATACTACATTAAGAACGTCCAACTGGAACACACATACCTATTTTCATTTCTTCATGTATTTTATCTTTTCTTGCTTTTTTACTCCGTGGTGGTATATGGACATTATCTCAGAGCTGTCGGCGAGTTGGACGGTCATTAAATTGCGTTTTTGTTAAATAGAAATTAATATTTAAATATTCTTAATACTTTTAATAGTAAAATATATTATATTAAAAATATATAAGAATTTTACATATCTTTTATGTAACAATAAGGAGTGCATTATGGCCCAACCAGGTATTTTTGATCACAAACCACAACCTCAACCTGCAATGAGAACAGCTCCACCAACTCCTCCAGTTATTCCTAAGCAGGATTTTAAATTACCTATCGAGGCTGCAGCTGAGGCAGTGAGTAGAAGTAAGATGGTTGCAAAATCCGCGTTATCATCAAAAGAGGCTCAAAGAGAAGCGCAGCAAGATGAAGCTATAGCTGCAATCAATGATGCAGCTTCAGGTTCTTCTTCAAAAGAAAATGAAGACGCTATTCAAGAACTTAGTAAAGTTACTGAAGAAGATTTAAAAATGGCTGAGGCTATGATTTTCAATGGTTATGCCGAAATGGTGATCCCAGTTCCTAATTTTATTAATCATAATATAAAAGTCTGTACTACATCTCCTGAAGATATGGATATAGTAGATGAAATGATTTTTGATTTGATTAAACAAAATGAGAATAAAGATGATAATACGGTTAATTTATCAGATTCAAATGTAAAGTCAGCTAGAAATGTTTACACATTAGCATTAAGTTATATTGGTATGGATAATAAAGATATTCATACTGACAAAACATGCCAGTTGAATATTATTAAAAAAGCCATAGAAAGTTTATATAATTATGAAGTTGATGGTGATATTAAAGGAATGACGAAGATGAAGGATGAAATTAAGAAAGCTATTCGTAAGAGATCGTATATGATTAAAAAGCTTCCAACTCCTATGATTGATTTTATATCAAACACTAAATATGAGTTTGATAGAAGAATGTTTGATATTATGAATATGAAAAATATTGCATCAAAATAATGGGATCCACTACAGGGGCAGCTAGGGCCCAGTTTCTTTATGACGGTAAAAAATTTAAATACAATTCGATGCAAGAATCAATTGCAATTAAAGTTTTTAACGATATAAGAAATAAAGAATTGTTGCAACCAATCTTTTCTGTAGTGGATCCAAGTAAGGCTGATAAGTTGCTTAAACAATATCGAGGAGTTTTATTCCCAGAAGAACGATGGGATGATTTGAAATATATGAAGAGGGCCCAAAAATTATTTGAAAAATTAAGACATATGGTAATAAAGATCAAACCGTTAGGATAATTAACTTCTTGTTACGTTTCCTACCAATATCGTACAATATATATTATATTGTTATTAACTCCTTGTTTCTAACTTAAATATAATGGCGGTTCAGTAATGCCTCCATCTGCGCTCAATAAAAATAAACTAATTAGTTTAAAACTAATCATAATTTAATTATTGGATAATTATAATGGGTTGTGTATATCAAGCTAAAAATAAAATAAATGGAATGTGCTATATAGGCAAAACTATTGGTTCATTAAAAGAACGACAATGGGGCCACATAGCTAATGGACAAACTATTACATATTTTTCTAAAGCTATTCATAAATATGGTCTTGAAGGATTTGAGTGGACTATTTTATTAGAATCAAATAATGATGAACTCCTCTGTTGGTTTGAAAAATATTGTATAAAATTATCTCAATCAAAAGTTCCCTTAGGTTATAATTTAACTGACGGTGGTGAAGGAACTGCTGGTAAAATAATGTCTGAAGAAGAGAAAAAAGCTATATCAATTAGAAATACAGGAAAAAAAAGAACTAAAGAACAAAAGAAAAGAATTTCTGAATCTATGATGGGTAGAATAGTTTCTAAAGAAACTAGAAAGAAAATGTCATTAAAAAGAAAAGGTGTTAAGCATTCTAAAGAATGGTGTGAAAAAATATCATTAGCTAACAAAGGAAGATATCGTCCTTCAAGATCTTTAAATATAAGACAAAAAATATCTCAAACCTTAAAAGGACATTCTGTTTCAATAGAAACTAGAAATAAAATTTCTAGTAAACATAAAGGTATGAAAATGTCTAAAGAATTTTGTAAAAGAATATCTATTAGTAAATTAGGGTCAAAACAACCTGAAAGTTTTAAAAGAAAAATGTCTATAATAATGAAAAGTAGACCAAGAAATCCAGACGGTACATTTATAAAAATTATTGGTGTAAAATAATGCCACAATATGGACCTCAGGGACCACCTCCTTCTTTTGGAGGTTATGGCCCAGTAAATTATTCTAATTCGAATGTTCCATCAGATCCTTTCTCTGCTATGGAAAATTATATTTCTTATCAAAATCTTGTTCGCCAACAACAAGTTGATCAATATCAGCAGTCATTAATTCAACCTCCCGCAATGACCCAACATCAAATGTTCAGGGCATTAACACAGGGTAGATTTTCTCAAGGTGTTGATGCTACTGCCAGAGAAACAATGTATAGATCATTTCAAAGAAGAAATGATTTACAGAGAGAAACTTATTCAGCTAAATTAGTTTCTGAAGCAGTATCGTGGGGTGCATATGGAGCTTTAGGTACTGGAATGGGCGCTTTAGCTGGTGGTGGATTATTAGGAGCTGGAGTTGGTTTATTAGGTCCAGCTGCTTTATTGGCTCCATTAACAATATCAGTAGATAAAGAATTACAAAGAAGAGAATTTGCCGCTAATATATCTACAGATCTTGATACATATAGAAGACGTATTGGTGGTAATTTTAGTTATCAGCAAAATACAATGCTTGGCAGGCAACTTCAAAGATCAATGTATAGAGGAGAATTTACAAGACCTGGAGAAACTGGAGATTTCTTTAATCCGACACAACAAATGCAAATAATGAAAACAGGCCTTGCTACAGGATTGCTTGATACAAAAAATCAAGATGTTGGAAGAATGATTACTGAAAGAGGTGGAGTATTAGATTCTGCAACCTTAGGAGCTATGAGACAGGGTGGAACAACTCAGCAGTTTACAAAAAATTTTGAAATGCTTAGAGATACCACAAGAGATGTTGTTAAACTATTACAAACAACCCTTACTGGTGGAATGTCTGTTATTAAAGAATTACAACAATCAGGATTTACTTCAATTGGAGCTATTAGACAACAAGTACTGCAAGCTAAAGCATTTGGAGATGTTACTGGTGTAGGTGCTCAGAATATGATGTTGATAGGAAGGGCTGGGGCGCAGGCTGTACAGGGCACGTCTTGGTCTGGAGCTTCTGGTGCCACTATGTATCAACAGGCGGCTACAACAGCAGCATTACAGTCTCAGATAAGCCCTATGATGGCCAGGGCTGTTGAACGTGCTGGTGGTGTAGGACAGGCTGGTGCTGCTCTAGCAACGGCACAAATGAATATGTTAAGTTCAGGTATGGGAACAAGAGTTGTTGCTGCAATGTTAAGACCTGATGGAAGTATTAATCCTGCAATGATGGATAGGATGAGATCTGGTGGAATGTCAGCTTATGAAATAACTTCCAGAGCCAGCGGCACGGGATATGCTATGGGTCCTGGTGGTAGAGCTGCATTCGATCTTACTAGGCAAAAAGCTCTTGAGTCTATGTCTGATATGGATAGACAAATGTTGACTCAGCAAGCTTTTAATGCTTGGAGGGGTAATAAGCAAGGTAATGCTGAACAACAAGCGTGGGTATATGCTGGAATGTGGACTAATAATCCTGCTGAACGTGAATTGTTAATGCAGAATTTAGTCACTTCAAAACAATATGATGTCCAATGGGCTGGCCTACAAGCACAAAGAGGCGGATTAAATGCAGCTATAAAACCTGCTTATAGAAATCCACTATCTCGTGGAATTGGTAATGCAATGGTTGGTGTTGGAAAATTAAGTGCTGCTTTTGGAGAAGGATTTGTAGATGAGGCTGCAATAATAGGCCAAGTAACCCAAAGTATTGGAAGAGGAGTAAAAAGAGGGTTTTATGGAGTTAATGATTTTCTTGAAGCAGCTATTGGATCAGATATGCAATATGGCGGAATGTCTCGTGCTCCAACTGCTAATGTCGAATCTGTACTTAATAAATATTATAATGTTGGAAGGCAATTTACTGGGGCTGAAAGTAATGCTTTAGCAAGAACATCTAAAGTAGCTGCTGTTAGTATAGCAAATAAATATAGAATTAATGCTTCATCCGCAGCTGATTTTGCAGCTTGGAGTACTAAAAGTCCATTAGGTCCACAAGCTGAAATGAAAAGTATGAGTGCTATTTTTAGTTCTTTATCTGGCAATCAATACAATTTATTAACACAAGAGTTAGCTGGATATGCTACAGGAGCAGTTAATCCAGAATTATTAGCCCAATCATTTGGTTCTAATGGTGCTTTAGCTATGATGGGAATAAGAAAAGGTTCTGATTTACAAAATTTTTTAATGAATAGAGGTACTGCTAAAAAATTTGCTTCAGGAGCTTTAGTTCAATTGCAGGGAATGTTGCAAGGAGAAAATAAATTATCAACTGAAGCAACATTAAGATTCTCACAATATGCAGCACAATCTAAAAATGGTGGAACTGATGCATTGTTAGTGCAACAATTATCAAATAAATTTATGGGTAGTAATTTAGGTTTTGAGGAATTACAAGGAACAGTCCTTAAAGGATTACCAGCAAATAAAACAAGTAGTCTTATTGCTGGAGCGGTAGCAGCTTCAGTAGTACAAGATAAAAATAAAGCAAAAAATCTTTTTATTCCTGATTATGTTGGACAAACATGGGATGAACAAGCTGCTTCTAGAGCTACATATGATGCTGTTAAAAATTTGAAAACTGGATTAACTCCTGTTACTCAGTATAGAGCTGGCGCGTCTGGATTAGGAATGATATCAGCTAATGTTAATTCGTCTGGAGTGCAGTATAATAAATTATTAAAAGCATTTGGTGGAGATACAATACAAATGCTTCAATTTGCAAGAGATGCTACTTCATTAGATCCCCAAACATTACAACAAAAATATGGAACTGTTATAGCAGGCCAGGCATCAACTTTAGGACACTCTGGATGGACTGATGCAAAAAATATTCAATGGGGCGCTGTTAGAGATATGTCTTCAAGCGCTCTTACGTATGCTGGTAAAACAAATGTTGATAAAGTTTTAAAAGCTGCTGATGAAGAAGCATATGTAAGAGGAAAAAGTTTAGCCGAATCTAGAGCTAATACTTACTCAGCTTATTATAAAAAAACTGGTTTAGGCACTTTAAGTGATAAACAAACAGGAATTTTATCTGCAGTATTTGGATATAGTGCTGGAGCAGACATTAGTGGTATTGATAGAAAAGAACTTCAAAATGTTGCAACAAAACTTATGAAGGGGGAAGGCTTTTCGCTTGATTCAGGTAAAATGGATACAAATTCATTAATGTCTGTTTTACATGATAAATTAACTCTTGATAAAACTGGATTATCTGGATCTGTTTTAGCAAATACAGCTTTAACTAATGTTCAAAAAGAAATTAGAGAAGTTGCATCAAGCTTTACTCGTGTTAATGGTAAGTGGTTAGATAAAGATGGAAAAACTCCTTTAAGTGAGGATGAAGTTACAAAAAAACTTAACCAAACAGTATTATTACAAAAACAAGCAGAAGCTTTAAAAATTTCTACTCCATCAACAATGGCTGATGCTAATGCATCTAATTCTGGCCAAATGAACGCTTCAGTAGCTCCTCCTGTTCTTAATTATTGGAATAATAGGTGGACATTATAATTTAGGAGTAAAATAAAATGTCTGATGGATTAAATGATGTACAAGTTAATAACGAATTAAGACCATATTTTAGTTCTGTTACTGAACACGATCAGACTTTAGCCACTATAGTATTATTAAATGACACTCCACCTAATACGGCTGAAGATACAAATCAAAGTCTTGATTATTTAACATCATTTTCATCATATGTTAATGATATCTCTCAAACTTTAGGTACTCAAATTCCAAGTTTAGCCACAAATTTTGTTCCAAGACTTTCATTAATGGAAGTCCCTGGAGTGACGCAATATTATGGTTTGTTTAATAATTTTTCTTTAACTGGTGTTGTTGAATCAAAAGAACAATTAACTAAAGTTCATATGAATTTTGGCGGATCATGGAATGCTTTCTTTTTTGGAGATAAACCAACTGTTTATTCATTTAATGGTTTCTTTTTAGATTCTAAGGAATATCCTTATTATCAAGAATTTATGGTTGCTTATGATAATTACTTATGTGGACGGAAATGTGTAGAAAATAAATTTCAAATGTTAATAGCATATGATGGTAAAATTATTAATGGATATATTCTTGGTATTAATACAAATCTTAATGCTACAAATCCATATATGAAGTCTTTTAGTTTTTCAGTCTTAATAAAAGCGGAAGCTTGGTATCGCACCAATATCGTTAGAGGAATAAACAATCAATATGTCACTGGATTTAATTATAAGAGTTCCAAAAGAGTAACGTCATCTTATCTTGATTATAATAGTAATTTAATTCCAATTTCTAATAATACACAATTAATAAAACCTACTAGTCAAGGAAATATTGTAATTCCAAGGTAAAATATGCCTCGAAAAGGTTATAGTTATAATTTTAAAATGTTTATGGAAGGAATCGCCGTTCCTTTCCAAAGTGCTAATATTATATGTTCACCTAACGGCGTTGAAGCTTCTATTAATTGTCATTCTAATGAACAGTTGCTTGAATTAAAGCCTAAAACGGCAATACAGATTATGTACAAGGATTGGTGCGGTAAGAATCCTTTAGGATGGCATTTATTATGTGACGCATTCTTATCTCGATTTGATAAAAATGAAGATGCTAAAGGTGGAGTTGGGGTCGCTATTCAAGCAAGAGATTTTAGAATGGATATCAGGAAAGCCCCCGCAGCTCTTTCATATAGTGATGCCGGAGATATAAGTGGTGGAACATATTATCATACTGCCGGCGTATTTCAACATACTACTTATAAAACTGATATAGGAACATTTGATACGGCAACAAGAACATTTGATAATTCAGGATTAAATGATCTTGAATATCGAGTTATAATGATAGCTAATACCGCTGCTGGTGGATATGCCATTAAACAAGGCACACAAAGATCTATCTCTACTGGAGAATATTATGGTCAATTTTCAAAAAGTTTTCCTCAAGCTCAGTCAAAAAATAAAACAGTTTTACATTCAAATATGCAAGGTAATGCGAATGGCGGATTTTTTCTTGATGCATTCGTTAGAGGAATTTGGCTGGATGCTGCTGGTGGAAGCAAGTTAGGAACGTTTTTGAATAAAAGAATCAGAAGTGATAAACGCTTTATGGTCCCAATTAATAATGCCGGTTTTAATATGTGGAAAGCTCAACATTTAGGACAAATCGGCGGAGAGGCGGCAATGGCTGACTCTCAATTTACCAGTATTGAAGCTATTATTATGAGAATAGCTGGGATGTTTATGGTTCGCGTCTATTCTTGTAATACACCAAATTTAATAAGTTTACTTGATGGCAGCCCCGCTCTTGAATATGTTATGAATGAAGATGTCCGACACTTCTGTGTTAAAATAGCATCGAAAGAATTTGGCCCTCCTTATATGTTAAATTCCTCAATGCTTCTTCCACCTCTTGAGTTTACCGCTCCACCTGATTGTAATTTAATTTTTCCTTGCATGTATCATAGAGTAGTATGGCAATATGATATGGATGCTGAAATTACAAGAGGGTATTTTACGGCTACAGACTGTTTTAACACAGAAGGCTCTCCCTTATCTATCAAATGGGGACATCAGGTCCCTAATGGTTTATTTTATATGCCTAAAGCGGATCCTAAAAGTGGTAAACAAAAAGCATCAAGTGTTCCTGAATATAAGGCATCAAGATTAACTCTGGAAGAGCGTTATAAGGGTGTCAATGTAATGACGGGTACTGTTGAAGAAATGGTAGCATATAGGGAATTAAATAAATTCTTATATAAAGCACAACTTAAACAAGGTGCTGCTGATAAACTTGAAGCGGGAATGAGAAATCTCAATTCTTCTGTACAAAATAGTGGAAAAAGTAAAAAAAGTGTTGATGCTATAACTGCTGCAAAAGCTAAGGCAGAAAAACTGAATAAAGCAGCAAGTGATGAAGCAGCTGCAAATGTTAAACAATTTCTTATTACTAAAAATAATGAAAAAGCTGCATCTAATATTAAATCGGGAAGCGCTCTTGAAAAAGTTTTAAATCATCATGCTTTATTAAAATTTATTAATACAAGATATGCTGGAAGGGTTATTACTGTTGAGATGGCATTTAATCCTTATCTTATGGCTGGTTTTCCAGCTATAGTAATAGCGGATGACCATGGTGATGGAATAAAGACTCTTAAGTCAATGATAGGAATGTGTCAACAAGTAAAACATTTTATTACCAGAGATGGAGAGGCGGTGTCATCTGTAGTAATCAACAATGTACGATTTATTGACGAGCCAACAGATATAGATGATAATGGAAATCCATTATATTGCCAAGCTACTGACCCATATTCAGCACGTATTGATAAGGATTTAAAATATGTTAATCCAATGTATAAAATTGGACAAGGGCATAATAAAAATGATGTTGCAGCCACATCGGAAGTAAAGTCAGTATTCATAGATTCAAAGCAATTGGATATACGAATGACTGATAATCCTACATTGAAAAAATATAAATATGCAAAGGATCTTTTAGCCATTTCAAGTGATGATGTTAAAAATGGAAAAATTAATGGCATTTATCTTGATGAAGTTTATAGTCCTAATAAAATATCACAATTTTATAAAGCTGTTTTTAATCAACGTAGTAATTTTATGGTTGGAAATACAGTTTCATATAATTTTATGTATGACTCTGTTCATGAAGCTATTGAAAATCTCACTACTAATCCTCAAAAAAGAGGATTATTATCAAATTATGAAGATGCGATTGAATATATAAGGCGTGATGTTTGCTGTGAAGAAGGGTTTTTCTGTGGAATACTTGGTCTTTCTATAGATCAGCAAACACCTGCTGGAAGTACTGAATATGTAATGAAGTCTGATAGTTACGATCTAACTGCAACTCGTGAAGAATATTTTGGTATCAGTAATAAACAATGGCCAGGTCTTGATAAAGAAATTAAAGCAAATACAATTACAAAACCTGGTTTGTGTAGTAGTATAACAGAAAGTTCTCCTGTAACTGCATTTATTGAAGAAAGAAAAGAAGCGGTAAGAGCTTATAAAAAAAGCGTTTTAGCTCAAGTAGAATCTGTGAGTTTTTCTAATGAACAAATTTAATGATCGTGAAGATATAAAAAACATCGCTGAATGGCAGAAAAGCGGCGATGAAAATAAATTAACTGAATTAATTACAAGATATCAGCCAATTGTTCATTCTATTACTAATCGATATAGAACAACTGGAGTGGCACCAGCAACATTACGTGCTAAAGCCAATGCGCAGCTTTTGAAGGCCTTTAAAACCTATGATCCCACTAAGGGGGCATCTCCTGTTACTCATGTCTGGAACAATCTGCAGAAGGTTCAGAGAGTGGCTACAGAAAGTCTCCAATCTGGACATATTCCCGAGTATAGGAATCTTAAGAAATCGACCTTTACGATAGTTAGAGATAATCTTACTGACCAATTAGGTAGAGAGCCCAATGTATCTGAAATGGCTGATGAATTAGGATGGTCACATGCGGAAGTCGGAAGGATGAATAATGAATTATCTGGAGAGGTAACTGCTTCTGGGGCTGAATTTGATTTTTATGGTAATGCTGTAACACAGGAGCCTAAAGATAAATTACTTGCTGATTATCTTTATCACGAATTAGATAATAAAGATAAACTGATATTTGAACACACTTTTGGATATGGTGGAAAGAAAATATTGAATAATAAAGAATTGGCTAAAAAATTACGGACAAATGAAATGTCAATACATAGATCTAAAAGTAGACTTGCTGATAAAATTAGGAGTTATCGTTAATGACTACTCAAAATCCTAATGGGCCTCCAGTACAAGCTTGTGTAGCTATAGCTACAGCGATGACTGCTGAAGCTAAAATTATCAAGTTCTATACTGATATAAAAGATACGATTACAAAAGCTGTAAAATTATTATTGTCAATTTTATATGGGACTATAAATATTGCTGATATAATGGGAGCTGAACTTGTCACTGCAATTGGGGTTGCCGCAAGTGCAATTGCTGATACGGTTTTAAAATCAGTTTCTGGCGCTACAAATGCATTGCTTGAAGCTGTTCTATCTCAAATACTTGAAATATTACTAGCATTTCCAGATGCAATATATTCATTAGTAGCAATACCTTTAGAAAAAGCAGTTGAAGCATGTACAAATGAGCGTCGATATTTAGAAAAGGCTAGAAATGATATCTATGCTGTTACTTCTATTTTAAATAGGTGGATTACTAATGTTAATGGTTATCATTTTTACCAACAGATTATTGATGCTCTTCCTTATATACAGAAAGCATTACAATTAATACAACAAATGATAAGTGAACTTGACGTTACATCTCAAAATACCGATAGTGGTAATGCTGTATTTGATCAGGGAAAATATGATCAAGTGAGGAATTTAATAAGACAGGCAATTAAGATTACTCAACCTATTCCTACTTTTGCACCAACTCAACAATTTACAGCCTCAATTGTAAATAAACTAAATAATCAGAAAAAAGAAGAGATTTCAATAATAGAAAATAAATATCGTGATAAAAGGAAAGCGCTGGATATCAGTTTCACAAAACGAATTGCTGAAACTAATGCAAAAGCTAATAATTTAAAAGAAGCTCTTGTCATTGAAAAATTGAATTTAGAATGGGCAATGCAGATTAAAAAATTGAATTCTGATAAACAATTGGAAATATCAACAGTAGAAGCTTCTATTGATTTTACTTCATTAGTTTCTGTTAATGCTTTGCAGAATCTAGGCACGAGTATATATGACTCTTTCACTTCAGACATGAATCTGGTTGGAAATTATTTATATGATTTTGCTCAAAATATCAGGGATGCGTATACTCAGAATATTTCTTGTCAAACTCTCTGTGCAACAGTATATAATTCACGAGACCTTATTTCACGATTAATTAAATATATGATTGCACTTTTACGAACAACGGGGAATGCATCAGCGCAACTTGCCATTACTGCATTGGAAGGATCAGAAGCATCTATCGCTACTGCAAAAACAATGTTTGAAAAAAAAGTGGAAGATTATAATGGAAATTATTCTGGACTTAATAAAAAAGTTCAAGCCAGTTCTTCGGCTATGGCAACAACTGTTAGTGTAGGAAATATCTTATTGCAGACCGCTGATGCAACTTTAACAGGACTTATTACAGATAGCCTTGTACAATTGATTAACGCCGATGATGTTCTTGCTGCTGATAACGTCAATTTTGACGCTTTTATATTACGGCTTAAAAAAATACCTGATTGGGATCAGAAAACAGATTCTTGGGTTTTAGATGTTACTGGTGCCGTTTCTATCAATCCTTATATTCAATTAATTGCTGATATTACCAGCACAATTGTATTGTTACCAGTATTAGCTATTTCAAAACAACCAGAAGATCAACAGCAATTAACTGGTATGATGTCAAATGTAAATCATAGTTTTAATAAAATTTTAGTTCATAATGGTGCTGTATTAGAAGTTATTACTTCATATATTCCATATCAAAGTTCAGCATGTGGGCTTTTAAAAAGATTATTAAGTAGACTTGGATTACTTGATACATTTGCAATTTCGTTAAGTGTTTCTTCTGTAATTAATGCTCTTATCACTACCACTGCGTTTAATAAAGGATTAATGACACCAAACGAACAGAATTGCCGAGATTATTATCCAGATCTTTTTAATGATTTAAATACCATTTCTTCTTCATATAGAAAAGATGCTGATGTTTTACCAGTTGCTGCAAATATTGAATGTCAACCATCACATGAAGCAATTGCTGAAAAATATCCTTTTGATAAAAAGGCATACAATACAACAGAGCCAGATAAAGGAATACAAGCTGAAGATTTGCAATTTCAAGAATCTACTGTTGCGGCAGAAGGATCGATACGAGAATGACTTTGATGGTAATATTAGAAAGTATATTTTAAGTATATGGCTGACATCGATTATACTATCTTAACAGACAATGGTTTTGAAGTCTCTCTTGGAGATGTTCCAACCAAGGCTACTGGTAATAAATTATTGTCTAATAGATTTACTATAACTTTCCTAACAACCATACGGCAGTATTTAATGGGGGAAACGCTAGTTACTGATAATTATGGCGGCGACGCATTGAAATATGTAGGACAACCACAGGCATTGAACAACCCACAAAGCATTGCATCTACTATCAGTATAGCAATGAATCAAACTATTGATTCAATAAAGTCATCTCAATCCACGGTGACTGATCCTACAGAACAATTAGCAAACGCAACACTGATAAATGTGTCGGTAGAAGTTGATAGGGTATATGCTACAATACAAATTTTTCCTGTTGCTTATAGTTCGCCGAATGAACTGTATTTCACAATACCAGTCATGGGAATAAAATAATGTTAGATGTTACTTATATTTATGCACTTTTAGATCCATTTGAAAAACAAGAATTTCATATTTATATAGGAAAAAGTGACGATCCCTATAAAAGATATTATCAACACTTAAGGGAAAAAAGTAATACTCATAAATGTAGATGGATACAAAAATTATTACAACAAAACTTATTACCAAATTTACAAATATTAGAAGTTTGTAATATTGAATATTGGGAAAATAAAGAACAAGAATGGATTATATATTATAAAAAATGTAATTATAATGTAGTAAATGAGCATAATGGAGGATGTGGTGGCTCTATTCGTTGTTCAGATAATACTAAATTAAAAATTAGTAAAGCTCATATTGGTAAAATTCCTTGGAATAGGGGTAAAATTGGCGTTTATAATAAAGCAACATTAAAAAAAATGAGTGATAAAAATAAGGGAAAAGCATCAAGGTTGGGGGCAGTATTGTCTGAAGAAACAAAAGAAAAAATTAGAAAATCATTACAAGGTAAAAAATTACCTTTAGCAGTAAAGCTTAAAATTAGTGAAGCAGAAAAGGGATGTAAAAATCCATTTTATGGGCACCATCATTCGGAGGAAACAAAAAGAAAATTAAGAATAGCTCATTTAAAAAAAAATAATATTTAAATATTGGGAGTTAATATGTTTCAGTTTGTACAATTTTTAAGAAAAAAGTGGACTGAATATAGCCCATCTAGCGGTGCCAAAGGCACTGTTACAGATGAATTATGTACAAAACCAGCGGGACTTGTTCTTGCTGATTTTTATAATGCATTGGTAGAACAACAGGCTATCAATGACATCAACAATTGGCAGAATATGACTGATGAACAATTGGATTTTTTTGGAAATAAATTTTTTATCCCAAGAGTGCAGGGTGCGGTTGCCGCCGGATCAATAAGAATCTTTTTTGATGCAAAACAGGATATTGAAATAACTTCTACATTAAATGCACAGTCAAATACTGGCCTTTTATACAAGGCTGTAATGCCAAGTATTATCAGTAAGAATTCAATGCAAATTTCAAATGATACTTCAGCAAAATATTATGTTGATGTTCTTATTCAGGCTTTATTTGCTGGAGCAAATTATAATGTCGACATAAACCAAATTACTTCATTGGTAAATGCGTCATTTACTTATAAAAAAGTTACTAACCCAGAAAAAATTTCAGGTGGTTCTGTAAGAGAAACTAATGAACAATATGCTCAAAGATTAGTTTATTCTATTAATGATAGAAGTATGATGAATAAAAGAAGTTTGTTTGCAAATCTGCGAACTTATTTTCCTTATGTAAGTTCTGTTTATGTTGCAGCTCCTAGTGATAAATATATGACAAGAGACCTAGTACAGGCTCTTGATCTTTCAGTTCCGTTAAAAAAATCTGAATTTTTAGGTAAAATACAAGGAGACAATAGCGTCAATAATTCAGCTTATTGGGGAACCTTTCCTCCTGAAGCAGGAAGTGTAGGTGCTGCTTTTAGAGATCCACTTTCAATTTATTCTACATATCAATTTCCACAATCAATTGAACCTATCAATCTTGATGCAAGGGCAGATGTAGGACTTCATGGTTATCCATTAACTCAAGAAGCTACCACCCAAATGTATCAGGGTCTTTATTTTGATGATTATCGAAATTTTATGTCTGTTCAAACTTCAGATTTATTTAACATAATTAATGAAAATGTTTCCACGACCGCCATTACAAGTCCAAGTTCTGATTGGATTATTGGGGCAAATGGAAGACAAAATGGTGATTATGGCCAACTAAAAGCCGGCCTGGGAAATATTAATATTGTTCAATTTCAAAATAATAATATAACTATATCAGCTGGTTCTGCTAATACTGTTACTGTTTCAAAAGATATAAAAAAAAGAGTAGGAATTAAATTATCGGGAACATTTAAAACTCCTGCAACAGAATCGTCATATAATGGTGGGTTACAATTTATGGTGGCGGGAGTTGATAATATAGATGATAATAGTATTAATGCTTTCACTGGTATAGGTTTTGGTATCAGAATAACAGGACCATCCACTGGAGAAGGTGGAGCTGCAAACGCAATGGTTTATTTTGCACATTCTGAAAGATATGGAGCGGGACAGATATTTGCAGCACATGATGATTTTGTTGGTAATAGTGTTAATGGTTTTATATCAACAGGCGGCATTAACGCACTCGCTGAAAAAGAATCAAAACTTACTCCTGGCGCTGAATATAGCTTTGAATTTTGTCTTAATGATGATTTAAGTTTAAGTTTATATCTTAAAAAAGTTTCTCCAGAAGGTAATGATCCTGATGATAAATTTAAACCTTGGCCCCTATCGCCAACGGTGTTAAATCCCTTTAGTAAATCAATTAATGACATTAATTCTCAAAATTATGGAACATTAATGAGGGTTACTTTGGATACAAAATCAATGGAGAATACCACTGATCAATGGATAATTTCAAATTTAAAAGCATTTGATATAGCTTCACATCGAGCAAATGCTCTTTTTATTTTTGATGTTCAAGATTTGGAAGCGCCATTATCAATTTCTTTCAGAGGGTCTGCTTCGGGATCAATTAATCAATCAGTTGGCTCTGGATATTCTGTTTATATTTGGGATACAGAACAAGAATCTCCAGCCGGCGGAACTACAGCATTATCAATTGGTGGATGGTCTATTTTGGAAGATATATCCAATCCTACAGGTTTAAAAGATTCTATTACAACAAATTTAGTTCAAAATCTTGCTAATATTGATCAATATGTAATTGAAAGTAGATTTGGAACTTCTATTATTCTTCTTGCAGTTGCCACAGGCAGTTCTGAGGCAAAAATAAAAGCGAATGGGAATCTTATGGATGATATTTATTCATCGATTGATATTGATTATGTTAAAATTGAAAGTGAACTCATTAATCAATACCATGCAAATAACAAATCTGATGTATATGTTTGCACCGTTCAAAATGAAGAAAATCTTGATACTGTTATTACAGTTGTTGATAAGGGTCCTTCAGAGTCATTTTTTCTTTTAAATAAAGCTAATGGATTTACAACTCCTATTGAAAGCATTAAAACGGTATCAATTAGTAATAATGGTTTAGTTGAAACACTTGCGGAAAATACCTATAAAATAATCAGAAGTGATGTTAAGAATATTAATTCAATTTATGAGACAATGTATTTATCACTTGATAATAAAAGTATTAATGAGATTACTATAGAATATTCTGCTTATAGAAATATTAATGATTTACAAAATTTCTATAATAGTTCTGAATTCAGTAGATTGTTTGGTAATATTCTTGTAAGACACAAATTTCCATGTTATCTTAATATTAATATTCTTTATACAGGTTTAAGTGCGGAAGAAGTTGTAATTGATGCTGTTAAAACTTATGTTGATGCTAATAATGATGGAATATTTTCTATACCAGATATGATCAGTTATTTATACAATCAGAACATAGTTAATAATGTACAAATACCATTAACTATATCATATTCACAATATGATGATAATATGAACATTGTAACTGGATCATTTACTAATACATTACAAATTAGAACAATTGATTTTTTCAGGATTCAAAATATTACAGCAAATAAATTATAATTATGAAGCCATTTGATCCTAATACTTTTTGGAATTTTATATCATCATTTTTTCAATTTTTAGATGAAAAATCTAAAAATATAATGGAGAATTTTTTTGATGGTTTAAATACGTCAGCCGGAGATATGACTGATAGGGCTAATGATTTTGTTAATGCTCAAGCTCCAGAAAATGCCAACACTAATGTCCAAGAAAATTATTATGAAATTCCAGTTGATCCGTTAATAGCGTTACCTATAAAACTTGATCCAACTGATATTAATTCAAGGCAAATGATAATATCAAAATCAATCATTACAGTTGAGCCAATATATATAAATGGAAGTCCTGTTTATGGAGATATTATAGAAATAAGCGCTGAAGATTATTACACTTTAAGGGATATTGCAATTGGAAATTATGCAGTTATAGTTCCAAAGGATTCTTCGATTCCAACAAAATATTTTAAGATAGATACTTTAAAGTCGTCTGAAGAAGACCCGAATGGGGATAGATATTTTCCACCAACTAGTCTATAAAAATAATATATGGCTTTATTTAAAATAACGATAGATAAGACGAAAGTTTCTGGATCACTCACTAATTACGTGTATGTGTTTACAGAAGGTTGTTCTAATATACCCGCACACTTTTGGACTGGCGTTATAGATGTCAATGGATTAGATATTAAGTTTTATGACTCAGATGATGCTACTGAATTAAAACGAACAATTGTTGTTTATGATTCTTCTGGTCAAAAAGTAGAAGTCCATGTAAAAATACCATCAATAGATTCTGGAACAGATAAAGTACTTTGGTGTCATTATGGAAATACCACAAGGGCAAACGATATCGACGTATTTGCTTCTACTGATAGATATTATCCTCTTCAAACTACTACACCAACTGATTATGGTCCAAATACAAGTTCTGGATCAGGAACAAACAATACTGCTGAGGCACAACAAGTAGAAAAAGGAAATTCATTTACTGGAACTGGATACTTAAGTGGTGCTGGTTTAGAGTTTGATATAGGAAGTACCTGGACGTTTATTACTTGGGCAAAAACAAGTTCAGCGACTGCTCAGGAATTATTTGGTAAAGGATTTAGAATTAACTCAGGTAATAAAAATTATGTTCAATTTTATTATGGAGCTGATGGTAAAATAAATTATGATTATGAAAAAAATACCGGCCCTAATGATTATGGTACTTTTTCAAATACATCATATAAAGATGGAAATCTTCATCAATTTGCATTCGTTAATGTTACAGATAGTTCTGTCTCATTTTATGCTGATGGACAGTTTATAACGACCATTACCCTTTCAGCTACGGCTAGAGCATATAACGGATATAATACATGGTATGCTGGAGGGACTGCATCGTATATAGCCGGCCCTTTAACAGGCTCTATGGATTCAATTAGATTAAATGTTAGAGAAGTTGGCGCAGATGAAATTACAACTATTTATAATAATGAAAATTATCAATCAACATTTTCTTCCGCAGAAGATGTTTCTTCTGAAAGTGCATCAATAAGCCCATCTGCATCAATAAGCCCATCCAGCAGTGAAAGTTCATCTCTTTCTCCATCATCATCTATATCAGCTTCATTAAGTCCTTCTGAATCAGAGAGTCCTTCTTCATCAGAAAGTGCTTCTGTAAGTCCTTCGGTATCTGAAAGTGCTTCTGTAAGTCCCTCTGTGTCAGAAAGCGCCTCTATAAGTCCTTCTAAGTCAACTAGTCCCTCAGCCTCAAAAAGTACATCAATTAGTACGTCAGCATCAGTTAGCCCTTCATCTTCTGAAAGTGCTTCTGTAAGTCCATCTATATCAATTAGTCCATCTTTTTCAGAAAGCGCTTCCGTAAGTCCTTCTGTTTCAGAAAGTGCTTCAGAAAGTCCCTCATCATCTGAAAGTGCTTCTACAAGCCCTTCTGCATCAACAAGCCCATCTGAATCAGAAAGCCCATCTGAATCAGAAAGCCCTTCTTCTTCAGAGAGCCCTTCATCTTCTGAAAGTCCATCACTATCGCCATCGGCATCTGAGAGTCCTTCATCTTCAGAGAGTCCATCTGAATCAGTAAGTCCATCAACATCAGAAAGTCCATCTATATCGCCATCATCATCAGAAAGTGCCTCAGTTTCTCCATCGGCGTCTGAAAGCCCTTCAGCATCAATTAGTCCATCTTATTCTCTTAGCCCTTCGGCCTCATTATCGCCTTCTGCGTCAAGATCGCCATCTTCCAGCGCCAGTAGTTCTGTATCGCCATCGCGCAGTAGGAGCCCTTCAGCCAGTCTCAGTCCTTCATCGAGTATCAGTGCGTCTTTTAGTCCCTCAGCGTCTGTAAGCGCTTCCAGGAGCCCTTCAACATCAATTAGCCCATCCACCTCAGAAAGTCCATCAGAATCAGTAAGTCCGCCTGCCTCTGAGTCGCCATCAATCAGTCCATCCGCTTCAATGTCGCCAAGCGTATCTATAAGTCCTTCATCATCTGCGTCGGCTTCTAAGAGTCCTTCAATCAGCCCATCTTCTTCGATATCGTCCAGCGTATCGCCTTCACTGAGCCCTAGCTCAAGTATGTCGCCATCAATGTCGCCGTCATCTTCTACAAGCCCGTCATCCAGTGCTTCGGCATCAGGAAGCCCATCTTCTTCAATAAGTCCAAGCGCTTCGGCATCACCAAGTATACCGATTCCACCTTCTTCTAGTTGTAAGTATGTAATTGTTTTAAAAGATGCTGATTTATCATATTTAAATGGTAAAGCATTCTCATTTTATATTACATCGGGTTCGGCATATAATGTTGATCCTAAAGTATTATCGTTACCAAATGTTCAATCAGAAATAGGTATTTATAATGGATAATGATGATATCATAAAATTAAAAAAAGATATTGATTATCTTATTCATAATAACATAATCGAATTTAATCGAGATTATTTTGAAGAAGGCGTTGTCCAGCCAGGACAAAGTTTTTATGGAAAACTTACTGATATTATAGAAAAAAGTTTATACTCAACTTATGGTTCTCTTATCAGTCTTGATGATCCTAGTAAGTATAATTTTAATAATGTTAGTGGAAAAGCAGCGATTAATACAGTTCTTCAGGCTTTGCAGAATTCTGGTTACATTTCAAATTATCAAAAGGCGTTGAATGTTTATTACGGTCTTCCAGTGGCACCGCAAAATTGTCAAGTTCTTGGATTATATGAATCTTATGATTACATTGTTGATTCTAACTGGACTTATTATCATGATGGAAATGTTATTCGAATTATTATTAAAACAGGAACACATCTTCACAAATTTATTCAACAAGGCACAAAATTAAGAGTTGATAGATTGAATAAAGAACTTACAGTTGAGGCTGTGGATAATAGAGCATTAATTGTTGGGGAAACGACATTTGGTCAAATAACCGTTGATGATGCATCAGACGTAATTGCTGGAGATGCATTGAATGTAAAATTAATCAATAAGTATCCAATTGTAAGTATTACTCAAGAATCAGAATCTTTTGATGCAACAGTAACAATAAAAACCTCATATGAGTCATGTGCAAAACTTCAACATATTATTGACATTATTCAAGATTTAACTGATAATAAAGAATATCCTGAAATTTTGATTTATGGTACAAGCGGTTTTACTCATAATTATGATGGTATTTATCATATAACTGAAGCTAGGGATTTATCTGGATTTGGTCAATTAAAAATTTATAATCCAGCAAATGATATTGAGCCGAAATATAATGATTTTGTATTTACAACTAATTGAGGAATAAATGAAAATTTTTATTCCATATTCTGATCACAGTCCAATTAGCCAAGAAATTCTTGATTCTATTAAAGGTAATGTTATATTTATCAATTGTACTTTTGATAATACTATTCCAAAAGTAAAAAGAATTATACAAGCTGAATATAAATTTAAAGAAATAGCACTAAAAGAAACATGTGATTTCTATGTATATCAACAAAGTGATATGTTGTCTATAAAAGAAGATAATTTTACTGTTATGCAAAAGTTTTTAACCGATCATATTGACTTTGGAGCTATAGCATTATCAAGATATAATTTATCATTGAATCAGCAAATTTATGATAGAATAAAAGTCAATACTATTCTTAGTGGATTTATAATGTTTACTCCTCCTGGTCTTAAGGCTGTTGAGTTTGAGGAGAAAAATAATAATATGCCATTACCGTCATCTTATACCATTTCAAGATCTTTAGATAGTGTTGGCTATAAATATGGTTATGTTGATACTATAGCAAGAATAAGGCATTTACAAGGATAAATATGGCAACAAGTATTTGGTACGATATAAGTATAGATGGTGATGAATACTCTGATGGTAGTCAAGGAAATCCGTTTGGTTGGATTAATGCATTTGATCCAGGTAATTCATATAATTGGAATGGGATTGGTGACGTAGATTTTTATGTTCGTGGTATAAGACATTTAACTTCAGGTTCTGTTTCTTTTGGCGATACATGTGGAATGAATATGCGTTGGTATCCATGGGATCTTAGTTTATATGGTCCATGGAGAATTGGTATTGATTCTGGGACTATTAATTGGGGAGGCTACGAAACATTTGGTTATAGTTTAGATGGGGCAATATTAAAAGCCAATACTGTTAATATAGGATTTGATGAAGATTACTTTGGAATGATGATTACTCGAAGTGTAATATTAGCTGATGATATTAATTTTTATACATTTCCATATTTACCATATAATAATTCTTATTTTTATGGTAATTCTTTTATTGCAAATAATTCTATTAATTTTTCAGCCTCTCCCGCACCTTATCAAAATAATTATATTGATTGTATTTTTAAATTTACAACTGCTTCAAATTTAACATCAACTAACCTTTTTTCAAGTTGTGCGATGCCAACCCCAATTACTATTGTTGATGGTACAGTCATATATGATACTTGTAGAACTGATTGGGTCTCACCAGTATTTCCCGCATGGAATGATACTAATCCAGATCATTGGGCACAAAGTATTCTGGCTGCAGGAATGCCGTGGCCGCCAGAAAATGGTCATCCCAATTATTCTGGATATGATACTGGGTTATTTGGAGAACCAAGAACTGGTATAGGTGGATTATATTTTGATACTACCATTACTACCACAACTGGAAGCCCAACTACCACCACGACTGGAGGGCCAACTACTACAACAGCCCCTTCAATGGATATTGGATTTGTTCATATATCATGGCCAACACATAAATATCTTCTTTTACTTCTTGAAGATGGAACATTATTTAAGGCTTATATTGATTCTCCATTGGACACCATTTACGATACTGGAGATTTTCTTACTAAGTATGATATAATATGCAGAAATGTTTCTGTAGCAAATAAAGAGTTGTTTCCTGATTGGAATAAATTTGATGGATTTAAAAGATTCAATGGATTGGATTTAGAAGGTTGTATACTTGAATTGATTAATTTTAATCCTTATATTGATTTTGGCAGTTATTTTCCAAGTGATTTTCAAAATTTAAATATAACGACCACAACAACAACAACTCCAGCTCCTACAACGAGTACGACAACTACAACGACATCACCTTAAATAAAGATATATGTATATATATTGAAGATTTATATTATAATATAGGAAACACACTATGGAATTAAATGACATTATCAGAAACATGGTAATTGAGGCCATTAAAAGCCAAATTGATGGTAATATTGGAGATCCAGGCAAAATAGTATTTAAAAATTCTAATGACGACTCACTAGTAACTGCATATTTTGCCCCAACTTCTATGGTTGTCCATAGGGGTAAAGGTACATTTTTTGATATTAGCCCATATCTTAGAGGGGTTGTTACTGTTGAGGGATTTGCTAATAAATGGAGTATTCAAAACGCTGCAGGATTTGAACTTATTAGCGGTACATGTGGTGATCAAAATCATTTAGATAAAGATATTATTTTTAATACTGAAGATTTGCATTGGTATCAAAATGATGTTATTGTTATTGAATCATTATCTATAGAAATACCATCAGGTAATAATGAATATATAACTGAACCAGAGGTTTAATTATGTCTACGACAACTACTACAACAACTCAAGCCCCTTGGAAAGATTTTGAACTTATTGAAGAGACTGCAACTCCTCCTTGGGGACATATAGATAATCAATTGCAAAAAGATATTATAGATACAATGCTGGGTAGTTGTGCTCTTCCTGTAAAGGACACTGTGGGAGGTCATAAACATTTTTTATTTTATGATCATTCCGGCGTTGCAGTTTTAGAAGGTATTGATGGAGATACAACTGTTAAAAATAATTTAGTTGTTAATGGAAATATTGTTAATCCTACAATTTTTGGAAGTATAACTGTTTCTGGGTTTGTCGGAACTGCTGGAATAGTTCATAGTGATGCCTATGGAGTACTTTCTAGTTCTGCGATTGTTGATGCTGATATTGATAATTCTGCATCAATATCTTGGAGTAAAATTAATAATAATGAAGTGATTGTTAATAATAATATTTCAACAAGCGCTGATATAGCGTGGAGTAAAATACACACATTTGGATCTATAGTTAATAATGATATATCACTATATGCTTTAATTGATTGGAATAAAATTAATAAATTAGGAGCTTCTCCATATGATATGGGTGCTTGTGGGATGACATCTGGAACTGATGTTCAAAAAGCTGATGGTAGTGGTGGGTTAATACCTTGTATAGCTTTAGAAGATATCACATATATACATGAAATATCTGAAACTGATTTAGATGCACCATTCGGAGATCCTGGCACTACAGCTGGGTTTTGTCAAAGAACAGCAGAAGGACATTATCAAATAAGTCCATCTTCAGTTACCGCTCATCCGATGTTATCAACCACTCATACTGATGCGCATACTCAAACAGTAACAAGGGGATCATTAATAACAGGCCAGTATGATGGTGTTGGAGTTTCTGGTATTAATTGGAATTTGTTAACAAAAGGTGCTCCTGGAACAATATTAACATGTAATACTGATGATGTAATATGGGATACGCCATCAAATATAGGAATTCAAGTTTATAGTGAAAATCTTACTGCCATTGCGGAACTTACTTTTACAACAAATAGAGTAATTCTTTTAACAGGATCGGGATCATGTACTACAGGACCAATAACCAATGCCTATATTAGTAATACTGCATTAATATCTTTATCTAAACTTGCAGTAATGAATCAAAATACATACATAGGAAATGTTGCTGCAAGTGGCAATACTCCTATAGCATTAACTAGTTCACAAATGAAATCATCTCTTGGATATTATACATCTGGAGATAGTGCAAATTTATCAGGTCTAACAGTAACGCGACTTACCTCAAGTCATGCAACAATTAATATTAATAGTTCTTCTTCTGGAGGAACCTTTTCAATTATAGGTTTTCAAAATGATGGAATTACTGCATGGAATATGAGCAGTGAGTCTCAAACCGAAAGTTATAGTTTTATACTTCGATCAAGAAAAACAACTGGTGTTGCGTATTGGGATGTTAACGCATTTGTGGTTCTTAGAACTTCCGCACTCCAAAAAATTGGTTTTGGGCTTAATGGCGGAACTAATCCTGTAACTAGTACAACTAATAGTTTTCATTTTTCTGGAGATACAATAAGATTAGATACTCCAAGATCAATATTTACATCTGGATATGTTGGAGAAATATGTTGGAACGCTGGTGGAATATCAGTTTGTACCAATGAATCTCCATTAACCTGGAGACATATAGCTTTTGCTTAACCATTAACAATCAGTGGGAGGATCTATCATGGATATTAGTTTGACCAACAAAGAAATTGTCGAAGATGGAATGCTTAATGCTGCTCATGAACTTTTAAAAAACAAACTTCCAATTCAGACTCGTTTACCTTTGGCAGATTTTGTTGAGTATGCAACAAGGAGATCGAGAAGATTTTGGGAAAACGTTAAAGTTATCGCAGATAAATATAAAATTCCTGACAATACTAAGTTTGAGGCTTTGACTGGAGAAGCAAAAACAGAAATGGATTTTTTAAGAAATTATGTTGGACGAATACAAATGGAATTGATCCCATATCCAGATAGTCCAATAGAAGGTCATTACGAACTTATTCTCAATAAGTTATTCGTTAAAAGAGAATCTACTATTAAAGAGGTTGAATAGTGCATCAGCATCCTTTTGGTTTTAACTATCCATATGGAGTTAGTCCTCTTTTTAAAGATGACACTCCATATTATGGTAAACCACTATTTTTTTCAGTTGGCGATACCGGCGATTATCAGACTAAAGATTCCAATGGGGATCTTTTTATATCGATAAGAGCCGGTATCGCTCACTTTTCATTTCCTCAAGTTAATCCTAATTTAGGTATAGGCGATAAAGTATCATTTGATGGAGTTTATTGTTTAATCAGTGAAAAAATAGACCAATCTAATTGGTATGTCACTAATACAGTTGGAACTCCATTTATAGATATTGATATTGTTCCAGTTACCAGTATTACAAAGGTATTTAATTCTTTAAATGCCGCGATTGGTGGAGATTCTCCTGAATTAGCTGATTATATTTCTTACAACCTTACTGGTTTTGATATTCAACCAAATATTATTTGTTATTCAATTCAAGAAACAAATAATATTCTTTTTAAACAAAAATGGACTATTGACCCGTCTAGATACATTAAAATTTATACCCCATCAAGTTCTGCATATGAATGCAATTCTAGACAAAGACATCTTGGAGTTTTAGGAAATGGATATAAATTACAAGCAACCTCAATATATGATGAAGCTCTTATTGTAGAACAACATAATGTTGAAATAAAGGGATTGCAAATAACAAATGCTAGTAACGGTTTACATCTTACTGGTACAAATATTAATGTTATTAATAATATTGTTGCAAACTGTGGTGGTGTTGGAATATCTGACTGGAATACTACTGGAACTTTAAACCACTATATCGGAAATACAATATATTCCTGCACAGCTTGTGGAATATCTGTTTCAAATGTTTTAATTCCTGCAAATAATAAAATTTCTTATTTATATAATAATACTGTTGTTGGGTGTGGAATTGGCGTTCAACTGGGCAGTCCTGATCCTAAAGTACAAATTTATATTAAAAATCAGCTATGTAACTGGAATGAGACTGATTATGTTATAGTTGGTGGAACTGAAATTTATGGTTACAATTGTGTAAGTAGAGATAATACAGTACTTAACATCCCTCATATTGAAACATCTTGTTTTCCAGCTTCATTAGTAAAATTCAAAGATCGTAGCAATAATGATTATCATTTAAATACTGGTGATGATGGTGCAATAATTTCAGGATTAAACTTATCTCATGATCCGTATTATTCATTTAATACAGATATTGACGGAGACTTAATTGGTGATCCTTGGAGTATTGGATCAGATTATACTGCACATAAAGTTGTTTTTTCAGTTGGATCAACAACCGATTATATCGGACCAGCAACAATTACCATATCTGACGGAATAGCAACATTTTCTGTTGCACAAACTGGCGACGCTTTTGGAGTTGGACATTTAGTCACGTACAATACGTCAGATACTTGTTATCTTATTGAAAAAATATCAACTTCTAAATATAGAGTTGCTTTAGCAAATGGCACAGCTCCTGCCGATATTATTGAGTCAGCAATAGTATCTGTTACTCCTGCTTTTGCTTCATTAAATGCTGCTTTAGACGGGTCAACATCTGGAATATATACTGCACTTGGCAATACTGAAGATTTAGTATCGCTAAATCTACAAATTGATGTGGCATGTTATAATATTTCAGATTCATTAGCATTAACAACATCTGATACATGGATAACAGATGAAATAAGAAATTTCAAAATTTATGTCCCAACCGACACGGTGACTCAATGCAATACTATACAAAAATTTGCAGGAAAATTGGGAGATGGATATCAACTACAGGGCAACTTAGAAATATCAATTCCATATACAAAAGTTGACGGAATTCAAAATACTTTTGGAAGTATTAAAATGTTAAATGCGCCCAATAGTATGGTATTGAATTGTCTTTCTGCAAATCCTACAACAGGAATTTTATTCGAAAGCAGTTTTCCTGGAATAAATGTCATTGCGAATAATCTCATATATGATGGTTCTGGAGAAGGAATTTTAATACATTGTCTTGAAACCAATATCAATGATACTTATTATTGCTATAATAACAACACGATCAAATGCACAAAGGGAATATCATTTGATACTCCAGTTAATACATACTCAAATATCGTTGTGGTTAAAAATCATATTTCACAATTTAATGATGATGATTATTATATTGCTAATCAAGATTCTGGAAGAATGATAATTAGTAATAGTGTCAGTAGTGATGCTACTGCTAATAAATTCGAAAATAAAACCAATACTATCAATAAATCTCTTGAATTTATAGATTATATCAATAAGGATTTTCATTTAAGTATTTCTGATGCATTTACCATAAATCCTGGAGAAGATTTAAGTTATAACGCTCAATATCCATTTAGCGTAGATTTTGATAATGAAGTAAGGGCTCCAGGATATTGGAATGTTGGAGTTGATAATTTTACAAATACTTGTCGAAATGAAGTTTTTTATTCAATAGGGGCTTATCAAGGTTTTTTACAATCATTTAACTCCCACATTACCATTTTGAATGGAATAGCATATTTTGATAATGCTCAATCATGTGCTCAACTTGGAATCGGTGATTGCATTACTTACAACACTTCTGTAAAATGTTATCTAGCAGAAAAAGTGAATTATTACTTATGGAGAGTTGTAACAGTTTTTGGTGCTAAACCATCAGATATCACGTTATCTCCAATCGTAAACATTAAACGAACTTTCAATACGCTTAAGGGAGCTGTCGATGGGGCGTCTGGAGTTAATTTTCTTAATACAACAGACTTAACATCATTAGGAGTGCATCTTAATTTAGTATGTTATGACGATGGGGTTATTGATGGCGACGCAATTACTGTTTCTGGATGGACTACCAATGTAAATAATCAAATTAAAATATATACAGCATGGAACACTAAAACTCAATCAAATAAAAAAAATGAGCATAATGGAAAATGGGGAAACGGATATAGTTTACTGGTTCCTGATTCTGATGCGGTTACAATTCATAATGCATGGACAACTGTACAGGGACTTCAGATAGATGGTAGTAATAAAAATAATGGAAATAAAGGAATTTCTTTTGATACTAGTGCTGGAATTGTTATAAAAAATAATATTATTAAAAATTGTGAATCAGGAATTATTAGAGTAGATGGGGTATCACTTCCCGTAGATGATGTAATTGGTAATGTTATTTATGATTGTAAAAATGGAATACATGCTGTTTATTGTAATGTTTATAATAATACCGTCATAGATTGCACTGTCCTCGGATATTCGGTTGGAACAGATAGTGTTATTACTAATAATATTGCTCAAGGAAGTGCTACTAATTTTAATGATGGCTCTATTGTGACTTATTGTATCAGTTCTGATGGAACCGCTACTGGAACAAACTGCCATACTCAAACTCTTGATTTTATTGATAAATTTAATAATGATTATCATTTAAGTAATAGTATTCATGACGCTGTTGCATTAGGTCACGGACTTAATCTTTCCTCTTCATTCATACGTGATATCAATAATAATTTGATAGAAGACTGGTCTATAGGGGCGGATTGCCCATTAGTGACGCCATTGGTCACAACTACTCCCGCCCCAATTGTTCATTATAAAGTTTATTATTCAATAGGTACTAATATTAATGATAATCAAAGTGGTTCGGGCACAAATACAATTAGTATATCGAGTGGAATTGCAACTTTTTCGGTTCCTCAAACATCTGATTCTGCTCCCAAAATTGGTGTTGGAGATGTAGTTACTTATCAAAATGGATTACAATGTCATTTAAAAGAAAAAATATCTAATACACAATGGGTTGTCGTTAATCGATATGGAATTAGTCCTGATAATATTGAACATTCTTTAGTAAATTCAATTAAGAGAACGTTTAACTCTTTATATTTAGCAATGAATTATGGCCATGAATCTGTTTATGCTATGCTAGGAACAAAAGATTTATCTGGTAATAATTATCAATTAAATCTTCCTTGTTATAATGATAATCCTGATTTTGGATCAGTAATGATTGCTGGATGGAGTACAAGTTCGGATTACTGTATTAATATTTACACTCCTCAAAATATAAATACAGAATGCAATAAATCACAGAGACATAAGGGAAAATGGAATACTAATAATTCTGGACAGAGTACAAATCCTGGTGGATATAATATTATTGGGACATATAATGACGCTCTTCAAATCAATACTGTAGATTATGTTAAAATAGAAGGTATACAAGCACAATCGACTAGTGGTGATGGAAATGGTATTCATTTAGTTAATTGTAATTGGAATACAGTGATCGCTAATATTGCTTATGGTTGTAGTAATGATGGAATATGCAATGAATCCCCATATGGAATGGGAAATACCTTTAATCATATAGTTAATAATTTATGTGATAGTAATTTTGTAGGTATACATGATATAGGAACTAATTACACCTCTGCAAATAACACATCTTGTATTTATAACAATACTCTTGTCAATAATTTTAGAAAAGGATTTCTTGTTGAACTTGGTGGCGCATATACTAGTCACGTAATCAACTCTAAAAATAATATGTTGCAATATAATCGTGGAGGAGCTGTACAACATATTGGAACTGATACACTTAATTTATTAAGATGCTTATCTAATGACTATACTGTAACCCTTCCTACAAGCGTAGAATGTATCCCTGATCAATTGATATATTTTCTTGATACGAATGATAAGGTTTATACTTTAGATCCATCCAGAGATCAAAGAGCTATTGGATCTGGAGTTGATTTAAGTACTGATCCTGATTTTTCATTTTCTACTGATATTGCAGGAAGACTAAGAAATCCAGGATATTGGAATATAGGAGCCTTTGAATACATTCCTATTTTGGGAAGTGGAGAATTAATTACAGAAGTTATGACTATGCGAGGTTATGCTATTTCACAAAAGGAGTTTCCTCCATCAATTTTATATCTTAGAAAGACTGTAGATAGGCCTAATACATTTACCAGTATGGATACATTGAGTGCATTTCTTAGACAAGAAATATTTGGCAGTTATGCAATTTATATTCAGGGAAATGAGGAATTTTCAGGAACTGTTGATTTTGGTGCAAGGCTTGGGACAGGTACTCAATCAAAAACTATTACAATGCAGACAGATCCTTCAGAGCAATCTGATGGGCCCGCAATACTTATAGCTCTTTCTAATGATGGAAGTGCTGGAGCACCGTTAATATCCGATGGGTCAGAACAAGCTAAAATTACTTTTTTAAATATGAAATTAAGAATGAGCGATAGTTATTATGATGAAGTTTTTATCAAAGATACAGCTCACACAAGTCATATAGTTATAGAAAATTGTATTGTGCAATTAAATAATGATACTATAGTTGGAAATTTACCATGCAAAGTAGAAGTAATTAATTCTCAACTTATTTATAGAAATACTAGTGGAACAACTATTCTTTATATAAGTAAAAATACTACAAATCCAAATGTTATTGAAAATACAAATATTATTACTTATACTGAATCAGATATAGATTTTAGTACAGAAAATTCTGATTCTGTTTATAATTGTTTATTATGGAATTTTTCTTCATTTAATCAAGTATTCTCAAATCCAAATGTAATTAATTGTATTTCTGATAAAGATCCTCTTTTTATTGAAGGCCAAATTATATCATTGAATTTTATAATTGCAGAAGTTATGAGGCATACATTTATGCCTCAGTATTTATCACCATGTAGAAATGCAGGATATTTAGATCCAGATTATAGTATATCTACTGATATATTGGGAAGACCCAGGATATCTGAAGATACTATCGATATAGGTCCTTATGAATTAAGTGTATTTATTGCAGAATTTGATGTCAGTCAAATACGTGATGTATATCAAGATAAATTATTTTATAATAGTAATTCTGAAGTTTTTACCACATTAAAACGTCAAAAAATATATCGATATCTTCCTCAAAAATTTGCTTTAAATATTAGTACATGTAACGAATTTGCAAGAGAATCTAAAATATTTATTGAATTAAAACCTTATACAAAAAGTTATTCATTATTTAGTGATAAAAACAATATCTCATTAATACAACTTGAAGCTTATTATGATAATGAGCAAAATACAATCGTGGTTAAAAAAATACCTCAATTAATAGGAAATTTATTTAATAAAATTTTTGAAACTGGACAATATTCCTTTATATTTAATGAAAGAGAAAATCTCTTGCATATTTATATACTTAATACATATGATAAGGGTATGAGCGGACAAAGAAGTATAGTAAATAATGCGCGTTTTGGTGGATCCTCAATGACGAGTATATAAAATGAAACGTTTTATTAATCCTCAAAAATCTACTTATTATAGCAATACTTTAGTGACGTTTTCAGATGAAAACAGGCCTATGTATACTGGTATTGTTAAAGGCTATAGTACTAAAAAATATAGTTGGATAAATGATTTTCTTTTTAAACATCGAACTAATTTTTCAACCAATTCTAATATCGCTTACGTTTCTTTTTTCAGTGATAGGGAAACAGTATATCAAGAATATGGAAATATTCCTGAATTATATATTCAATATCCATTTCTTCAAACTTATCAGCGAGAAAAGATTCCTAGCGCTTCTTATGAACTATCCTCACCTCAGTATAGAAAAATAGGACAGAAAAATACCGATTTTGATTTGATACAATTTATTAATGCTTCTGGTAAATTATATAGTCAAAATGGTGAATTAAATATTAATCATTATTATAAATATGATCCAATATTTCACGCTGAAGGTTATAAAATATACGGTTATCCAAATAATAAATCAAAATTTATTTGGATAACTAATTATGAATTTGGAGATCCGTTACAGACAGTCGATCAAACTAGATTAAATTTATCAAATTTTGTTATTAATCTTGGTAATAATCAAAGCGATGTAGATCCAGATAGCAGACAATATGTGGAACTTAATGCTCCAGGCCACGTATCAAATGAAAGAGTAATTGATTATAAAATTCAAATTGATCATAAAAATTTCTATTATTTCACTGACTTAAAAGAATGGGTTGTTTATTACACAAGAACTGAGTCTTTTAATGGTAATGATAAAAAACCATATTTTGGGGCAGTAGTATGTTATGATATTAATAATAATGAAATGCATCCTTCAACTATACGATATTTCCCTGACGTATTGGTAGATGGCAAAGTTGAGGCTGCAAAAATTATTATAACATGGCCTGAAAAAATTTCTGGAAAATGTGCATTTTATCCAGGCAATGTAAGTGGAGTACAAGATGATCAATCAAGATTTGTATGTCATATTTGCGATAAGATGTTTAATGATGATACTTATCCTATAATAAAAAAAGTGGTTGGTGGTGATGTTATTTATGATGGTATAGATCTCGATACAGAAAGAAACAAAAGGCATTACGCCACCGTTATGACTGAACCTTATTTTATGACCAAAGCTATTAATAATGGAGTAATAGTAAAATATAAATTTATTGATAAAAACAATAATGATATCAATTATGGAAATAATGAAAATACTTATATAGCCAATCCAGGTATATATCTTAAAATTAAATGTAATCTTGACACTATTAAAGAAATAGATAGATTATTATCATTAGAAAATTATAATACTGATATTATTGATACTTTGATTATAAAAAATCCTGAAGAGAAACTTTTACCTAGTTCAGGCAGTTATTATAAAAAATTTAAAGATATAAGTATTCCTAATATTTTTTATCAACGTCAGGATGATGGAATTTTTGATTTATTATACAATCGGCTTGGAGAGACTGATCCATTTGCCAAACATGCCACATTTGTTATTCAAACGTGGAATGAAACTCAAGATAATTATTATGATGGTAAGCCTATTAATGATGGCAATCATTATATGAAGATTGCTGGAATTGGATTTTATACTGACACCGCTCTTAATGAATATAATAGTGTTATTGAAAATAAATATTTAGCGCTTTATTGTACGAATTACATCTCTGACAAATATGATGATGCTACCATTTTTTTAGATAATGGAGAAACGTCAGTTTTAAAAATTGATAGAAATGAAAAATTTAAACCATTAATAAAACTTGATGGAATAAATGGTTATGTAAAAATATTGAAGAAAAATAAAACACTTCCTGTTACCCAAACCTCCGATGGTCAATATGAAGTTATTTATACGGTCGAATTTCCTTATTGCCCAGGATCGTATACAGAACGATATAAAATGAATTTTTCTAGCGGGTATCAACCAACTCAAATACTTTATGTTGATACTTATATCTCAGCTGGGAACAAGAAAATATATTCAGATGCACAACCAGTAACGGATTTTACTAATGATCGTAATATTTTATCTGGTGGCGATTCTTTTACTTATGTAAAATTTGCTGGATCTGGAGAATTTGTTACTACTATGAGATTTGAAGATGGTGGTGGAGTAGTTGCTGGTGATACATATGGAAAGCCAATTATTCTTTATCCTAAAAATAGAAATTTATTCTGTGAATCAAATTCTTCTTCTATTCCAGCTATGATTTCTTCTGAAATAAATGGGTCATCAGATTTAGAAGCGGCATATAATTATCAGGTTACTTTAAAAAAACCTATTAGTTTTTATGATTGTCAGTTATTAATTCTAGCTGATAACAGAAGATGGAAATATGATGTTAAATATGAACCTTATATTGGAAGAGAAAATCCTTCATATATATTTTCAATGGATGCATCTTCACTGTATAATGATTATAGAAAATTTCAAAAAAATAATGCATCAATACCAGATATGAAAAGGTGGTTATACTGTTATATAAAAGGTTTGGCTACTACTTATGATAAAGATGGGGATGTAGATTTTTATTCTTCAGGTTCTGATATAGAAATCGATGTATGGGATAGAAAGTCATTAATTACTCCAGTTACCACTACAACAACAAGAAGCCCAAGATCAAATACGCTCACATCTGTATCGGGCAATTGGAGAAGTTTAACATTATCTCAGACGGATAGTGATAAAATAAAGGGTAATTTGATTATTGGAAGTTTATTTAAATATGGCAGTTCAACTTCAACCACGACATCAGAACCAGTAATTGATGATTTTTGGACATATAGATTGGGATATTATAATCCAGTATTTTTACAACCAACAGACTTCCCAACTAATTTTAATTATGAAACTTATGACAGAAAATCTAATTTACTCTTATATGATTCAGTTCAAAAGATAAATTATCATGTAGCTTATATAAAATATTTAGAAGATATAGGGAGTGGTTATGAGGGTTTTGAGATTACAATTAAAAGAGATAATTTAAAACCCGAGCCATCTGGCGGTTCTGGACCATTACAACTTTATACTCCATTAACTTTTATTAATAATTTTAAAGATTTTGAACTGTATTCAAATAGAGCTATTACAGTTGCTACTTCTAAAAATGAATGCGGATTATACAAACGATTTATCGATATAAGGAAAGATGATTATTTAGGTGATTGGAATCGATATGTTGATGATGATAATAAAATCTATTTAAGATTAAGGATTAATAGAAAAAGAACTTATCCAACAACCAAAATTGATGTAGATAATGATGGTCTGCAATTTATTACCCAAGTCATATTAAACGCAAATAATCCTTGGAAAGATAAGGATAGTGGAGACTGGGATGAAGCCTTTGATTATACTAAAGTTGCATTCATAGAACAAGTTAAAAAATTAGGATTGACTTATTTTAAATTAGCTTCTCTCTAATGATTATAATAGCTATATTTAGATATAGGAGGAGTATAAATGAGTTCTAATTTACGGGCTGGAGCACTTGAGGGTTTTATCTGTGATTCAGCCGGCAATATTATTAGAAATGCCAATATAGTTATAAGAGATAATGCCCCTGGCGGTTCTAATATCGTTGCATCAACCAACAGTGATGACTCTGGATATTTTATCACGACACCTTTGAAAAATGGAACTTATGATATTTATGAATCTGGAGTAAAAACCTCAAGGACACTACATCTTCCACAGGGTCTTAATATCCAATCTTGGACTGCCACTCCAGATAATGTCCCGAGTAATTTGCCAGTTTTTACACAAATGGATGAAACAAATGAAAACGATATTAATAAATTTCGTTATTATATTCAAATTGAAAATGACAATATTGATATTAAACAACTAGATCATTTATTTCCAATATATAATTTTCCAATTAATGTACTATCCAGTGATTGGTATAATTTTTCAATTTTTCATGGACTCAATCAAGATTCAAGAATAACTTCAACTAGATTCGACATTGAATATTACAATCCATTATTAACAGTTTCTGATATATATCGTAGACTGAGGTGGGTTGGAATACCAGCAATCAATTTTACCGCAGGTTCAAAATTAGTATTACCACTTGATTATTACTCAATGTGTTTTAATAGAATAAATAGTAATTCGATTTTTACAAATAATATAAAATATCAAGTCAAACAAGAATTAGAAGTTGTTACTATTTATGATGAATCAGACAATGATATGGCATTTAAAAATTTAGCCGATAGTATTGTTGTTGGTGATGTAGTAAAATTAACATTTTATCCTTCTACTACAACTACCACAACCACAACTCCAGCCCCTTCTGCAAGTATCTTTTATGGTATTTTTGTTAAAGAAACTGCTAAATATTTATCTCCAGAAGAACTGCAAGTACATCGTTCTTTAATGTTTAAAAAATTAAAAAATTCAAATTATCAGTCAACACCAATAGAAACATTAAGTGAACAGAGCGGAATGTATATAATAGCAACTAAATATGATGGTTTTTTTAATGGAATTTCAAATATAGGATCTTCTGTAAATGAAAAATTTACTGTGATAGAAAATATTTATGCTCAAGATGTAGCTAATGAATTATATAATTATAATGATATTCCTGGATAATCAGCCGACTGGGTGGCCGGCTTAACCTTCAAAAAGAGGAGCAGAATTATGGAACAAAACGTGCCTAATAAGGAACTTCAACATAAGGCGGTAGCTTATGCTGTCCTTCATAAAGACGAAATGCCTGATGGTATTAAAAAGTTTATTGAAGATCTTTACGGCTATGAAGAAACTGGCAAACGTCTTGAAGAAGTCAGAAGCCAAACAAGGGCTTCCCTCAGACAAATCGAAGAACAAATGACACAGTTATACGGATCAATGGATGCGGTAATAAAAATAATAGCAAGAGAACTTGGGGATGCAAAAGTTCTTGAATTAAGCGCAAAGTATCAATTACCAGAAAAGTCCCAGGAGTAATGCATGAGATTCACTATTAGTAAAAACGGTATCCAAGAAAGAGTGAATTATCTTATTGGAACCAATGATACAGATCCGTCTCCAGTTCCTACCATAGTTAAAGATAGTGGTCCTGCCACTTTAACTGATTGGTCTGCACAAGCCTCAATGATCACTAATATCAGACGACTTGTTAGGGGAATAACAGGGCAATCTTTAATTGGAAAAATCATGTCTGGTTTACAATTAACCCAGGCAACTACTGGGGGGTCAGAAATTTCAATAAGTAATGGTATTGGTTTTACTGTTGCTGGTAATATTATAATTCTAAATAAAAATATTACTAAAGATTTGTCGACAGCCGGTACTTATGAAATTTATTTGTTATATCAAGAAGCTTTCCTTGATCCCACCGTAGCGCTTGATTATCATACTTCAGAAGTAATGGGGACATCTTTAACGCCAATTAATATTCTTGCCGACGATATATGTTCCAATACAGTCAATGATGATTTAATTCGAGCACAAATAGCAATACACACAGTTACCTTATCAGAAAATGATGGACTATATCTTGGTACTGTTGAAGTTACTGGTACTATTGGCTCTTTTAATATGACTATAACTCCTGCGAATAATCAGGCAATATCAAAACATCTTAACGGAAGCTTTCAAGCAACACTAACTAATTTTGATACTATAGTGCCAGGTGTTGCTTATTATGAAGTTGTAGGAAACATATGTACTGTTCGCTTACCTGAGCTTCATGGAAATTCAAATGCAACAACACATAAATTAACTGGAATTCCAGACGTTATAATTCCGTCTGTTGCTACATTTTCCACAACAATTCCTATTAGTATGGCTAAAGGAATATGGAATCCTACAGCATTCTGGATTGATGTAACATCAGAATGGGGACTTACAGCAACAAATGGTGATGGTTTTGCGGCTGGAAATACGGAGGGTATTTGGCCCTGTACAATAATGTATTATCTTTGAACTTATATAATAAGGAGTTATTATGCACTACGCTCTTAGAGATGATCGTTACCCGATAGAGACAGCGGAACAAATCAAAACTGCGTCTGTTTATTTTTCTAATAATCTTTCAAGATTTTCTCCATCTGACAGAGTTGAAATAGCAACCAATATGGAGAAACAGGCTGAAGTTTTAGGTGTTGAACTTAACCAACCTTGGGTCACAAATTATAGTAGAATGATGAAAAAAGAAGCTTCATATTCTCCTGAATTTGAATCCAATATGAGGCGTAGAAAAGAGATTTGTGATGTTTATAATGTACAGATTTCCGTCGGTGATAAAATGGTTAAGGCGGCTGAAATGGTCGATAAACTCATTGGTGAGAAAAATCAAACAGAACCAATACATATGGTGGCAGCTGTGGGTGAATTCGATAAACTGGCCAAATTGGAATACCATTATGACGACCGCATTATGGATCCTGTGTTTAGTGTTTTTGGTTCTCATGGCAATCCTGATTTTGACTTAGAAAAGATTGCCTGTTCTCTTACGGCAAAAACAATTAAAAAAGCTTCTAAAAATAAAGATTTTATGAAAAAGGTTGGTTCATTAATGGGCGCTGGTTTTGCTACTGATTTTGAAAAGAATCCAGTTGATATTTTTAAATCATTACCTCATCCTGAGCAACAACTAATGTCTGAACAAATATCCCAATTAAAATAAAAATGAAACAATTTGTTATATTTTTATTATCTATTATTATCAGTGCAACAGCATTTACAGCGATTGACTCTGTTACGGCATCAAATATTGTAAAAATTATAGAACGCACTTGTAATAATTCTTTTGATTCAAAATGGACATTTTGTGCTATTGCAGAATATCCAATAGAAATGAAAGGAAAAGTAAAAGTTCCCGATCTTTCGCGTGGCAATATCTATTGTTGTAGGCCAGGAGTTGGTGGTATAGTATGGTCAGATAATGATACTGCTTGTATCTTAATAAAAAGATGGCTTAACAGTAAAGATACCACCTATCAATTTATGTGGTTTGCTTTAAATAAAAATAAAGTAAAAATGATTCTTTTAAAATGACACAAAATTCTACAGGATCATCTATGGATAATGGATTCAAGTTGTGGGCTGATTCAATTCAGTCTCAATTAAATGCTATGAATGAGACGTTAAAAAGTGTCAATGAAAATATGTTTAAAGTTACAGATATGGAAGCCTTTAAAACAGATGTATGTTTAGTAAGAGAACAACGGGTAAATGAACTTCATGAAAAAACAGAAGGATTAATTAAATTTAAAACTCAAATTTTAACCATCGTTCTTGTAATTAACGTTTTATTTGCAGGTGCTATGTTTGCCCTGCAAGTTCTACAAATGCAAAATCTTAAAATTGAATTTAGAAACGCTACAGCAGTTACTACGGCTAATGAAGTGCAAACAGTAGTAAAAAAAATAGAATTAAAGAAATTGGCAGATTCAAAATAAGGAAGTAATTATGAACTTACAGGATATCACAAAAAAAGCCTTTTATGATGAATTAAGCAAATTAGCAAGTGTCGGATCAGCTGCTAGATTATGGATGGCTGAAGCTAAAGGTATGTTTCCTAAAGGAACTGCGGTTGGTGAGTTTTCTAGAGGAAAACTTCCTAAACAAGGAGGTTTTAAAATTCCAGGAACACCACAATCTTCAGTTGGAACAAGTTCGGCTGATTCTTTTTTATATCATGTTGGGAAAAGTTTACCCATTCAACAAATTAAATGAATATATTAATTAAAAAAGCATTTTTTCAAGAACTATTAAAATTAGCCGATAATGTTGGCTCATATAGATGTCCAGAATGCGGTTATGACGCTCATGATAATGAACTTGATCAACCAGATTTTTGTCCTTATTGTGGAGCAGCCATGAACACATCCAGTACATCAGAAACTCATGTTAATTCATAATTCATTTTAACTAAAGGAGTGATTGTTATGCGTATCGATTTTGAGAAGATTGCTGAAGAGGCCTTTGTTGATGAACTAAATAAAATTGCCATGGCCCCACCACTTGGAGCTATTGGCCATGCCGCTAGTGCTGAAGGGTCACACGTATTTGAAGAAGCGTCGGTAAAGGCTAGAGAGGCTGCAATCAGAGCTAAAAAAATGGCACCTCGTCCCGCAACACCCTCAGCGCCAAAGGCATAATTATGGATCGAGATAGTTGGCTTGAAGATATAGAGAATATGGCTTTCAAAAGCGAATTGCAAAAACTTGCTGATAGCCCCATATATCCAGAAGAAAAAAATATTGATGAAGACGAACTCGAATTGGGAACTGAAGATGAGGGTGAAGATGGGTTTGTTTATCATTCAGATGATGGGATTATGATGAGAAACAATGTATCTGCAAAAGAAAAAATAGAGAAGTTGAGAAAAAAAGCTAAAAGGAAATTATGATTAATTTAAACAAAATTGCACAAACAGCTTTCATAGATGAGTTATATAAACTCGCCAACATCGAAGTTGGAGATGATGGTAAAGTAATTTATCATTCTAACGACAAAGATAATCCAAAGAAAAAAATGGATGATGCAAGATTAGGATATGAATCATATACAGAAGATACCGCAGCAGGAAGTGCTGTATTAAGAACGGAACCGTCACCAAATTAAAAAAAAATATTATGAATATTGATTTAATAAAAATTACAGAAAAAGCTTTTAAGGATGAATTAAAAAAAATAGCATCTCTTAAAGAGGGTAAAAGATATCCATCCAAGGAAATGAAAAAGGAATTTGATACTGATGGGCCGCCACCAGATTTGGATTCAGCAACAGATTATAGTCCCAAATATCCTACAGATCATTTATCAATAAAAACAGCGGCAATGGTCCCAAATAAATTCCTTGTAAATAAAATATTAACCCGAAAATATGTACCTCAATTTGGAAGTAGGTTAGCTAATAGGGCAGTAGAAGGACAACATTATTTAGAAATAGGAAGAAATTACTCAGCAATGTCAGATGATCAAGATAATCAACAAGGCCATCCAAGTGCTTATCCTACACATTTGAAAAGGTTCATTAAATGAAAAATCATAATTCTGAAAATAATGATTTAAGCAAACAATGTTCCAAATGTCCTATTTTAATTAAAGAAGTGGCTGTAATTAAGAATCTACAATTAGATGTATCTTCAAAACTTGAGACTCTTACCAATAAGGTTGATAAAATAACGCTTATTCTTTTAGAAAAATTATCCAAATGAATGAAAAGAAACTGTCAGAACGCCTACAAGATGCTTATATGTTGGGCGACAAGGATTCTATAGCCAAACTGAAGCAAGAGGCCCAAGAGAAGGCTGAAGGGCTTCAGAAGAGGTCTAGAGTGGCTCCATTGGCTGTCAATACACTTCTTAATAATGAAAATTCTTCTGTTATTAAAATTAATGAATTCCTTGAAAGTGCTTTTGGTGATGATTGGTGGGAATTGGAACATGAAACGATAGAACGTCTTCTTTGGATCAAATATGGTACAGCACTTGAAGATGCAAATAGAGATAAGTTGTGGAGTATCAAATACTTACTTAATAGTCAAAGACCTTTTCTTGATTGGTTTTTATTTAATCAAATAACTTTAGCTTTTGCTGGTGTTATAGCTGATTTTGAAGTCTTGAGAACGCCAACACCTGGAATGATAATTAATGCTGTCAATGCTATGAAACAATTACGGCCAGAAGAGCCATTTTCAAGAGAGGTTAAAAAATATATTTCCATCCTTTTAATTCATGAAGGTATTTATACTCCCCCGCCATCATTAGTAGATTTAATTAGTGATGAATTTGAATCTCTAGTAAAAAATTCAAATAAAGAAGAATGGAAAACTGTTTATAACAGATATAAAGAAATTCTTGAATCAAAAAATATTGAATTACAAGAAACGTCATTAGATATACAAGCGAGAAGATTATTAGTAGCTGAAGAGGCGGCTAGTGAATATTCTAAATAAAAAAAGTAATATACAAAGAATTTGTAAAAAATGTGGAAATCCCTTTACTGTTAAAGGTTTTACAGCGAGATCCACAAGTGGTGGCAGAAAAAATTCTGGAATATTTTGTTCAACTATATGTAGATATCAATATATGACTGGAAAAAATAATCATAGATATAATAAAAGAGGTAATGGTTGGAAAGATGGATATGGATATATTAGTTACAATGTTGATGGTAAAAGAATAAAAAGATGTAGGCACGTGATGGAACAAATATTAGGAAGAAAATTATTCTCTACTGAAAGTGTACATCATAAAAATGGCATTAGATCAGATGATTCTCCAAAAAATTTAGAGCTTTGGACAAGTAATCATCCCACTGGCGTTAGAGTTTCTGACTTAAATGAATGGGCTATTAATTATTTACAATCGCAAGGTTATATAATAGAAATGAAATTAAAACAAATAGCAATTAATGGATAGGTTATATTTATTATAACTTATTTTTTTTAATTATTACTTTAATATTTGGAGGGTTAATGTCTAATGATGGTTTTTCGGGAAACGGATTAGTAATACAAGGTCAAGCACCTGAGCATGGTTTGGATCGTCAAAGTTTTGCTCGTGGAGCTATACAGTACGATAATCCGTTTATGGATGAGTCTTTCGTCCTATAAAGGAGCAATCCTTTACAGCATAACCCGAATAACGGTTAATATCCTGAAGAGGACAAGACCGTAGCGGCAAGTGAAAATAAAGTTTTCAATCCGCTCTAACGACTGACAAGGGCTTCTCACTGAGAAGGATATACAGTCTGGCCTGCAGCTATAACAAGATGAAACTGCAGATTAACAATAGCGATGACTTCCACGTTCATTCCGCGTACCATCAAATCCATGTTACGCTTTACCGCCGCTTTTGCCCTCGCTGATGGGCTTGTTTCTCAATGTATTTCAAAATTAGCAGAATACCCTATCACTAAATTGATTTATAATGATGAAAAAAAATCAAATATAAAAAAAGATCAAACTCTAAGTTATTGGGAAGATCTTTTTGAAAAGAAAATAGATATTCTTCGTGTCCTTAAACAATGTGGCATGGATTATTATGCCTATGGCAATAGTATTATATCAATAAATTATCCATTTAGGCGTTTGCTTATTTGTCCACGTTGTAATAAAAGACATTCAGCGGAAGCGATGAATTATAAATTCAGGTCATTTAAATTTGAAGCATCTTGTATTACTCCCAAATGCGGTTACAGAGGAGTAATGGATGCAATTGATGAGCCAACAAAAGAATTAAACAAATTAAAGATAGTTCATTGGGATTTACTCCATATTGACATTAAATACAATTCAATCAGTGGAGATCATTTCTATTATTATACAGTTCCAGCTGATCTTGCTGGAGCCATTAGTTCTGGAGATAGGGACATTGTCAGAACAACAAGACTTGAAGTTATTGAGGCTGTGAAACGGAAGAAACAAATTAAGTTAATGTCTGATAATGTTTATCATCTCAAAAGAGCCGCTCCTCAATATATAATTCCATCCCAAAGAGGCTGGGGTATTCCTATCATAATGCCTATTATGAAGGATATGTTCCATAATAAGATCCTTAAAAAGGGAAATGAAATGATCGCTTTTGATCATATCGTTCCTTTAAGAATTTTATTTCCAGCCGGAACAGGAGATGTCAGCCCCCATCTTACAACGAATCTTTCTAAATGGAAAACGAATATTGAATCTGAAATTTCAGCATGGAAGAGAGACCCTAATAGAATATCAGTAGTTCCTCTTCCGCTTGGAACTGTTAATTTCAGTGGTGACGCAAGACTTCTTATGCTTACTCCTGAAATTAAAGCTGTTGAAGATTCTATAATTACAGGTTTAGGGATTATACCTGAAATTGTAAGAGGTGGAGCTTCATGGTCTGGAAGTAATGTGTCTTTACGAATCGTTGAAAATACATTTATTAATCATAGGAATGACATATCTAATGTTCTTGATTTTGTTGTCGATAATGTTTCAAGATATCTTGATAAACCCAAAATTAGTATCAAAATGTCTGATTTTAAAATGGCTGACGATTTACAAAAGAAGCAATTAATGGTTCAAGCATCGCAAGGCGGAGTTGCTAATGCTCTATTTTCAAAAGCGACAGTTACGAAAGAATTTGGTGTTGATCCTGATAAAGAATATGAATTAAAACAAGAAGAACTTAAGAAAACAATTGAAACTGCCGTGCAAGAAGCTGAGGGACAAGCGGAAGCTCAGGGTGCTGCAGCTGTTATTGCCGCCCTCTATCAGGCTGATGCTCAAATGGAAAGCCAAAAGAGACTGGATCAGCACGACAGGAAAAATATATCTGATAGGGACTCTGAACTTGAAAAAGAAAAAGCGATGAATGCCCAGAATGTTGAACAGGAAGCTATAACATTAGCTAACGGAACACAAATTTCAGTGCCTAATCTTATTCTAATTCTTACTCAACGTTTTGCCAGACTTGCACAAATAGATATGGAGGAATTCAAGATCAGGATGATAGCTATGAAGAATTCTACTCCTAATCTTTATCATGAAGTCTATAATAATCTTAAAGAAATGAATCTTATTCAAGCTGATACAATGCCGAATATGGATGCTGTTCAACAATTAACTCCTGGGCAGATTCCCACATTTACTCAAGGTGATGAAAATGCTGAGTCATCTCCTGACGCGGCTGCAGCTGGAGGACAACCAGCTTCTCAAGTACTTGAACCTCTACCGGAGGTCAGACCTCCGATGTCACAAACTGCATCGGTTTAATTGCAACCGTTGGGCCACCCACTGCTCCTCTGGTTGTAATTAGCGACAGGCTCCTCACAAGGGAGCCTGTTCGTTAATGGTTAAAAAAAAGAAGGTTTGTAGTCCCTTCTTTTCTATTTATTTTATACAAAGAATTTTTTATTCTCTCTCGCTTTTCCAAAATTATAGATATCTTGCATTAGCTTTTTATAAGAAACTATATCAGGTTGCTTTAAAAACATTGCATTTTGCCGATCAAACCCAAGAATCCTGATAAATTCCTTATGATTATAGTCGGGAAGAAGTCCAACTTGGCAATAAGCTCTGACAAAATTACGATTAAATACAAATTTAAATTTATGACTAGCGCGTCCCATTGAAGCAATTTGCCTTATTTGCGAAAGTCTTTCTTCTGCAAGAAAAACATTCCCCATCTCAAACAATCCTTCTCGAAAATCTTTAAGCATTTTAGAAGAATTATCTTTTCCCATCAATATCAATGACGTTTCTATGTTATTGATTTGATTTCGTTCCATCCAATATTTTAAATCAAGATATTGTTTGGCTTTCCATTCGCAGAATGAGTGCAAATAAGCAGCAGTTTCCCATGCTACCATTTCTGCACTATCTTTTTGAATAGCAGACAAAACTTGTCTTATAGTATTTTCATCATCCTTTTCATAATTATTTGTGAGGATAAATCTTATTGGAATATCGGCAAGTTTTGCTGCCTTTACTCTGTGTTGTCCGCAGAGTGAATAAAGTTTGTTTTTTATTATTACCATAAGACACATTGATGTCATAAGCCAACCTATAGCTAACATTGAAGACGATATTCCCTGAACATGGGAATCAATGATTGGCCGATTTCCTTTTATAAAGAAAATATTATCATAATCTTTTGTCTCATAAACATGTCCAGGAACAATTGAGGATATAAATTTTGGAATTTGATTAATTACTGGAAACATTTTATTTTCCTTTGTTTTAAGTGGCGACCTAGGCAATAGCCTTTTGGTCATTATGAAATTTACAGTTATCCCAAAGTATGGGATTATAATACTTTTTTAAATATAGATACCTCCTTTTTTTTCATTAAAATTAAAATAATAATAATAAAAAGAAGGTTTGCAGTCCCTTCTTTATCCCCCCCATATACTTTCTAACGTTATAATGTTTTTAAAAATGTTTCAATTTGGTTCACCACTGTTCTTAAATCATTTCCATCAATGTTTTGAAGACCAGTAGTATTGCCATTTTCAAACCAAACTTTTGCACTAACAGGATGCTTATGAAAAAATTTGTCCTGTTTATGAATTTCTATAATAATTCGATCCACTTTATCTTTTAAAAATGGATTTTTGAAATCTGTAGGTAAATGTATTCTTGATTCAATGAGATCAGGCACAATAACTCCCTTCTATGTCTTTTTTTTCCAGGGATGACCATTATGCCATGCCTTGCAAAACTTGCACTGGTATGGCACAATGTCATATTTTTTTTCTTTTTTTGCTGAATCAGCCGCTTGTTGAGCAGCCGCCTTGGTGGGATAAATTCTTTTACGCCCACAGAAAAGATATCTGGCAAGGATTTCATCCATATAGACTACCATCCCGATCTATTCCACCCTTTGGCTCATCCCACTGTTCAAGAGGCCCTGGACACGAAGGAAGATCCTTGTTTTCAAGGCATTCGTGTTTGCATTTATCACTTCCTGAGGTCATGCAAAAGAAATTTCCCTCTGCACAAACGGGAGTTTGAGGCTGTCTGAACACGAAATTTTGACGATGGATTCTCGTAAGTACGCCCTTGATAACCTCGAACATTTCGAC